>Ga0307990_1000727_pt1 | contig 28375 bp, 26 predicted proteins | sample EllFjometagen129_FD_203168 | JGI IMG/M metagenome (GOLD analysis project Ga0307990, IMG submission 203168) | Marine microbial communities from Ellis Fjord, Antarctic Ocean - #129 | ecosystem: Environmental > Aquatic > Marine > Unclassified | place: Southern Ocean | collected 2014-10-08
AGGAATGCCCTACCTTATTGAGAAGCTACAAAAAATGCATTATGTAAAGTTAATAGGGTCTACGATTAAACTATCTTGATCTATTGGGCCCAATGCAGATAGGGAAACATTGCCTGATGAGAAAATTCTCCCGGCTGCATCTATCACTTCGCTTATGGTAACATCTTCAATCTCTTTTATTAATTCTTCATAAGTTACGTATTTTCCAAAGACAAATTCATTTTTAGCAAGCCTCATCATCATATTGTCCATGTTTTCCGAACCTAACAAAATCCCGTCCTCAAGATATCCCTTGGCTCTTGTCAGGTCAGCATCAGAGATATCTCCCTCTTTAATCTTCTTTATGATGGAGCCTACTAAGTCCATAGATTTATTTACTTTCTCCTTATCCGTCGCCAAATACACCCTTGCCGACCCTGTATCCATAAAGGAGCTGATATATGAGAAAACAGAATAGGCCAAACCCCTCTTTTCCCTAATTTCCTGAAAAAGTCTGCTACTCATATTTCCACCAAGAATGGTATTAAGAATCGAATCTGCAAACCTTTCCTTATCGGACATAGATGATGCCTGGGCGCCTAAACAGATATGCACCTGTTCCAGATCCTTGTGATGGGTTGATATACTCGGGGTAGCTAACGGCTTGCTCCTAACTGGAATAACATCTTCACTGCGTGAAAGGGGATCAAAAAATGGCCTGAAATATTCAACCAGGTCATCATGGTTCACATTGCCTGCAGCTGAAATCACAACCCTTTCAGGTGAATAAAACCGTGATATGTAATCAATTATGTCTTTCCTCGATATTTTGCTTACTGCCTCCCTTGTCCCGAGGATAGGTCTTCCCAGAGGGTTTTCTTTCCAGAAATTTTGCTCAAATAATGTTTGAACGTATTCATCAGGCGTATCTTCTACCATGTTGATTTCCTGGAGAACAACGGATTTCTCAAGCTCCAGCTCTTTTTCATCAAATATTGAATCTAAAAATATATCGGAAAAGAGTTCTGTTAGAAACTGAAGTTTTTTATCCACAATCCTGGCGTGAAAACATGTTTTTTCTTTACTGGTGAATGCGTTGGAATATCCTCCTAAGGCATCAAGATCCTTTGCAATCTGAGCGGCGGACCTGTCCTTTGTCCCCTTGAATATCATGTGTTCTATAAAATGAAATATGCCTCTCTCTTTATTGACTTCATCTCTCGAACCGCCGTCCACCCATATACCTAATGATATAGATTTTGCATTAGGCAAAGCATTAGTGACTACTCTCACCCCGTTATTTAAAACGGTTTTTTCATATCTCATCTTTACTATTTCCTAATGCAGCCTTCCTTGAAAGCCTAATTTTTCCTCTATCGTCAATTTCAAGGACCTTTACCAGCACTTCATCACCTTCCTTAAGCACATCCGTAACCTTTCTTACCCTTTCATTTGCCAATTGAGATATGTGCACCAGTCCTTCAGTCCCCGGCAAAATTTCCACAAAGGCACCAAAATCCATTATCTTGATAACCTTCCCTGAATACAATTCTCCAATCTGCGCCTCTTTAATTATATTTTCTATCATCTCGATGGCCTTTTCAGTTCCTTCACTATCAGAAGATGCAATAGAAACCTTGCCATCATCATCAATATTTATCTGCGCACCGGTTTCAAGAGAAATATGTTTAATAATCTTGCCTCCTGGACCAATAATTTCCCTTATCTTGTCTTGCTTTACAGTCATAATAACAATTCTGGGGGCATACTTGGAAATCTCAGTTCTCGATTGCGTTATGGCCTTTAGCATTTCATTTAGAATATGCATTCTGCCTTCCCTGGCCTGATGTAAGGCCTTTCCCATGATCTCCCTTGTAAGGCCGCTAATCTTAATATCCATCTGTAGGGCGGTAATTCCATTTTTCGTCCCTGTTACCTTGAAGTCCATATCACCATAATGATCCTCATCGCCTATTATATCCGTCAGTATGGCAATATCGCTACCTGATGATATGAGTCCCATAGCCACTCCAGCTACAGGGTCCTTAATCGGAACACCTGCATCCATCAATGAAAGAGACCCGCCACAAACGCTTGCCATCGAAGAAGAACCATTTGATTCCAGTATCTCAGACACAACCCTTACAGAGTAAGGAAAATCGTCCTCTTCTAACAAAACAGGCAAAAGCGCCCTCCTTGCGAGGGCCCCGTGACCGATTTCCCTTCTTCCAGGAGCGCCTAATCTTTTTGCCTCCCCCACACTATATGGTGGAAAATTATAATGAAAGGTAAATTTTCTAAAAGAATTACCATAAATCGACTCTATTTTCTGCTCATCCCTCTCAGTGCCCAATGTGGTTAAAACCATTGCCTGTGTCTCGCCTCTCGTAAACAAGGAGGATCCATGAACCCTCGGTAAAACACCAACTAAACATTCAATAGGCCTAACCTCTTTAAATGAACGACCGTCTATCCTTTTTCCCTCCTCTAATGCCATACTCCTAACTATTTTTTTCTCTAAATCATAAATTGTTTCTTTTATTTCCTTTCCTCTATCACCATATTCTTCATTAAGTGATTCAATTACAGAGGTGATTGCCTCAGATCTCTTTTTTTGCCTCACCATCTTTTCAGGACAAGATAACAGTTCCCTCACTAAGGGTTCGCCTACTGACGCCACCCTCTCTATAAATTGTTCATCTTTCTCGTCCGTAGGGACGATTCTCTTTTCCTTTCCTGCTAATTTTCTCAATTCCGTTTGCATGTCAATAACAGGCTGCAGGGATTTATGGCCAAAAAATATAGCCTCAAGCATATCATCCTCTGAAACAAACTTGCCATCGCCCTCAACCATGACTACCGCATCTTTTGTCCCTGCAATGATTAGGTTTATGTCACTCATTTCCTGTTCCTCAAAATTCGGAAATGCAATAAACTCGCCATTTACCCTGCAAACCCGTACACTACCGACTGGGCCTGCAAAAGGAATATCTGATATTGTAATGGCCGCTGAAGCGCCCAAGATACCGAGAGGCTCAGGGTCATTCTCATTATCAAAGGATAAAACACTGGCAATCACCTGGGTCTCATAATTATAATTATCTGGAAAAAGTGGCCTCAGGGGTCTGTCTATCAGCCTTGAAGTCAGCATTTCTTTCTCGCTTGGCCTCCCCATATCCCGGCGAAAAAAATTGCCGGGGATTTTTCCGGCGGCATATGACATCTCTTGAAAATCAACGGTTAAAGGGAAAAAGTCAATGCCTTCCCTCTTTTCATCTGTAGAAACTACCGTTACTAAAATGACAGTCCCCCCCATGGTGACAACTACAGAGCCGCTTGATTCCCGAGCTACCCTTCCCGTCTCAATATGTATAATTTTATCGTTAACATTTGCTGTTACATTTTTAATCATTTTCTCTCCTTAATAAGTAGATTACCTACAAATTATATTTATTTTCTTAGTCCTAAATCTTTAATAAGGGCCAAATATTTGTTAGCATCATTTCTTTTTACATAGTTCAAAAGGTGCCTTCTCTGACCAACCATCTTCAGTAATCCTCTTCTTGAATGATGGTCCTTAGGATGCAGCTTAAAATGATCTGTAAGATCATTTATCCTTTTTGTTAAAAGGGCAACCTGAACGTTTGATGAACCTGTATCTTTTTCATGGATTTTAAATTTATCAATAATCTCACTCTTATCTGTACTTTTTAAGACCACCTTAATCCCTCCTTGACTAATTATTTAAAAGCTCTAATTATATCTAATGTTTTACCGTTCCCCTTCAAAATGGCAACCATCTCTCTCCCCATTACCACCTTAATATATTCATCTAAACTAAAGGGCGGCATCTCCTTCCCCCTCAGTTCATCCATTAGGGGTCTATAACCATTTCTTATCTTCTCCGCCAATTTGCCTGAGACTTCCGCCTCAACCATTCCCTTTAGCGCATCTTTTAGCGGTATTATCACTTTATCTATATTGTCATTAGCCTTATGTTCTGCTACTTCTTTCAGGGTGGCGGCATTATTTACACTAAAAAAACCGCTCCTTATTCTTCTCAAAAAGGTCAGGTGCGCCCCTACCCCCAAACTCTTCCCTAAATCAGAGGCAAGGGTCCTTATATAGGTGCCTGACCCGCATCCAACCTCAATCCACACATTGGGAATATCAACAGATAATACGTTTATATAGTCAACCCTCACATCCCTTTCCTGGAGATCTACTTCTATACCATTTCGGGCAAATTCATAGGCCCTCTTCCCTTTATAGTGAACAGCAGAATAGGCGGGCGGAACCTGTTTTATAGTCCCTAAAAAGTCGAGCGCCTTGCGCCTTATGTCCTCCTCTGATAGATTGCCTACACTCTTTTCTTTGGTGACCCTTCCTGTTAAATCCTGGGTATCCGTTTCTACTCCAAGCATCAGGGCTGCTCTGTAAACTTTATCCTGAGACATAAGAAAGTGGGACAGCTTAGTTCCCTGGTTTATCAGAAGTATTAATACACCTGTTGCAAACGGATCAAGCGTTCCTGCATGCCCTACCTTTGCCCTTATCATACCCTTAACACTGTCAACAACTCCAAAAGAACTCGTCCCGCACTCCTTATCTATTATTATAATTCCGTCCTTCCGGGTCATTTATCTTCTAAGAAGCTCTTTGCTATGTTAATAAATTCCCTTTTTATATGCTCCAGTCTTCCCTCCATTGTAAAGGCCGCTGCCCTCGGATGCCCGCCTCCTCCAAAATATCTTGCCAAATCCGATACATTCACCCAGTCATTTGAGCGCAAGCTTATTTTAAAAAAATTCTTTCCTGCCTCCTTTATAAGAGCTCCTACCTCTACCCCTGCTATCAACCTTGGGTAGTCAACAAATCCTTCGCTGTCAAATTCCCGGGCATTTGCCTTTGATTGCATCTCCTTTGTAATAGTAAGTAGTCCGAGCATTCCTGAATGGTACAGTTCTATTGTTTTCAAGGTTATCTCAAGAAGTTTCAGCTTCTTCAATGAATACAAATCCATTACATTACGTGATATTTTCCAGGGTCTAACCCCCCAATCCACCATATCTCCTGCAATGTGAAACGTATCAGATGTGGTATTCTCATATCTGAAAGAGCCTGTATCCGACTGTAGAGACACAAATATATTTTCTGCAATACTCTTATTTATGGGAAAATCCGCCAATTTCATCAACTTATAAATAATCTCTCCGACAGATGAACTTTGATCATCTACAAAATTCAAATCACCAAACTGAGAGTTATTTCTATGATGGTCAATGTTTATTAAAGGCCTTATTTTAGAGAGCACGGAATGCATCTCCCCTACCCTTTCAATATTTCCACAATCAAGGACTAACAGGGCGTCAAAATCAAATCCAGGGTCAATGCTATCCACTACCCTCTCTATTCCGCTTAAATGGGATAAAGAGTCTGGGATAGGACCGGCATTATAGATTATGACCTCCTTTCCGTATAGTATCAGTGCCTCACTTAAAGCCAATGCAGAGCCGATAGCGTCTCCATCAGGATCTTTGTGACTGGCCACCAAAAATTTCTTACCTTCCTTTAACAGGCTTGCAATATCATTTAATACCATTGGAATAATCGATCAACATTACTATTTTTATATTAATTTGGGGTAATTTTGTTTAGGAGACTATCTATCTCCTGTCCGTATTCAAGAGAATTATCATATTTGAAATGAATATCCGGGACGTACCGTAAATGAAGTTTTTCGCCTACATCCTTGCGTATAAATCCTTTTGCACTTTCAAAACCTTCCTGAGCCGCCTTTTTATTGACATCTTGACCAAAAAGGCTGTAGTAAACATATGCAATCCTTAAATCTCTGGTCATTTGGACTTCCGTAATAGTTGTCCCCTTTATTCTTGGGTCCTTGACCTTCCTTAAAAGGAGATAGGATATTTCCCGTAAAATCAAATCACCAACCCTTTGAGATCTATTACCTGCCAGCACAATAATCCTTTTCATAAACTAAAGATTGAGACCTTTGAATAGCTCAAAGGATGGACTTTTCTTCGTAGCCTTTTGCCTTTTGTATATCCATCTGAGTAGTTGCAATTGTTTAAAAATTTAATATTTCTATGTCAGAATGAATAATTTCACCTACGTAAATTGAAGCTAAATAAGAGAGAATGTTGTCAATGGTGGAATTAATAAATCTCCTATCATTGCCTGCCGTACAAATTCCCAATTCGGCTATTTGCCATTTATCATTAGAGCCAACCTCTGCTATGGAAACATTGAATTTGTTTTGAATCCTGGCAATTACACTCTTTACAACCTTTCTCTTCTCTTTAAGCGATTGCGTATCATAAATATGCAAGGAAAGCTTAAGAATTCCAACCACCAAATTAAAGCTCCGCTTTTTCCTCTAATAATCTATAAACCTCAAGTATGTCTCCGGGCTTCATATCATTATAATTCTGCAGTCCAACACCACATTCAAGACCTGAAGAAACATCTCTGGCATCATCTTTAAATCTTTTTAATGAACTAATCTTGCCACTAAATATTACAGCATCATCTCTTAATAAACGAACATTCGCGTCCTTTTCGATTTTACCATCAGACACATAACAACCGGCAATTGTACCAATCTTGGACACATGGAATATCTCTTTAATATCTACATGGCCAATAATATTTTCAGTGTATACCGGTTCAAGGAGACCAGCCATGGCAAGTCTAATATCCTCTATCACCTTATAAATGACATCGTAGAATTTTATATCCACATATTCTCTTCTTGCTATTTCCTGTACAGCAGGGTTTGCCCTTATATTGAAGCATATTATCACGGCCTTCGATGCATTGGCCAACATTACATCGCTTTCCGTCACAGCACCGGTTGCGCCATGGATAACCTTTAATTTAACCTCCTTGGTGCTTTGTTTAACGAGAGAATCTATCAAGGCCTCTAATGATCCCTGCACATCCGTCTTAACTATAATATTCAGTTCTTTTGCTTCTCCCTCTTTAATCTTTTCGAAAAGATTATCCAGGCTGATGGCATCCTTTTTAGTCACCATCCCTAATTGAGATTTATCCTTCCTGTGTTCGGCAATTAATTTAGCCTTCTTTTCATTAGAGACTACTATAAAATCATCCCCAGCCTTTGGCACACCGGAGATTCCATAAATCTCTATGGGCATTGATGGAAATGCCTCTTTTATTTTTTTCCCCCTATCATTAAATATGGCCCGCACTTTACCGAAATTTTCCCCGCACACAAAAAATTCTCCCTGATGGAGCGCACCATCGCGAATAAGCACGGTCGTAACGGGCCCCCTGCTTTTATCCAGTCTGGCTTCTATAATAGCCCCTCTCGCCTTCTTTTTATAGTTAGCCTTTAACTCTAAGATTTCTGCCTGGAGTATTATATTATCTAAGAGCTCTTCTACTCCTTGCCCTGTCTTTGCTGATACGGCAGTTAAAAGAGTCTCTCCACCCCAATCCTCAACCAACACGTCATACTTGGATAATTCCCTTGTGACCTTATCAGTGTCAGAATCCGGTCTATCGATTTTATTAACAGCTACAATAATTGGAATGTCGGCGGCCTTAGCGTGATTAATGGCTTCTATAGTCTGGTCTTTTACGCCATCGTCTGCGGCAACAACTAATACAATAAGATCCGTAACCTTTGCCCCTCGGGCCCTCATTGCAGTGAATGCTTCATGGCCTGGAGTATCAAGGAAGACAATATTTCCATGAGAGGTTTTTACGTCGTATGCCCCAATGTGTTGCGTTATTCCACCGGCTTCCTTTTCTATAACCTTAGACTTCCTTATGTAATCAAGAAGTGATGTCTTGCCATGGTCTACATGCCCCATTATCGTTATTACCGGTGGCCGAGGCTTAAGATCTTCCTCCTTATCAGTCTCTTCAGATAAAATTTCTTCCTCCTCAAAAGATGAGAGTTCCAATTCATATTCAAAGTCATTTGCTATCAAGGATGCAGTATCAAAATCAACTGTATCATTAATCCTTATTTTAACATCCAATTCCATTAATTTTTTCATTAATGCCGATGACTTTACACCCATTCTCTTTCCAAGCTCGCCTGCAGTTACAACATCCGGTACTTTTATTCTTCTTTTTATGGCCTTTGGGGTAGTTATCTCTGTGTGTGCAAACTTCTTTTTGTCAAGCTTATCTTTCTTTTTAAATCTTCTTTTATCGGAGAACCTTTTTTTCGTATCTCCATATAGATCAACTCGCTCAAAAATCTCCTTTTTCTTTTTGCGAAAATCCTTATGGGAAATCACCTCTTTTACTTCCTTCCCTTTCTTTTTCTTTTCCGCCCCTTTAGGCAAATCTTCAGGGAGAAATGGGATCTCAGATGGTACTACCTTTTCTTGAATCTCTTTTATCTTTGGCTCGTCTATTTGGACAGGCGCTTCTTTTATTATTTTGGCCGGTATAAATTTAGATTTTTCTTTTTTCTTCTTTTTAGGTTTCGCCTTGACCTCTTCAGGTTTTGGTTCTGGTTTCTGTTCAGGGGCGGCATCCTTTTTTAATACCTTTTTATCCTCTATCTTTGAAATTTCTTCTGTTTTTCCTTCTATCGGTGGAGTTTCTTCCTCAACAGCTTTCTTAATGATGGGCTTAGGCTCTTCTTTAACCTTCCCTACTTCGTCTTGGATTTTTTCCTCTACCTTGGCTACAACCTTCTTACGTCTACGTATAACAGTAGGTTTTATCCTTTTTTCCTCTAAAATTTCGTTTGTTGCCCCGGAAAGACAATCCCTGGCACGGGCTAAGTCATCACTATCAAGAGAGCTTAAATTATTATTAACGGGGAAACCTGCGTCTCGCAATTTCTCAACTATTTCGTTGGAATCCATATTCAGATCTTTTGCTAACTCGTATATCCTAACTCTGCTCATGTAATCCTCCAGATAAAGCTCCTTCACTTTCTTTATCTTGGGTTTTTTTATTATCTTTCCCTGTTGATTCCACATGCATGATTGCTCCCTGGATCAACTCTTCAGCCTTTTTCTCACTAATCCCTTTTATGCTTACCAGATCATCCAACTCAGCCTTTGCCATATCATTTATAGAGCTAAACCCCATATCAAAAAGGGACTTGGCCAATTTTTCACCAATGCCTGAGAGTTCAAGCAATGATTTATGCCCCTCTTCCAATTCCTGTTGATAGGCTGAGTCGCTTGTCACATCCAGCTTCCAGCCTGAAAGCCTAGATGCCAGCCTGACATTCTGCCCCTTTTTACCAATGGCAAGAGACAGTTGATCATCAGGAACAACAACCTCCATAACCCTTTTTTCCTCATCAACTATTACCCTCAAGATCTCAGCAGGGGCCAAGGCATTACATACAAATTTAGCCGGATCAGGGACCCACGTTACAATATCAATTTTTTCGCCCCTCAGCTCTTGAACTATTGCCTGCACCCTTGATCCCTTCATTCCAACACAGGCCCCTACCGGATCAATGTCCTTTTCCTTTGAAAAAACAGCAATTTTAGACCTGCTTCCAGGCTCTCGGGCCACCTGCTTGATAGTCACAATTCCATCAGATATTTCAGGAATTTCATTCTCAAAAAGGGTGGATAAAAAATTAGGATGGGTCCTTGATAGCATTATCTGAGGACCTCTGCTGAATTGTTTCACATCATATATATAGGCCCTTATCCTGTCTCCTTGGGTATATGTCTCTTGAGTTATTTGTTCTTTAACTGGAAGCTCAGCCTCTTCCTTGCCCAGATTGGCAATAATTGCACTTTTCTCAAAACGTTGGACAATACCGTTTACTATCTCCCCTCTTCTATCCTTAAAATCTTCATAAACAGCATCTCTTTCCGCCTCTCTTAGTCTCTGCATTATAACCTGTTTTGCTGATTGCGCCGCTATCCTGCCCAACACGTCTATATCCATTTTTGAGCCCAAACTGTCTCCAACTTCAACTTCAGGGTCGAGTTTTTTTGCATCTTCTAATGCTATTTGAAATCTGTTGTCTTCAATCTTCTCCACTACCTCCTTAAACTCGAAAACCTCAATCTCGCCTAATTCCCTGTTAAAATTTACCTCTAACTCATAATCAGCCCCAAATTTCCTTTTAACAGCAGAACGAACTGCCTCTTCCAGGCCCTCAATAAGAGTCTTAGGGTTAATCCCCTTATCCCTGCTGATTTGGTCAATGCTTCTTAATAAATCTGTAATCATCTTACATTCCCCACTAAAATATCAATCTTTCAATTCATACTTTAGTCTTGCTTTATTTATTTCTTTTAAATACAACTCAGCCAAGGTATTGTCATTAAGCAAAAGGCTTATCACCCCTTCTTTAACACCAGCAACGCGTCCGGTAAAATTTTTTTTATTATTTATCGGCTTAGACATAACCAACACTGCAATCTTGCCTATTGAACGAATGAAATCCTTCTCCGTTCTTAAAGGCCTATTCAGTCCAGGGGAAGAAACCTCAAGCACATAAGGATAATCAATAGTGTTTCTTACCTCAATCAAATCACCGAGTTCCCTGCTAACACCAGCACAATCGTCTAATGTAATTCCCCCTTCTTTATCAATATAAAGTTTCAGCACCCACCTTCCATGTTCAAATAGAAATTCAACATCTACTATCTCAATAAGAGATTCACGAAGGAGATCTTCAGCCAGTTCAAAAACTTCATTTATAATTCCACTATTTTCCGGCATCTATGAAAAATCTCAATTTCTTTATAGGTGTACAAAATCCTCTGAATACAAAAGCGGGCATAAAAGCCCGCTCCCAATGGTTTAACCCAATTTTTGCTTAATTTATCCACTCTTCAAAGTAACAACATTTCAATACTATTACCTCAAAAAGGGAACAGAACTTTAACTAAAACATAGAGCGGGCAACGGGGTTCGAACCCGCGACACCAAGCTTGGGAAGCTTGTACTCTACCAACTGAGCTATGCCCGCTTATGATAAAGTGTTTAATTTATAATAAAATATTTAAATATAGTCAAGTATAATTTGTAAACTGATCGATAGAATATAATTATCATTTATGTTAATGTCAAAATAATATATTGAAAATACGGCTTTTAACTTAATGGATAAAATCAGTTTAAAAAATTTCAGCCTTGCAATCCTCTCAGGCCTTATGCTTACTGTTAGTTTTCCATCCCTCGGATTTCACTGGATTGCATGGATATCTCTTGTTCCACTCCTTATAAGCGTTAAGGATAAATCTCTATTTATTGCACTCAAACTGGGGATCATCGCCGGTCTATCTCACTACCTGACCCTCATTTATTGGATAGCAGCAGTGCTTGTCCATTACGGCAATATTAACGTCTTTATAAGCATTTCAATAATGTTTCTTTTCTCCCTTTATATTGCATTTTATATTGCCCTTTTCCCCATTATCCTACACCTCTTTAAGAATGATATATTTCCCATTTTCTGGGGTGCCAGCGCATGGGTTGCCTTGGAATATATAAGGGCTCATATCTTGACTGGTTTCCCATGGTGCCTTTTAGGCTATAGTCAATATTCCATAATTCCCCTAATCCAGATATCTGATATCACCGGGGTATATGGTGTTTCATTTATGATTGTTATTGTAAATCTTTTAATTTATAATATATTTTTTAACGGTAATATAAAAAAAACTAAACCATTGGTTATGAGGACACTTCTTGTATCTATCCTTGCCGGATCAGTCCTTTTGTACGGCTATTACACCTTAAATAAAAAAACAGAGGCCAGAGCAATAGGGAAGAAGATACGGGCTGTTATTGTCCAGGGAAACATTAATCAATCTTTGAAATGGAATCCGAAATTTCAAGAAAAAACAATAGATATTTATGGAAAACTATCAGAAGAATCTGCATGTTTTAAGCCTCAAATTATTATCTGGCCTGAAACTGCTGCGCCATTCTTCTTTCAGGACGGTTCAAAGCTTTCTGAGAAAATTTTTAAAATATCAAAGACTACAAATGCAAATATTTTATTCGGCTCTCCTGCATATTCCAGAAACGGCAGTACCATTAACTATTTTAACAGGGCGTACTTAATATCTAAAAATAAAATATTAGGCTATTATGATAAAGTTCATCTTGTCCCCTTTGGAGAATATGTTCCCCTGAAAAAATTCATCCCATTTGCCCACCGATTAGTTACCGCAGCCGGCGACTTTTTATCCGGAAAAAATACCGGGCCCATGAATATGGACGATACTAAAATAGGGCCTTTAATTTGCTTTGAATCTATTTTTCCGAAAATATCACGCATGCATACCGCCCAAGGATCTGAGCTGTTAATAAACATAACTAATGACGCCTGGTTTGGACGCACAAGCGCTCCTTATCAACACCTATCCATGGCCGTATTCCGGTGTGTGGAAAACGGACTGCCTATGGCAAGAGCAGCCAATACAGGAATTAGCGCCTTTATACTTGAGGATGGAACAATATCAAAGAAAGGCGGGCTATTTACAGAGGAGGTATTAATGGAGAATATAAAATGCGGTAGTAATAGAACATTTTACTCACAATATGGGGATATTTTTGCTATAATAATGTTGTTAATTACGTCCATAAAATTATTCTGGTTAATCTCAATAAAAAGGAGGCAAAACCATGTATGATGTAGCATATATAACTGAAAGATTAAACCTTCAAAACAAGACATTGGATGAGTTGTGGGAACATCTTTGACCTGACAAATGTTAAGGAAAGGCTAAAAATAGTTGAAAATAAATTATCAAAGGCGGATTTTTGGAAAAATAACCAAAATGAGGCAACTGCATTGAGCCAGGAGAGGGGGCTTCTAAGTAACCAGTTAGATGAATGGTGGAAATATAAAAATGGATTAGAAGAACTTGATATAATGATAAAACTGGCAGAGGAAGAAAATGATGAAGACCTTTTAGTCGATTCAAAAAATGAGTTTCATGCATTAGAAAAAGAAATAGAAAAATACGAACTTCAAACATTACTTAAAGATAAAGACGATAAAAGAAATGCCATTATTGCTATAAATGCAGGAGCAGGAGGAACAGAGTCACAAGATTGGGTAGAAATGTTACTCAGGCTTTATCTGAAATGGGCTGAGTCCAGAAACATGAAAACCAATATCATTGATTATCTTCCCGGAGATGAAGCCGGTATAAAAAACATAACATTTACAGTGAGCGGGCCTCATGCATATGGCTATCTTAAATCAGAACATGGGGTACACAGGATGGTCAGAATCTCACCTTTTGATGCCAATGGGAGGAGACACACATCTTTTGCATCCATATCAATTGTTCCGGAGATTGAAGATGATATAACAATAGACATCAACGAAAAAGATCTCCGAATAGAAACTTTCAGGGCCAGCGGCCCAGGTGGACAGCATGTTAATAAAACAAGCTCCGCCATAAGGATTACCCATTTACCAACCAATATAGTTGTACAGTGTCAGAATGAAAAATCACAGCATCGCAATAAAGATCTGGCATTAAAGGTCATTAAGGCAAGGCTATACGGGCTGGAAAAAGAAAAACAGGATAGGGAAAAGCAGCTCAAACATCAGGGCCAAAAAGATATAGCTTGGGGAAGCCAGATAAGGTCTTATGTATTTAACCCTTACAGGCTTGTAAAAGACCACAGGACAAATCTCGAGGCTGGCGATGTTGACAGAGTGATGAATGGCGATATTGACGCATTTATTTATGCCTATCTCAAGTGGCTTCAAAATTAATCTGGTAATAAAAAAGGCAACCTTTAAAAAAGGCTGCCTAATAAAACACAATACTTGGCTGTTTATTCCACAGGGTTACCTGCCTTTTCCCATGCCTGCCATCCACCATCTAAATTCTTTACATTTTTATATCCCATCCTGACCAGGTTAAAGGCAGCGAGGCATCCTCTGCCACCTTTCTTGCAATATATGACTATTTCCTTATTTTTATCAGAAATCTTCTTTGCAATTTTAAATTCAAGGAGTCCTCTGGGAATATTCATTGCACCCGGTATATGTCCGGACTTAAATTCCTTTGGCTCTCGACAATCTACAAAAGTAGCTCCACCTTTATCAAATATACCCTTTGCAGCCGCTACATCTACTACAGTAATGTCTTTCTTTGCCTCTGCGACCAAATCCTTGGCAGTCATATCCTTGGCTACTGCAAGGGGTGCATTGAAAGCAAATGCGGCGCTTATCATTAAAGCTACTATTAAAATCAAATTCTTTTTTTTCATATGTCCTTCTCCTTTATGTTAATTATCATTAAACCTCTATTAGGCTCATTCTATCGCAATAAATCTCTTTTAAATTCAATTATTTTACTTTTTATCTTCTACCACCCCCCTTTTATATTCAATATACTTTCAATTTTATTTGAAAATACTCTCTATAAACTGCAGGAAATTAAATATCAGTGTATTTAACAGGGTGCAAATTATCTAAGCTCTATTTAGGCTGCCACTTTTGTTTTTTTGGAATCATATTATCCGGAACTATCACGCCCTTATTTGCCCCTTTCACACTTTCTTCTACGTCTTTCTCAAGCAAAAAAAGATCCTTGTTTCCGTGACAGGCATTACAACTCGAGTTCTGAGGCGTCTTTCTCAAAATATTGTGAGGAGTTGCAAATTTCCAGGTAGGCAGTTTATCGAAATTACCAAGTCCGTCCTTCACATAAAAACCAAATGTTTTTTTATCAACAGGAGCATGCCTTAAAACTGCAAATTTTTCCGGTCTTTTGTCGGACTTTAATGGGTTTAGACCAATCTTAAAATCAAGCCATGAACTCTTTGTTTTAAAGAAACTATTTCCATGCTCATCGTCAGCCACATGGCAGGAGGAGCAATTCTTGTATGTCTGGGAATGACAAACCTGACAAGTTGCCTTATCCTTATGAATCCGGTGTGTTACAACATTCTCTGCATTTCTGTCATAAATTTTATCGTGGCAGTCCGTGCATTTTGCGCCATTCTCAACTGCATACCTGTGTTCATATTCCTTTCCATCGCCATGCATCTCTTCTCCTGAATGGCACTTGTCACATTTCATGTATTTCGTTTTATGAACATCCGGTTGAGCGCCTTCATTGTCACCGAAATACTCTTTTTGCACTCGACTACCATGACATGCAGTACAAACCTGCTCCATAGGTGGCTTTTTCTGAAATAAGTGGCCTTCTAAAAAGCCCCCCTCAACTGATTCCGGTCTACTAATATGGCATTGACCGCAACTGCTGTGACATGCAGAGCAGTTTTTTTCCATTGCACAGCCTAACTTATTATGCACGACTGAATTAGGGGTTGCCCTCTTGTCAATTGTCAATTTGTAGGGTCTCAGGCTGACATGAAGACTTGTTGGATAATTTTCAGTGATTTCTCCATGACATTCACCGCAGGTCTTTTCTGCGTCCGGGTAAGTAGGGTCTTTGACCACACCATTATGGGCTGTTTTCCAATCCGGGTCATCAGGGTTACCACCATGGCAATCAACACATGCTATTTCACCATGATTCTCGTCCTCTAAAAAATCACTGTCAACAAAAACTTTCTCATGCGGGGCCAACGGCTCCACTGCGCCACCTCAACCCTCACCTTCTGATTCTGTAGCCTTAGCAGCCGGTTTAGTTTTTGCAATCTCCCTTGTTGCATCTATTAATTTTTTAGCACTGGTATGGCACTTAAAACACTCACTGCCCTCAGATGCATTGCCTAAAAAAGGAGTACCTGCAAGAAAAATCATGCAAAAAACAACAGAAACTACAATTACCCTCAAACACTTCATCATAAAACACCCTCCTCTCCATGTTAACAGCTAACCCGGCAAATATTTATGAATACTTGGGAAATCATTTACCAGCAAAATTTCAGATTTTCAAATAACATACATACTGTCTTATGTCAAACAATTTTGCATTAATGATTCTCAAATTATTAATTTTCTCATGAAACAGGTGAAAGGTTATACTTCTTCATTTTTCTCCAGAGGGTACTCCTGTCAATGTGTAAAAGCCTGGCAGCTTCTTTCATGTCCCACTTGCATTGATCCAAAAATTCAAGGATGGTTGCACGTTCACTAACGGCCAGGGGTTTCAAATTATTTTGCAATGAACCCCGGTCTATAAATTTAGAATTTTCAGACCCTTTTTTAATTAGCACCTGGGAGAGGTCGTAATGATGGATAATATTATCCTCACTAAGCACAACAGCATTCTCAATTATATTTTTTAACTCCCGAATATTTCCAGGATAATTATATTTTAGAAGTAATTGCATAGACTCTGTTGAAACATCTACTACCTTCTTGTGCATATCGAGGTTCGAATCATTTAAAAACCTTTCAACAAGTAAGGGAATGTCCGTCTTTCTCTCTCTTAATGGAGGGAGGGTAATTTCTATTACATTGAGCCTGTAATACAAATCACTTCTAAAAAGGTTAACTTCTATCATCCCTCTAATATCCTGGTTTGTAGAGGAAATAACCCTTGCATCAACCTTCACGGGCTTAGTAGAACCTAAAGGAAAAAACTCCTTATCATCCAACACCTGGAGAATCTTGCTCTGAAGGGTGATTGGTAAATCTCCTATTTCATCTAAAAATATTGTCCCTCCCTGGGCAAGCTGAAACATTCCGGGTTTGGTCTTTTTAGCATCGGTAAATGCTCCCTCTGTGTATCCAAAAAGTTCGGATTCTAAAAGATGTTCCGGAAGAGCGGCGCAGTTTATCTTTATATATGGCCCTTCAGAGCGATTGGAAAGATTATGAAGCGCCCTAGCAATGAGATCCTTCCCAGTGCCGGTTTCCCCTAAAATTAAAACACTGGAGAGACTTTCCGCAATAGATGGTATCATTTCAAAGATTTTTATCATCTTTCCATCCCTTCCAACAATATCGTCAATTTTATAGGATTCTCTGAGCTTTTTTTCCAGAGAAACTTCCCGGTATCTATCCCTGAATGAGCTAACCCCTCCGATTAGATTCCCATCTTCATCTGTTAAAACCGATCCAGTAATGGTAATAGGTACAGGCTGGTTGTGCTTATTTAATATAATTACCTCTCCATGGGATTTATCCTTTTTTAACTTAATGGCCTCCTTAAGATAACAGCCGTCCGGGCAAAGTTCACCCCTAAATACATCATGACAGTATTTTCCCATAACATCCTCTTCTGAAAGCCCTGTAATCTCTTCAGCAACTTTGTTAAAAAAGGTAATTCTCCATTCTCTGTCTACGGTAAAAATACCAAAGGAAATACTATTCAGGATATTTTTATAATATTTAATAAAATTCTTATCCATAATAAACCAGCCCTTTAAAAATAAAGAATCCGTTTATATACAGCGCCGTGCCCTTACTATTCCTGCCAATAATCCACTGAGGGAAACAGCCTCTTTTCCGTATGAGGCAAAAACAGGCTTGCCACGTACTCATCCATAAAAGGCAGGTATGTAGAAAGTTCAATATTTGTCATCATCTTTGCTATCTCAACTGTTCGATCAAATGCATGGCTGGATAAAAGAGCCATACGGGCACCCATAAGAGAGCTATTGCCGACAAATTTAATCTTTTCAGGATCAATATCCGGCAAAAGTCCTATAGCAATAGCCTTGGGAATATTCAAATAATTTCCAAAACCACCTGCCACAAAAAAAGTGTCTACCTCATCAAAACCCATCCCTACATAATCTACCAGCGACTTAATAGCCGCAAATACAGCCCCTTTTGATCTTATAAGATTACTTATATCTGATTCTTTGATGGTCAGATCCTTTCCAGTCTCCGTTTCATTTGAAAATGCAATAATATATCCCGGCTCATCATCTGTCTCTATTAACCTTTCATGCTTTGTAGAGAGGTTAAAATGTCCTTGCTGATCTATGATTTTATTTCGAACAAACTCATAGACACAGTCAATCATCCCTGAACCGCATATGCCTCTTGGCTTTGCCCTGCCAATTGATTTATATTTAAGTTTATCATTAATTATTTCTATTCTTTCAATGGCTCCTAATGTGGCCCTCATACCACAGCTAATTCCTCCCCCTTCAAATGCAGGCCCTGCAGATGCTGAACAACAAACCATCCAATCATTATTGCCCATGGCAATCTCTCCGTTTGTTCCAACATCTATCAATATTTTTGTCTCCGGTTTATCCGCTATACCAGTAGCCAAAACACCTGCCACTATATCACCGCCTACATAGCTTGCCACATCGGCAATTGTTTCCAATACTCCATCTGGATTTATATTTATATTTATCTCGCCGGCCAATATCTGGGGAAAAACATGAGCAGTTGGAACATAAGGATCTAATCGGATCGAACACGGAACAAGCCCTAAAAAAAGATGGCTCATAGTTGTATTGCCTGCGGCAACAATTGATGTAATATCCTCAATATCTACCCCTTTCGTTTCACACAAATTTTTAATCAAGCTGTTAATATTCTCCACTACAGATTCATGGAGGGCATTAAGGCCTTTTCCCCTTCCGCATGAAAATACGATTCGCGATATAACATCCTCACCATAATGTGCCTGAAGATTATGGCTCCCCTCTACACCAATTACCTTGCCGGTTTTTAAATGGACCAGCTGTGCCACAATCGTCGTAGTTCCCACATCAATTGCTACACCATAGTTATTATCACTCGTATCCCCAGGCTCTATCTGTGTTATTCTCCAGATATCACCGTGCTTGACAATAGTGGCTGTTATCTTCCAATTATTGTTGCGCAATTTAGCTGATAAACCCTGAAGGCAATGCAAAGATATTTCAAAGGATTGATACCGCAATTTCTTTCTGACACCCCTAATAATACGGTCAATATCAGAAATATTATCTTCAGAAGTAGGCGCTGGGAGCTCCAGGTATATCTTCTGTGACAAAGGTTCAAAAAAAGAAAGGGGGTCAGATGCCACCCTTGCCACAGAAAGTTTCTCCGGTTTGCTATAATCAACTACCGACTCATCAATCAAAATCTGCTCTTCCTCAATGCGTGATTCCGGCGGAATAAATACCTCAAGATCATCAATGACTTCAGTCTGGCATGCCAGGGCATATCCATTTTTTATCTCTTCTTTGCTAAAGAAACCTATTGCATGCGTATCAGACTCCACTTTTCCCCTGGTAATCTGCACTTTGCACTTCCCACAGGCTCCCTGCCCCCCGCAAAGACTGTTCACATAAACACCGGCCTTTTTTGCCGCCTCAATTAATTTAGTATTGGCTGCTACTTCAACCTCCTTGCCGTCTGGTATAAATTTAACTTTATAACTGCTCATTATTTGAATTCTCCATATTTTTAGCAATCATTCATCACGTTGACCCTTTGCCGCTCTTTCCATCCTGTAGCGTTTTTCGCTTTTTCGACAAAGTTCCCATATAATGCATGCCTGCCTGTCTTTACAAAAAGTACAGGGATCAGTGCATGCCTCACAATTATCCAAACATTCCTGACAATACCCGAGGCCCATTTTCTGGCATGTCACCCTGGCCTCCCTATCAGGATGATAACGACATTTCATAATTTTCAACTCCTTATGTTAAGAATAATTTGTTAACTATTCAGATTCACAGAAAAGCAGGTACAAAAAAACAAAGTTGCCTGGCCCCAAGGGGAATTCCTATTTGCTGGGTAAAAGGGAAGGGTTTAGTTCGTATATAGGCGCCCCAAGCATTGATGCCTCTACAAGATTACCCAGCTTGGGGCTCATAAAACCAGCTGCCTTAAGCTCTGCTATCAACCCGTCAACTCTGTTGATTAAGGAAAGCTCCATGCACACCTTCTTTATTTGATTTGCATTTACAATATTATGCAAAGATTTCCCCATTATAGCTTCAGTCAAATCCGGCATTCGTTTAAAATCAGGATCTTTTAAGTCCTTAAAAAAAGTAAACACGGCATTCTTTACATCCCACTTTCCTGTATCGAGGGAATATCTTACCAGGTATCTTACGATATTTGGCATCTCATAAAGTTCATTGTCTTTAAACAGCAATAACCTGTCTTCCCACCCTGAGCTCTTGATTGTCCTTACCGGCAAAAGCAACCGCCATTCATTAGTTAGAAGAAGAATCTCGTCGGGATTATTTTTAATAATTCCCTTGATCTTCCGGCAAGAAACACTGTCCTCTGTGCTTGCGTAAAGGAGAATTTTTGCCAGGTCAGGTATCAGCTCTTCTTCACCTAAGAAACACAGGGCAGACCTTAAATTATATTCACGGATATTCGGCATTTTATTACCCATAGACCTTCAAAAATGTATCCGCATCTATCCATATAGATAAATAGTCAATGCACACTATCAGAACCATTGAGAACCATAAATAGACAATCACTTGAATTTACATAATACGTCTGTATTCGTAATCCGTTACCCTATCTCCCCCTGGAGGTTCTTTTCTGATATCTAACTCCAGGTAAATTCGGTTTCCCTGCCTGAACCCTATTTTTTCAAAAAATGGAAGCTGCATATTGTCAGAGAGGGAAACTATGGTGTAAACAACATCTACATCTAATTTCAGAAATCTCTCTTTATAATCGTCAAATAATCTTCGCGCGATACCACTATGCTGGTAATCCGGATGCACCCCAACCGTATGTATCCAGCCCATATTTTCAGGCATACCAAATTCTCTTGAGCCAACATCTCCGAGGATAAACCCTATAACCTTACCTTCAATCTCAGCAACAAATGAGCCTAAAAAACGTCCTTCTTTATTCTTTTGAAGCTCTCTTTCCCAATAGTTTTTTCTTTTTACACCAAGATTTTTTTCCTCAATCTCAACAATAGAGTCTACATCAGACTCCGCTATACCTCTAATCACTATTTTAGATAAGTCAAAGCCGTTCATAAATACCCTCCTTATTTTGTTCATTTGTTAATAAAAGTTTCGTTATAAATTTTTTAAACATGATTAAGACAAGTTCAGCCTATCATTCATATTTGGCAATCTCTTACAAAGGATTTTTACGAGACTAACATATTTTATAATTACCATCTTCCTATATCATAAATTTCATAATCTTTTCAAATAAGTAATTTTTAAAAAGATTGAATTAATGTTTAATTTTTCTTAAAATGACTACATATTAATAATTATTCAAACTATATTTGTGCAACAGTTTTAAGACAGGATAGCTAATTGTCGATTACTGTAAATCAGATATATTTTAAGATGAGGTTTGGGATTGGACAATTATATTACGGAAAAGAGGGTGGATTTCCTGAAAGATGATTTTCGCCAGGGATTTATTGAGTATTGCGGGCTAAAGGCCTTAAGTTCAAGATGGGGATTCTTTGAATCAGAGGTTATCATTAAAAAAAATCACAGACAGCAGGATAACTTTATTCATGCAGGCCTTATAGCTACCATGGCGGATCATACTGCTGGATATTCTGCATTTACCACTGTTGATGAAGGCTTCCGCATATTAACAATAGAATTCAAGATCAATTTCTTAAAACCTGCATACGGCAGTGCCTTAAAATGTTATTCAAAGGTAATTAATAATGGAAAACAGATTATAGTGTCTGAATCCGATGTTTATGATGTGAGAAACGGAGCTGAAAAGTTGACGGCAAAGAGCATTGTGACCATGATGGCAGTGCCTGAAGAAAAAATAACCGGCAAAGAATAATTGTAACCGTTAATTAACATGCCCTCATAAATGATGCCGTTTTATTAGAAATTCTACTGTCTCGTTTACCTCTTTGCGAATTTTATCTTTTTCCGGTCCTGTAACAAGATAAGGCTCATCATGTAAGCTGCTAACCTCCATTTCAGGTCCAAACATCATGCCGCCTACGAGTCCTGCAAATTCATCTCTTGGTTCCGTGTTATTTAATATACCCCAGGCCAGAGTCCAGCATCGGGCGGTGCGATATATGTCGTATCCTCCTCCGCCTGTGGCAAGAATTTTGTTGCAAAGCTTTTTCAATTCACCAACAATTTCGATATAAGAATTGTTTGTGGTCATAAGATCAGTAAGTGGATCGGAAACAAGGGAATCCGCCCCTAATTGAGCAACTAACACATCTGGAGAAAACTCCTTGATTAGTGGTTTTATAACACTGTAAAATGCCCCAAGGTAAAGTTCATCATCGGTCTTTGGGGGCAATGGAATGTTTATGGTAAAGCCTTTACCCTTCCCCTCCCCTGATTCTCCAACAAATCCGCTATATGGGTAAATATATTTTCCAGACTCATGAACAGATATAAACTGCACCCTGTCATCGTCATAAAATACATCCTGAACGCCATTTCCATGATGGGCATCTATATCCAGATATGTTATTCTTATGTTACGATTCAACCCTTCCTTTATAGCTATTACAATATCATTAATATAGCAAAAACCTTCCGCTTGAGAATAAAGGGCATGATGAAACCCACCTAAAGGATTAAATATTACGTCATAGCTATTATCTAATAATTCAATCATTCCCCCCCAGGTTGCAGCAGCGCATTTACTGGACCAGTCATAAATACCCCTTAATGGTGGATTATCCTTTGTGCCTATCCCATAGGAAAGCATTTCCTGAAATATCTCGCCCTTTCCAACGCGAAGAAGTACATCAAGGTAGTCTGCACTATGCCCAAGGAGGAGTTTTTCCTTCTGGAGGGGTATGGGATTTTTTATGGTCATTTGCTCCAATTCTGCAAGTCCATAGCGACGACAAAGCTCAAGGGTTTTTTGTGCCCTCTCAGGTTTGAAAAAATGATCCGGGCCAAAATCAAACTTGGCCAATTCTTTGGAATAATAAAATATAGAATGCAAATCGTCTTCCCTGAAATTTTTTTGTTATATTTTTATTTTTCTAACAGTTCTTTAATCAATGCCTTTAGCCTACCTGGATCAATAGGTTTGGGAAGGTATAGATCGCAGCCGCATTTTTTGTCCATTTCAGGATCACCTCGCTCTGTTTTTGCTGTAAGCATCATTATTTTCACATTGCCCATTTCATCATCTCTATCACGTACCTCACAACAAACATCAAACCCGGTCATTTTTGGCATTACTACATCCAAAATCAACAGATCAAAGCTCTCTTTGTTTAATATATCCAATGCCTCCCGCCCTCGAGTGGCGACCTTGACCTCATATCCTGATGCGCTAAGAAGCCCCCGCAGGGCTTCAACCACTAATATGTCGTCATCTACAACCAATATCTTGTGAGACATTTTATCCTCCGGAATTTTCTTTGGCTTTTTCTATCTCGCTTCCTGCTACGTATACAGGCAGTTCCACTATAAATGTTGTGCCCTTTCCTTGTTTGCTTCTAACCTCAATTTTTCCCCGATGTGATTCTATAATTCTATAGCTTATTGAAAGACCTAAACCCATGCCTTTGTCCGCGTCTTTAGTGGTAAAAAAAGGGTTAAATATTTGTTCAATCTGCTCTGATGTCATCCCTACACCGGTGTCACTAACCTTTATCTGGACCATCTGGCCCTTTTCACTAAGTGCGGTCTCAATGGTTAACAGTTTATCAGGGGATTCCTCCATTGCATCACTGGCGTTTGCAAAAAGGTTTAAAAGAACCTGTTCAATCTGATTAATATCACCTAACACCGGAGGTAATCCATCAGGCAGCGTAATTTTTAATTCTATTCCCTGATTGAGTAACTGTTGCCTTGTTATTGCCAATACAGACAGTGCAGCATCATTAACATTCATAGAGGAAAATTCAAACTTAGATTGTCGAGAGAATTCCTTAAGCTTTTTTACTATTTTTTCAATTCTGACATTACACTCCTTAAGAAGGAAAAATTTCTTTTTTATTTCAGGGTTTTTCCATTTTTCGCCCTCTAATAAATGGATAAATGTATTAGATGCCATAAGAGGGTTATTTATTTCATGGGCAACACCAGATACCAGGTCACCAAGGGCTCTCATCTTAACGGCCTGTATCAATTCCGATTGTGTTTCAAATAATTTCTCTGAAAGTGCTTTCCTGGCAGTAATATCTTGAAACACCCCCATTGATCCTACTATTTCACCAAAATCATCATAGAGTAAGGTATCAGATGTTCTAATGGGTACTATCCTGTCATTAATTTTCATGTCAAACTCGTAATCTCGTATACGCCCAAATTTCCGCAATCTATTCATTATTTCACGGGCCTGATCTATTCCGTTTTTATAATATATTGATATGTGTTTTCCAATAATCTGTTGGCCACGGAGGCCAATGAGTTCCTTAAGCGCACGGTTTACAAAGGTAATATACCCCTTAATATCAGTGGTGATAATGGCATCAATAGAGCTCTCCAGGATATTTTCCAGGAAATCTTTAGAGCTCTTCAACTCCTTTTCCAGCCTGAAAAGGTTTGGCATATTTTGAGTTATCTCTAAAATCCCCTTGATCTCTCCTGCAGAATCCTTTAGTCCTGTAATAATAGAGAATGCCGGAAACACATGACCGTCTTTATGTTGACGGGGTAATCTTTCATCTGTCCAGCCTTCTTTTTCCACCCTTTTTACAATTTCCTCAAATAAAAGAGCTTCCTGTTCTTCTTTCATGTAGGTAAGCTCTGATAGCTTTTTATTCCTCGCTTCCTTTAGTGTATATCCAAATAAATTTGATGCCCCTTCATTAAAAATAACTATCCTTCCATAAAAATCCGTAACTACAATAGCAGTATGTGTTGCGGAATTAAGAATATTATTTAAAAGCACGGAGTCATCCATATATTTTTCCCATCATGTATAAAAGGTGTAAAATCTTCCTTTTTCAGACCTCGTCATTCTCATTATACAAATGACTGAAGATCTTTATATCACGCGGGATTGCAAATTAATTGGACATCAGTTCGGTCTGGGTTCAGGGTTCAAAGTTCAAGGTTAACCGCTTCCCGCTTTCTCCCTTAACCATTGCATAGGTTTAATACCACGAGAGCTCAACCTCTGAACCTCTTAATCCCGCTGTAAGCGGGAAACCTTTTAACCCAACTCCTGGGTTGGAAACAGAGGTTTGTGTCCAAAATATTACACCATTATACGCTATAAATTACGAGGTCTGTTTTTATAAAACTACTATGTCTTTACACCCTTTCCTCTATTAGTTTTTCAACTACATGTGGGTCGGCCAACGTAGTAGTATCACCAATCTTATCGATTTCTCCAGATGCAATTTTCTTCAAAATTCGACGCATTATCTTTCCGCTCCTTGTCTTAGGTAATCCGTCCGCCCACTGTACTTTTTCCGGTGTTGCTATCGGGCCAATTTCATTACGTACATGTTTAATCAGTTCCTTCTTTAATTCATCACTCTTTTCCACACCGCTATTCAGCGTCACAAAGGCATATATAGACTGTCCTTTTATATCATGGGGGTATCCGACCACTGCCGCCTCCGCAACCTTAGCATGCGAAACAAGGGCGCTTTCTACTTCAGCTGTTCCCATCCTATGACCGGAAACATTAATAACATCATCAATGCGACCGGTGATCCAATAATATCCATCTTTATCCCGCCGTGATCCGTCTCCTGCCGTATACTTGCCTGGAAATTGCACAAAATATGTTTCCTTGAACCTCTCAGGGTCACCATATACCGTTCTCATTAACCCAGGCCAAGGTCTCTTTATGCAAAGCGCGCCTTTACACTCCCCATCAAGTTCATTCCCATCATCATCCACAATGCATGGCTCTATTCCAAAGAAAGGCCAGGAGGCAGAGCCCGGCTTAATATCTGTAGCACCGGGAAAGGGTGTTATAATTATTCCACCTGTTTCTGTCTGCCAGTATGTGTCCACTATAGGGCACTTTCCATTGCCTACGATGTTATGGTACCACATCCAGGCCTCTGGATTAATAGGTTCTCCAACAGTTCCAAGGATTTTCAGGGAGCTAACATCATGTTTTTTTACCCATTGCTCCCCTTCTTTGGCAATAGCCCGTATAGCAGTAGGGGCTGTATAGAATATATTGACCTTGTATTTTTCAACTACATCCCAAAATCTTCCCACATCCGGGTATGTAGGCACACCTTCAAAGATAATGGAGGTTGCACCGTTAGAAAGCGGTCCATATACGATATAAGAATGCCCTGTTACCCATCCAATATCAGCAGTACACCAGTAGATATCTTCCTCGTGATAGTCAAACACCGTCTTGTGCGTAAAGGATGTAAAAACAAGATATCCTCCAGTAGTATGCAATACCCCTTTTGGCTTTCCTGTCGAGCCGGACGTATAAAGAATGAAAAGTGGATCTTCTGCATCCATCTCCTCTGGGGGGCAATCAGCATTTACCTTTTCCATCTCTTCATGATACCATTTATCTATGTTATTATTCCACTCAACCTCTACATTTGCCCTTTTTACTACGATACTTGTCTCAACGCTGGGGCAGTCCTTTAACGCCTCGTCAACATTGTTTTTTGTTGGTATGGCCTTGTTCCCCCTAAATGTACCGTCACATGATATCGATACCTTTGCCCTACAGTCCTGCACCCTATCCCGCAGGGAATCTGCGGAAAATCCTCCGAATACAATACTATGAATAGCCCCAATTCGAGTGCACGCCAACATGGAAATAGCAAGTTCAGGGATCATGGGCAAATAGATAGAAACCCTGTCACCCTTTTTGACACCATTTGCCTTTAAGACATTTGCAAATTTGCATACCTCTTCATGAAGCTGCCTATAGGTATAAACCTTACTGTCTGATGGATCATTACCCTCAAAAATAATAGCAGCCTTATCGCCTCTCTTATCAAGGTGTCTGTCAAGGCAGTTATAAGAAACATTCAATTTACCGTTTAAAAACCATTTATGTTCCGGAGATTTATCCCAATCGTATTCAGATACCTTATCCCACTTCTTAAACCAACTGACATATTCTCCGGCAATATCTCCCCAGAAGCCATCCGGGTCATCTATAGAGCGTTTCCACATCTCTCTGTACTTTTCCGTATTTATATAAGCGTTTTTTTTCCATTTATCAGGCACAGAAAATATCTTCCCCTTTAGGGTTAGCTCTTCTTTCATTTCCCAACCTCCTTTTAATTAATTTAATCTTTTATAACAGACTGTGTCATTATCAAAAAACCGTGTATTATTATTTGTTTATAGTCAATATCATTTCCAGCTCAAATCCATTGGACTCAAAACGTCGAAATCCAACATTACGATAAAGTGATATTGCTATATAATTTTTTCTTTCCACACTAAGCCAAATAGTTGACAGGTTTTCCTGTCTAGCCCACTCAATAACATTCAAGGTCATAGCAGTTCCAATACCCTGTCTTTGAAAATCCTGATGGATAAATATAAAATATTCGACCCAGTTAACAGGCATGGAAAAAAAACTGGCCTGCCCGATTAACCTATCTTCATGCATGGCCAATATATTAGAGCCCCGGCTAATCATATCCTGCACCCACTGATGTCTTTTTTTTTTCTCGATTGGGGGGAGCCCCTGGACAGATCCAAGGGGGTCATAGCTATCATACATCTGGATTAATGGCGAAAAATACTTTTCCTCATAAGGCCTTATTATGATAGCATCTCCATTCTTGCTTTTTATTTTCTTTGTAGTTGAAAAAGACCTCATCATGTTACTTTAAATAAGGTGAATAATATTAACTATTCTCTTGCTGCGCATCATAAATATATAGTAATCGTTCACGGGTTCAAAGGTTCAGGGGTTCAAAGGTTCCATTTTCGTCATCAGACTGGATTTGAGATGCGTATTTACGAGAAAAGCGTCAGCTTTATCAGGCCTAATCCAAAATTTGGAGACAAATTGGCAATTATTTGGTAAAATGTGTATATTTTGCTATGACTTCTGGTCTTTAATGCCTTCTTTGTCCCTAACCCTGAATCCCGCTTTCAGCGGGAAACCTTGAACCCGTGAACGGTTACAATATATCTTACAAATATTAAGATCACGGTTGATTAATATCTCACCAAATCTCCGCACTCCTCCTTATATCAAGCCATCTCCTCTGAGACTGGGTGAGGGAGCCGATCTGCTCCTCTATCCATACGGCATCACCGGTAAGAAGCGCAAGTTTCTCAGCTCCTGTAAGGTCATATTCATCTAAGGCATCTGCGGCCTGTTCTAAGAGACTGGTAAAGAAATCACTGTCGGATGCAGCCCTTTCAAGGACCTTGATCATCTCCTGTTTATGAATCAGCTCCTGAGGTTCAGGCTCCTGGGAGGCGGCTGTTTCAAGGGCTGTGTCTACCGCCTTTATAAGTTGATCAGGGGTAAAGGGTTTTTCTACGTAATCCGCCGCACCTAATTTCATGGCCTGTACCGATGATTTTACAGAGGCATATCCTGTTATCATGACTACGGGAAGGGATGGTTTTTTTCTTTTAATATCCCTTAAGACCTTCATACCTCCAATGTCCGGCATCATGATGTCTGTAAGCACTATGTCAT
>Ga0307990_1000729_pt1 | contig 28360 bp, 23 predicted proteins | sample EllFjometagen129_FD_203168 | JGI IMG/M metagenome (GOLD analysis project Ga0307990, IMG submission 203168) | Marine microbial communities from Ellis Fjord, Antarctic Ocean - #129 | ecosystem: Environmental > Aquatic > Marine > Unclassified | place: Southern Ocean | collected 2014-10-08
CGTCTTGATTTTCGGTGCCGCTATCGATGCCACGCAGTTCCATATCGGTCTGCCCTTCTTTCACGGCACCTTCTATCTCGTCTTTTCCCTTATTATGGAAATATTCGGTCTCGCCGTCCTGGTCGGGATAGTAATGGCAGTAGTAAGGAGGTACGTCACCAAGCCCGATCTCCTCGGTTATAGAGAGAAGCCCGACAATACACCCGATGACGCGATCACCCTCATCCTGATAGGAGGCATCATCTCTACGGGATTTATCGTCGAAGGCCTGAGGATTCACGTTAACGTCAACGTAGACGGCTTCACCTGGGGAGGATGGTCATTCGTGGGATTCATCCTGTCCAAGACACTGGCGGGCGTAAACTACGACACGACACGGATACTCCACAAGGTGATGTGGTGGATCCACGCCTTCCTGGCCCTGGGATTTATCGCCTATATCCCCTACTCGCGACTCCTCCATATCCTCACAACACCGGCAAACCAGTACATGAGGTCACTCAAACCGGCGGGAGTTCTGGAGCCGATCAGAGACTTCGAAACGGCTGAATCCTTCGGCATCGGCCAGCTTGAGGACTTCACATGGAAGCAGATCTTCGACTCCGACGCATGCATGCGCTGCGGACGCTGTCAGGATGGCTGCCCCGCATACCTCTCCGGTAAACCGCTGTCCCCCAAGAAGCTCGTACAGGATCTAAAGACCTGCTGGCTCGACCGGGCCTCCGCCACGGTAGCGGCAAAAAAAGCGGGCAGCGAAGTCCCGCCGCCGGAGAAGACCATGGTGGGAGAAGTAATCGATCTCCACGAATTGTGGAGCTGCACAAACTGTATGTACTGCATGGAACACTGCCCCGCCTTCATCGAACATGTCCCCAAAGTGGTGGGGATGAGGCAGTACAAGGTGCTCATGGAGGCGGATTTTCCATCGGAACTGCAACTGACTTACAGAAACATGGAAAACAACTCAAACCCCTGGGGCGTTGGAACCCACACGAGGGGCGACTGGGCCAAGGGCCTGGACATCAAGACACTGGCCGAGGATGCCGATGTGGAGTATCTCTTTTATGTGGGATGCGCCGGATCTTTCGACGACAGGGGGAAAAAGGTTTCACAGACCTTCGCACGGATCCTGAAGACGGCCGGTGTGAGCTTCGGCATACTGGGCACCGAAGAAGGGTGTTGCGGCGACTCGGCCATGAGGGGAGGAAACGAATACCTCTACCAGAACCTGGCACAGGCAAATATCGACATTATGAAGGAATATGACGTGAAAAAGATCATCTGCACCTGTCCCCACGGCTATAACACCCTGAAAAAAGACTATCCCCACTTCGGCGACACCTTCGAGGTATATCACCATACGGAGATCATGGCCGATTTGATCACCCGGGGGAGGATTGTTCTGAAAAAACCGGTGGATGGTCTTGTCACCTATCACGACTCCTGTTTCCTGGGACGCTATAACAACATCTACAACACACCGAGAGATATACTGAAGGCCATACCGGAAATGAAACTCGTCGAAATGGAGAGAACGCGGGCGGAGAGTTTCTGCTGCGGTGCCGGCGGCGCCCGGATGTGGATGGAAGAGGATATAGGTGAACGGATTAATGACATGAGGACGGATCAGGCAATCGCCGTGAATGCCCAGTGTGTCGCCGTTGCCTGCCCCTTCTGCCTCACCATGATGACTGACGGCATCAAGGACAGAGAGAAGGAAGAGCAGATGGTGGCCCGGGATATCGCCGAACTGGTCTGGGAGGCCATGGATATGGAGGGGGCGGATACCGGTACCGAGGCGTAGCAGATGAAAGGACAAGGGCTATTTTTGTAGTTTTCCCGGAAAAAATTTATTACATTCACAAAAAATGGAGGGAGCGAACGATGGGAGGAGAAATCAAATACCAGGACAAAATATGGTTAAAATCCTACGAGAAAGGGGTTCCTGAGTCTATAGACTACGAAGAGGTCTGTATGCCCGAGTATCTGGAGAGGTCGGCAACGAAGTTTCCCGACAGAGATGCCCTGATCTTTCAGGGTTATCGGATGACCTTCAGGGAATTAAAAGAGATGGTGGATCGTTTCGCCTCCTGTCTCGCCTCATTCGGCATCAAAAAGGGGGATGCCGTGGCAATTCTGCTGCCCAATCTGATACCCTGCGCCGTGGCATCCTTCGCCGCACTAAAACTGGGCGCCATTACCGTCATGAATAATCCCCTCTACACGGATCGCGAACTGGAGTATCAGTTCAACAATTCAGGTTCAAAGGTCCTCATCACCCTCGATCTTCTGGGGAACAGGATGATCGATCTTCGCCCCAAGACGGGGATAAAGGAGATCATATATACATCCATCGGCGATTACCTCCCCTTCCCCAAGAATCTCCTCTTTCCGCTGGTAGGAAAAAAGAAAAAGCTTGCCGCCGATGTCAAGACAGCCGACAATGTTTACAAGTGGAAGGATTGCATTGCCGGACACGATGCCGCCCCCCCCAAAGTGGAGATAGGCTTCGACGACGTCGCCATGTATCAGTACACAGGAGGCACGACGGGGGTCTCGAAGGGCGTCATGCTCACCCATTCCAACCTGAGTAAACAGGTGCAGCAGATCCGCGCCTGGTTCCCAACCTTCAAGGAGGGTGAAGAGATCCTGCTGGGGGCTCTCCCCTTCTTTCACGTCTTCGGCCTTACCACAGCCATGAATCTGGGAGTATTTTTCGCCTGGACGGACATTCTTGTTCCTAAGCCGCAACCCCAGCCCCTTCTCGAGGCCATAGCGAAATTTAAACCCACCTTCGCCCCCCTCGTTCCCACCATGTATATCGGTATGCTCAACCATCCCGATGTCAAGAAGACGGACATGACCTCTATCAAGGGGTGTTTTTCAGGCAGTGCACCGCTGCCCGTGGAGATCATTCACACCTTCGAAGGGGCCACCGGGGCAATCATCGTCGAGGGCTTCGGCCTGACGGAGACGACACCGGTGACGCACATCAATCCCTTTGGAGACGGTGTACGCAAGGTGGGAAGCATCGGTGTCCCCATTCCCGATACGGAGTGCAAGATCGTCGACCTTGAAGAGGGGACCACGGAGGTTCCCGTCGGAGAATCGGGCGAACTTATCATAAAGGGACCCCAGGTGATGAAGGGATACCTGGGCATGCCCGAGGAAACGGCGAATACGATACGTGACGGCTGGTGCTATACGGGTGATATCGCCACCATGGATGAGGATGGATACTTCTATATCGTCGACCGAAAGAAGGACATGATAATATCGGGCGGCTTCAATATATACCCCCGTGACATAGACGAGGTATTCTATGAAAACGCCAAGGTGCAGGAGGCCTGCTCAATCGGTATCCCCGATCAGAAACGGGGTGAAAACATTAAGGTCTTCATCGTTCTTAGAGAGGGGCAAACCGCTACGGAAGAGGAGATGATCGAATTCTGCAGAGACAAGCTGGCACGATACAAACACCCCTCAGAGATCGAATTCCGCACAGAACTTCCCAAGACCAATGTGGGAAAGATCCTGAGAAAGCAACTCAGGACGGAAGAACTGGAAAAACGCCAATAAACCATTATTTTCACTGTCTCCGCCGGGCCGATAGTGTGGCTTCGGCGGAGACCCAAAAGACGCATCGTGGGCAGACGTGATCCCAGAGGGGTCAAGGATTCCGCACACCCCCACCGGCACAAAGGCTAGCAAGCAGTAATTTTTATCAGCGCCTCAAGATAGTCGTCGGGCCTCTCATATCCGAGGAGAGCAAGGATCGTAGCAGCCACATTCCCCAGCCCCATCTCCTCCAGGCCATCATTCAGTTCATAGCGAGATGAATCGGGTCCGTGGATGATAAAGGGAACGGGATTGAGTGAGTGGCTCGTCATCGGTTTGTAGCCTTCGCCGGCCTGGACGGGCCTTCCCGTCTTCTTGTCCACGGCATACATCTGCTCACAATTGCCGTGGTCGGCAGTCACGATAAGGGTTCCCCCCAGGTCATCGACAACATCTATCAGTTTCCCCAGGGCATCGTCAACGGCCTGGACCGCCTCCACTGCAGCGGGGAGCGATCCCGTATGTCCCACCATATCGCCGTTTGGAAAGTTGAGGCGCAAAAACTTGTATTTCCCCGAACTGAGCGCCGCTATTGTCTCGTCAGCTATCTCCTTTGCCTTCATCTTCGGCGCCTTGTCGAAGGGCACACAGTCCGATGCGATTTCCACCCAGGTTTCTGTCTTTTCATCAAACTTAGCCGAATTGTTCCCGTTCCAGAAATATGTCACGTGGCCAAATTTCTGCGTTTCACTTATGGCATATTGGGGGATTCCATTTTTCGCCAGATACTCCGATATGGTGCGGTCGATCGCCGGGGGTGAGACGAGGTACCGCGGGGGCATGTGGGCGTCTCCGTCATATTCGAGCATGCCGGCATAGTTCACCTGCGGCCGTGCCTTGCGTCGGAATCCCCGGAAATCATCTTCAACAAAGGCGCGGCTTATTCCGAGGGCGCGGTCGCCGCGAAAGTTGAAGAATATTACGCCGTCACCGTCCCCTATCGTGGCTATCGGTTTTTCCTTATCTTCAGGATCGTGGATGACCCAGTGACCCATATTCTGGTCATCAGTTCCCTCGGTCTCCCTGAGTTTCCCTATGGCCGTAAGGCTGTCGGGGAATGTGGGACCCTCACCCAGGACATGGGCGTTGTAGCCTCGCTCAACGATGGACCAGTCCGCCTCATAGCGGTCCATGGTGGTGACCATCCTGCCTCCGCCGGAGGCCACAAAATATCTGCGTTTCTTGCCCTCTTGCGCAGCCTGCGTCCTGACAGACCAGAGATAATCTTCCAACTCGCCGAAATAGCGAAGCGCACTGAGAGGCGGCACGTCGCGACCATCGAGAAGGCCATGCACATAGACCTCTTCAATACCCGCCCTGTCGCAGACACCTATGAGGGCCAGGAGGTGTGACAGATTACTGTGCACATTCCCATCGGAGATAAGGCCGATAAAGTGCACCGGTTTTTGTCCCGCCATGGCCTTGTCTATTATTTCCTGCCAGGCCCTCCCCTCGAAGAGACGGCCGCTTCCGATGGCATCTTCCACCAGTTTGGCACCCTGTGCGAAGATTCGACCGGCACCCATGGCGTTATGCCCTACTTCACTGTTACCCTGGTCATCATCGGAGGGCATGCCCACTGCCTTTCCATGGGCCTTGAGGCGGGTCGAGATTTTTTCCTCTCCCAACAACCACAACAGGTTTTCGGGACTTGCAATGTCTATGGCGTTCCCGGGATAACCACCATCGGCCCCCCCATACATACCCATGCCGTCGAGAATGACGAGGAGAAGGGGGCCCTTAACACCTTCGTAGGCAGATGATCTTTTTAATGTAAAATCCATTTAAATAATTCCTCTTTTATAGTTGACGAATCGGTAAAAAATCATTTTCGAGCGGATTTGAGCATTTCGGGAAACAGATGATAGCGGTGATTGGCGTTAAGAAAATCTAAGTGTTTGAGTGCTTTAGCGCGAGTTTTAGATTTTTAGCCAAGCATCGAAATCATCCCCGAAATGGTCTTCCAGAGAGAAAATCTGACTTTTTACCGGACCATCATAGTTGACAGTTCCACAAAGAGTTTCCCATGCGATCTTGTAAAAATCTATCTCATCCCAAGGAGTTTTCTCGCAATCACCACACGCTGAATCTCGTTTGTGCCTTCATATATCTGGCAGATCTTGGCATCGCGCATATGCCTTTCCGCTGGATAATCCTTACAGTATCCATAGCCTCCGAATATCTGCACACCTTCAACGGGTTTGATCTCCTCGTTGACAAACCTGGCAACCATGTCCTTTACCATCCGTTGTTCTTCCGCCGGTTGAAAGTTCATCGCCTTCTATCCGTTCCTTTTTTAGAAAGTGCATCGTCATGGTTACAGGGACGGGCTTTAAAACAAGAACCTGTCCCACCCTTCCTTACCGCCCCCGATAGAAGGGTTTTCTCTTCTCCAGGAAGGCCCTCATCCCTTCCTTCTGATCTTCCGTGCTGAAGCACTGGGCACAGCATTCCATCTCCAGTCTGATGGCACTATCCATGGAAATATCGTAACCGTAGTTCATCGCATCTTTTGCCATCTTGATGCCGAAGGGGGGCATGCCGGCAAGCTTCGCGGCATATTCTCTCGTCTCCGGAAGCAGTACCTCGAGAGGCAGCAGTCGGTTAACGAGCCCCATCTCGTATGCCCTCCGGGCATCTATCTGTTCCCCGCCCAGTATGAGTTCCTTTGCCCGGCCCATACCGATGATACGGGTGAGTCTCTGGGTGCCACCCCAGCCGGGAATCAGGCCGATCATAATTTCGGGCTGGCCGAAACGTGCATTCTCCGCGGCAAACCTTACATCACAGGCAAGGGCAATTTCCATCCCGCCACCCAGTGCAAAACCATGTACTGCGGCAATAGATGCTTTCGGCATCACCTCGATCATCCTCAGCGTATCGTGGCCAAGTTCGAGAAACTCCAAAATTTCGCTCGACCGAAGGGCCTCCATCTCCCTGATGTCGGCCCCGGCAACAAATGCCTTATCTCCGCTTCCCATTAGGATAACGGCCCGTATCATCGCGTCATCGCGACAGATCTTTACGGCATCATGCAATTCCCTCATCGTTGCCGCGTTCATTGCGTTCAGGGCGTGAGGCCTGTTGAAGGTGATGGTGGCAATTCCCTCGTCCAGATCGAATAAAAGATTTTCATAGTCCATCTCTGTGCTCCCCCTCGCCTTTCATTACCGTTCCAGGACTATGGTCATACCCTGACCGCCGCCAATACACAGTGTTGCCAGTCCCAAATTGAGATCCCTCTTTTGCATCTGCATGGCAAGGCTGTAGGTGATCCTCGCGCCCGTGCACCCGATGGGGTGTCCTATGGAAATACCGCTTCCGTTGAGATTGCATCTATCAATGCCGATTCCCAGTTCTCTCATGCAGGCTATGGCCTGGCAGGCAAAGGCCTCATTCAATTCGATAAGGTCGACATCGTTCATCGTAATGCCCAGTTTCTCCATCACCCTTCTTGTGGCAGGAATAGGACCCAGTCCCATGTAGGCGGGGTCTACACCACCGGTGGCAAATCCTTTGATTGTGGCCATGGGATCGAGGCCGAGTTCCCCGGCCCTTTCGGCACTCATTATGACAACGGCGCAGGCGGCATCGTTGATACCCGAGGCATTCCCTGCCGTCACCGTGCCATCCTTCTTAAAGGCAGGCCTCAGCTTTGCCATTTTTTCCATCGACGTCTCCATGGGGCGTTCATCAACGTCGAATATCCGGGGGTCGCCCCTGCGCTGCGGAATGGACACGGGTACTATCTCATCGACTATAGCGCCACTTTCTATGGCGGCTCTCGCCCTCTCATGGCTCAGAAGCCCCATTTCGTCCTGTTCCTGCCTGGAAATCCCGTACTTCTCGGCTATGTTCTCTGCCGTAAGCCCCATGTGATACCCGTTGAATGTCTCGAAGAGGCCGTCATGAACCATGATATCGACGATATTACCGAAGGGCATGTCCATCCGGTATCCCCAGCGGGCGTCGGGCAGGGCGTAAGGTGCCATGCTCATGTTTTCCATGCCCCCCGCCACAACGATATCGGCATCGCCGGTCTGGATGGCCTGAACGGCCAGGGTAATGGCCTTCATCCCCGAGGCACATACCTTGTTCACGGTCATTGCATTTGTCTCCTCCGGGAGACCGGCATAGATGGAGGCCTGTCTTCCCGGATTCTGTCCCTGGGCCACCTGAAGGACATTTCCCATTATACACTCATCAAAGTAGACGGGTGTGAGTGATTCATCATAATCGTAGTACTTTTTGTTTATTTCCGTCGTATCAAAGTCCCCGAATATATCGGGACGCATCGATCTGATAGAATCTGTGATTGAGGGCCTGAGATGGGCCCGTTTTATCGCTTCCTTGATCACTATGGCGCCCAGATCGACACACCTTACATCCTTCAGGGCTCCGCCAAAATTACCAACCGCCGTCCTTGCTCCGCTTACGATGACAACCTCTTTCATATCGAGTGTTCCTTTCTCACACTGATTCTTATGGCCAATCTCAGTCAATACTTTCCACAAACTCCACAGTTCGGGGTGTCTTGTAGGGGGAGAGATAGGTCCTGCAATGTTTCATAATGGCCTTATCATCAACCTCTGCCCCTTCCTTCTTTATAATGATCGCCTTGACCGTTTCTCCCCTCATCATATCCGGTTTTCCAACGACTTTAGCAGAAACCACGGCGCTATGCATAGAGAGCACATCTTCGACTTCTCGGGGATAGACGTTAAATCCACTGGTAATAATCATCCTCTTCTTCTTCAGACCGGTCAGGAATATATAGCCCTCTTCATCAATCCGTGCCAGATCTCCCGTATAGAGCCACCCTTCTTTTATAACTTCGGCTGTCGCGCGGTCATTCTTATAGTATCCCTCCATGACGTTGGGACCTCGGACCACCAGTTCTCCTTCCTGACCCGAGGGCAACTCCGCACCGACCTCATCAACAACCTTTGCCTCTACTTCGGGAATGGGAATACCGATAGATCCCGGTTTCTGGACCATATCGATCCTGCTGAAGGAACAGACAGGCGAGGCCTCTGTCAATCCATACCCCTCCAGCACCCTCACGCCAAACTTCTTTTCAAAGGTATCAAAAAATTCCGCAGGCATGGCGGCGCCACCCGTTATACACATCCTGAGAGAATCCAGGTTGTATGCGTCAGCGCCTTCATATATGAACATGCCCAGAAAGAGTCTCGGAACGGCGGCGATGTAGGTAATCCCCTCCTCTTCTATTGCCTTGAATATACTATCCATCTTAAACTGGTCCATCATGACGATACTGGACCCTATCTTCAATGTCCCCAGCATGTTTGCAACGGCGCCGAAGGAATGAAAGAGGGGGATCAGACAGAGACCTCTGTCATGCTCGTTGGCGTGGATCATATTGCGCAAAAGGAGTGACTGTGTCGAGAGGTTACGATGGGTGAGGACGGCCCCGAGGGGCTTTCCCGTCAGACCCGCTGTATAGATCATAACGGCAGGATCATCTCCCGAGATTTCTATTTCCTCCAGTTTATAAGGACCCGCCTCAACTGCCTCTTCGATGGAGGCGTCACCCGTATCCCCTTCGGTGACTACCAGGTATTCGCAGAGGGGACAATCCCCTCTCACTTCTTCGAATCTTTTTTTCGTCTTGGGAGTTGTGATCAGCGCACGCGAATCACTGTCGGAGAGCAGATGCCTGAGTTCGTAGGGCGTGGAGAGCGTGTTTATAGTAACGGCAACGGCCCCCAGCTTGACGGTGGCAAAGTAGGATATAATAAACTCGGGTATATTGGGAAGCATGATGGCCACCTTATTCCCCTTTTTTATGCCCAGCTTTGCTAATGTATTTCCGAAGGCCTTTACTGCCCCCTTCAATTGCTCATAGGTAAGCCTTTTCTCATTATAGACAATAGCTATGTTATTGGGATAGGTGCTGCAACTTTCGTCCAGCATCTCTCCGAGTGTCCTATATTTCATAAGTACCTCCATTTAAAATGGAATTCACCATAACACAACGGATATATTGGTTCAACAGGATAAATTTTCTGATTGCAATCAGCGATTCATGACTATGGAAAGGTAAAGAGGTAACCCTCAGGCAGCAAAAACGGCAGTAGTCTCTATGTTGAAGGAATCCCTGTGGTGAGGAGGTGTGAAATAGTCGCACCCACGAGATAGAGGAAGGACAGAAAACTTTCATCTTCACCGGTGGAATGTTGAGAAAACCGGGGACTCGGGAACCTCAGCCGGTGGGAATGGGATGACCTTACAATCCACGGTACCCGACCGCCAGGTTATTCACTCGCAGACCCCTGACTCATGGTGTTCCAGTCCCTCTTATCCGCACCAATTGACTGTAGGCCGTCAACACTACGGTCTGGAAACAGACTCCACCGAAGCTTCCCACCTCAACCACTAGGAAATGCGCCCGCTGTTTCACTCAGCAGCAGGGCCCAATTCTTTTTCATGTTTGACTGTGATTATTGACTATCAACGTCTCTTTCACCTTTGTGTGCCGATGAAAGACTAGACAGTGTCTTCGGGTTTGGAATAGTCGGCAATCCAGTTACTCAACAAATCCATTAGACTTTGTAGTGTTTCGGAAATATACTTATCCTTATGATAGACCATATAAAATGTTCTTTTTAAGGTATCATGGAGGGGAACGCTTGCCAATCTCCCTGCCTCGATCTCTTTTTTGGCAATCTTTCGGGAAACTATGGCAATACCGGCACCTTCTGCAACCACCCTTTTGACCGTTTCATTACTGGAAAGCTCCAGCGAATTGAAAACATTAATATCGTGCTTTTTCAGATAGGCCTCGGTTATATTACAGGTCGCAGATCCCCTTTCGTGGGTAACCAGGAGTTGACCTTCCAGATCCTTGGCTTCGCAACTTCCCTTCTTCGCGAGGGGATGATCGGGTGGCGTGATAAGCAGCAGCCTATCTTCCATGATCTTTTTCATTACGACCTTTTTGTGGTTAACGGGATAGGATATAAAACCGATGTCACAATTGAGGCTGGCAGCATTGGACACGACATTCTCAGTCCTCATTATGTTCACAGAAAGCCGTATCTTGGGATACATCTTACTGAAAGCAATAATTGTCGGCGGGAGATAGTATGTTCCGAAGGCTTCACTTGCATCAATGCGTATGTGCCCCTTCTGCCTCTGCTGAAAATCGCGGATGCTTTCTTCGGCCTGGCTTTCCAGTTCAAAGATTTCTTCAGCAATCTCGTAAAGTACTTCCCCGGCATCTGTGAGGACCAGTTTTTTGCCAAAGAGGTTAAAAAACTTTATACCGTAGAACTTTTGAAAGCGCTGAATACCCTTCGTCACGGCAGGCTGCGTTATATGGAGCGCTTCCGCTGCCAGACTGAGCTTGCCACACTTTGCTGTATAATAAAATATTTTTAATTGATTCAGATTCATTCCGTGATACACCTAACATAACATTTTGTTATTTGCAATATGAATATTAATAAAATAGAAGAATTTTATAGCATAAAACCCATAAAAATACTATTATTTATCGTTTTATAAAATATTTTAGTTAGTTAGTGCAAACTTTTTTTCACTATTTACAGTTTATTTGCTATCATTAATTACAATTACACTTTTTAAAATTTACATGAAGACTATTTTAGTGACAATTAAAGGCATTTCAGTTACCTAATTAAAAACAAGAACAAGAGGTTGGAGCAATGGGTTTCAGACTACTAAAGAGAACTTCGGGAATCGAGAGGGATCTTGACGACTTCCTCGATCAGGTGAGCAGGTCGGGGTTGCTCTTCCAAAGCGCCATAGACTCCTATTTTAAAGATAATCTAGAGGCCTTCGAAAGGAAGACGGAGGAAATGATAGAAATAGAACACAGGGGCGACGCATTGCGCCGCTCTCTAGAGACTCAACTCTACACAAAAACCCTGATACCCGAATCGAGGGGGGATGTGCTGGAACTCCTCGAAAATATGGATACCCTTCTCGACCATTTCAAAGGAGCGGTGTGGCGATTCGAGATCGAACGCCCGCAAATATGTGTCGAGTACCACGACGATTTCAGGGAACTGGTATCATGCGGCGTGGAGGCCGTCGAGGCGACCGTCCTCTCCTGCAGGGCCTTTTTCAAAAATGTCGACACCGTGGCAGACCATATGCACAAGGTCATATACTGGGAAACGGAATCGGACAAGGTGTCGACAAATCTTCAACGCAAAATTTTCAGACGTGAGGACCTGCGGTTGAGCCACAAGAGACACCTGCGCGATTTTGCCAGATATCTTGAAAAAATCGCCGATGAGGCCGAAGATGTTGCAGACCGTCTCAATATTTATGTTATCAAACGATCTATGTAAGGACCTCCTATGTTTGCATTTTTCTTATCAAGTGGATTATTCCTCGGCTGGTCTCTAGGGGCCAATAATACATCAAACGTCTTTGGTACGGCAGTGGGTTCCCGAATGATCAACTTCAGGACCGCTGCGATTTATTGCAGTGTTTTTGTAATCCTTGGATCGGTGATCAGCGGCGCCGGTGTAACAGACACATTGATAAAATTGGGTTCAATCAATGCGATGGCCGGCGCATTTATTGTCGCCCTTGCCTCTGCCGTAAGCATCCTATTGATGACACGGGCGGGCATCCCTGTTTCTACCTCTCAGGCCATTATCGGGGGAATCGTAGGGTGGAACTTTTTTACCGGGTCGCTGACAGACTATGACATCCTGACCAAGATCCTCATGACCTGGGTGATATGCCCCATATTGTCAGCCATTTTTGCCATAATCCTTTACAAGCTTGTCGGCTACACGATCAAATACTTCAAAATCGGCATGTTTAAGTTGGATCTATTGATACGCTATGGCTTGATCATTGTGGGGGCACTGGGCGCTTATTCCATGGGTGCCAATAATATATCGACAGTTATGGGCATTTTTGTTCCCGTATCACCCTTTACCGATCTATCCGTTGCCGGAATATTTTCATTGACTGCTGCCCAACAGCTTTTTTTCATCGGCGGCATAGCCATAGCAATCGGTGTCTTTACCTATTCCCGGCGAGTGATCGTGACAGTCGGAGAAGGCATCATTCAACTGTCCCCCGTGGCGGCTTTTGTTGCCGTCGGTGCTCATTCCATTGTTCTATTCCTCTTTGCATCACAGGGCATCGAAGGCTTTTTAATCAGTCATGGCCTTCCGACTATTCCGCTCGTCCCCGTTTCCAGTTCACAGGCCATCGTTGGCGCCGTCATAGGCATAGGACTCCTTACGGGGGGAAGGAACATACGATGGAGACTCGTGGGAGGTATTGCAAGCGGGTGGGTTGCCACTCCCATTATCGCTGCCATAATCAGTTTTATTTCGCTCTTTTTCCTCCAAAACGTCTTTCAACAGGAGACCTATCGCCCCATATCCTACAGGGTAACGCAGGAGAATGTGGAGCGTATCAATAGAGCGGGCATAGATACAAAAAATATCATGGACCTGGTAGGGAAGGAGTTCTCCAAGGCCGTTCTTTTCAAGGATGCCCTGTCCGGCAAAAAGGCGTTGACGCGTGAAGAACAGAACATAATTATGAAGTATACGAAAGTGAATGAATTAGAGGTCACGAAAGAGGGAATTGCAAAGGTTGATGCCACCTGGATTACGGGGGATCAGAAAAGGGCAATTCAGGTGATTAAGGGAAAAATATTTGCCCATACATGGCTTTTCGAAGAGGCTCTCGCGAATATAACACCCCAGTGGCGTCCGCGGGAGAATGATCGGGAGTATAACAAAGAGTTGACGCACAAATTTTCATATATTTACGAGATATTCAGGCGCGATACGGCCTCGATGCATTAAAAAACAAACTTTGATGGTCCGGTAAAAAGTCATTATTCTCGCTTGATGACCATTTCGGGGATGATTTCGGTGCTTGGCTAAAAATCTAAAACTCGTGCTAAAGCACTCAAACAATTAGATTTTATTAACGCCAATCACCGCTATCATCTGTTTCCCGAAATGCTCAAATCCGCTCGAAAATGACTTTTTACCAATTCGTCAACTTTATCATGAAAGAAACCCTAAAAAACGAATAATCAGGAGTAAAGAAAATGACTGCAAAACTTCTTGAAGGCACGCTGGTTGCGGAAGCGGTATTAAGGGACGTGTCGCAACGGGTGGCTGTCTTAAAGGAAAAGGGAATAACGCCGGGCCTGGGAACTATCCTGGTTGGAGACGACGGCCCGTCCATAAGCTATGTAAATAAGAAACATGAAACCTGCACATCAGCCGGCATTACATCATTTCATAAGACGATAGAAGGCACGGCATCCCAGGGTGACCTGCTCACTGCAGTCGATGAGTTTAATGATAATCCCGCAATTGATGGATTCCTGATACAATATCCCCTTCCCGAAGGCTTCGATTTCAATGAAGCGATTTCACGGATCGATCCCGCCAAGGATGCCGACGGCCTCCACCCCGTCAACCTGGGGAAACTGGTCCTGCAGCAGGAGGGTCCCCTCCCCTGCACGCCGGCGGGCATTCAGGCCATACTGAAATATTACGATCTCGCAATCGGGGGGAAAGAAGTGGTTATCGTAGGGCGAGGGCCCACACTGGGAAGGCCCCTTGCACTCATACTTACATTGAAGCAGGCCTTCGCCAACGCCGCAGTTACCGTCGTCCACACGGGGGTACCCGATATCGCACATTACACAAAGAGGGCCGACGTCGTCATCGCCGCGGCGGGGATTCCCGGTATCATAAAACCGGACATGGTGAAACCCGGCGCCATTGTCATCAGCGGCGGTATTTCATGGGAAGGACGCAAACTTGTTCCCGACGTGGACGTCTCCGTGGGGGAGGTGGCAGGATGGATCACTCCCCGGATCGGCGGAGTCGGGCCAACGACGGTGGCCATGCTCCTTCTGAACACGGTAAAGGCGGCGGAAAAAAGAGAAATGTAGATTGAACCGACGTAAGGATCATTTGGCGGAAATGGCAGCATTGCCAAATCCGCCAAATGGCAACGTATTGTGAACCATTATAGAAGCTACTGATGAGATTTATACGCATGTGACCGAAATGCCGGCATTGGCAGATCGGCCACATAATAATTTATTGAGGGTATAATAGTGAAGTTAAAAGCAAGAGGATTACGGTGGCTCAAGGGATTTCACCTGGTTGCCGTTTCATGCTGGGTGGGTGGCGCTGTTGCCCTGATGTTATTGTACTTTTTAAAAGACGGCGTGACTGATGGAGGTGTCCTGTATGGAATCAACAGGAGCATTCATCATGTTGATATGTTGGTGGTCGTCATTCCCGGGGCCTTTGGCTGTCTGATTACCGGTTTGATCTACTCGTCTTTCAGTAATTGGGGATTCTTTAAGCACAAATGGCTGATATTAAAGTGGATTATTACCATCTCAGCAATTCTGTTTGGGACATTCTTTCTTGGTCCATGGGAGACAGCCATGATGGAAATCTCCGGAAGGTTGGGAATGACTTCAGTGACAGATCAGGCATACCTCCACAATGAAAGGATGAACCTCATCTTTGGTGGCATGCAATGCCTGTTGCTTATGGTTACCCTGTTCATATCGATCTTCAAACCGTGGAAAACTAAGAAATAAAGCTACTCTGAAAGATTGAAAGGATCGAGGAACTTCAGATTACTTTTCCTCCCATTGCATCCCCTGTAATTCAATGGATTGTATTATATGGGCCATTCCCGCTTCCACATCCTTTGGATTCCCCGTCAACCCGAGGTGTATCTCTGTTCCATCTTCGACAAATTTCGGCAGGCTTGAAAGACTGATCTTGGAATGACACAGATTGAATTCATGCATCAGGGGGATGACATCGGATTCACGAACACCTGCCAGGAGCAACGTCCTGGTAATTATCTTTTCGCCCCTTTCATAATATGTGTCGAGAACCCAGGCCGCCATCGGTTCCGCCATGCTGGGAAACCCGGGGAGAAAATAGGCATCGTTGATTGAAAATCCGGGCACCCGATTCACCGGGTTTGGTATGAGTCGTGCGCCTTCAGGAAACTCGACCAGTTTCAGGCGTGTCGGCGTTGCCTTCTTTTCGAAACGGCTCTCCATGATTTTTACACCCTCTTCGTGATAGGCAAGGGTCACACCAACGGCATCAGCGGCACACTGCCTCGTATAATCGTCAGGTGTTGCGCCGATTCCTCCGCAGCAGAAGAAGGGTTCTGGGCGTGACATTGCCCACTTCAGTTTTCCCGTGATAAGGCTGGGTTCGTCGACCAGCGTCATCGTATATGTAAGCGAATGATTACGTTCCGCCAGGAGGTTTCGCGTATTCGCGAAATGGCTGTCCTCAACCCTTCCGTCGAGGATCTCACTCCCGATGATGATCAGACCAAAACCCTTTGCTATCTTTTTTTCAGACATTACGTTCCTCTTTAATCGGAGCTTTTTTGTGATTTAGCGTGCACGGAGGCTGTCAGGGAAGAGATTCTTTCCTTGAGCTTTCTTATCCTCCTGTATGAATTGCCGATTCTGTCGGCACTAACAGCGCCCTTTCGGACCAGTTTTTTGATTGTCGCGGTGGCCCGTTCCGCTATATCCTCTTCAAAGACGGAATTATTGGCAAAAATCAGCATGTCGCATCCGGCCATAATTGCCCTCTCTATGGCCGTCTCCAGACCATAGTGGGCACTGATGGCCTTCATCTGCATGTCGTCTGAAACGACGACGCCATCATAGTGAAATTCATCTCGCAGTATTCCCGTAATAATTCCGGTGGACAGTGTGGCGGGCCATCGGGGGTCGAGTTTTCCGTTGAATATGTGGGCCGTCATGACCATATCGCAGAGGCCCGAATTGATAATTGCCTCAAAGGGCGTCAGCTCCATGGTCGACCAGGTCTTCGTTACGTCCACAAAACCTGTGTGGGAATCACCCGTCGAACTCCCATGCCCAGGAAAGTGCTTTATCGCAGATGCTATCCCCCTTTCATGGAGGGCATCAATGACGATGAGTGCGTGTCTGACCACTACTGCGGGATCGTCTGAATAGCTGCGCCCCAGTTTACCTATGATGGGGTTCTCCGGGTTTGTATTGAGATCGACAACGGGCGCAAAATTTGTGTTTATCCCGAGACTGCCCAGTATCACCGCCATCGACTGTGCGTACTTTTTCGTTGTCTCGACATTGTCCGTCGTTCCAAGGTATTGTTCCGATACCGTCGGTGGGAATCCGAATTTCTCCTTCAATCGATTCACCCGTCCCCCCTCCTGATCGATGGCAACAAAAAGAGGGATGGAGGCGGCCTTCTGGAGTTTCACGATGAGACATTTCACCTGCTCCGGAGACCTGATGTTTCTGACGGAAGATTTTGATGGCACATCATAATCAAATAGGATCACACCTCCGATATGCCTCCTTTTGATATCCCCGATGATGGGGCTTTCCTCCGTTGCGCTCAGCCCCCTGAAACCCACCATAAGCATCTGGCCTATCTGCACATCGAGACTTTCCCCTTCATCGGAAAGGCCAGCCACGGGAGCTAGAAGGATTAACAGAAAAACAAAAACAGAGATCTTGATGGATGACTGTGCGGTGCAGTGTGAGTAGGGTTTTGGAGCAGGCATTGAAAAAAGTTTCTCCCGGAATAAAAAGTGCCGGCCCTGAGACCGGCACTTATATCAGTCTATTGTTTTTTCGGCGGCTTTGAAATAAGGGTAAGCGCCGCTCCCAGGAGACATGCAACTCCTGCTATGATAAAGGGTACCAGCCATGCAGAGGGATCACCGCTCCCCTTCGCCGCATCCTTGAAGTATCCGGCGATCTGTGGGCCGATGACACCGGCAATACCGTATGCCATAAATACATACCCGTAGTTGAGTCCCACTGTTTTATTGCCGAAATAATCGGCGGTAAGCGCGGGAAAGAGCCCGAAGTTTCCTCCGAAGTTGAAACCGATGATGCAGGCCCCGATAATGAGGGTCACTCCCACTCCCCCCATCTTGTAGAAGAGCAGCATGATAATGCCCTGCGAAAGACACATCAGGAAAATTGCCAGTTTACGCCCGATCTTGTCGGAAACCATTCCCCAGGCAATACGTCCCAGTCCGTTAAAAATCGCATACCATGCCATAGCCGTCCCTGCCGTTGCCGAAGCAGCGGCGAGGCTCATTCCATTGGCCCGCAGGGCATCGATACCGAATAATTTAATACAGTAGATTACCATCAGGCCTGCAATGGCCGAGAAGAGGAATGTTATCCAGGTCATATAGAATTGCGGGGTTTTGAACATCTCCCTCGGCACAAAATCGTTCATACCGATAGCGGATCCGGGATTTCCACCCTTCTCGTTATTCTGCTCAGGCGGAGTCCAGCCCTCGGGGCAATAGCCCTTGGGAGGATCGATCATAACGGTGCTTCCCAGCAGAACGAAAACAAGAAAGATAACGCCGTAGAGTAGAAAGACACTCTGTACTCCCCCCAGGCCGAAGAAGTTTAATGTATTCAGGAGATCAAACCACGATCCCGCCGATTTGACCCAGATGGTGGCACCGAAACCGAAACCGGCTACGGCAAGTCCGGCCACCATACCCTTTTTATCGGGGAACCACTTTACACCCACCGCGATAGGTACCACATAGGCAAGACCAATACCGGCACCACCGATAACGCCGATGAAGATGAACTGTGCCAGAAATGTGTTCCCTAGAAATCCACCAAGGATATATCCCATGCCAAGAATAATACCCCCGATAGCGGCTATTCTTTTCGGACCTACCCTCCCCATTATCCTCCCCGACACGATCGTCGCTATTGCGAAGACGAGAAGACCGACAGAAAAGACCCAAGCCGCCTGTCCGGCAGTAAATTTGTACACACCATCAACAGCAGTCAGCTTCGGCGTAAAAACAGACCATGCGTAGATCGCCCCCAGACACAACTGAATGAGTATGGCACCGGCAACCACATACCATCGATTCATAACTTTTTGATCAGACATTGTTCCTCCCTTTTTGTACTGAAAAATCAAGACTTTCAGAATAAAATTAAGTACAACAAATCCGCTTATTCCTATCGAAAAAATTGATATATGTCAATCAAAAACTGAATTCCTGTTACCGAATTCCTTCAAAGCTTCAGGAGGTCGTCGGAAGAGTTGATGTTAAGAAACATCCCTTCCGTAGGGTCGAATGAGGCCACTGTCTTCTGTGACAGTGTCAATGTCCTCGACTTTTTGTAGATGGTATTGATCTTCAGATTGTCCTGCTCGATATGTCGTTTGATGACGGGCAGGCATCTTTTGGAATAGATCGCATGGAGCGCTTCCAGCCCGCCCGTGGTTTGAGGCACGACGATGTCGTAGTTTGCAATCTTCTCGATCATGAATCTGATAAAATCTATCTTTATAGAGGGCATGTCGCAGGGCAACACAAATGCGTGTCTATGTGACGCATAGAAGAGGCCCGTGTAGAGGCCACCGAGGGCGGCCTTTCCCTTTATTATATCCGTCACTATACGAATATCGTAATCGAGATACTCGAGGGGAGAATTGGTGACCAATATGATCTCCTGAAAGAGCTCCTGAAAAATACGGATAGTCCTGTCGAGTATCTTCTCTCCCCCGATCTCCAGGAATGCCTTATTGGTTCCCATGCGGGCGTTCTTGCCACCCGATAAGATAATTCCCGTCATACCCTCATCCTCTCTGGGAATCATATACAGCAGCAAGGGAAACCTGTCAATGCCCGGTGAGAGTTGTTTTGACTTAATACCGCCAGTATTGTATGTCTCCTGTAAGAAGAAATTGGACTGGAAGGCGAGGGCATTCTTCGCTGCTCGCGGCAGGGAACTTCAATATGCAAACCATTTTGCCACATCACAGCATGAAGTGGACGACGGCCATCAAAGAGGGGATTGTTGCGGCATGGCCCATCTGTCTCGGATATCTTGCTATCGGTCTCGCCTTTGGCGTGATCGCCCAGAAGGCGGGGCTCCACCCCCTTGAAATCGGCCTCATGTCCCTCATGGTATATGCGGGGAGTTCACAGTTCATTGCCATTTCCATGCTGGCCGGCGGCAGTGCCATTCTACCGATCATTGTCACCACATTCATGGTCAACCTGAGGCATTTCCTGATGAGTTCGTCTCTCTCCATGTATCTCAAGTCAGTACATGGCGGGTGGCTTGCATTGTATGCATATGGCGTCACCGATGAAAGCTTTGCCCTAAACCTTACCAGATTCAGGAATGATAACTGGGACTGGCGGCGTGCACTGGTTCTCAATCACACCACAAATCTTGCATGGATAGTAAGTACCATCGCTGGGGGATTTGGCGGGCAATTTATTCCAAGGGGCGCCTTTGGAATCGATTATGCACTGATAGCCATGTTTATCTGCCTCTTCGTTTTTCAGTTGAGGGACAGTATATACATAGTCGTTGCCATAATCGCCGGAGGACTTGCCGTCGGTCTTTCATTGTTAATCCCCGGTAACTCCTACATTATAATCTCTTCTGTCATAGCCGCGACAACGGGTGTTCTCTTCAAAAAGGCACAGTTATCGCTCAGAGTCGAGGAGAAAGACTAATGGCCGCCGATTATGTTCTTCTCCTCCTCGGAATGGGTTTTGTCACCTATATTCCCCGTTTGTTTCCCATCCTCTTTCTATCGCAGCGCGAGCTTCCCCAGTGGCTCGTGGAGTGGCTCGACTATATTCCTGCAGCGATACTGAGTGCACTTATATTCCCCGCCATCGTCACGTCGGGTGAACCGAGGACATTCGATATTACCCGCCCCGAGGTGCTGGTCGCAATTCCCACCTTCATTGTTGCCTTCAAGACAAAATCACTTGCAGGCACGGTAATATCCGGAATGTTCCTCTACTGGCTTGTGGAGAGATTCTTTTTTTAAAAATTCCTTGTCAAAAGGCGGATTAGTTGTTAGAAATTCAGAATAAACTTATTCTCTGAGGGGATGCACATGGAAAACATATCGGATGGAACAAAAGGGTTTGTAGATCTCAGAAGGCATATGTGGATGGCAGGCATCGAAGTAAACCTGCGGAGGCTGATCTGGCAGATAGCGGTGACGGGGAAATATATATCGGCTAAGATTCATGAATCAAATCGGAAACTCGCCGGATTTGAAAATATGTATGGCGAGGAGCAGCTCGCCCTTGATCGAAGTTCCGATACAATCCTGGAAAGTCAGATGAGACATTCCGGCTTTGTCAGGGAGTACGCCTCGGAAGAACGGGAGGCCATTATTCAGGTCGGAAAGGGAGACGAGCAGTACTTCATCACCGCAGATCCCCTCGACGGGTCTTCCCTTGTTGAAACCAACCTGGCAATCGGAACGATTATCGGAATCCACAATGCGCCTGTCCTTCAAGAGGGCGGAAAGAGCCTTGTTGCCGCAATGTACATAACCTACGGCCCCCTCATTACCATGGTCTACTCGGCAGGCCAGGGGACGCATGAATTTGTCCTCAACAGAGAGGGAGAATATGTCCTCTCTGAGGAAAATATTGTTTTAAAGGAAAGGGGCTCCATATACAGTCTCGGCGGTCTAAGGAAGGACTGGTTGCCGGAACACCTCAAATACGTAGAGTACCTGGAAAGTGAAGGTTACAAGCTGCGCTACAGTGGGGGTTTTGTACCCGATATCAATCAGATTCTGATAAAAGGTGGGGGGATTTTCACCTATCCCGCCCTGAAAAACCAGACAAAGGGTAAACTACGACTGATCTTCGAACTGCAACCGATGGCCTTTATCGTGGAGGGTGCAGGTGGACTCGCGACAGACGGTCACCGGAAGATACTATCGATAAAACCCGAATGCCTCGAGCAGAGATGCCCCATTTATATTGGAAGTCGTTTTGAAGCAGAAAAGGCGAGTGAATTCCTGAGTAACCGCTGAATGCCGATACACTCGCAATTGTCAATATAGATTCTACACGTATGAACAGGAGGATAAACATAATGACATTCAAAGATGCCAATACATTGAAGGAAAAAATAACAGGCTGTCTGATTATTGAGGGAGAGAATGTCTGTGTATCAGACGAGGATGAACTGAGGACCCATCTAATCGATGATCTGATCTATTCCGCCGTATTCAGCCCCGAAGAGATAACACGGGAGGCATCTCGCTGGTTGATCAGGAGGGCAGGTGTTGCCCTGGGGATATATCCGGCATCCATCCAAGACCTCTATGAGGCGATGGGAAGGAAAGAGGTGTCGGGCTTTACTGTCCCAGCCATTAATCTGAGAGGGATGACCTATGACGCGGCCCAGGCGGTCTTACGCGCCGCTGTGAAAGGGAATGTGGGGGCACTCCTTTTCGAAATCGCCCGTTCCGAAACGGTGTACACCGACCAACGTCCCGCAGAATACACAACAGCAGTAACGGCCGCGGCGATTAAGACTGGTTTCAAGGGATTTCTTTTTCTGCAGGGAGATCATTTTCAATTCAATGGGAAGAAGTATGCCGCAGATCCCGATGGTGAAAGGGGGGCTGTCACAGCCCTTATCAAAGAGGCAATCGCAAGTGGCTTTTACAATATCGATATCGATGCATCCACCCTCGTCGACCTCAGCAGACCATCGATAGAGGAACAACAGGAGAAGAATTGCACCGTAACGGCCGCCATGACCACTTTTATCAGAGAGATCGAGCCCGCAGGGATCACTGTATCGGTGGGAGGTGAAATCGGCGAAATAGGTGATAAAAATACGACAGTTGAAGAATTCGGCATTTTCATGGATTGCTACCTCGATGCACTGAAAAAAGGTGAGGGGCACCATAAGGGGATAAGCAAGATAAGCATACAGACAGGCACGGCACATGGAGGTGTCCCTCTTCCCGACGGATCAATAGCAAAGGTCAAGATTGACTTTGGCACCCTGGAAAAGATATCCGAGGTCGCGCGATCACGATACGGCCTGGCCGGTGCCGTTCAGCACGGGGCTTCAACCCTCCCCAGCGATGCCTTCAATCGCTTCCCCCAGACAGAAACTGCCGAAGTCCATCTGGCAACGGGTTTTCAAAACATCATATATGACAGTGCGAACTTTCCTGCCGCTTTGAGGGATCGGATTTATGGGTATATTAACAAGGAATTGAGGGGCGAAAAGAAGGAAGCCGATACGGAAGAACAGTTTATCTACAAAACGAGGAAGAAGGGATTCGGCATCTTTAAAAAAGATATGTGGGACCTGGCCCCTGAGGTACGGGAGACACTCGGCAGGGAACTGGAGAATCAGTTCGCCTTTCTTTTCGATCAATTACATATGGGAGATACCATGGAGGTTGTTACTAAGTATATAACCCCTGTGGATGTGCCACTGGAAATACCTGATGCCTTAAAGTCTTAGATTACCTCTTGAGGGCGGGTTCAACCCGCCCTTTCCTATCTTATCTTTGCCCCCACCTTTGCGTCGCCGTCGAAGGAAAGGAGGGTGAGTCCCTGTTCCATATCGGTAGCAAGGAGCATTCCCTTGGATGTGACTCCCATCAGTTTAGCCTGTTTCAGGTTTACCAGGACGGGGATCTTCTTTCCCACCAGTTCTTCCGGTTTGTAATCCCTGCCCATCCCGGCGACAATCGTTCTTTCCTCACCGATATCGATCTTCAGCTTGATGAGTTTGTCCGACTTGGGAACTGCCTTCGCCTCCAGGATCAGAGCCACCCTCAGGTCTATTTTCTCGAAATCGTCAAAGGTGATTTCTTTCTTTATATCGGACAACTTTGCCTTTTCTCCTTCGCCCTTGTATTCCACCCGGGGAAAAAGGGAATCGCCGCGAGTGATAGTATTTCCTGCCGGTAAGAAACCCCATCTTCTGATACTGTCGAAGCCCTGGGATGCACTATCGGTAATACCCAGTCTCTTCATGATTTCTCCCGATGCGTCGGGCATAAAGGGTGATGTGACGACGGCGATTACTCTCAAGGCCTCCAGAATTGTGTAGATAACTCCATCCAGCCTGTCCTTTGCCGCAGGGTCTCTGGCCAGTGCCCAAGGCTCGCTTGCGACGATGTATCGGTTGGTGATGTTTATAAAGTCCCATATGGCGATGAGGGCCTTGTGAAAGGCAAGTGCACTGAAGGATTTTTCAACCTCCGGCAGGAGCGCCTCGGCACTTTCGGTCATGTGGCTCTCCTCCTCCCCGTAGACCTCATTCCGTGGGGGGACCTTTCCGTCGCAGTATTTCTCAGCCATCGAGAGTGACCTGCTGGTAAGGTTTCCCAGATCGTTGGCCAGGTCCGAGTTTATGCGCTGCACAAAACCCTCTTCACTGAAATTGGAATCGAGTCCGAAGACCATATCCCTCATGAGAAAGTAGCGAAATGCGTCGAGACCGTATTTATCCTTGAGGTCCAAGGGTTTTACCACGGTTCCTCTGCTCTTGGACATCTTGCTCTGATCGATATTCCAGTAGCCATGGACATTGAGGTGCCGATAGGGCTCCACACCCGCCGCTTTCAGCATGGTGGGCCAGTAGATGCCATGGGGTTTCAGGATATCCTTTGCTATGAGATGTTCCGCAACGGGCCAGAACTCAGAATATTTTTTACCCTCAGGATAACCGATACCGGTAAGATAGTTTATCAGGGCATCAAACCATACATAGGTTACGTAGTTTTCATCGAAGGGGAGCGTTATCCCCCAGGTCAGCCGTGTCTTGGGCCTCGATATGCAGAGATCTTCAAGGGGTTCTTTGAGGAAGGCAAGGGCCTCGTTTTTGTACCGTTCAGGTCTGATGAAATCGGGATTGTCCGTGATGTGTGCGATGAGCCAGTCCTGGTATTTGCTCATCCTGAAAAAGTAGTTGCTCTCTTTCCGGTGTTCGGGAAAGGTCTGGTGGTCGGGACATTTCCCCTCTACCAACTCGCTTTCTCTGTAGAACCGTTCGCAGCCGACGCAATAGAAGCCTTCATATTCCCCGAAATAAATATCCCCCGCATCGTAGACCTTCTGCAGAATGGACTTCACCGTTTCTCTGTGATCCTTATCGGTGGTCCTTATAAAATTGTCATTGGTTATGGAAAGTTCCGGCCAGAGCGTACGAAACTGGGCACTTATTCTGTCGCTGTACTCCTGGGGAGTCTCATTGGCCATCTCGGCGGCTTCAGCGACCTTATCGCCATGTTCATCGGTGCCGGTGAGGAAGTATGTCCCGTAACCGGCCATCCGGTAATATCTGGCCATGACATCGGCCACTATCGTCGTATATGCATGTCCAATGTGCGGCGACGCATTCACATAGTAGATTGGTGTGGTAATATAAAATGATTTCTGCATGATATTCTTACCCCGATAATATTTTGTCCTTTGATAAAAAATTGCTGATTCTGATATCTGAAGGGCTGCTGGTTACTGCTCAGGAAGGCAGAGGGTTGTTATCTTAAAACATATTTTGAGAACTATCCTACACCTATTCCTCCTTGACATCGCGGACCGATACCTCTACCTCTTTCCCTTCCTCGAGGCCGACAACGACCCTTTGCTCCAGGATTTTCTGCCTCAGTACCCTGCCTCGCCCTTCACGGAGGGTGACGCATTTTCCGCATTTGGGCATGTTCTTTTTCGCATCCATATAGTTATCGTACTCGTAGGAGAGACAACAGAAAAGCCTTCCACAGAGACCGGATATCTTCTCCGGATTCAACAGCATATTTTGTTCTTTAGCCATCTTTATGGTAACGGGCACAAAGTTAGTGAGAAAGCTTGTACAGCACAATTCTCTCCCGCAGATTCCCATGCCCCCGCATATGCGAGCCTCGCTTCGCACCCAGATCTGTCGCAATTCGATCCTGGATTTATATTTCTGCACAAGATCTTTTACCAGCTTTCGGAAATCAACCCTGTCTTCGGCGGTAAAAGAAAATATGATCTTGCTCTTATCAAAGAGACATTCCACATCAACCAGTTTCATGGGAAGTTCTCTGCTCGTTATCCTGTCACAGCAAAATCCAAAGGCCTCTTTCCCGAGTACAACATTACCTTCCTCAATGGCGGCATCCCCTTCCGTTGCCTTGCGAACGACCTTTTTCAGGTTTGGAGGCAATTTATCATCGGGAGACAGTCTGACTCTGGTGGCTACGTAACCCACGGCCATACCATCTTCAGTATTAACGATGACATGTTCACCCTTCTTAAGGATAATACCGCTTGCATCAAAGGTGTAGATCTTTCCCTTTTCCTTAAATCGTACACCTACTATTTTCTTCATCGGTCTTTTCTGTGATTGGTTATGCATAATTTTACACACTTAATCCATTGCCGGCGGTTTTCTGCCGAATTGACGCGAGTTTAAACATCATTGATTCCAAAGTCAACTGTTTGTTGGCATTCTGTTCGATTGCGCGATAGGCATTGCCCATGGTTTTGATACTCTTCAGTATACCCGGTCCCGTCATATTTTCAGAAAATCTCTTTGTCATATCGGCACAGTCCGGGTGAATCAGTATGGCATGATCCTTCATTTCACTAAATAGGAGCACGTCCCGATACCAGCTTTTCAGTATATCTATTTTCTCCAGAATATCGGTTCTATCCCCCCCCAGTTCATGTGCCAGTGAAAGCAGTTGCAGGTGATCCGTCCCTCTGCCGGAAGAAGCAATCCTCTTTATAAGATCATGTTTGACTGCAATATAGGAATCGTCCCGCATTGTCAGGGCCCGACCGATGCTCCCTTCGCAGGATGAGGCCAGTATCAAGGCGGCTTCTTCGTCCAGGGCCAGTCTCTCCGTCAGAAAAGCGGCAACAATCTCTCTCTTCAGGGGACTGAATCTCATCTTCTGGCAGCGAGATGCGATGGTCTGGGGGAGCACATAGGGTCGCGACGTAATCAGTATGAGGAGATTGGAAGGCCCCGGTTCTTCAAGGATCTTCAAGAGTGCATTGGCGGCGTAGATATTCATCTTTTCGGCATCATCGATTATGAATACCCTTTTCTTCCCTTCGAAGGGACGATACTTCGCCTGATCCTGCAGTTTTCTGATTTCCTCGATCTTTATGAGGATTCCCTGAGGTTGTATAATAACAAGGTCGGCATGGTTCCCATGGTCGATCTTTCTGCAGGCCCCACAGGTATCACAGGAATCGCTCTTCCCCTCCGTGCAGTTGAGCGTCTTTGCCAGTGCTGTGGCCGTCGTTTTTTTACCTATTCCATCCATGCCATGGAAAAGATAGGCATTGGGGATACGCCCCTTCATGATGGTCTTCTGCAAAATAGCGATCTGTCTCTCTTGACCGTAGATATCCTTGAATGACATAGCCTATCTCTCTATCAATTCCTGCAGGGAACGGCAAATTTCATTGTGGATTTCGCTGATGCCCATTAAACCGTCGATTACCCGGAATCTCTCCGGTTCATTCCCGGCGATGGAGAGATAACCCTCGCGTACCCGTTTATGGAATGACTCCTTTTCCTTTTCGAATCTATCGTCGAGTGCCTCTTTCATCCCTCGTTGCATGGCAGCATCTGATGCCCGGCTTGCTACTCTCGCCAGTCCCGTAACAACGGGAAGGTCGATGAGAAAGGTCAAATCGGGTTTCAGGGACTGGGTTGCAAAATCATTCATCTTCTTTATGGTATCTATATCCCACCCGCGTCCATATCCCTGGTAGGCAATAGTGGCATCGGAAAAACGGTCACATAAAACGACCCTTCCTTCCTTTAAGGCTGGTACGATTATTTCTTCAACATGTTGGGCTCTATCTGCGGCAAAGAGGAGAAGCTCTGTCTTTATGCCAAGGGAAAGTGTCGTCTTGTGGAGGAGAAGCTGCCTGAGTTCTCCTCCCAGTTCAGTGCCACCCGGTTCACTGGTTACGATAAAAGGGATATTTCTCTTTGCAAGATAATCCCCCGCTTTCTTAACCTGTGTTGTCTTACCGGAACCTTCGATTCCTTCGAATACAATAAATAATTCCATTCCATCTTTTAAAAAGATAGAGGAAGGCCCGACCGATCAGATCAAGCCTTCCTCATGATAGTTTTCCTCCCCTTATTTACCGGGAGATATTGCCTCCACGGGGCATGCATCTACGCAGGCGCCGCAATCGGTACATATTTCGGGATCGATGACATACTTGTCATCTCCTTCACTTATCGCCCCAGTGGGGCATTCGCTTTCGCATGTTCCACAAGAAATACATTCATCAGAAATTACATGAGCCATATCCTATCCTCCTCTATTTATATTTGTTTGTAAAATAACCTAACCCTGATAAACGGGATAAGTGTGTTAAATCTGCTCTCTACGAGAAAGCACATTCTAACTTACTAACCCCCATAAAGGGGAAAGTCCCCCTCAGGGGATAAGTACGGTCACGAAATCGCTTTCTAAGGAAACCAATTTCTACCTTACTAAGTATCCAGGCCTATTACACCGCCACAACTTCCTTGACCTCAGGGAGACTCTCCTTGAGGCGTTTCTCTATACCCATCTTCAATGTCATCTGCGCCATGGGACAGAGCTTCCGCAAGCACCGACAAGCTTGACCTCTACAACCCCATCCTCGCTCACGTCAACAAGACCGACGTCACCGCCGGCTGCCTATAGCATGGGTTTTATAGCATTTAACGCAGTTTCTACCTTTTCTCGCATAGTATATCTCTTTGTATTTATCCAGTTTCAGAAAATCATCAGTGGGGCATTGCGTCAATCATCATGCCGGCTACCTTCTGGGCCAGTTTAGAAAGATCGGGTTTCATGAGCCAGTAATCCTCCACCTCATGGTGCCCGGCCTTCCACAAGATCTT
>Ga0307990_1000730_pt1 | contig 28308 bp, 26 predicted proteins | sample EllFjometagen129_FD_203168 | JGI IMG/M metagenome (GOLD analysis project Ga0307990, IMG submission 203168) | Marine microbial communities from Ellis Fjord, Antarctic Ocean - #129 | ecosystem: Environmental > Aquatic > Marine > Unclassified | place: Southern Ocean | collected 2014-10-08
TCAAGGCTGAAGGCTGAGTAGTGAAAAAGGCTCACGCCGTGGCGATAGCACCTCAGGTTTCAGAACTGACTTTAACCGCGAATTATGCTAATTGGGCTAATTACTTAATTCGCTTAATTCGCGGTTCAGTTTTGTTTTGGGGGTAATGGATCGTCCCACCCGGCAGTTTCCCTCGCAGGGTTTTGGCGTCGAACGAATGGGCTGGAGGGACTGTCATTTCAGTGAAGTGGTCTGCTGATTAACGCTTCATCGTTTTGCTCGACATCATATGCTGTTGACACTTGCGGAGTCGGTATGTGCTAAGTGGAACGCGTGACTGTCCCGGCTAAAAGCAGTCGATTAGAATCGTACGCAAAGGCAGAAGGGTTCGAAGCTGCCTCTGGCATGGAGAATACGTTCGAAGTGCCGGGATTTCGATACCCGCCAATCCATGCGAAGGGTGCTACCGCCTCACTTTCAACCGGGACAATCCACGGTCGTGCCTCCCTTATGTGTCTACCTTTGCCAAGAAAAAGCTCTATAGTAAACGAGAGTATAAGAAGGCCACTTTACACATTACAACCTGACCCTTTTTGCTTTTGCATGAGACGTCCCTGTCGGGCCGCTCATGATCTTTGCGTTCAAAGATCTCAATCACTGTTCCAATATTTACTTGACATGTATATGCGATAGATATACACTCTGCCTATGAAAGATATGTTTACAGATACACTTGGCTTTGATTGGGATGATGGCAACCAGGACAAAAACTATCTTAAGCACGGTGTCCGTAATGGTGAGTGTGAAGATATATTCTTCAATCAACCCCTAATCATCGTTAATGATACCAAACATTCCACTAGAGACAGACGTTTTGCGGCCTTTGGTATAACAGATGGAGGTCGTAAACTCACTGTTGTTTTTACTCTCCGAGCAAGACTGATTCGAGTTATCTCTGCACGGGACATGAACGCAAAAGAAAGACGATATTATGAAAAGCACGCATAATAAAATACCTCTATTCAAAAATGAAGACCAAGAACGAGAATTTTGGTCCAAACATTCTCCATTGGATTTCATGGATGCCAATTCAGCTGAGCAAGGTGTGTTTCCAAATCTTAAACCTACAATGAAATCGATATCCATCAGGCTTCCCGAGAATATGCTTGAGCAATTGAAGATTCTTGCTCACAAGAGAGATATTCCCTACCAGAGCTTAGTGAAACTATATTTGGGGAGAGAGATTCTTATGGAGCGTAGAGCCCTTGGGTCATAGTCGAACATTTGCCTGCAAGGGGCCGGAAGGAGCTGCCGCTCCTTCCGGCCCCTGAGGCAGGCGTTCTGGGCGTAGTCGAAATCCTAGCTCTTTCGAATCTTAGCGACACGAACGATCTTGCTTACCCGGAAGGTGCTTCGCGTCACAATTTAGCCGGGACAATGAACGTTCGCTTAGGCTCACTTAATTCATTGTCCCATCCAGCAATTTCCCTCGCAGGGTTTTGGCTGTCGAATGGGCATGCTCCAGGGACCTAGATTTGGCCCTGCTTTGCCTTGTGGGCAAGAGCTTAAAGAAAAGATCCAGGTGAAGTCCAGGGTGGTTCTGTCGTGTTAATCTAGGAGGCCTGTCCTACGAATAATATTACGGCGACAGGCTACCTATTCCGGGCCGATAATTCCTGTTTAATCGGTATTTCATTTTCATTAACCTCTTGACTAGAAACCACTTGTATGTCATTATTGATCTGAATTAGCGTTTTAAAAGAAATGGGATAGGTTAACCGGTCCCCATTTTCGAGATAGGTAGCCGGCTACCTAAATACACTGTTCTGCAAAAAGAGAAACTAATGTCATACAGCGAAGAATTAGTAGATGCATTCGACTGCGTCCGGAAGACTGTCGCTTCAATGGAATTGCCGCTGACGCAACAAAGACGCTACAACGGCATACTTAATGCCATGGTTATGTTGCTTGAAGATGGTCATCCTAGCAAGGGCGTTTACAAGCATCTTGAATCATCCTTGATCGCTTTGACGCAATTCGACGGGCGGGATGAGGATGCATGTAGCATTGAAAAGGCGTGTAAAAACTTCGAGGCTCATTTCGGTAGTCAAATGTTATGATCAAGAAACTTACCAAGGTTAACTCATCCATGGTGTATGCTGTTGGATACGATCATGAATCCAAAACACTGGAAGTTGTGTTCAAACGTGGCGGCATATGGGAATATGAGGATGGGGATGGGGAGACCTAAAGGGTCGGTCCTCGGATCTCGGTATTGAATAGTTGTCACTTGCTAAAAGACTTAAATCCGACCCCTATTTCCCCCCAGCTGGCTGCCGGCTGTCGAATTCGATTGAGATAGAACTGTCGCATATTGAAAAGGGAATTTCTCACGTCGGCTCTATTTTGAATATCGAATTCAGCAGACGTCTGCTGAATTCAATTCCTCCTGGTTGCTAACCGTTACTTTCGGCAAAACGCTGCCTTCGCCTAAGCATTCAACCGGGACGGATCGGCGGTCGCTTAGGCTCCCTCAACGAAACATCCCATCCGTTCTACTGGTAGAACGACAAGCAAGACTAACCATATGCCCGGTAGAACGGTCTGCATCTTAACCCTTCAACTATGCTGTGGGATGGAACACATCATTTAGTGAAGAATGAGCGTGATGTGTCCCGGCTGAGCGCCGGGGCGGTAGCAGCCCAAGCCAATTAGTAACGGTCAGATACTAAACCATACTATGGGTCAAACGGCTGATTACGGGATTTCAATGAGCAATTGCTGCAACGGTGACATTGGAGGTCTTAATTATTCGCTCGCTCTCGATATGTGGACTATACGAACAATTAATATTTAAGACGTGACCCTAATCTTCCTTTCAAGGTGAGCGTGGTCTACTTGGCCCGAACTCCACCAACAAGTTCAAGTTGTCCAAATGAACAACAAGGCCCGCAAGATAATCAGTGAAACGGCATTGCAAGGAATCAGCTTTGAGAAAGCTGTCCGTCTACTCGAATTTGAGTTCTCTGGCTTCTTCTGTCCAATCTCTAATCATCTGAAGCATCCTCTGAAAGGGTCCCCTTGTCTTATCTAATGCCACCTTATTAATTCGTATTTCTAAAAATGCTCCAACCTGAAAACTTGCGTTTGCTAGCCATATGGGAGCAGCTTCTTTTAGAGAGTTCTCGATTTCGTATTCAACGTCATAAAAGCCTATTGATTTTTCTCCATCATACCATCCTGAGAACGTACCATCGCCACTGATCAAATCTGCATTGGTGCCGTCATCCTGAAGTGCCAGCTTTTCTTTGTATCCCCGTGGCGTAGAAATTGTGGCTTTCACATTATTCCTATTCGATAGGAAATTGTTTGGCAACGTAATAGCGATTGGCACCTTCGATGTACTGCTATACTCCGGTGCAAATGGTTGGATTACAATCGGTTCAACTCCAGAACATGAGGCTGTCAAAGTGTATGCTTCTCCTTCACTTGGAACATCCAAAGCATCTACACCAATACGCCATATGCCAGCCTCGACGCCGTGTATTTTGAGTATTCTTGAATGTTTCTCAGGAAAATTAATCGATTCAATCCCTGACATACTATTATAATTGTCACTCGTTATTAACGTGCCATCAGGAGTTTCAAGGAGGAATCCCAGATCGCTCCCTTGCCAGTTTAGTACTAACGTAAGCGTATCCACAAGTGAGGGAAGAACGATCTTCTCCCAGATTTGATCATCTTGCTTAATGATACCTCTTTTTAGTAACAAATCAGATAAACCCTGGGAACGCCCGCTGATCTGTGCAAATACCTGGGGCAGACTGATTCTATCAGCCGGATAAAAATGACCGTTGGTGCGTGACGCAATCTGTGTCAAAATTTGTTTGTTGCAGTCACTTCCAAAACCTATTGTACATGTGGGAACTCCCATTTCTATTAAACGGACGACTTGGGCCTCGGGAAACTTGGCATTACCATCAGAGAGAAACAGTATAAGTTTTTTCCTTGACGCATTTGACAATATTTGAGCTGCCTCTGCAAATGGAGGTCCAAATTCAGTCCCTCCTCCCGCCGTTATTCTTTGGATAGTTGAAACGAGATTAGTTTTATGGCCTTTTTTGGAAATATCCGCCAAGGGAGACAAGACCTTTGCGCTACTATTGAAACTCATTAGTGCGACACGATCATGTTTATCAAGAAGGCTTATGAATATTTCGCTTGCCTTTTGAACATCGGTGATCTTTTCGCCCTTCATGCTGCCAGAGTTATCAATAGCCATCACCACGGACACTGGATCGGGAGTAGGCAAGTCATCATCCTCAATAAGCCCTAAATCATAGACCAATCCTTCGAGGCTGGCCCTTCTTGTTGCACCAGACGCAGTTAGCCCGAATGTCATCTGTGGAATTTCAATGAAGACCTTCCCTGCCTTCGCCATACCTGATGATTCGAAGTATGTTGTGCTTGACCTTCCAATATGCGTATATGCAAGAGATATCCCCTCGGCAACATAAAAGGGTATTTTGTAGATTTGGCAACCTGAATATTTCTCTTGCAGTCTTTCCACTCTTCTTTTTTCGACTTCTTCCATGACCTTCTTAATAACATCCTTTACTAAGACTGCTACCGTGCCTGTTGTTCCGAGATTCTCTGCGATATTGTCAAACGTCCTTTCCATTTCCGACTCGTCACTTTCTGTTAACTCATATTGTGGATTTCCCACATCCGGCTATTCAGTTCAACTCGCCTTACAGGTGCCACGTAAAAGCTGTGCACGGTTTTTGGCTTCGGCAACGGGTACCCGCCACGGGCTCAGAACCCGGCACGTCAGAGACACACTCACCTATAACGCATGTCCTGATATTGGCTTCCAAGAAATGGAACCCTTGGCCCAATGCAACGAGAAATATTTCGGGGCTCGATACCTTCACTCGCGTTGTGGCTGGCAAACAGCCCTCACCATGGCTTCGCACGATTCGTTACCTCCTCATACACATGGTTCAGCTCCGTGCCGATGGTTAGCCGTTACACGGGCTGGATTAGCCGGCTTGTTTATATTAGCTTTGCTTGGCGCACTCATAACGTATTTCCTCTCAATACAACTATGCAGATTGAAAGAATCTTCCCTGGGGGCCGCACTTTCTTTGAGCTTTAAGCCACCTTTCCACTCAACATAAACTCATTCAAACCAACGCTCACTCCTCCATCACCGGCTCAAATCGCCAGATATTCCAGGAGCCGCCTCGGTTGGAGCGGAAGTAGACAAACTTGCCCTCGGCACCCCAACCTGGACTATCATCCTGTGAACCATTGGTGGTCCGTTGCGTCTTTTTTCTTTCCGGCTTTTGTCGTCATTCATATGTCCGGATTCTGGCGTTTCCTGGAGTCAAAGCCTTCGTTACTCAACTTTTCTCCAACCTCTCTGCCCTGGACTGACAGGTTTCTGGGTCCCAGGCATCTAGTCCTGCAAAAACTCGAAACGAAAGATCCTGCATGCTGTTAGACTCGGGGCTAGATTGAGTCTTCTTCAAGACCTCGCGTCTAATTCAATTGATGTGGCCATCCTTGGCCATCTCATCATAACCTGCGTCATGAAGGATATCGCCCTCCGTGACTTACCAATCAAAGTTGTGCACTGCAACAACAGGCGAAACCAGTTGAGAAGCCCACAAGTCCAGGCGCCAGAGTCTGCTCGTGCATGTGCCAGTCAAACTTCAACCCCACGAATAATTCAACTTCGGTATATACGTATTCTATACTCTCTGAGGTCTCCGTGCTTGGCGTCTCATCTTTTCCTTAGCGAGTTAGAATTGGCCAAGCTAGCATTATTGACTGTGAGACTGCGGATGCGCCTGACGCGTCTCGTTCTTCGTTTTCTGGCAACCGCATGGACCAATGCATTTCAGACAAGGGCTCGCCTTTAGCGCCGGGCGTAGGCCAGCAAACTCAGCCTGCATACGCCGAGTTGCATCCTCAATTTTTTGGGCCAGCTGATTGGCCATGATAGCTGCTTTGGAATACTCTCTCTCGTAATGCTGGGCCTGTTTAAGCAGTTCAGCATGATTTGCATGCATTTGCTCTATTGTCGCCCTAAGCACTTGAAGTTCTCGTTCATGAGTCAAGATGCATTGCGCGTGATTGGCCTTGGCAATCAAGCATTTCTCTATATCATAGAGTCCTTTTGAGTGAGCTTCATAGGCCAACTCTTTAAGAGCTTTAACATGTGCATCCAACTTGTGCAATTTGGATTTTGTCTGTTTTGAATTGTGTTCTTTACTACCCCTATCTCTGGTTGCAGACGAATGATGATCATTCTTAGGTTGTGATTTCGGCTTTTGTACTTGCTTTGCGATAGCGTGTGGAGACCCTTCTGCCGATGCTATTCCCTGCAAACTAACAATCCCAATGCAAATACACAAAATCACGATGTTGTACCATGAAAATGATTTTGTCATCTTGAATACCTCCATGTATCCTTTTGTTGTCCTGATATAAGGATGTCTCTTGTACGATCCAAGATATCATAGATTACTAATCACTTGTCGCCCCTCTCCCAAAATAAAATCGACTAGATGCTTGGATGCGAAACATAATTATTAAATGGCCATCCCCGAGAATGACACGTGCAACGCCCGTGGTAGCCCTGGGGTTGCCTTATATTGGCAACCCCAAGGCTAACCGTTTTCGCTGTTCAAAGTACGAGCCTTTGGCACATAATTACTTCGAGCAATTCGGCCAAACACTAGTTTTTGCGTTTTTGGGAATTGTAATCTTCTCAACTCTGTTCTTGAGAACGCATAGATTTATTTCGTGAGCCTTAAGCTCAGCAAGGTCCTTGATTTCTTGATCAGATGGAATTCTGCCAAGAACTTTAGCTATCTCATGGCTGATCTGCTCCGAAGAAGTCTCTATTAGCCTCTGTATCTTCCTTTGAACTGCGAGTCTGTCGTCAAGAAGCCCAGATTCCCGTTTCTGACCATCAACTTCTTGCATCAATTCACTAACAGCAAAATCGCGAACTATGCCCAACTTGACAATTCTATTAGGATCGATCGGACGAAATGATTTCAAAACCTGCTTGCAGTCCGAGATCGTCTTTTTGGCATCCGACCACTTCACCTGATTTCCCACAAAATCACGCGTCACATTGTCATTTACTGCCTTAAAGAAACTGTCGACCTGACTGGCCAAAGCGTTCAGATCCGCTCTCTTTTCTTTGGCTTTTTGAAGTGCCTCTCGTTCTACCTGTCCCTTTGTTACAAACTCTTTCTGTACCTTCTTTACAGGCTCCCTATGGTTGGCAAACGACGGTGGCGTCACAATAGCAACAACAAACAAAGTCATCCATAACTTCTTCATCAAGCAATCCTTTCAAAAAATGTTAACAAATCGTTTCTATTCCGTATCCAACGGTCCAGAAATAGCCAGAATTGCGGTCCGGGTTTCCTCAAACATTTGCCTTAACCTCAAAACCTCTGAATCAACTTCCCTTGGTTTTTTCTCTGGCTTTTTTGATGTGACAGCAACCGCTGTTGTAGCAGGCTCTTCTTGTTTTCCCATACTTTCAGGTGTCACTGCGACTTCTGGCTCCGCAGGTACTATCGTTGCAGGTTGTTTTTCATGGACAACGAATGTAGGAGCGCGTGTAACCTTAGGCACTGTCACTGGCAACTGTGCAGGTGCGGCAGTCACCGGATCGCTTCTTGGTGAACGGTTAGCATTACCACGGGTCCGCCGATAAGCCATCACGGCCTCTAGATCGACTTCCCTTGGTTTATTCTCTGACCTAATTGATGTGACACTCCAGACTGTTGGGTCAGGCTCCCCTTGTTTTTTCTCACTCTCAGCTGTCAATGTGACCTCTGCCTCTACAGGTACCATCATCATCACAGGCGGTTTTTCAGGAACGGCATATGAAGAAGCACGTATAACCTCATGAACTGTCACTGGCAACTGTGCAGGGACCGTGATGACCGGATTACTTCTTGCTGAACGATCAGCAATACGACGGCTTGGCTGATGAGCTCTGACGCTTTCAATCGCTTCTGCAACTAGAGCATCTGAAGTGGAACAGGTTGGGCCAATACGCTCAATCCAAGATCGATCGCCGCTAGAGGCTTGCCCTGGAGTAAATGACGAATGATATGCCGCTGTTGATTGGGGTTTTCCCACCGTCCAAGCAGGGTTAATCCCGTCAAAGGCCAGCATGTATGCATCTAGATCTAGAGGACGCTTTTCGCAGTGTACCTTGACGTGACGATGCCCTCTTCCACCACAACCCGCAAACAACATCACCAACAACAAAAGAAATAATTGCTTATTCATTTCCCTATCCTCTCAAAACAATACCAGTTCATATATTTGTGCTAACTAGAACACAACAAAATGATCGCCCTGTCACCTCCGTTCCTACATTAAATATTCACTAGGCAGAAATCATAATCATGGCTTACATCGCACAAAAGTGGATACAGAACGGACTTGGGGGAACAAGATGGTCGAGATGGGGATTGTAACCACTTGCATTACCGAATCCATTCGGTTCATTTTCATCCTTCTAACGACTAACTTAATATCAAAAGACTTTCTTGAAGCACTTTAGTTTTCGAGAAAAACTGTTATTGATCTAGAATGGAGTTAGAGATCTGTTCGGCTTAAGACTTCAGATACCGTCAATTCAGTTATATTGAACTCCAAATAATTTGGCTGACAATTGATTTGGGAGCAGTGCATTGCTGGGTTGGTGAATTGCACGGCAATTAGACGCAATCCTAATGGCATTTTTCGTGGTTTTCGAATACGATGCAACCTGCATATGAAACACGCATCCAAGCACTTCCTTTGCTCTTTTCATCGTCGTACTCCTTTACAGATGAAGAATGCTCTTTGACCTAGAATATTGAAGTAAACGGCCTGTTACCACCTGAATAGACCTAACACCTCCGAGTGCCGCCTCTACAACAATAATCTCTCCTCAGATTACGTTTCAATTCAATTGACTGGAAAGGCTGAACTAAAACAAAAAGCCTTCCTCCAAAATCAAATCCTCTGATGGCAAAGTTTTCCTGATATACGCCACCATGTATTATAAGTATACCATCACTAAAAAACTGTCAACCACAAAACAACTTTTTTATGGGACTCTGATACACTGACATGATGCTTCACCATGGAATCGTATCATGGTTCGCATCTTAATAGTTCTGCAAGTTAAAATCGCCTTTTCAAGGTGAGGCCAAACATCTACATTTATCTCTCTTCTCACCAACTTGATTACACTGGAATTAATGTCCACAGTGGTTGAAATATTGTTGCGTTCTCGGTGTTTGGCACTATATCGAGATACAATTTCTCAGTCAATGTACTTGACCCAGGCTACGTTCCAAGACCCCAACAAAAAAGTTGTATGGCTTCGCTTTGATTGTCGGCGGATACCAGCAATTATTCGATTAGAGAAACTCTCTGTCCATCTAAATGTCGATCATCAGTTATTTTGCACCCGCAGAGATTACGCCTCTTTCGCTCTTTGCGTCCAATGGTAGAGGTAGGATCTTAAGCCTCCTTGATGAACAGGAGACGGACCAGGTAAACATAGAGTGCTTGCTAAGTGGCCTACTCTTCCACCTCAGACCCGACACGTCGAGAAATCGCTTCAAGTGGCCCACTTCGTCGCTCCATTTGAATTTCAATGAGGTAGACAAAATAGGGACCACACCAAGATCTTCCGTTGCCGAGGCCCCATTTCATCATGTCTGGGGTCTTTCGAAGACAACGTTCCACTTCCTGCCCCGAATTTTCTCAAAGAATTCAGTTTTTTGGGAATGCTTCTTATCGAAACCCTCATCGTAAGTGCCCAGATCCAGGACAAAAAGCTTAACATTGCGCTTTGCGCATTCCAAGGGCCATGTCTTTTCAAAGCGCTCCACAATGGGAATGGGTTGATAGGTATCTTCATTGGTCGGATAGGGTTTTGTCTTCTTCTGCCCCATCTCAAAAAATGTGCACATATTGCACATATAATACTCGAACCACGGTATCACTTTGCTACAAAACAACTTAATGCCTTTTGCCCCCTCCAGAACATGCTTAAACACATTTTTCGGGGGTCAAAACGAGCTCTAAGGAAAACAAGATTTACTGATTCAGCCCTCAGCTATTGGAACGCTTCGCGTGCTGGTTTAATAGACCTCTCAATTCTTCGAGGTGACAGAGTCTGTTTGTACGGTGGTTTTAGTAATCGAACCTATTTTTTGGCAATGTAGCGCTTCGGGCCTAGTCATGGATGGGACATTCGATATCGCGAAGCCCTTTCTTATTCGCATAATTCGTCAAATTCGTGGTAAATCTGTTTTCCATAACTGTTATGCAAGACAACTCGTCCACTCGTTAAAGGGTTCCTCTTGAAGGCATCAGCTCTCTGTGTGCTCCGCAATCTTGAGTGAACGCAGTGAATGTGCAAAAGACAGCTATTTCTGAAAGGGGGGTATCCACTTAACGCAAGTGGATACTATATGTAGTATGGGCTTCCATGAATGCCCAAACGTTTCCAGTTGCAGGAAAGGACTACCCAAAGACCTACCAAGAGTTTCTGGATTGGTTTTCTGATGAAGATGCATGTCGCCGTTACATATTTAGTTGCCGTTGGCCTCAGGGATTTGAATGTGGTCATTGTGGAGCAAAGGCTAAACCTTGGACTACAAGCAGGGGCTATCTGCACTGTCGGCAATGCGGCAGTGAGGTGTCGGTAACGGGTGGAACTCTTTTTGATCGAACGCGAATGCCCTTGAAAACGTGGTTCGCTGCAATGTGGTTTTTAACCAGCCAGAAGGACGGAGCGAGTGCACTTGGTCTTCAACGTGTTCTTGGCTTGGGAAGCTACCAAACGGCTTGGGCATGGTTACATAAGCTCAGACACGCCATGGTTCGTCCCGACAGAGAGCGCCTATGCGGTCGCATTGAAGTCGATGAAACCTACATTGGCGGTCCCGATACAAACGGTAAACGAGGACGTGGGAGCCAAAAGAAGGAGATTCTGGTAATTGCAGTGGAAGTACATTCACCCAAGGGATTTGGACGCGTGCGGATGCGTTGGATACCGGATGCCTCCGGCGCAAGCCTTGTGCCGTTCGTGTGCGATGTTACCGAGAAAGGTTCTGAGATTCTGACCGATGGATGGCAAGGTTACAATGAACTGTCAAAGTGTGGCTACAAACACGACAGGATTGTTCTTTCGGACACTGGTGACCCAGCTCACGTCAGCATGCCAGGCGTTCATCGCATCGCCGCCTTGGTCAAACGTTGGCTGTTGAGTACGCATCAGGGGGCAGTCAGTCCAAAACATCTTGAGTCTTATCTTGATGAATACACGTTCCGTTTCAACCGTCGCACTTCTCGATCACGAGGTCTGCTATTCTATCGCCTCATGCAGCAGGCTGTTTTGACATCGCCATTGCCGTACCGACAAATCGTTGAGAGAAAACACAACATATAGGGGGCGCTTGCGTTAAGTGGATACCCCCCATTTCTTACATATGCCCCTTCTGGGGCGGAGAACTCGCAATGACAACCAGTTTTATGGGCAGAGCCGGGCGCTACGCTGAAGTTTGAAGTGTGAAGTTTGAAGTAAGAAAGCCAGTGGCAATGGCGTAAGCCCTTTTTTTCTTCAGCCTTCTGGCCTTCAAGCTGATGGCTGATGGCTGAAAGCTTCCTGTTCAAAATATCACCATTCGCAGGCGATGGCCCCTGTAGCACCAGCGGCAGCCTCCATGTTTCTTCATGTTACAACCAATCAACTTGTTGTTTTTCGCGCTGGCTTGAACAATGGCTGCTGTCACAGCATAAGTTGAAGCACGGAAGCCGCGGTTTTCGTGCTCGATTTTCATCTAGCATTCCTGGAAGTCCTTTTGTATCAACGCAACAAGGTGATATTGGTGCGTTGGTGAACGTTTTAGAGAGTTCAAGCTACGCTTGAAAAAGGTTTAATCTTTACCATGGAGCTCATGGAGGCGGCCACGAGATCGTGAGGGTTACCTTGTTTGCAGGCGACATTCGCTTTCGAAGTTCTTGACTGTCTCTTGATTTTCTAACTTGTTTTTGTTTCCGGCTGATTGCTGATTGCTGAAAGCTGACAGCTCTTTTAAGTACCTCCCATCTGATTCACTTTAAAACTGAGAAGGACCTTGGGCAAGCAAATCAAAGCCGTCACCCAAGTCCAAGGCGGGCTTGGCGTGGTAAACTTGTTTACCAAAGCAAAGACAATCGTAGGACGCCCTTCTTGCAGAAGGAGCACACGCAGTGTGCATGACGGCGCCCTACGTAAAAGCAAAACACACAAAATTCGCTGCCAGCCTCCATGTCCTCCATGGTAAAACAAAACCCAATTTGCTGGCACAGCGAAGATCTGTGTTTATCTGTGAAATCTGTGGCAAAAAAGATTCTTAGCTCTCAGCTTTCAGCGATCAGCTCTCAGCTCTTTTGAGCCACTACGTGGGCTGTTTTGATAGATCTCTCGGTTCCTCGAGATGACAGAGTCGACTCGTGGGGCTGTTTGAAGCAGGGTCAGCCAATTCTTTATCAAGTTGGTCACTGCTACACAGTCATATTTCGGATAAAGCAAGCAGCAGTTTTTTCATAATTCGTTAAATTCGCGGTTATCATTGTTTTCAATAGAACAAGCCCCTTCCAGCCGAACAACTTACGTATGGCCCAACGGACCCGCACTCGAATGTGCACCGACAAATCCAAAGAACTGTCACAACATCGCGGACGCCTTCCCCCCTTCCTGTAAAAATTCAGCCATTCGAAGACACTGTGGCTCCACAAAACTGTCAGGATCATTCAAATTCAGCGTCAGCCAATTCGTGGTGAAAATAGTTGTTAGTTTTTAGTTTTGAGCCCGTGTCAGACCGATAGCTTTCAGCGATCAGCTGTCAGCTGTCTTGAACCGCTTCGCGGGCCAGATGAATAGATCCCTCGGTGCCTCGGGGTGACAGGGTCAGTGCGTGGGTTTGTTCAGATAGTGTCAGCATCTCTGTGAGCTCTGTGGCTCCGTGTGAGATCGATTTTCGTTTCTCGTTGCTTGGTTTTAATCTGGGCGATCTAAGAAATCTGTGTCAGACAAGATTGGTCTTGAGTGTTGGGTGTTATGTGTTAAGCTGGTGGCTGAGAACCGAACGCTCTGTACTTACGTGTTAATGGGAGAGCCAACATGAATACCATCGCCAAACCTAAAGCCTATAACACACTGGTAAACGATATAACGGAACTTTACAATCGTGCGCATCGTGCGCTGGTGGAGTCTTATTGGGAGATCGGTCGGTTGATTGTGGAACAGGAGCAGCAAGGCGATGATACGCCTGAATATGGCGCCAAGCTTCTCGAGCGGCTTTCGGAGGACTTGCAGCACAAACTGGGCAAGGGATTTTCTGTACGCAATCTTCGTAAGATGCGTCGATTCTATCTGAGCAATCGAAATCGGCCGGCGTCGGCCGATTTGAACTGGAGTCAGCATGTTGAGTTGCTACCGGTCACAAATAAGGCCGATAAGCGGCGTCTGGAGCAACGTATTATCAGTGATAAGTTATCTCACAGACAGATCCGACTGGAGGTACGTCAGCTCAAATTGAACGACCAGGCCTCGGCACCGGAAAAGACCAAGGTCATCTTGCCGCCCCCCTGCCGCGAACGACCATTACAGTGCTTTGAGTTGATTGCCCCGGACAGGGCTGTCGCATCCAAGGGCACGGTGATTGTGGATTGCGGATTCAATATCTGGCGTGAGATACCCCGGCAGGATGCCGCATTGCACGGTAATCCGTCGTACACCTACCCAGCCAAGGTTGAGTCGGTAATCGATGCCGATACCCTGTGGGTGGTTGTAGATTGTGGCCGGGGAATCCTGACCCGTCAAAAACTTCGTTTGCATCTGATTGACTCGCCTGAACGGGGCACGCCAGAAGGGGACAAGGCCACCGGCTTTGCCAAACGTGTATTGAGGAAATCTCCTGATATAGTCATCTGTACACACCACTACGACAAATACGCACGGTACCTGGCAGACATCTTTTACCTGCCCGGCAGTACGAACGCCAAAACAACCTACACACAGGGCATCTACCTGAATCAGCAACTTCTGGATAAGGGACTGGCACGGGCCTGGAAGCCACCCCGCTGAAAGCTGAGTAGTAAAAAAGGCTCACGCTGTGGCGATAGCACCTCAGGTTTCGGAACATTTGGGGTCAGGGACATTAGGGTCAACCCTTTCCATGGTCTTTTTACATCATCCTAATTCAGATCCAGACACATGAGCACACACCTTGACACAACCAGCCTCAATCATCTGCATGGCATTACCTTCGTTTTCCAGGGTAGGGGCGGCTCCCCGAAAGTGCGCCGTACCTTTCTGAACACCCAATATCCAACAAGGAACATCCAATGTCCAAGGAAGGAAGTCGCTTCGCTCCGCTTTTTTCATTCATCCGATGGATATTCCTTGTTGAGTATTGGATATTCACTTTTTTAGACCCAAGAGTGGGGCCCCTTGAGGGCCAGACCTTGACTTAGTACTCAAGGCTGAAGGCTGAGTAGTGAAAAAGGCTCACGCCGTGGCGATAGCACCTCAGGTTTCAGAACTGACTTTAACCGCGAATTATGCTAATTGGGCTAATTACTTAATTCGCTTAATTCGTTTAATTCGCGGTTCAGTTTTGTTTTTGGGGTAATGGATTGTCCCATCCAGCAGTTTCCCTCGCAGGGTTTTGGCGTCGAACGAATGGGCTGGAGGGACTGTCATTTTAGTGAAGCGGTCTGTTGATTAACGCTTCATCGTTTTGCTCGACATCATATGCTGTTGATACTTGCGGAGTCGGTATGTGCTAAGCGAAACGCGTGACTGTCCCGGCTAATAGCAGTCGATTAGAATCGTACGCAAAGGCAGAAGGGTTCGAAGCTGCTTCCGGTATAGAGAAGACGCTCGAATCACCGGGCTTTCGATACCAGCCAATCCATACGAAAGGTACTACCGCCTCGTTCGACCGTGACGCTTCACGTTCGGCAAGCCTCCCTGAGACGCTTCGCTGAAGTGTTAAGTGTTAAGTGTTAAGTGTTAAGTAGTGGCAAGGAGGCTCGAAGACAGGGGTGCTCAGCTGGAAGTTTCACTCGCAGGGTATTGCCGTCGAACGAATGGACTGCAGGGACTGTCACTTTTGAAGACGCGGGCGACCACAGGGAATCGCCCCTACCCAGCAAACAAAAAATGCCGCCCTCGAATGATGCCATTCGGGGCGGCGATGCTTTCAAATTCTGACTGCCCTACTGCACAGTGCTTCTGTGTACAGTTTACTAACAACGAATAACGAAGAACGAATAACTGAAAACTTAACACTGAAAACTGATAATCTATTTATCCCATTTATGTTTATTCAAGCGCTCCACTATTTTCTGGGCACATTTTAAGGCGGCCAAGCCCTCTTCAGCACTGACCTCTGGTGTGAAAGCTCGATCCTTAACCGCTTTGAGGAATGCCTCCTGTTGGAGTCGAACAGGCTCTTTGTCATCGATCTCCAACTGTTCCACATGCAGAAGATCGGGCCAGTTGACCTTGGTCAAGTCAAAATCATCGGCCATTCTGCGTTCTTTGATCCATTTGACAACATCCGTATTGGGATCAGCCTTGATAATAATCCCAGTCTTTTTAAAGTAGTCTACACTTAGAAAGGCCTGCCTTGAAAATACGCGAAGTCGTCGTTCAGTGCGTAATGCCAGGCGTGATCCTGTCAAACTTGCAATACAGCCATTTTCAAAAGCAATGCGCGCATTACAGATATCTTCCCCACCTTCGATGACCCCCACACCCACGGCGTCGATTTTTTTGATCTTGCTGGCTGCCAAAGACAGAATGATGTCAATGTCATGAATCATGACATCCAAGACTACGCCCACGTCAGTGGACCTGAAGGGATAGGGGCTCACACGCTGTGCCTCAATAAACTTGGGCTCAATATCCAGACGTTTGATGGCCTGAGCCACTGGATTACATCGCTCAGAATGCCCAACCGCGACGACCGTGTCATACTTCTTGGCCAGAGACACAATCTTGCGACCTTCACGAACACTGGCGGCCAATGGCTTTTCGATCAGTACCGGAATACGATGTTTCAGAAATATTTTAGCCAATTGAAGATGCGTTGTGGTGGGTGTGGCAATCGTCACAGCATCCACCTTGTCCAAAATCTGCTCACACTCGGTAAACACGCCACAGCCATGCTTTTCAGCAATCTTGTTGGCACGCTTTCCGTCCACGTCTACCACACCAATCAACTGACAGTCAGCCATTTGGCTGTACACCTTGGCATGGATACTACCCATTTTTCCTGCGCCAACCACGGCGGTGCGAATCGTAGACATAAGTACCCCTCAGAACCCTTCGGTTCGTTTTATCAGATTATATTGGGTTCGATTACCTTCTGGACAATTCTAAGTATCGTCCATGACGTTGCTGACTGCTTTTTTCAATCGAGTCAACCATGAATCGAACCACATCATTCAATCCATCCTCCTGTGCCATCGCTTTGGCACAGGCCAACAGTGAACCAGCGTGCTTCTTACCATAGAGTCTGTTATAGGCTTTTTGGATGGCCTCTTGTTGCTCTTCGGTGAAACCGCCGCGTCTCAAACCTTTCGCATTAATACTCCGGATACGGGTGGGATAACTGCCACACAGCATCACAAAGGGAGGGACATCACGAGCCACACTTGAATGCCCTGCCACATAACTCCACTGTCCTATTGTCACAAACTGATGCACACCCACAAGGCCGCTGATCCAGACACCCTCTTGAATGTCACAGTGGCCACCCAGCGCCACCAGATTGGTAAGGACGACCTGGTCTCCCACCACACAATCATGGCCAATATGCACACTGACCATAAACAGACCGTTGTTTCCAATACGAGTGACGCACTCGGGATACATGCTGCGATGCACTGAGGACTGCTCACGGAAGGCATTGCCATCACCAATCACTAGCCCACCTGTTTCTTTGTCAATGCCCCACCCAAGAACCTGAGGCAGCAAACCAATCGCCGTATGCGAATAAAACTGATTATTCTTTCCTATAACAGTGTTTTGACCAATGACTACATGATTGGCCAAAACCGTACCCGAATCAATAGACACACCTTTTTCTACTACGCAATAGGGGCCAATAGTCACGTCGTCAGCCAGTTGAACATCGGGGTCAACCACAGCAGTAGCATGAATGTTTGCCATATTTTCTTTACTCTATCCTTAACCACATTCAATCATCGTCTATTCGACGAATAACGCCACAAATCAAAGCGAGGACACGACCTCGTTTCAAACCTTCTCATCATCAATCAGCATAAACTTAATCTCAGCCTCAGCCGCTATGACCCCGTCGACATGGGCCATACATTTACAGTGCGCTGTTCGTCGTCGCAGTCGAATTGTCTCAGAACTCAACACCAGTTGATCACCAGGCACCACGGCCTTTCGCAATTTCACACCATCCATGCTCAAAAGCACAGCCAGCTTACCGGTGTGTTCCAACCGCTGAGCAAATAAAAGACCTGACACCTGTGCCATGGCCTCCACAATCAGAACCCCTGGCATAATGGGTGTGCCCGGAAAATGACCTTGAAAAAACAACTCATTAAAGGTCACATTTTTGATGCCCACAATGCGAGTATCACCATCGATCTGTGTGATCTTGTCAACCAACAGAAAGGGATATCGATGTGGTAGGATCTTCTGAATACGTCGAATATCGAGAATGGCATCTGTGCCAAATTGATCAATACGGTCCAAACGTAGGGCCGCATCAAAAATCTTCTTGGCCATGGCTTGATTGAGCGCATGGCCACTTTTTCGAGCCACCATGCGACCGTAAATACGCCGTCCTGCGAGAGACAGATCCCCAATTAGATCGACCATTTTGTGCCTGACTGGTTCATTGGGGAATCGATACTGATTGTTGATGGGGCCATCCTCGTTGATCACAAGCAAATCACGAGCCCCAATGTGGGTACCTATACCTTGAGATTGCAGAGCCTTGGCTTCAGATTCCATGAGGAACGTACGAGCAGCCGCCAGATTCTCTTCAAAGGTTTCCGGCGTTAACTCACAGCCATAAATCTGGCGTCCAATGGCAGGTTCCTGGGGATAATCAAGGTCATAGGAAATTTCTAACTTATCCCTGGCCCCTGGCAACGCATAGATGGAGGCATCCCCCTGAACGACAGAAATGGGTTCGGTGATGACAAAAGACCGAATCGGAGGTGCAAGCTCAATCAGGCCAATCTGCTTGAGCAATGCAAAATATTCGGCAGCACTTGCGTCGGAAGCAGGCATTTCGGGGCCTGTCACTTCAATGATAATATTGTCGATTTCCAATGCTGACACCGCTGCCAAGCAATGTTCAACCGTATTAATCTCGACTTGGCCATGGCCAAGCGTAGTTTTTCGATCTTGCCCGGTAATACTGGGCACAGTCGCTTTGATGCGCACAGGCTGGCTTAAGTCAGCGCGAACAAATACCACGCCTGTGTCTTCAGGTGCTGGTTTGAATACAACCTGGACGTCCTGTCCTCCAAAAAGTCCTTTACCAGAAACCTGGCCTTCACCCTTTATCGTTTTCTGAAGCTTCAAGCTTATCCAACCTCTTGCACATCTGTCTAACACGTTTGGCTGTTTTAGGCAGTCTCAAGACTTCGCCCACCACGCGCATGGCCTGGCTTTGCTCTAATGCAGGAGACCAGACAACAGTCTGGCCTGCAGGCACATTACTCATCACGCCAGACTGAGCCGCCACCTTGACGCCATCACCTATTGTGAGATTATCTGCCATACCCACTTGACCGGCCAGAACCACACCATCACCCAAGGTGGTACTACCAGCCACACCAACCTGGGCGGCGAATAAACAGCATTTTCCAATCACTACATTATGACCGATTTGAACAAGATTGTCCATTTTCGTACCGGCCCCTACAATGGTATTGGCAAATTTGGCCCTATCAATACAACAATTGGCCCCAATTTCCACAAAATCTTCAAGAATCACCGCGCCATTGTGGGGCACCAACGTATGTACACCGCCATAGTGGGCATAGCCAAATCCCACAGCACCAATGGTACTATTGGACTGAATAATCACATTGGCACCCACCTGGCACCCATGATAAACCACCACATTCCAGTCCAGACGCGTGTGATCGCCAATTTTAACGCCCTGACCGATTTTGGTCCCCGCTTTCAGCGTCACGTGATCGCCAATCACAGCATCGTCTTCAATGATCACACCTGGGCCAATGCTCACATCCTGACCTATCTGGACGGATTCCGCCACTATGGCGGAGGCATGAATCCCCTTCGAATCCGGTTTAATGGGTGGGGCCAGAAGGGTTAGACACGCGATCAAAGCACGATCGACACATTCAACCACCAGCTGCGCGCACGACAATTCATCATGTGCCTTTGCCACAAGCACTGCACCGGCCTGGCACTTGGAAGCGCCAGCCAGATGTCGAACATCCGTGACAAAACTCACGTCTTCAGGGCCCGCCAAATCAATGGCTGCCACAGCACAAATAGTCTGAGATTCGTCCACATTTTCCCATACTAACTGAGCACTTATTTTGTCTGCTAGGTCTTTTATTGTCAGTTTCATAGAAGTTTATTGATCAATTTCTGCAATGACGTCGGCTGTAATGTCCACACACCCCTTGCTGTAGACAAGCTTGTGCGTACTCACTGTCACAGCAAATCCCTCTGCCTTAATGGGAAAAATTGGATCTGTCCGTTCAAAGACCAGGGTCAAGCCTTTGGCCTCACACACTTTGGTCACAGCAGCCAGGATATTCTTGTAGAGATCATTTTTCCACTTCATGTCCTTGGCACCCAAATACTGCTTATAATACTCTGATTTACCCTGAAGGGCTGCTTGCTTACTGATGACGAGCTGCAACTGAGTGTTGTAGTCATCCGTGCCTTGCAAGAGCGTATTGAGTATTTGTGCTTCCGCTTTGACTTCTTGTTCCTGCTTGGTTTGTTCGCGGATAATCTTATCCTGCTCTGCATTCAATGCAGCCACATGATTCGCATTCGTCTGACACTGCTGAATCACGGCCATGACACTGACGACGCCCACCCGTTGCAGAGGATCAGTGGGAACAGCCTGTTGAGCGCGACTCCCCAGATTAAACGTCAAAACCAGTAACACAGCGGCCAATACTAACGTCATTGTTGTCTTGGATTTCATGAAGGTTCCTTTCTCGTATCCGTTCTAAAACAATCTTCCCATGGAAAAATTAAAGCCCCGAGTCTCATCCTTATCATGCTTGCGAAGCGGTATGCCATACTCGAAACGCATGGGCACAGGGCCAAACCACTGAGGCACTAGAATTTGAATTCCGACACCCGTTGAATAACGCATGCCTCCGGTGTCAATTAATGCACTGTCCAAAAACGTCAACGCTGAAAAGTTTTCACCAATCAACGGGACGGTCACCTCCGCATTGGCCGTCATAATCCAGTCACTGCCAATGGGATCTTCATATGTGGGCGTCGCTGTGATACCTAAACCGCGATCGAAGACCTGAAGCCCACGCGTACTCACACCCCGATAGTCAAAACCTCGGATGGCATATGTGCCCTGGCCACCTGCGTAGAACTTTTCAAAAGAAGGCGCATTGCCCAGCATCGTGGCCCCCTGTACTTTTGTGGCCAAGACCGTGTGTCGTTCAAGAATATCTTCATACAGACTGAAATACTTCACGTAGCTACTATTGAGTATGCCAAAGGTATAGTCCCCCATGACCTGCTCATACCCCACACGAAAAACATGCCCTTGGCTGGGCAGATAGATATCGTCAACTTTGGTCTGACCCGTCCCCACACGAACGCCAAACAGCATGTTGTCACCCTCCACATCTCGGATCGCTTGGGGTGCATCGTACTCCAGGTCTTCCACCAACACATTCTCAGTCCGCAGTGTAATGCTTTTGCGCCACTTGCCCCATTTACGGTGTTCAAATCCAACGGTTGCATTGGCACGTCTTTCATCGTAGCTTTCCAACCAGCGGGAATAGCTCATCAAGGAAAAGTCGTATCCAATAGGCTTGTCATGCCAATAGGGATTGCTGAAGGTCAAGGTGTACCGGCTCACGATGGTCCCGGGTTCAAGGGCAATGCGCATGTTTTGCCCGCCACCTCGAAAGGCCTTCATTGTCAGGAACTCTTTCCAGGACTCAGGCCAGTCTGTAATGTCGAAGTTTTGCTGTTGGTAAATCAACTGCCCCATGACACCACTGTCACTACTGATGCCCACACCTGGCATAATCATACCAGTCATACCCTCTTTGATGTCCACACGCATGTCCTTGACGTCAGGATCACCACTGACAGAATTCACAGGCTGAATAATCACCTCTTCGGCCAGGGTACTGCGTTGAACATATTTTTCCATCAGGCTTTTCTGGCCTTCGTTTGGCGCGATCTTGGCATTGTACAGTCTGCCAGGGGTCACATCGTATTCGTTCAAGACATTGCGAGCCACCTTGTCCTTCACACCCAGGTTGCCCGTAATATCTATGCGGCCAATTCGGAATTGACGTCCCTCCTGGATCTCGTAAGACAAGACCACGGTATGATCATCCAGACTTTCTGTAAATTTGGGCTCCTGATAGATCTGAATATCCACAAATCCTTTTTCCAGATACATCTCTTTGATGGCACGCTTGTCCACAATGGCTCTGGATTTTCTATAGACATCGCCCTTGCGCAGGGTCAAATCTTCTTCAAGAACCGTTTGTTCAAGAAAGTTGTTGCCTAGAAACTCAATCTCACTAATACGATAGGGTTGTCCTTCGTCAATGATAAAAGTCACCACCGCAGCCGTGTTGTTCGCTACAAATTCTGTGGATGTCTCAACACCGTATCCCAAATAACCTCGGTCATAATAGAATTCCCTAAGTTTCTCTGTATCTTCGGTCACAGTCTCCTCAGAGTAGTACGCCGCCAACGCAAACATACGCCGTGTCTTGGTCTTGATGACTTTCTTAATATCCCGACTGGAAATGGCTTTTGCGCCGAGAATACGCACGGCCTTAACGCGAACCCTTGCGCCTTCAATAATCGTGAAAAACAGTTGGCCCTTTTCAACCATGTCACGATCCGCTGAAACCTCAACAAAGACATAGCCTTTCTTCTTATACAGATCAATGATGGTGCGACGAGCGCCCTCGACCATGAATGTGTCAATTTGATCCCCCAGCTCAATGCCAATACGCTGAGCCAGGATTTTGTCCTTGTACTGAGTATTGCCTTCAAATTCCATGGAACGTACAATATCAGTACGAGGAGAATCTCCTGGTTCTGCCACCGTGTTCTGTGCCTTTGCCGCATGCTGGCTCAAGAAAACCATACACAAGAGCAATAGCACACATCTCATGGTCGCGTAAAAGCCAATCCTTTTGGCGTTCAACGACGGCGTACAAAAATTTGGCATCATTCAGATAACCTCCTTGTTACAACAAACCCGCACATCGCAATCCTGATGTGTGGTCTGGAGTCTATGAATGCTCATGGTATCTTCAGGCAAAGTCACTTTGTCTTTTCTTAAAAGGGCACAGACTCTTCAGAGATATGAGCCAAATTCTCGAAGCGGGTACGCTCTTCACTAAAGGTTAGCTTCACCGTCCCGGTCGGTCCATTACGCTGCTTGGCCACAATGATTTCAGACATGTTGGTCTTTTCGTACTCCAGGTTACCCCGCTCATAGTAGTCTTCCCTGTGTAACAGAATAATCACGTCTGCATCTTGCTCAATACTACCACTTTCACGCAGGTCACTCATGCGAGGCTTATGCCCTTCGCGGCCTTCCACACCACGGTTAAGCTGACTGAGCACCACAACGGGCACACTCAGCTCTCTGGCCAGGGCCTTGAGGTAACGGGAAATGGTGCCAATCTCCTGCTGCCGCGACTCTACACGCCCTGATCCCAAATGCATCAGTTGCAGGTAATCGACCATGATACACTTAATATCATACTGGTTTTTCAGGCGTCTGCCTTTGGCACGTAATTCCAAGGGGCTCAACGCTGACGTATCATCAATAAAAATGGGCGACTCAGACAACACCCCACAGGCTTCAACCAGACGCTGATAATGCTCTGTATTGAGCATACCCTTTCGCACCATCTGGGAATCCACCGCCCCGCAACTGCATAGAAACCGCTCAGCCAGAAGTTCCTTACCCATTTCCATGGAAAAGATGGCCGTGGGAATTTTTTCATTGATCCCAAGATGTTCAGCAATATTCAGCACAAACGTGGTCTTTCCCATACTGGGACGGCCTGCGATAATAATCATTTCACCTGGCTGAAAACCGCAAGTCATGTCATCCAATTCGAAATAACCGGTGGGCACCCCCGTGATATGCGAGCCGGATCGTTTCTCAATCATCTCATACACGTCGGTGACCAGGTCTTTCAGCGGACTGGCTGCGTTGCTAACCTTCTTCTCGGTCACAGCAAAGACCCGACGTTCCGCTTCATCCAGAATCTGAGACACTTCCATACCTTGATCATAGGCATTGTTCAGCATATTAGAGGAGGCATCAATCAAGTCTCTAAGAATGGCTTTGTCTGAGACAATGTTGGCGTAATAAATCACATTAGCTGACGAGGGAACTGATTCCACCAGACGCCCAAGATATTCGACCCCGCCAATGGCCTCAATTTGCTTGCGTTTTTCAAGTTCATCACGCAAGACCACACCATCAATCACCTCACTACGATGGTTTTGGTACAGATCCAACAGCACATCATATATGATCTGATGTTCCACTCGATAAAAGGAATCTCGGGTGAGACGCTCAACCACTTCACCAATGCAAGCAGGATCAATGATTAATGACCCAATCACTGCGGCCTCAGCAGCCAATGACTCAGGCATGTGGCGAATTTCACCCAAACCACCTGAAGCACCCTGCTGGGACTGTTTTTTTGACGGTCGCCCTGGGTTGTCAGAGCCACCACTTTGGTTGCCTTTGAGCATATCTGGCTCGTTCCTTCGTGAGCATGCATTCCTAAATCTGCATTGGTGGGTCTGGATCGCCCCAAGTTCTGGATTTCTCCACCAAGTTTTCCCTCGGCCACCGTAGAAAATACGGATACCACCGAGCAAACACGCATTTTACACATGAAAAGACCGACAGTCAAACACTAAGACTGTCGGTCTCATGATCCGATAGGGTCGTCAAAACACTTGACGATATTATCAAGGGTCTAAAAGCTATTCTTTTTCTTCACTGGCTTCAGCTTCAACCGGTATGTCATCACTTTCAGCCACAACCACAACGCTCACAGAGACCTTGATATCATCTGAATATTTGAGAGTCACTTCGTGGATACCCACTTCTTTGATATGTTCACGCAACTTGACCACTGAATCAGCCACTTCAAAGCCCTGATCACGAAGATTGGCAGCAATATGCTTCTCATTCACAGAGCCAAACAGGTGACCCTGCTCATTGGCCTTGGCAGCCAATACAGCTTCAGCGCCAGCAACAGCCTCTGCAGCCTTATTGAGCCTTTTGCCTTCAGCAATTCTCTGAACAGCACGTTTGCCCTTTTCTTTGGCCAAGGAACGAACATTGCCTTCTGTCGCAACCGTAGCCAAGCCTTGTGGCAACAGATAATTACGTGCATATCCTTCGGTGACATCGACAATATCGCCGAGCCAGCCAAGCTTACTTACATCTTCACACAGTAACACTTTCATAATTATACCTCGCACTTCTTAAATGGCCCAGATTAACCCATGTACACCAACATCTTTGCCTGATATTACGTGGTATAGGGCAACAGAGCCATAAATCGTGCACGTTTAATGGCACGCATGGCTTTTCTCTGACAGCCTGCGCAATTACCACTCCGTTTTCTGGAGTAGATCTTGGCACGATTAGTCAAGAGCTTCTGCAGTGTATCAATGTCTTTATAGTCAATGTATTTGACTGATCCTCTGCAGAACCGGCACTGGGTTGTTTCACGCGCACCAGCAAAACCTGGTTTACGTCTGCTTTTTGTTTTTCTTTGTATTCTTGCCATAGTTAACCTATTCGTTTTGTTTAGTTTATTTGCAGCGAATTAAACTAAGAATCTAATTGATTCAACTAAAAAGGAATATCGTCCTCCGGCACACTTGGGCCGGCATAGTTTTCCTGAGCCATTGGAGGGGCTGAACCGCCGCCAAAAGCCTGATCACCTTGTTTTTGGCCGCCAGAGGCTTGACCACCGCCTTGAGCTTGACCACCAGCGTATGAACCACCAGCCTGACCACCTTGGCCACCACCGCCACCTAGGAACTGAAAGTTCTCCACAGTAATGCGATGCTTACTACGCTTGGTACCATCCTGACCCGTCCAACTGTCAAAGGTCAAACGACCTTCCACAAATACGGAACGACCTTTCGCCAGATACTTGTTAATCGTCTCAGCTTGTTTTCCAAATGCCCTGCAATCAACAAAACAGGTATCTTCACGTTGCGATCCATCTTGAGCGGTCCACTTACGATTTGTGGCCAAGCCAAAATCCACCACCGCCGTTTGACTGGGCGTATAAGACAGTTGTGGATCTCTTGTCAGATTTCCAATCAACATCACCTTATTATAGGAAGCCATTTTACTCTCCTTATATACAACAGGGCATCACCCTAAACCGACCATTCCGGCTTGCCGAGTTACGATGCCGGGGTTTCCTCTGTTATCTCAGCGTCTCCAGGCGTTTCCTCTGGAACCGCAACCTCTGCTGCTTCTTCAGACGTCTTTTCTGGGGCCGCAACATCAGCCTCATCAGTCGCCTTTTCAGCAGCTTCTGCCTCTGTCTTCTCAGCAGCCTCTTCCTCAGCTTTGGCCTCTGCCTTGGCTTTGGCCTCTACTTTAGCAGCAGCAGCCTTGACCTCTTCGGCCTCAGACTTGCTGACTGAACGAATGCGATCACTTCGATCATTTCGATCTCTACGGTCACTTGAGCTATCAAATTCCTGATCCTTCGGTGCAGGTGATTCACCCTTGATGTCCTTATCCAGAACGTTCTCAGAGCGGCCATCAGTCGTCGTAATCATGGCTCGCATGATTTTCTCTGACAGAAGCACATCCTTTTCCATACCAGAAATCTTTGATGGATCAGCCTTAAAAAAGCACAGAATATACGTGCCACGACTCTTGTGATCTATTTCGTAGGCCAGTTTTCTATCAGCCCACTTGCGAACGGTCACGACCTCAGCTTCAGCCCTCTCCAACACACGGTTGATAGCAGCCATCGTGCCGTCCCAATCTGATCCTGCCTGGGCAGAATCCACAAGGAACATTGCCTCATACAGTTTCTTAGTGGTTGTTTCCAAACCAAATACCTCCCGCCAAAAAAGGCGAATTACATTTAAGTCTATTTCTTGTGTACCTCATCAACATGAGGAGTACGCCATATAGTTACCGCGTCATACTACGAACGTGCTGCATTATATCGAGTCATGGCCAAATCAATGCCCTCACTCAACCAACACATCACCGCGTCCTGGGCCTGATCAATGGCCTCTTCAAGCAGCGCCCGTTCAGCTTTGGAGGGACGCCCCAGCACATGATCGACATCCCATCCCGCTTGATCCCGACCAATGCCGACTCGGCATCGAGCCACTTGATTTGTGCCCACCTTGGCAATGATATCTGACAACCCATTGTGCCCGCCGGCTGAACCCTTAGCACGCAATCGCACGCTTCCAGGCTCCAATGCCATATCATCTATCACCACCATGACTTGCTTGAGATCCAGCTTGTAGAATCCCAAGGCAGTGGCCACAGCCTGGCCACTTAGGTTCATGTATTGCCACGGTTTCAACAGTATTAACTTTTTGTCTTCAAGATCAACAGTGCCAAACTTGGCCCCGAATTTCTTCTGCCGAACATCCACATGGAATCGTTCAGCCAACCGATCAATCACATCAAAACCAATATTGTGTCTTGTATTCTTGTACTTCAGCCCTGGATTTCCAAGGCCCACAATCATAAAGGCATCCGTCATTGATCAATTACCTTAACTTCAAAGAGCCACTAGTCATCTTCAGGCTTGCGTTCAGTAAGAACCTCGGGTGTAACTGGCCCGTCTTCGCCTTCACCTGCTTCAGCGTCCTCTTCACTCGTAGCGGCAGGCTTCTGCGTACAGGCCACCAGCAAAGTATCTGCAGGGCTAATCAGGGTAATCCCCTCGGGCAGTACAACGTCACTGGCATGCAATGAATCGCCCACGCCCAATTCCTTCACGGACACGGCCAGATTCTCAGGCATATTTGTCACAACACATTCAATTTCCAGAGCATCCGCATGTTCTTCCAGCATGCCGCCTTCAGACAAGCCCTTGGCAACACCCTTCAGCTCGATGCCCACGGTCACCTTCACGGTCTCCGAAATATCAACTCGCATCAGGTCCATGTGAATAACATCACGGCCCAGATAGTCATATTGAAGATCCTTGATCATCAACGTTTCCACTGTTCCGGCAATCTTGACATCCAGCACGCGATGACCATGATGTACTGCACGCTCAATTTCATGGGCATTCAATGAAATGGATACTGCATCCTGCTTGTGGCCGTATACTGTGCCAGGAAGACACCCTTCCTGCCTCAAACGAGCAGCTTCCTTGGTGCCCACTTTCTCTCGAACTTCTGCTTCTAAAAGCAATCTTTTTTCCATAATCGCCTCACCTGCGAGCTCGCGTGCCATCGAACACATCACACCCGCACAAAAAAACAAAACTCGTTAATCAAACTTCTTATTTTTACGAAACAGACTACTCACTGATTCATTCTTGTGGATACGGTGAATCGCTTCACCAATCATGGCAGCACAACTCAACACCTTAATCATACCCAAAGACTTCGCTTCATCATTTAATGGAATCGTGTCTGTCACCACAATTTCGTCAATTGGGGCCTTGGACAGCCGTTCTAGAGCCTGGCCAGCAAAAACACCATGCGTGGCCCCCACATAAATCTTCTTGGCCCCGTGATCCTTGACCATCTGGGCCGCACTGCACACTGTCCCGGCGGTTGCAATGATATCGTCCACCATCAGAATATTACGAGCCTTGACCTTGCCGATCAACTCGGCCGCCTCAACCGTATCGCCACTGAGGCGTTTTTTATGAACTATAGCTAGGTCAGCCCCCAGACTCGACGCATAGATGGAGGCTGTCTTAATATTGCCCACATCAGGAGACACCACAGTCAAATCTTGTATTTTTTTGTCGCCA
>Ga0307990_1000731_pt1 | contig 28302 bp, 27 predicted proteins | sample EllFjometagen129_FD_203168 | JGI IMG/M metagenome (GOLD analysis project Ga0307990, IMG submission 203168) | Marine microbial communities from Ellis Fjord, Antarctic Ocean - #129 | ecosystem: Environmental > Aquatic > Marine > Unclassified | place: Southern Ocean | collected 2014-10-08
GAGACTCTCTGGTCACAACCAGTTTATTTTTTGACTCCCCTCCTTTATCGGGAACAACCCACCGGGTGATAAATAAAACCATCTTTGTTATCGGGCGCAACACCTTTTCAACTATGCTGAACACCGAGACCAGCGGCAGGGTTCGGCGCAACGGACGTGACTCAAAGAACAGTTTAGGAAAATACTCACAAAAAACCACCACCATAAAAGCCATAAAAACAGCCCATGCACTCTGAAAATATGTATTTTTCACAAATAGCTGCTGCGCCAAAGAGGCCGACAACGTTGAGAGAATGACATTTGAGAGATTGCTGCCCACAAGGATAGAGCCCAGAAAGCTCTGGGCATTCTGAAGATAGGAATCCAGTAGTTCGGCGGCTTTAAACCCCTCGCGCACATAATGCAGCAGTCGAGCACGATTAACGCTGAGCACTCCTATTTCCAGTCCGGCGCAGAAGGCTGTAAACATAAAACAGAGCATAATTCCGCATATATGGAGTTGAACACTCATATTAATTTACCTCTTTCTCATGTTCGATATGAACTTCGCTATCTTCGGCGTTCATAAGAACATTAAGCGCATCCTCCAATGGACGTTCCAGGATTTTCAGCTGAACCAGCTCAATGCGGTTATTGCGTACTCTGCGGATTGAGACCCGGCAGCCCTGCGCCTCGACCGACTCGCCGGCACGCAGGAGCCTTCCGGCATGCAGGAGCACCCATCCGGCAATACGGTCGGCATCGTCGGCATCAAGATCAAGCTCGAGCTGGTGATTAATCTCATCCAGACTTTCACTGCCATCAATCAGCCAAAGGTCCTCTCCGATCATACGCATATCGGGACTTTCCTCATTTCCGGAAGGTTGGATCGGCTCACTTATCAGCTCGAGGATATCACTGCGGGTGATGATCCCGGCGGTCCCTCCATATTCATCAAGAACACAGGCGATACGTTTGTTTTCACGCTGAAGAGAGATCAGGATATCATCCAGGTCCGCGCTCTCGGGCACAAAGAGGGCCGGCACGGTAAGGTGCCGCAACTCGGGTGAGGGATCCAGGAGAAACTGAGCCACATTCACAAAGCCCTTGATGGAATCCGGCGACCTATGATAAACAGGGAGAATTCGGAACTGGGCGCGTCTGGCAATCTTAAGCTGCTCCTCCAAAGGGGCATCCAGATCAAGAGCCGACATATCAACCCGAGGTGTCATGACATCGCTGGCTTTAAGCTCACTCAAGCGCATAATGCCATCAACCATCTGAACCTCCTCCTGGTCGAGAGCACCCTGTTCTTCGCTCATTTCAACCACAGATAGCAACTCCTCATTGTTGAGGGTTTTGCGTTCACGTCTGAAGAACCTTTTAAAAGGAAAAGATCCGCGTCTCATCAGGAATGTCAGCGGAGAGAGCAGAACATACCAAAACAGGACATACCGGCAGGCGAAAGGTGCCAGAGTTTCCGCATAGTGAAGACCCAGCCGTTTTGGTGCAACCTCACAAAAGAGCAGAAGAAGAAGAGTAATGGCAACCACATTTATGATTTCGCTGTACTGAGGAACCAGAGAATCGATGATCAGATAACCCACACTGGCAATAGCAAAATTAACAAAGGTATTCCCAACCAGCAGGGTTGAGAGGGTTTTATCGGGTGCATCCAGACAGCGGGTAAGACGTGCTCCATCAGCGGGACTTAGCGTACCGATCCGCTGCACCTGCACCGGCGAAAGCGAAAACAGGATTGTTTCACTGCTCGAAAAGAGTGCTGATAAAACCATAAGCACCAGCAACACCACAATATATGTTATTAATAGTAAAAATGCACTCATGGTGTGGCAACATCATCCACTAGCAGTTTGGTTCTATGGCCGCTGCCAAGTGTTTCAATCTCCATATGACTTATCATCCAGCGCTTATCCATTTTTTTGACACGCTGAACCCACATTCGGCGCACAGGATTTCCCTGTGGATCCAATTGTTCAGTCTGCGTGACACACTTAAGTTGTTTGTCAACCCAGATGCGCATGGCGGAGCACCCTGCAATAGGATGGGGCGGAACAGCCAGCAGAATGTGACACTTGCGGTTTGCCCGGCTTTTACCCTCAGGTTTGTCAGCAAAACGCACATCCTTCCACCATAAAAAATCCAGAGTCAGATCCAGCCAGGTCATATCAGTTCCGCGGATGCGTCCGGCATATGAGACCGTTTTGGGATCTTTTTTATCAATCCCCTTATAAAGCTTGATATCCGCAGCACCATTTTTCGGACGAGTCAGAACCACCCGCTCAACTACTGATGTGCCGGAAGGATCAAGAATAAGACATTCAGCGGTGGGAGGGGATGCACCCCAGTCAGTCATTAATTGGAAGGGGTGAGCAGCCAATTCGATTCCCCGCTCTTTCCTGACAATCATCTGGCCCTTGAGAATCAGGGGTTCTACGGGAATCATGCGAGAGCAGGATTGGAGAAGTTCGACTGCCGTCAAGTTCTCCTCTTTCACCTCCGCTTCGGTTGTGGGAAAAGGGAGTGTCTCAGCGACAGCCACAGTTGTACAAAGGGTGCACAATATGATTTTATAAAATATTTGAATCTTCAAATTTACCTCAATGCATCCATATAAACAATATCGGATGCGTTAAAGGTATATTTATATCAAATTTAGGATTTAAGCGCAAGCAGAGGGAAGTCGCTGCGCTCTGTTAATTGTGGAATGCACCCAATCATCGCGACACTCCTCTATTGCGGCAGCTGGCATGTTGAGGTACTATGAGGGCATGTTTTTACCATGTACCAAAACAGAGATAAAAGAGCGCGGCTGGGATGTGCCGGATATCATTCTGGTTACCGGCGACACCTATATAGACTCCCCCTTTTCCGGAACCGCTCTTATAGGAAGGGTTCTTGAGAAACAAGGATACCGGGTCGCAGTCATCCCCCAACCCGACATAAACTCAAAAGAGGATATCCAGTGTCTCGGAGAACCAAAGCTTTTCTGGGCGGTCTCAGGCGGATGTGTTGACTCGATGGTCTCTAATTACACAGCATCCGGGAAAAAACGAAGATCTGACGATTTCACGCCGGGGGGTGTTAATAATGCCCGGCCGGACCGAGCCGTAATCGCCTATTGCAACCTGATCAGGTCTGCATTCAAGCCCTGCAAACCAATCATAATCGGTGGCATAGAGGCAAGTCTGCGCCGAATTTCACATTACGATTTCTGGTCGAATAAAGTGCGGCGCCCCATTCTATTTGATGCCAAGGCCGATATTCTCGCCTACGGGATGGCAGAACACACAATCACCGAACTGGCCGAGGCAATCAAAGCAGGCCTGTCGTGGAAAAATATCCGCGGAATCTGCTATGCACAGCCGGTATCGGCGGAGCTCCCGGCTGAGGCCTTGACTCTGCCGGATTTCAAAAGCGTTTCAGAGCGGTCAGATGCTGGATTCCGCTGTTTCATCAATATGTTTCGTATTTTCTCGGATAATCAGGAGCCGCAGAGCGCACAGCACCTTGTACAACAGATTGACACCCGCAATCTGATTCACAACCCACCGGCTCAAACACTTAACACAGAGGAGCTTGATGCAGTTTACCAACTGCCATTTGAGCTGGAGGTTCACCCCGAATGCCTGAAAAAAGGTGCCGTTAAAGCATTGGAGACTATCCGCTTTTCCATGACAACGCACCGGGGATGCTACGGAGCATGTAATTTTTGTTCTATTGCGGTTCATCAGGGACGCAGAGTTATCAGTCGCTCTGAAGATTCAATCGTTGCTGAAGCAAAACGGATCACAGGACACCCTGAATTCAAGGGTATTATCAGTGATGCGGGTGGACCAACTGCAAACATGTTCGGCTTTGAGTGCACCCACAAAATAAAGCACGGGGCCTGCAGAGATAAACGCTGCCTCTATCCATCGGTCTGCAAAAAACTGCAACCAAACCACAAGCCTTTGATCAATCTGCTGACACGCCTACGGGCTTTACCGAATGTCCGCAAGGTTTTTACCGCATCCGGTATCAGACCCGATCTTGTAATGGCGGATAGCAGACACGGCGAAGATTACATCCGTTGCATAACAAAGAATCATGTTTCAGGGCAGCTCAAGCTGGCACCGGAGCACATATGCCGAAATGTGCTTGGCTTTATGGGAAAACCTGATAGCAGCTCTCTGCTTGAATTCAAGCGCATATTTGAAGCGAACACCCGTCGCTATAAGCTGAAACAGTTTTTAACCTATTACTTTATTGCCGCCCATCCGGGATGTTCACTGGAAGATATGAAAACTTTAAAAAGTTTTGTGAACCGTGAGCTGAAACTCTCACCTGAGCAGATACAGATTTTCACACCGACACCATCAACATGGTCAACGGCAATGTACTACACAGGCATTGATCCATTCAGCGGCGAGAAAATTCATGTTGCCAGAGAAGTGCGGGATAAGCAGGCACAGAAAAATATCATGGTCTGAGTCTCACTTAACCCCGATACGGTACAGATGTGTCTTTGTACGAAGGATGAACGCATCTCCAGCTACGGCAGGAGATGCCATAAAACCGGAGTCCAGATGGTTTACTGCTAACTTTTCAAAGGTCCGGCCAGCCCGAATGACAATTGTTTTGCCTGATAGACTGAAAAAATAAATCAGCTCGCCGTCATGAATGGGTGATGCGATGTGATTTCCACCGATCGACTCGCGCCAGAGCACCTTTCCAGTTTCAACTTCAATACAGTTCAATTTACCGTTGTCCGAGATCATATAAAGCAAGCCCTTCAATACGACAGGCGAAGGTGTTTGCGGCACATCTTTACCTGTAAAACGCCATGCGACATGTGAATCAGTCACATCATTCTGGCCATCCGGACGGATGGCCAGCATCTCCGAGGCACCATGGCCAGTCACAGCCAGAACCAGGTCATTGGCAAAAACTGGACTCACCGCAGGTGTGTGGGCCGTATTCCGTATCCGCCAGATCTCTTTTCCCGTATCCGGTTCATATGCAAAGAGTGTACTGGATGCCGGGCTGATCAACTGTTCTTTTCCGCCGACATCTATCACCAGCGGTGTCGTAAATCCCTTACGGAAATCGCCATCCATTTTTGGTTGACCATTCTTATTCAGATCCTTCCACTCAATCGTGCGATCCGTCTTCCAGATTGTCTTGCCGGTGCGCTTATCCAGAGCAATCAGGTACTGCAGATCCACGCCATCAAATGTCAGAATAAGGAGATCCCGGTAAAGAATGGGAGACGAACCAGGTCCACGGTAGTGACGACACTTAAGGTCATCGCGTTTCCAGATCAGACTGCCTGTCATCGCATCCAGACATGCGGTACCATAACTTCCAAAATGAAGATACACCCTTCCCTTCTCAATAGCAGGGGATGGCGATGCATAGCAATTAACTGAGTTTCCGAGGTGCTCCGGCGTATCAGAATGAAACAACTGTTTTTTTATTAGAATCCTGCCCGACTTCGCATCCACGCAAAACACAAAGAAATCCTCTCCCTTCTTTGTGGCACTGGTCAGCCATATCCGGTCGTCCTGCACCACGGGTGTCGACCAACCCAGATCAGGAATGGCTGTTTTCCAAAGCACGTTCTGAGTTTCGCTCCAATGCAGGGGCAGGTGTGACCCACTGACCGCCCCATTGCCCTGCGGACCCCGAAACATCGGCCATCCATTTTCAGCATAAACCGATCCATGAATCAAAACTAAACACGCGAGTAATTTTAAAGATTTCATTTTTCACCTCCCCAATGTTTTACTTATAAACTTTCCCAAATATTTTCACCCCTCCGTTTTTCCACCTATAAACCCTCCCCATGCCCCCCATAAAGGGGTGAAAATTTCAAGTGATTAACGATCCCCGCGTAGCGGGGATGAAATTTTCACATCCATTCGCGGAGATTTGCGGGCAGAAAAACCTTTTCGAACAGGCACTAGCTGATCTCAAAGAACTTGCTTCCGGGAACATTGCAGATCGGGCAGGTATCGGGTGCGCCACCCTCCACCGTGTTACCACAGACCGGACAGACGTAGATGGCTATGGCAGGAAGATCGCTTCCGCTCTGAACCGACTCCAGTGCCTTAGAGTAGAGTCCATGATGAATCTCTTCAACAGCCAGAGCATTCTTGAATGAGAACTCCGCCGGTTTGTTACCCTCTTCCTGCGCAATTGCAAGAAAACCTGGATACATCTCCTGGAATTCAATTCCCTCACCGGCAACGGCCTCTTTAAGATTCTCCTCTGTAGTTCTGATTCCACCCATAACTCGCAGATGAGCATGCGCGTGAATTGTCTCGGCTTCAGCTGCGGCGCGGAAAAGTTTTGCCACCTGAGGCATGCCATCATCGTCGGCCTTTTTGGCAAAGGCTAAATATTTGCGATTTGCCTGACTCTCACCGACAAAAGCCTCCTGTAGATTATCCATTGTTTTCATGTGATATTTCCTTTCTTATGTTTATACGTGTTTAATATCTGTGTTATCTGAAATTTCAGAGCTGGTTGTACAAAGGTCATCCATGGACAGATCATGAATGTTGCTGTTTCCACTGAGGCGGGCAAAGTCCTTCAGTTCCTCCGTGCTTACTTTCAGATAGTTTGCAACCCGGACAGAGGATTTATCAACGTTCAGCCGTGCCCGCAAGGCCGGGTCCTGCGTTGCTATGCCCAACGGACATTTTCCAGATTCGCATATGCGGTACTGCTGACATCCGACCGCCATCATAGCAGCGGACCCGATTGCGATTGCATCAGCACCCATAGCCAGCGCTTTCGCAAAATCTGAGGATAGCCGCAGTCCACCGGTGATTATGAGTGATATGCCTTTTGCATCTCTTTCATCCAGAATCTTACGAGCCCGGGCCAGAGCAAAGATTGTCGGGATAGATGTGGAGTCCTTAACCACCTTAGCTGCAGCCGCTGTTCCACCAGCCCGGCCGTCAATGGTTATGAAGTCAATCCCTGCAAAGATCGCGATATCAATATCCTCTTCCAGGTGACCGGCGGCCAGTTTTATGCCGATCGGTTTGCCACCGCTTTTTTCGCGCAGCATTTCGACGGTAGCTTTAAGGTCCTCTTTACTTTGAATATCCGGAAAATGTGAGGGGCTGATAATATCCTGCCCTTCATGAAAACCGCGAATGGAGGCAATCTCTCTGGTTACCTTGTGAGCCGGGAGATGTCCACCCATTCCGGGTTTAGCAGCCTGACCGATCTTAATGTCAATGGCATCAACGCGTTTAAAATTTTCATCCGTTGCACTGTATTTATTGGGCACATATTCAAAGATGTATTTATAGGATGCTGCCAGGCTTTCAGGAACTATGCCGCCTTCGCCCGAACTCATAGCGGTGCCGGCCTTGGCACTGCCCTTGGCCAAGGCAAGTTTTGCCTCGCGGGAAAGAGCACCAAAGGACATGTGGGTTATGATTATCGGGGTATCAATAACCAGAGGTACTTTTGAGTTGGGGGCGATGACTGTTCTGGTTTCCACCGGCTGACTTTTGTTGAGCGGGAATTTAAAGAGCTGGGCTCCTTTAATCAAAATATCACTCCATTGAAATACAAGTTTGCGTGCCCGCATAGGTTCGATTATGGAGCGTCCCTCAATCGCAATTTTATGAATTTGATGCATCTGCGTCTCGATGTCATCGGATGCACGCTGCCACTCTGCAAGATATTCCGCTTCAACCTTAGGTGATTCTGTATTTTGTTTTATTGGAGAATCAATGCCCTTGAGCGCTTTGAAAACGCTTTTGGGAGAACCACACAAGGGACAGTGCCAGTCGTCAGGCAAATCATCCCAGCGGGTCTTCTCTTTGGATTCATCATACTTCTCCTGACAGAGTGCGCATTCATATGTGGAGAACCCCGGAGAATCTTTCTCTGGTTGATTTATGACAACGATAGCTTTTTCCAGCAAAAACTCTGATTCAGGGGAGCCGCAGATTGGACATACCCAGTCATCGGGTAGATTGGTCCACTTTAACTCCTCGCGCTTTTCATCATATACATGTGAGCAAAGATTACATTTCCATATCGCCATAACTGCCTCCTGTAAGGTGTATACTTTTTTAAGGATCATATATTATAACGTAAACAAGGTGAGAGCAAGAGCAATTATTGAAGTGCGGGAGTTTGAGAGTTCTAAAGTTCTAAATTGCGCCTGTTTGACAGGCTCAGGGCAGGCGAGTTCTAAATCGGCCGCTGGCTGGTGCGGGGGAGTTAAAATTAATTCATGAAAGAAGGTATACCAAACGCTGATCACCAAACTTGTTCAATAATAGATTTTCAGATCCGATGTATTGCTCATAATCTTTCACAAAGTCATCAAATTCAGTATCCAGTAATTTCTTTGTCCCTTCCAAAAAATCACAGAAAGATAAATTTTCATAGATGCGGGAATTCGTTTCTCGCTTTAACCACAAAGAACGATAACCTTTTATTTTTTGATTACTTATAACATATCGTAACAGGTGAGTACCAAAACCTTTGTTGCAAAAGTTGTTATCCGTATATACATAAAATATCTGATTGGTTTTCTGGTCAATCAAAGGATATGTATCTATAAAATATCTTCTTTGATCAGCGGGAATATGATAATGAAGAAAACCTCCACTGAGATTTTCATCCTTCATTAAACAAAATGCAACGACCTTATCAGACTCAAAAAGCAAATATGCCGCTGTAACCCAAGAAGCAAAAGCATGTTCATAATTTATTCGGATTTTATCCGACACAAATATATTTGCTGATAATTTTTCGAAATCACAATCTATATAATTATAATCCATACTGTCGATAACCTTCTGACCATAACAGGTGGCTCAAACCAGATCGCGGGCAGTTTGAAATCCGGGGCCTTTGCTCCCAGTTGCAGTGTGAATGACATGATCTCATCTCCTTGTCTTAGTAAATTTATCTTCAGCTTCACGCACCCAACAGGAACCGCAGACGCACTTAGCTCCTTTGGCAGCGCGGCCGCAGGTGCCGGCGACATCCTGATACTCAAGCGGTTGAATAGAGGCATTTACCAGCGCAGCCATCTTTTTATAACCGGCATCATCAGTTGTCGGCCATCCCTTTGAAATCTGTTGCCACCCCCCTGCTTTGATTGCAAGCGGGGCATTCAGGATACGACTCTTTGCCGGCAGCCCCACATTGACCAGGGTTTCATAGGGCTGTGAGGCAATCTTATCGCCAAAGAGCTCTTTAATATATTCCCTCAGTAACTTCTCTGCTTGCGGGTTGGCAACGCGATGTTCAACCCGGTTCCAGGAGTAATCCCCATAGCACTGCGCATTGAGATCAAGCCAGTCGAACACAATCTGCTTTTCCTCGTTAGAGAGCTTAACCTTGCCATGATCCTTAAGCAACATAGCAGAGAGCTTGCTTGCAGCGGCATACTTCTCCCTGGGTCGACTATGATCGGACTCGTCTTTGAAAAGATGGGGTGCAACAACTCCCTCTCGATTAAGCAGCTGATTGTAGGAACGTGGAATCATCCGGTTCTCAGATGTATCGCTTTTCATATATCCCTCTGGCATGGTCTGCTTTTCGCGCACAGCGGTTAAATCCATCTTTCCCTTAAGTTCACTGCCAAGCCCGTGACAGCCGATGCAGTGTCGATCCAGTACTGGCTGTACGGTTTTAAGGAAGCTGAACCCGCCCTTATACCGCTGTCCTGTCGAAGTTTTTATCTGCGCAGGTTGTTTACGCATCGCCATCTTTATTGTTGTTGCGGGGGCTGATCCCCTCTGCTCGTGGCAGCCGACGCAGCTGCGTTTCTCGCCCGGTTGCAAGCTGATAAAGGTCCGCATGCTCATGATAGCCATCCCGTTGGAATCAAGCGCCTGCAGCTGAATTGGTTTACCGGCCGGAGCTATAAACATCGCCGAGCCATCCTTTTCAACCGGGACCGTCCCTAAAACTTTTTTAGCGATTTCATGACGCACCAGACTCGGCTGGGCCCTGTTCTTATTAACCGCTGGCTGGTTGATCATTTCATTAACACGGAGGGCGGTTATATCACCACGTTTAATCACCCCATCAGGATCATTCATATTCTGATAGACATCCTGTATCGAGAAAATACCGGTCATAGGTCCATTCTTTTCGAGAATTGAGACCATTACGGGGGGCGCCTTGCGGGGCAACAGCGGGGTGGCCGAGAAACAGGAACCATCGGGCGATCGGTAGATCAGTTCGCGCCCGCCAAATGTATCGACAAGATAGATGGCATAATCGTCCTCCGGAACCCGGCCCTGACCGGGAATCTTCTGAGGTGAATAGGATGCCAGAAAGATCTCTTCGGTGATCGGCCATGGTGTGCTGTAGCAGCCAGAGAACTTATGATTCGGCTCCGCCTCAAAATATTTAATTAATGGGGTAATGCGGGTGACCGGTTCCGGTCCATCCTCGCCTATGGCGGGATTAATGGTAATAATTGTTCCGGTACTGAAGCTGTGGTGACCCGTTGCCAGAGCAACCACCTTATCGCTGCCGGGAATGGGAACGGTCTCCGATATCATCCAGGGGCTGCGGGTATCATTGCCGTAAAAGTTTGAAGGCTGGCTCCCGTCCTGCTTCATCCACCATAGCATATGAAACATCGTGACGTGGCGGTTTATATAATCCCAGCGAGTGTAGACCATGCGTCCATCAGGCAGGATCACCGGGTCGTTTTCATTGGCCTCACCCCAGGAGAGCATACGGATATTGCTGCCATCACCATCACAGCGATACATCAGGAAAGAGGGTGTATAACGTCCGTTATGACAACGTCCAAATCCCTGACAACGGCTGGAGACAAAAGCGATGCCTCCATCCGGCATATAACAGGGATCATTATCCTCAATCAGAGAGCTGTACCGATTCTCCCAGCGATCCAGAGGATCGTTTCTGGTACCGGTCAGCTGGGTGACCCGACTGCCATCCAGCATGGCTTCATATAGTAAAAAGCAATGATGTTTTTTAACTGGCTCGCTATGATCGGAGAAAGCGAAGACAATCCGTTTTCCGTCAAAGTGCAGTTTCGGTTTATTAACTGCACCCGCAGGCAGCATCCCAGCCAAGGGGGCGGTTACCTTTGGTGATCCGCTCTGCCAATCCTTCAAAACAAGTATCCCACGTCCGGGGCGGCTGTGACGGCCAAGATACTGATCGCAGTTATGGCTGTAAAGAGGCGGCGGGTTCTGATTTATCAGCAATTTATCGAAGCTGAGTGCAGGATGCGAAAAAATGATTTTGCGGCGTAGCACCTTGAGCTCAGCAAGCACAGAGCTGTCATCCGGATTATTTTTAAAACGAGTACCAAGTACCGCCAGCTTTTCGGCCAGCTCAGGGATTTTTCTTTGCTTCTGGACATAATTAAGCGTTTTCTTAGCAACAGCCAGTTCCTCATGCCATGAGCGGGTTGTGACTACTGTCATCGCATCAACTTTTGCGACAGTTGCGCCCTTTTTTCGTTTACCAGACCTCTTTCTTTTATTGACTGCAGCAGATGCAAAAAACAACGGCAGTATCAGAACAGGTATCAAAACTAATGAAAATTTAATTCCTCGCATCAAAGTCATCCCCCGGCAGTTATGAATCTTGAGTCGTGAATAACTGCCGCCCTTAAACCCAATAGTAAACTTTTCGTCTGCAACAAAAAACAAGATTCTATTGCGACACACGGTCGTATACGCGCCCTCTCCGAGAGGCACGTCCTACAACTGAATACCACCTTGTGGTGTAGGGCGTGCCTCCCGCCATCCCTGAGCTGTGCTGAGCCTGCCAAGCAGCTTGCCGAAAGGGTAGAGGGCGCGCAAAAAGCCCGTTCGGTTGCGACTGAAAGCAACTTTAGTACAGGATACATTCTTACAAATCATGCGGATTTGTACAAGGATGGAAATGGTTTTCATGTCAGTTCAGTTGAGCAATGTTGCTTCAATCAACCCCGAAGGGGTGCTATTATTGTAGTTGAGTAAAAAATTATTCCAAACCCTGAAGGGGTGACATTATTCAAACACCTCTGCTATAATATCAGCCCTTCGGGCTTAAATACAGAATCTTGCTCATTAGAGACCTCCACTGAACTGACATGCACCCCACCCGCGTCCCGTTAATTGAATGGCGCCCATTTTTTCCGTTAATGCTTCCGTGACACCCGTCACCCGTCACCCGTCACCCGATGATTTTTGACATACCGTGTGATTTATGGGATGATGAGGTAGTTATTAACAACAAATCACAGCTATTGAGAGGCCTTATGAACCGACGTAAATTTATTGCAACAACCGCTCTTGGCAGCGCAGCCGCATTGACTCCCGACTGGTTGAAAGCTGCGAACGCTGAATCTGAACAACCGGATATCATCTATATCTTTACCGACCAGCAGAGTGCTTCAATGATGAGCTGTGCGGGCAACAAATGGCTGAAGACTCCGGCGATGGACTACATTGCCGCCAACGGAATTCGCTTTGAGCGTGCCTACACAACCAACCCCGTCTGCTCACCGGCAAGGGTAAGTTTTATGACTGGGCGTTTTCCAGGAAGCTTCAAAACAGCCAGGGGGGAACCGGCCCGTGAAAACGACGGCAGCATGAGCATCCCACGAGTTTCGAATGAGGTTGCAGAAACCACCATTGCCGCTTTTCTTAAAAAGGCGGATTACGAACTGGTTTATGGCGGCAAGAAACATCTTCCGAAGTCTCTCACCCCTCAGGCCTTGGACTTCAGGATGCTGAACATTGATCAACGTGATGACCTGGCGGATTCGTGTGCCGGCTTTATCCGGGAGAAGCATGCTAAACCGTACTTTATGGTCGCATCCTTTATCAATCCGCATGACATCTGTTTCATGGCGCTGAATGGCCTTACCTTTGAAAAACCACACTACCCACAGGGAAAGAAGATCGGGATTGCCCAACGCACTCTGGTGGAGGCATTGAAGCTTCCCGAAGGCGTGACCGAAGATGAGTTCTTTGCAAAACACTGTCCGCCACTGCCGCAGAACTTTGAACCGCAGCAGGACGAACCACAGGCAATCACATCTCTGCTTACACGCAGGAAGTTCCGTATGCATGCCCGTAGAAATTACAGCGAGCGGGACTGGCGTCTGCACCGCTGGGCCTACTGTCGTTTAACCGAACTGGTGGACCGCCAGATCCAGCTCCTGCTGGATGCGCTCAAGGAGAGCGGCCGGGAGCGCGATACTCTTATAATTTTCTCAAGCGATCATGGCGATATGAATTCGGCCCACCGCAGTGAGCACAAGACGATGCTCTATGAAGAAGCGGCGAATATTCCATTTATGGCGATGTGGAAAGGTCATATACCGGCTGGCCGCGTTGACAAGAGTCATCTGATATCCAATGGGCTTGACCTGCTGCCGACACTCTGTGATTATGCCGGTGTCAAAGGCGTTTCCGATCCCAGAGGCAGAAGTCTGCGTCCGCTTTTTGAAGGCAAGAGTGTAGCATGGCGCAAGACCCTTGGTGTAGAAAGCGAAATTGGACGAATGGTTGTTGGCAGCAACAAGTGCAAGTACATCAAGTATGACGCAATCGGTACAGAGGAGCAGATGCTGGATCTAAACAATGATCCACATGAGATGCGCCACTTCACTAACGAACCTGAGTATGCATCCAGATTGGCGGAGCTTCGTAAGTCGTTCCAGTCGGAGTGGTTTCCCGGTCAGTAAGACTCGCCTGAGATTACTGTTTGTAGGAATCATGTTTACACTTTGAACTATGCCCCCTACAAGCGCAAATGATTAAGATATTGTCCTGAAATCGGATTACTCAGACAGGTCGCGCCACTCAGATATCACTCATAGTCGAGGGATGTAGGGTTGCTTCTCAGAAGCAATTTTAACGGTAACAAATGGTGGGTAAAAAATGGGTTGCCTCTCCTCAAGTTCCAAATCAAGAATATTTCTAGCAAACAACTCCATCCCAACTACCATGACACACTCTCCATCATTTTTTTTAGTTCCCCTTGAACACGCTCATCCTGGTTATTTTTCAGACTGAGAAACAATGAAAGTTTATCGACAAACTGCTTCCGTTCTAACTCGCCACCATGAGGGCACGGAGCACAATCCAACGAATTCACAACTTCAGGATCATAAGACCATAGTTCCACCATGACAACTGCTTCGTCGCGACTAAGCACCACTACTGCCTCACCATTCATCAAAACCTTCTTGAAAACATTTTCTTTGATAGCATAAACAGGCATCCTATCCGGATTAATATGCGTGTATTCTGAAAGCGCAGATATACCAGCTTTCATTAGTTTAACAGAACATTCCCGCAAAGGTTTTACCGACCGAACCGGCGAACGTAAAAGCGGTAGTGCATTCTTCCACAATTTTTTTCCTTTGGACTTGAAGCGTAAATATTTACTACGTCCCACCTGCTCAACTTCACACAGACCACAGCCCGCCAATTCATCCTGCACCTTAGTCAAAGTCATCGCCGAATAACCGGTACGCCGCGCCAGCTCTCTCAGCGAGAAACTACCAACATCCTTAACAAACAGGTGATACAAGAAAACCAGCTGGGCCGATGCTGATATGTGTTTCGTCACTTTAGACGCTAATCGGGGAAAATGATCACGTAAATCAATCATCAGTTGAGGTATAAACAACTGTCGCTTGGGAACAACAAGCGGAATCCCCATCCGCACCAAGCGATTTCGCTGATAAAACTCAATGCGGTGGAGCAGCAAAACAACTGGCACATCAAAATATTTCTGCAATCGAACCACCTGTTGTGCAAATTCCGAAGGAGTTGCCTCTTTATGATCAGGTTGGGCAAACACCACCCGGCGCCCAAACAGCTCGCAATCAAAAAACCGGTAAGCATTTACTAGAAAATACGGAAGTCCATGCAAATAATCCCGCTTAAGGCTCACCAGTCCAGATGTTTGCCCCAAGATTTCTTCCAGATAATTATCTGTTTCGCCATTCAGGTTCAAGGGAATCATACTCATCCTTAACCGCACTGTTTTCCAATGCCCGTTTCTTTAATTCATTAAAACTATAATTGACTTTTTGTATAAAAGCACAGTATCATTTTCTTATGAAGCGAGTTTATATAGAGACATCAATTATCAGCTTTCTAACAGCTAGGCCCAGTGCCAACATGCATGCAGAATCTCGCCGCCAGATTACTGTAGAATGGTGGAGCAAGCAGAGTAGCTCATACCAGCTATTTGCTTCACCACTTGTTGTCAATGAAGCATCTGCTGGTGACAGTAGTGCGGCCGAAAAACGTCTTTCTGCATTGAAAGACATACCACTGCTGGAAATATCAAAATCTTCTATAAAACTTGCACAACTTCTTATGAAATCAAAAGCGGTCCCTATAGAGGCACAAGAAGATGCACTGCATATTGCGATAGCAGCAATGTACTCAATTGACTACCTTCTAACTTGGAACTGTCGGCATATTGACAATGCAGTTCGCAAACCGCTGATTCGTCATTTATGCGCTGAGTTCGGGTATCCATGTGCCGAAATTTGTACACCTGAAGAATTAATGGAGGCCAAACATGATTAAGAATGAAATATTAGAAGAGCTATGGGCTGTTAAAGATAAATTAAGCCATGAAGCCGCAAATGGATTACATGACTACTGCGATAAAATTAATGCTGCAGCCAAAGAAAAGGGATTCATTTTATTGCAAACAATCCCACCAAACATTGAAACCACTTTTGCTGTGGCGGAAGAAAGCACGAGCTATAAGACATAAAACTCTAAACATCTTTTTTATCCACAGATTACACAGATTTTCATAGATTAAGAGTTTCATGACTGCCTATAATGCAGCAAAGACAGGAAGCGAGTTGCCGTGCGATTTGCTATAACAAATCAACCTCTCCCTCTGCGATCTCCGCGGCTCTGCGAAATATTTCCTGCAAAACAAAGAGACATGGTAAAAGAAATCTTAATCTGCTTAATCTGCGAAATCTGCGGATAATAATTCTCTTTTATTTAGAATTCACCCTGCCAGGCAGGATCAGAAAAGGGTTCTTCCAAGTTTTTTATACGTCAAAGAAATATTTTGCAATTTGCGTGGCGGGGTCACGGCCTGTCCGGACCTGTGCTGAGCTTGTCGAAGTAGCCTCTCGAAGTGGCCCACGCCCTACAGATTTATAAAGATCAAAGCTTTTACTGTAGCTGAGGTCCGTGCATGCCAAGCCGTAGACCCGCCTTGCGGGGCGTAGGCTGGACCTCGGAAGGGTTACCCACACAAAAGTTGGAATACCCAAAGTTAGATGCATTCCATAAAAAATCGATGAAGACCCAAAAAGGGCCAACTAATCCAAATATTCCAATTAAATACATAACACCGCTTGACATTCCATACCGCCCTAGTTACTATGACCAAACTGTCACATATAATATTTAATTTTGAAATCAACCAAGTCTGACGGTTTGAGTATTCGATACCGGCAACATCTGTCATATTTCAGAAATCAAAGGGAGTAAAAAATGGGTCTCATTTCGGGAGCATTAGGTAATGCCTGCACGGTTGATAGTGCTAAACTGGAAAAAAAGTACAGCCAGCTTTTAACAGAGAATGAAGAATTTGAAGTCGGATTCCAAGTTATTCGAGATACATTTGTTTTTACAAACAAGCGTTTAATTCTTGTGAATGTCCAAGGAATTACGGGAAAGAAAACAGAGTATTTATCTATTCCTTATGGAAAGATAACAAAGTTCAGCATAGAAACAGCGGGTAGCTTTGATTTGGATGCAGAATTGAAAATCTGGGTGGGTAGTGACCCATTACCTATCTCAAAGAAATTCAACAAGAAAGTCAGCATATATGACCTGCAGGCTGTGTTGGCCAAGCATGTGCTGTAATAACAGACAGGCCGAGGGTTTGTGTTCACACTTTACACAAAGTGCTGTAAATTTTAATTTGTCACTTTTCAACATGCGACCCCGATACCACACCGAGATAGATATCTACGGCGGTAAGAATTACCGATGTTCCGCTTGAAACTGCAATTATTAATTGTTGTCATATTAAAGATTATATTTAATATTCCTTTTACAATAAATTTAGATTAATATGTTTATATATTCAAATTAATAGATTTTGTACATGTAAATGATTTCCATATTAGTGAAATAAAGTATTTGCGACTACTTTAATGGTAGATGTTTAACATAACAGAAAACATCTGTTTATGAATGGTTTTTCATCATCAAGGGTGAGGTGGATTAAAATTATGCAACTTTTGGAATTTAATACGAGCGATTCATCAATTAATTTAACAGCTCGGACTGTACGAAAGGGACCAGAATCTGTTTTACTCGATGAATTTGTTTCAAAGTATAAAGGCAAACTAGGCGCCTTAAAGCGCCATTATGCAATTTTCTATGAGCCCCTTGTACCAACAGGTTATCCCGACATGGTTGTGGTCTCGTACAATCCCAAGTCTTATCAATCATGGGCTATGCCAAGAAATAAATTAGAGGTTATTGATCTGAAGATCTTGCATCACCTCTATTTCGTGAAGGGTTCTACATCTTTAGCCATTGAAAAACAACTTGGACTTAACAGCAAAATCATGTTGAACTCTCTGGAACGACTTTTGGATGCATCTTTGTTAAGGAGAACGAAACAAAGATGGGTTCCTAAACAATTGAAACAAGCTTATGGAATATACAATATTAAATCCATTGAAGCAAAGATTTCTAATTGGAGTGGTGCATTTAGTCAGGCAGGCATGAATCAGTGGTTTGCATCAGAATCTTGCGTGTTATCACCAGTAAAAAAACCTTCCCCGCAAGTTGTAGAAGTTGCGAAAAAATCAGGAATTGGCATTTATTCGCAATCGCCTGGCGTTGACTTGAAAATGATATTAAGTCCAGCACGGATTAATGGACTGCCTCTGTCTTACGCGTCTTGGATGTTTAATGAGTGGATTGGTCGTCAACTATCAAAAAAAAGAGAGATCGCTTTGTGAATATGTTTTCGGTAGATTTTTTGCACAGCCATTTTAAGAACCTCCGTGATATCCGAGAGCTGAAGACGGGAGGTCAGAAGATTGTATATGATGCATTTCATAAGACGTTCAATGATGTAGTATTAAAAATAGTCATTAATGCCGGAGGTGAAGCACGAATATTACGGGAAATTGCAATTGTAAAAGAGAACAACTTTCCAAATGTTCCTGTGATTTTTGAATATGGAGAGATCGAAATTAACAACAAGTCTGTTATTTACATTATTGAACAAAAAATCACTGGAATAGATTTACGAAACAAATTACAGAGTCAACATGAATTTGAATTACTTGATGTATTGAGATTTATAGATAGTTTGCTGAATACGGTTGTTAAATTAGAAGAGCAGGGAATTGTCCACAGAGACATAAAACCTGATAATATTCTATGTGATGACCATGGAGAATTTTGGTTAATTGACTTTGGTATAGCGAGAGATCTTAATGATGTGTCCCTCACTGCAACAAATGCTAATTTTGGGCCCCACTCCCCTGGTTATGCAGCACCTGAACAGTTTCGGAATATGAAACGGCAAATTGATTCTCGTGCAGATCTGTTTTCAATAGGCGTTGTTGCGTATGAGATGTTGAATGGAGAGAATCCATTCATTAAGGGTGCCAGAGGCGTTATTGACGTTCTGTTAAAATCAGAAACTTTGGTTGAAGACCCATTGGTTATTGCAGGAGATATTCACGGAGATTTGTCAGGTTTTATTCAGACTCTAATGCAAAAAAATCATACATATAGACCTCCTTCTGCCAAAATTGCTCAAGCCTGGTTTAAAGAAGTGTCGACTGCAATTAAGAAGGAGATCCAATAATGAATCTGTATTTACAATTTGGCTACGGTATGATGGGACATTGCAGAGAGTTATTGCCTGAAATGCCCGGTTCTTGTGTGATTCTTAGTCCGAGAGATTTAAAAGAAAACCAGATTGAGAAATTTGCGGGAGAAATACGCAATGCCGGCGGGAGAACGTTGCTTGACCCACAGCTGTATGCTCCTCGTTGCGATCATCGTCAGTTAACAAATCATTCGTATTGGCCGAAAAATTATTCAACTGTTAGTACCAATTATGATGTTTTACTGCCTGAACTAATTGCTTTAAATAAGAAAGCTCGAACAGATGCGCTTATTCTGCCAGGATTATATTGTGATCGGCTGAATGTGACATGGCTGAATCTTCATGACGATATCGTTAAAGCAGCGCAAGTTTATTCAGGAGAAAAAATCGGGACGTTGTGTTTATCTGCCGAGGTATTAAGATCTCAAAGCCAGCTTGATGAAATACTTAGCAGGGCAGAAGAGTGGGATTTGAATGGATATTATGTTATTGCCGCTCATCCTGATGGCGAATACCTTGTGGATGACCCTATCTGGCTTGCAAACCTATTGGCGTTTTGTGCGGGACTGAAGTTACAAGGTAAGAGTGTTGTCTTGGGTTACGCAAATCATCAGATGCTTTGTTGTGCTTGTGCTGGCATTGATGCCATTGCAAGTGGCACCTTTATGAATGTTCGCTCATTTATGCTTGATAAATTTTTCACCCCTGATCCTGATGATATTAAACGTAAAAGGACATGGTACTATTGCCCTCAGGCACTAACGGAGATTAAACCTGAGTTTTTAGATGTTGCGTTCAAACGCTCAGTTTTGAAATCGTTTGCGCCATTACCAGAATATCAATCAAGTTATGCTAGTATGCTGTTTTCTGGCGCAATTCCTACCACAACGGGTTACAGTGAAAAGTTTTCATTTCGTCATTATTTGAGATGTTTGCATAGCCAATGTGAACTTGCAACCAAATCGAGTTTTATAGATTCAATCGCATTTCAAAAACAAACCTTATCTGATGCCAGAAAAGTTATAAAGTTTGCCCATAAGCATGGTGTTCGTGGTCAAAAAAGGGATTTTGAGGATTATATAGATGTGAACCTTTCTGCTATTGAAACGTTTGAAGCAGATAAAGGTTTCTTACTAAAACGAATGTGGTAAGAGCGAAAAATTGGCATGGGGGGCGTCTTTTGACATTAAGCACATTGAATTTATTCCGCAACCGCTAAGATCATGGATTGAATAATTGAATGTTGTGAATTGATGCTGTTTGTGCGGCAATGATGAGAGTTGATTTTGCATTTGTCACATTTTAATACACGACCCTAATGCGCACATATTTACATGTTAATGCACGACTCCTAAACCAATCAGAGTTCTTTACCACGCAGTTTTTATCCACAGATTACACAGATTTTCACAGGTTAAGAGTTTCATGACTGCCTATAATGCAGCAAAGACAGGAAGCGAGTTGCCGTGCGGCTTGCTATAACACATCAACCACTTCCTCTGCGACCTCAGCGACTCCGCGAGATATTTCCTGCAAAGCAAAGAGACATGGTAAAAGAAATCTTAATCTGCTTAATCTGCGAAATCTGCGGATAATAATTCTCTCTTATTTGGAATTCAGCCTGGCAGGCAGGGTCACAAAATGATTCTTACGAGCTTTTTATGGGTCAAAGAAATATTTTGCAATTTGCGTGGCGGGGTCACGGCCCCCGCCCTACAGATGTACAGAGATCAAAGCTTTTACTGTAGCTGAGGTCCGTGCATGCCAAGCCGTAGACCCGCCTTGCGGGGCGTAGGCTGGACCTCGGAAGGGTTACCCACACAAAAGTCGGAATACCCAAAGTTAGATGCATTCCATAAAAAATCGATGAAGACCCAAAAAAAGGCCAACTAATCCAAATATCCCAATTTAATACATAACACCGCTTGACATTCCATACCGCCCTAGTTACTATGACCAGACTGTCGTATATGATGTTTAATTTTGAAATCAACCAATTCTGACAGTTTGAGCATTCGATACCGGCAACAGCTGTCATATTTCAGAAATCAAAGGGAGCAAAAAATAGGTCTCATTTCGGGAGCATTAGGTAATGCATGCACGGTTGATAGTGCTAAACTGGAAAAAAAGTACAGCCAGCTTTTAACAGAGAATGAAGAGTTTGAAGTTGGTTTCCAAGTTATTCGAGATACATTTGTTTTTACAAACAAGCGTTTGATTCTTGTGAATGTCCAAGGAATTACGGGAAAGAAAACAGAGTATTTATCTATTCCTTATGGGAAGGTAACAAAGTTCAGTATAGAAACAGCGGGCAGCTTTGACTTAGGGTCTGCGTGGAAAGAAATTCACAAATTTTTGTGTCGAGGCGCATGCCTGACAAGTCGCGGAAACACAGGAATATTGAGATATTTTTGGCTTCCGCAACGACGTCAGGCGTGATGCATTCGCCACCAAAATGTGAAGTTATTTTCGCGTGGGCCCTCGGATGCTGAATTGAAAATTTGGGTGGGTAGTGACCCATTACCTATCTCAAAGAAATTCAACAAGAAAGTCAGCATATATGACCTACAGGCTGTATTAGCCAAGCATGTGTAATAACAGGCTGGCCGAGGGATCGTGTTTACACGTTACACAAAATGCTGTTACCCCCCTTTACGCTATGTAAAGTGTAAACACGACCCCTGGAACACATAGGATGGTGCTATGCGCCGTCTTGTTGGGTAGCTGGAGGCAATTGTAGAATTTTGAACTACGACCCCTATGCGCGCATTATGTTGCGCGCAACATAATGCGAGTACGTGTACGAGTACGAAAAAAACAACCCAAAGAATTGGGGCGTTCTCTTCCAAAAGACCTTTTCGAACAGGTTCATACTAGCCGATTCTGGCTGATATCCATCGGCTTAAGTCATTCCGGTTTGAGGGATCATGTTTACACTTTGAACTATGCCCCCTACAAGTGCAAATAGAGTGAACACACTGAAGCATGGAATTCATAAGGGGCCGGTATACGTCAGGTATGTAGTTCACACTTCAGTGTGTTGTACAAGTAACGCTTGTTTTCTGAGGCTGGAGAAGCAACCTCCGTGTCGCCCGCCCGACTTTTTCAACTGAACCTATGATTACATATCTTCAAAGATCTGTTGGATAATGATAAAGCCGGAGGTCGTAGGGAGTGGTCCGGCAAACCGTATTTCGATCAGCACCCACGATTTTTCTAAGTTACCCATCGAAGAGCCCATATTCGTATTCAAAACCCCACACCTTAATTTCCAATCACAAGAAAAGACGTTTCGTTCGGTCAAGAATAATTTTGGAAACCTTACTAAACATTCTCTCATCAAAAGTTTCGTCTATACGCTCCACAGATACAAGAGAGTTACGAACCTTATCCGACATTGCCATCACACGTTCGCGCACCATCGGCCAGCCAAGCCTGCACTCTTCCGCCATTTTTCGAAAGTGGTGCAACCTGATCTCATTAAGATTTTTCCCTTTACCTATTTTCAACGAAAGCATCTTCGACAACTCCGGCCACGCGAGGGTGCAAACAAGATCATAAAACGGTGCCATTCGTCTGCTGCTTAACAAATAAAGAAAAGAGTAGTTCTTGCCATGCGCATCCGCATTGCCTATAAGGACATTAAAGATCAAGCCGTCTACAAAATCCCGGATATCCAGAACAGGAGCTGATGACCACTCACGCAACAAGGCGATGCACTCCCTTACAAAAGGACCACCCTCCTGCTGATATTTTTTCTCCGAGGATGCGGTCATACCTTTTAATGACAAGACAATCTCTTCCACCCACCGGTCTATTAAAGACATCAGGAACATTCAGCCCAACCTGCTTCGCAAGCTTCATGCAAAAAAGCTCATTAGAGACTAATCCGGGAAAACGATCCGGCACGGGCTTAATAATGTGGGTACTAGGTGTATTATCCAAAGGAAGACAAACCGTCATTCCATCCATGACAACAGGAAGCTTGTCCTGCGCACCAGCAAGAGAAAGACGTAATCCATCCTCGCCAGCCATAAGAGGACGTTTATGAAGAGAATTTATTACTTCCTCCAGGTCACTCTCATTTAATCTGCGCAATTGGGATTTAAAAGGTAATGCCCCCAGCCGTTCCGTATTCTTAATAATTGTCATATTAATGTTCCCGATCAGGAATATCTCATAAGCCCAACACTAAATCAACTAATAAATTACCGATCGGGAATATTTTTATTAAAAAAGGCCAAAAGATCTAAAATATTACCGAACGGGAACTTAAAGTTCTGTTCATTCAACTCCTGTTATCAAACCACATCGCAACAAAACCTTGTTTCAGGTCAATCCAGCTATACTTTCTTTACGGAGATCGCTTCTTGATACATCTTGTAATCACCCTGGCTGAAGCAGACAAAGGTTACTCTCTCGATCTCCCGGTGCTCGTTTAAGAAGTCGGCAGTTGTATTCAGTGCAATCTTACAGGCCTGGTCTTTCGGATAGCAATAAACACCAGTCGAAATTCCAGGGAGGGCAATTGTCTTCACTCCATTTTCAATCGCCACTTCCAGGCTTCGTCGATAACAGCTGGCCAAAAGCTCGGGTTCTCCCTTTTCGCCACTATGCCAAACAGGCCCAACTGTGTGGATAACGTGCGCAGCGGGAAGGTTGTATCCTGACGTAATCTTCGCATCTCCCGTCTTACATCCTCCAAGAGTCATACATTTGGCAAGTAATCGGGGTCCCGCTTTCCGGTGAATACAACCATCAACACCACCGCCACCCAAAAGACTTTGGTTGGCAGCATTCACAATAGCATCTACTTTAAAGGTTGTAATGTCCCCTTGAGCTATCTCGATCCGATCAACCACTGTACTCATAAAAACTCTCCACCTTCACCCAGTAGGTTTTTATTTACAAACTTCATTACGCCACCAGACAGATGACTTGCATTATCCGGAAAATAATGACGAAATGTTGTTTATTTACGCGCAGACCCTAAGAGAACACAATGCATCACCCTCGATATACATCTTTACGGTGACGGACACGAACAACCTCTACAATCAGGCGCGACTCGTACAATTTGTATATCACACGATAATTTCCCACTCTGATTCGATAAGTTTGTAAGCTCCCCTGCAACTTTCTAACACCAGGCGGCAGGGACTGAATGGATAACGACTCAACTGCCGCAACAATCCGAGGAATAAATTCGCGGTCAATTCGTTTCAACTCCCGAAGAGCGGATTTCTTCCACTCAATCTGATAGATATCCATCTTCACTCAACTCCGCTACAACCATAGTGTGGGAAACCGTATCCTGATCCACTCGCTCAGCCACAGCCGCAAGATCATCAAGATCTTCCAATAACTCTCTATACTCCCCCAACGGCAGAATAACAGCGGTCTGACGGCCCGCCGTGTCCGTCACATATTGCGGATTAAATTTTTCTAGTGTTTGCATTATTATCACCTCAGTTCATTCTTATGATAACAAAAAATATTCAGTTTCCGCAATTATTCATTTGCAGTCGGGACGGAGCCCGACCCTCCAGAATATTAAAGTAACGCTTATTTTCTGAGAATGGGGGGACGACCTCCATGTAGTCCGATCGACTTTTTCAGCGGAACCCAATCTCGAAACACGACCCCTATACCCGCACACTTTCATTTTCCGCATCTGTTTTTTAGTAAAATCACAAAATATGTGATAAACATCAATAATATGAGCCACTTCAGCTGATTAAAAACTGTTTCGGTGAGGCTTAGAGATCAAGATATCTGACTTTTCATGGAACAAAGCGTTGCAGTTGAACATCCTTCAAAGCCTTGTAATGCTTTACGTTACCCGTCAACAATGGCATTCCATTAACTACAGCTGTCGCACCTATTAATGCATCTGCCAATTCAACAGAATTACTAAGAAAGTGCTGTTCAACATAAAACATAGCTCTTGCGGTTATGTCCTCATTCAAATAAATAATTTTTGTATTCCAGATTCTAAAAGCTTTGCGCAGTGTCATCAGTTCTTTTTTGTTTTTCATTCCCTGAATCAGCTCCATATATGTAACAGCAGAAACAAAGAAACCATTATATCCATCAATAACAGCACGCGCCTTCTCGTTGCCCCGCATATACCAGATCATGACATCTGTATCGACAATCACTTAAAACCGCCTTTTACGCATGCTTCTCAAATAAGAATCGACATCTTTCGATTGAGGATCATCTTTCCATATTCCAAAAAGATCAAGCTCTTCCCTGCCTGAATTCTCTTCAACATAAGAAACCAGTTTGGCACAAGGCTTTCCGCGATAGGTAATCACGACATCTTCTCCCCTATTGGCAGTATCCAGAAGTTCTTTTGAATAAAATCTTAAATCTTTTGCCGTAGCTTTCATAAACTGACTCCATTTAATTTACACTTTGAAGTGTAAACTCATGGGCCGTTTTTGTCAATACGGAAAAGGAAGGTAAGCGATTTGACTCACAACAGATGACACTGAAGCAAGTTCAGTAATTACAAATTTTTAATGCCTGTATTTATTAATGCCATTTATCCGCCCATTATCACGCAAGGTCACATGATAGATTGCACAGCGAAAAATCACCGTCAATCACTATTTTCTGTTTTGACCCCTCAGCGTTTTCTTTCTCTAATTATTCTGTTCAAATCACTATCCGGTGAGACATAGGGCACATATAGTTCATCAGTGAGTTGATCGACGAGTTGATTCCGTTGAAATGTGGTTTTTACATCGGAGCGTTTTTCCTTAAATGGGGATATGATCAGCATTCGACCTTCTTCCAAAGCGGATTGCCATTCTTTCAAGATGCGCATGTGGTCTAACTCACGGGCAGGGCAGAGAATGATATTGGCTTTACCGGCAAGCAGTAATTTAAAGCAATTGCCAGCGTGAAGCTGAGCAGGGTCCCGTTCAGAACATACTCGGCATGTTTTGCTTCACTTTGTGCCTTTTCAAAACGCAGGATGGATTTTGCGGCAATCAGAAAGCCGATACCCCCTGGCTGTCCAATCACAACCATCAAGAAAATCAAAATCCGTTCGAGCTGTCCGATCAGCTTGCCTCCCCCTGCCAACCCATCAATTTTCAAATTATTATCTTCAACCAGCTTATTTGTCACCTTGGCAACAAGATAACCGCTCCCCTGAACCGTTGCAACAAAACCGGCAATCCATACCAAAACTTTATAGCTAATGCCGGACGGAGGTAGTAGTCCAATGCTATTCAAGTAATACTCCAGAATAAAAAGTGTTAAGAGATGCAGGCATTGATTCACTATAAATGATTGTGCGGTATCAGACATACGACGCTTAACCCAATCAAATAGTCCATGCGTCGCAAATATATAAAATGGCACCACCCAGACGTTCCATTGCGCAATGCACAACCAACCAACTAATCCATGAATAAACAGATGAATCAGAAAAACCCAATTATTGTTTTTATGCTTTACCATACAATCGGGCTGCAACAGAAAATCCCCAAGAATATGAGCACAGACTAATAATGCAAAGAATTTCATAAACTCACCTCCGCAAGTTCCAGAGCTTGCTTTTGCCTATTGCAAGTTTGAAAGCTTGCCTTTTTCATCGTAGCACCAGCATAATTACCGATATTTGCATAAAATCGTACTAAAACGCCTTATTCTGACAGGAATACACAGATAGCAACCCCCAGAGGTTGCTATCGTCCATTGCAACCTCTAGAGGTTGCTTTTTCAACATAATCGAGTGTTTCTTCAATAACCCCAAAACTCAACTTTTTCTGCATTTTCTGAATAGATTGACGAGCAGGTTTTTTACCCGTCTTATCATTCTCGGGGCTGAGTTTAGCGATTTGCTCCTGGGTTTTATTTAAAAGAGAGTGTGCCATTACAAAAGAGTTCTTTTGATTCCACTTACAAATCAAACAATTGAACAATCAAACGGTCACGCGGATCATCAGATGCGGTATGCATAGCTATGCAACAACCTTTAGCAAGCGCCTCCAGCCCATGACCGGAAAGGATAAATGCGGGACCGGTTGATTCAACAATATTATCCGGTTCCAGCCGGTCAACTGTCCCAAGGCCGATAGAAACTCTGGTATCGGTTTTAAACTCAGATTTCACAACAGACCGAATAAACAGACCAAGGCGGAGAGCGTTTTCCGGTTTTTGCAGAGCAACCTGCCAGCCGTCCCCCCGGGTAATGCAGAGTCTGCCCGCAAAGGTACCAGGGAAAAACGACATCAAAATCCACTGCGGCAGACTTAAGACGCTCTTGCAGTTTCTTTGTCTGCCCAGATGATAAATCCCGTGATTTAACAATATCACCGGTCAATACAGCATATGTTTTTTGTTCCATAATTAACTCCAGTCGTATCTAAAATATCAATCCCTGATTTGTTGGAACTTTTTACGTAACTCCGTAACAATTTCACATCTATCTGATTCCAGGATACTATGAATACTCTCCGTTGCCGACACAATAATACTACAAACATTGAGTTTTTCGCGCAGCTTTTGGGATCAAGGATTGGTGCATTTGTGCGGCGAAAACGGGAGTACATTTTGCAATTATCACATGGAAGGCATGGTGTAAAAAGAGGCAATGTCCAATGTCGAAACACGACCCCTATACCCGCCCTTGACCAACAGAAACGATTATGAAAGAATATCAAACATCACACAGCAATCAGCTTCCTCCTGAAGCGGATGCGGACCAAATCGAAAGGGTTAGGCGAGCCTGTGAATGGGATAAGATTCGTCTCGGATCTAGCGCCCAAGGCAATCTCCCCCACTGGAGAATTCGTAGTGGAACCTTACGCAAAGCTGTGCGCGAACACATCGAAACGGGACGAAAGGTATTCCGTAAATTTGAACCTATTGACAACACCAAGCTATTGGAGTCTAACCTCCAAGCCAACGTTACCCTTTTTGAAAACAAAGACATATACGTCGAGATGATTCTCACCGAGGGCGTCGTTGTCATCCTAAACGCTCACGAGCACACCACCGTGCAGAGGTTACCGCAATGACCCAGAAAAAGCCAACAACTACAATGGAAGGAGAGCAGTGCCCCTTCTGCGCGAAAGGCCGGTTGGTGTTGTGCCAAGCCGACCATCGCGTGATATCACCCGATGAACCAGAGATCGTTGTCGCTGGCGTCTGGGTTGAAAAATGTGATGCGTGTAATGAAATGCTCTTCCCGTCAGAATCGAGCCGCTACATTGAGCAAGCCTTGGCCCAAGAGACCGAACAACTCACTCCCGCCCAACTGGAAGAGATTCGTAAGCGTCTTGGCGTTGATCAGACCGAAATGAGCAAAATACTTGGACTCGGCGGGAGAACCTATCATCGATGGGAGAAGGGCACCCAATACCCCAGCCGCTCCATGTGCTGCTATATCCGTATTCTCGGAAAGTTTCCTTTTGCATT
>Ga0307990_1000732_pt1 | contig 28272 bp, 27 predicted proteins | sample EllFjometagen129_FD_203168 | JGI IMG/M metagenome (GOLD analysis project Ga0307990, IMG submission 203168) | Marine microbial communities from Ellis Fjord, Antarctic Ocean - #129 | ecosystem: Environmental > Aquatic > Marine > Unclassified | place: Southern Ocean | collected 2014-10-08
TGATCCATCAGCCGAAGCGGCTTTTACCGCTCTTTCCAATGACCCTTATAAGTGGTGGCTCCCGTCTGCGGAAAGCAAATGGAAAAAAGCTTACAAGGACCTGGAAATATTTCATAAGGATCTTCTGACCGGGGAAGCTCACTTTTATCCAAGGGCCGACAATCTGGCTGAGCTTCTGGGTCAGTATACCTCTCTGATGGGTGGGGTGAATACAAGACTAATCAACGCCCCTCATGACTTGAACAAGGTCCTGACTGAGGATGCCAAAGACAATAGTAAGGCATCCGAGATGATCGACACCGATATCCCCTGGTATCGCATTGACGACAATTTCTATTATGCGAAGGGTGTTGCCTATGCACTCCTGGAATCATTTGAGGCCATTCGAATCGACTTCATTGATGTCCTGACTGACAAAAATTCAGTCATATTGCTTGATAAAATTATTGAGAATCTCAGAAGATGTGATTTTGAACCGCTGATCGTATTTAACGGAGATCCGGGGAACATCTTCGCCAATCATTCCCTGAACCTTTCAGGCGTATTCAACGATGCCAGGCAAAAGATCAATTCCCTGATAGTAGCCTTGAAGCAGGGGTAAAGGGGACATAAAACCTAAGTTGTTTTTACGCCGGATGGCCTTATGAACATCCAACATCAAATGTTGAATAGAAGCGTATGAAAAGTAGAATTAAATTGATTAGCATCATTCAAAATGTTTTGCCTTTTCAAGGCGGCATGATGCAAACTTTTTTGAACGTTGCCAATTGAATTTTGTTACGAGTATCTAAACAGCTGAAATTAAACAGGGATAGTCATTCAAATTCTGACATCGAATTATTGAAAACAAACGAAGTTGAATTGCAGAAGCGAATTAATACGGGAAGTGTCCCTATTAAAGATCAAAGCTGGCATCTATCTTGAACTTACGTCTGACAGGCATGTTGAGAATACCATCTATGCCTGTTTTTTCACTGATTTCGTTGAGCGACCGATCTATATCTTCTTCCGATTGCGCAATAAAGGTGAACCAGATATTGTACGTATGAGACCTCCGATAGTTGTGTGTGACACCGCTGTAGGAATTGACAGCATCAACAAATTCCTTCACCCTTTCCTCGGGCACCCTAGCGGCGCAGAGGGTGCTGGCAAATCCCATTTTTTTCGTGTCTAATACTGCGCCTATCCTGCGTATTATGCCCCGCTCCTTCAGTTTTTTTACACGGTCCAAGACTTCATCCTCACTGATCCCGATGGCCTCACCAAGCGACTTAAAGGGTTCCTTCTCTACAGGAAATTCGGTCTGTATGATGTTCAGTATCTTTCTGTCCATCTTATCCATAGTGATGAGGTCCTTCTTGGAAGCAAGTAATTTTGAATTTTGAATTTTAAATGCTTAATTCTAAAATCAGTGCAAAAGAGTTTAACTAATCGCGACCATTAACCATTTAAAATTCATCATTAAGCATCATTTTCACCCGGTTCATAGATGCAAAAGGGCTCTCCCGCGAGGTAGTCTCCGGTCATTTCATAGGCCCGTGCACGACACCCGCCGCAGACCCGTATGAAGGAACATCTTCCGCATTTCCCCTTGTATTTCCCGAGATCCCTGAGATCTGTGAATACTGTCGAATTTTCCCAAATATCCTCGATCCCTTTTTCTGTAAGTTGACCGCAATCTATTTCGAGGAAACCACATGGCTGCACCTGTCCAGTATGGGAAATGAAGCAGAATGAACTTCCTCCCATGCATCCCCTGGTCATCGAATGGAGCGGTCCCCTTTCCTGTTTCTCCGCGGCAGTAAGCTCTTTGCCTCGCTGGTTATATATCCGGTAATAGTGAGGGGCACAGGTTGCCTTGAGCTGGATCGAGGAGGATAGGCTCTTCTCATAAAACCAGTTCAGTGTTTTCTCATAATCGACTGGAGAAATCTCTTGCTCAGCCAGTTCCTTTCCCCGACCGGTGGGAACGAGAAGAAAGATGTGGTGAGCCACGGCGCCCAGTCTTTTCGTAAGTTCATAGATCTCTTCGATCCGGTCTCTGTTGATGCGTGTTATGGTTGTGTTGATCTGAAATTCCACGCCTGCTCGTTTGAATGCCTCTATGCCTGAGAGTGCGCCTTCAAAAGCGCCGGTCACCCCTCTGAAACTATCGTGGCTTTTCGCGTCGGCGCCGTCGAGACTGATGCTGATCCTCTTGATCCCTGCCTCACGAGTTTTTCCGGCAATTTCATCGGTCACAAGCGTGCCGTTTGTTGCCAGGACCATGCGCAGTCCCTTTTCGTCGCCATATCGGGCTATATCGAAGATATCATCGCGGAGATAGGGCTCTCCGCCCGTGAGAATGACCACGGGTTTACTGAACTTAACGATATCATCGAGGAGTCCCATGCATCGTTCCGTCGAAAATTCCCCCTCATAGGGACCCTTTCCGGCAGAGGCACGGCAGTGAAGACAGGCAAGGTTACAGCGCCTCGTAATCTCCCAGGCAACCATGCGTAGCGTGTGCGGTAAAATCAACGGGTTGTGCTTTTTTTCTATCACTATAAAGTCCTCACCCTATTAGTTTCGCGATATCGCGTGCAAAATAGGTAATAATGATGTCCGCCCCGGCCCTCTTGATCGAAGTCGTGGCCTCCATCATGGCCTGCTCTTCATCGAGCCAGCCCATATTTGCCGCCGCCTTGATCATGGAAAACTCACCGCTCACACTGTAGGCGGCCACGGGAAGGTCAAATTCTTCGCGGGCCCTGCGTATAATGTCGAGATAGGGCAGGGCCGGCTTTACCATGACAATATCGGCCCCCTCACCCACATCGAGGGTGATCTCTCGTATGGCTTCATCTCCATTGGCGGGGTCCATCTGGTAGGACTTTCTGTCTCCGAATTGTGGCGTACTCTCGGCGGCATCACGGAAAGGGCCATAGAAGGCGGACGCGTATTTGGCGGCATAGGCCATAATGGGGATATCCTCAAATCCCTTTTCATCGAGGGAATCACGTATGGCGCATATCTGGCCGTCCATCATCGCCGACGGGGCAACCATATCGGCACCCGCCTCTGCATGGGACAATGCAATCTCGGCCAGGACCTCCAGCGTAGCGTCGTTGTCCACTGTGTTTCCATCGAGCATACCGCAGTGGCCATGACTGGTGTACTCACAGAGGCATACATCGGTGATGACTATGATATCGGGAACTGTGTCCTTGATTTCCCGGATCGCTTTCTGAATAATCCCCTGCTTCGCAAAGGCGCCCGTTGCCATCTCGTCCTTCTTATCGGGAATACCGAAAAGGAGGACCGCCGGGATACCGAGATCTTTCGTCTTTTTAACCTCTTCCACCAGATAGTCTACGGACAGCTGAAAATTGTCGGGCATGGAGGCGATGGGTTTCTTCACCTTCTTGCCAACAGTCACAAACAGGGGATAGATGAGATCATCAATGGAAAACTGCGTTTCCCTCACGAGCCTTCGTAAATTCGCATTCTTTCTCAATCTCCTGGGACGATAATCGGGATATTGCATGATTTCCTCCTTGGTCTTCTCATACCCTTCCATACTGTCAGAAAGGGGGGTGTAAACTATTAACATCTTCGTGTCCATAGTACTCGAAAGAACTGGATTCCCGGTCAAGCCGGGAATGACGAGACGACATGAAAAAAACTTTTTTGCGAAGTTGTCAACTCTTTATTCTTTCTATTCTATTTCTTTATCTCTTCATCGGTGAGATAGCAGGCGGGATCGGGGGCCCAGATATCGCCCGTGACCGATTCGGCCCTTGCCCTGAAATTGCCTCCGCATATATCGAGCCACCGGCATTCGGCACATCTCCCCGTGACGTGCTTCTTTTTCTCCTTCAACTTGGCCATCAACTCATTCGACCCATCTTGCCATATCTCGCTGAAGGGGCGTGTCAGTACATTGCCGAAGGAATGATTTCGCCAGAACTGATCGGCGTAAACCTCTCCATCCCAACTCACACATCCGATTCCGCGTCCCGAATTATTCCCCTCGTTCATTTCGAGGAGCCTCATAACCTCTCGGGCACGTTCGGGATCTTCCCTTTTAAGTCGCATATAGAGGTAGGGCCCGTCGGCATGATTGTCCACGGTGAGGACCTCCGGGTCTATACCCTTGTCGAAGAAATCCCTCGTCCTGTCCATTATCAAATCTACCATACGCCTCGTCTCAGCGTGGGAGAGGTCGTCATCGACGAGTTTCGATCCCCTACCGGAATAGACGAGATGATAGAAACATGCACGCGGTACCCCCTCCCTCTCTATGAGGTCAAAGATTTCTGGAACCTCGCCCTGATTCTTCCTCGTCAGTGTAAAGCGGATACCCACCTTGATGCCCTCATCACGGCAGTTGCGGATACCCTGCATGGCCTTATCGAAGGCACCCGGGACTCCCCTGAATTGGTCATGAATCGTCTGCATCCCGTCGAGACTGACGCCTACGTAGGAAAGTCCTATCTTTCCGAATATACGTGCCTTTTCTTTTGTTATCAGCGTCCCGTTCGTCGATATGACTGCGCGCATACCCCTGTCAATGGCATGCTGAAGGAGTTGAGGGAGGTCTTCTCTCATAAGGGGCTCGCCGCCCGATACGAGGAGAACGGGTGAACCGAAGGAGGCGAGATCGTCAATCAGCCCCTTCCCCTGCTCCGTACTCAATTCGTCGGCATACTTTACATTCTGAGAATTGGAATAGCAATGTACGCATTTCAGATTGCAGCGCCGCGTGGAGTTCCAGACGACAACGGGTTTTTTGTCTTTTGAAAACTGAAGGAGGTGCGAGGGGAGTTCCCCCGATTTGCCTCCATATCGTATGACATCGGAGGGTTCCACGGCTCCGCAGTATAATTTTGAAATTCCTATCACTTTGCATCCTCTTGGAGGTAGTCTATCATGGCATCTACCATTCCCTCCACGGTATATGACTGGGCCATAATATGTACGGTAAGCCCCACTCCCTCTGCCGCCTTTTTAGTCACCGGCCCTATGCAGGCAATGATGGCATCTTCGGAGATATTCTCTCTTCCCACTATATCTATAAAATTATCCACGGTAGAGGGACTTGTAAAGGTAATTATGTCGATCCTATCTCTTTCAGCAATTTCCTGAAAATCTTCCCTCTTCATCCCCGAGGAAATGGTATGATAGGTGGTAATCACGTCACAGTCGGCACCCATTGCCGTCAGGCTCTCGGGTATGATGTCCCGGGCAACCTCGGCACGGGGTATGAGAATCTTCTTCTCTGCTCCTCCCGCTTTCTCGAAGGCAGACACCACCGATTCCGATATATAGCTCTCGGGAATCAGGTCGACATGGATTCCATGGTTTTCCACCGCTCTCGATGTGGCAGGTCCGATGGCACATATACTGACTCCCTTGAGATCACGTGAATCTTTACCCAGATGAAAGATGCGCTCGAAGAAATAGCGAACGCCGTTGACGCTGGTAAATATGATCCAGTCGTATTCTTCGATATTCTCTATCGCCCCATCGAGATCTGCGAAATTATCGGGCGGAACGATCTTTATGGTGGGAAATGAAATAACCCTGGCACCCTCTTCATAGAGGAGATCGGCAAATTCCGCCGACTGCGCCTCGGGCCGGGTAACGACTATGCCCTTTCCGAAAAGCGGTTTTTTCTCGAACCAGTTCAGTTCGTCTCTCAATCCGGCCACATCGCCTACGACAAAGATTGCCGGCGGTTTAAAGTCCCTATCTTCGACCAGCTTAACGATCGTGCCCAGTGTCCCAGTAAGAGTCTCCTGACGGGGAGTGGTACCCCATCGTATGAGGGCCACCTTCGTCGCGGCATCCCTCCCCTTTTCCACCAGCTTTGCCACGATTGTGGGGAGGTTTTTTACGCCCATGAGGAAAACGATTGTGCCGATAGAGGCGATCTTGTCCCAGTCGATATCACTCTCCTTTTTTGTGGGATCTTCATGACCAGTCACGAAGACGGCAGTGGATGTACAGTTCCGATGCGTCAGCGGTATCCCCGCATAGGCCGGGACTGCTATTGCAGAGGTCACGCCGGGTATTATTTCGAAGGGAATGCCATTATGGTGAAGGGTCTGCGCCTCTTCTCCCCCCCGCCCGAAAACGAAAGGATCTCCCCCCTTTATCCTGGCGACGCTGTTCCCCGCCTGTGCCTCGTCCACGAGAATCTGATTGATCTTTTCCTGGCTCATGGTATGATCGCCACCCTTTTTGCCCACATAAATCAGCCGCGCGTCCGCGCTCGCGTAGCGGAGGATCTCCCGACCCATCAGATAGTCATAGACGATAACGTCGGAACGTCGGATGCACTGAACCGCCCGGACAGTTATGAGTCCGGGATCGCCCGGTCCCGACCCGACAATATAGACTGTACCCTTTTTTTTCATCTTAATAGTTCCTTATATACCTCGGCAAGTATGGATCGGCCACCACGGGAAAGGATATTCTCGGCCATTCGCTTTCCCAATTCCTCCCAGTCGTCACAGGACCCCTTCACCTCGTCGGGAATCATGGTTCTGCCGTCGGTGCTCCCCACAACGCCCTTCAATATCAGGGATTCTCCCATCTTCCTGCCGAAAGCGGCGATGGGGACCTGACACCCGCCGCCGAGATGCTTCAAAAAGGCCCGTTCGCCCGATACGGCCGTCATCGTATCTTCATGATTGAGAAAGGCCAGCAGATCTCTGACATCACTATCATCCGATCTTATTTCTATACCCACTGCCCCCTGTCCTGCGGCCGGCATCATCACTTCCACGGGTATGTACTGGCTTATCCGGACGCCCCATCCCATTCTTCGTATGCCGGCAGCCGCCAGGATTACACCATCCAGCCCCTCCGTAGATATCTTTTTTATCCTCGTATCCAGATTCCCACGAATCGCGACTATTTCGCAGTCGGGCAGGAGATTCAAAAGCTGCATGCCCCGTCTCAAGGAACCCGTTCCTATCCTCGCCCCTCTGGGGAGGGACTCCAGTTTCATGTTATCCATGGAAAGGAGGACGTCCCGGGGATCTTCACGCTCGGTGATGATCCCTATTTCGAGTCCTTCGGGAAATTCCGTGGGGACATCCTTCATGCTGTGTACTGCACAATGGATATCTCCACTGAGAAGCGCCTCTTCTATCTCCTTTACGAAGACGCCCCTGCCACCTATCTTTATCAGGGATATATGCTGCATCTTGTCTCCCTGTGTCTTGATCTGTACGATCTCGACGGAAAGTTCGGGATATTTATCCCTTATCCTGTCGGCAATCAGTTCCGTCTGCCGCAGTGCGAGACCGCTTCCCCTGGTTCCTATCTTCAGTGTATCTATGCCCACGGCTAACCCCCTTCCTTCAACTTGAATAACTTTCCCACGGCGGCAACATAGGGATCTGCCCCGCCATTTTCGCTCTCCTCCTTCAACCCGACAATCGGGTCGTGGAGTATCTTCTTAACGATGGAAGAGACGAGGATCCTTACATTATCCCTCTCGCCTTCACCAAGGCCTTTCATCCACGAGTTAGATCGCGCCATCTCACCCTCTATGATCGTATCGATCTTGTTCCTCAAGGCGACAATGGTCGGCACCACGTCGAGGCTGTTGAGCCACCGGGCAAAGGTTATCACCTCTTCTCCGATAATGACCTCGGCCTTTTCCGCCTCCTTCATCCGCTCTTTGAGGTTTTCATCGACAATGTCCTGGAGGTTGTCTACATTATAAAGGTAAGCGTTATCGATCTTGTCCGCTTCAGGGTCTATATCACGGGGCATGGCGATATCGATGAGAAACATCAGTCTGTTCTTGCGTCTCCTCAATGCTGCAGTGATCATGTCGGCACTGATGACATAGCCGGGGGCACCCGTGGAGCTGATAATGATATCCACCTCCTCTAATTTCTCACCGAGGAGATCAAAATCACAGGCCCTGCCGTGGAACTCGTCTGCCAGTTTCAGGGCGCGTTCATAGGTCCTGTTCACAAAGATGATCTTACTGACGCCATTATGCATGAGATGACGCGCAGCCAGTTCCGCCATTTCACCGGCGCCAACCACAAGAATGGATTTTCCCTTAAGATCGCCGAATATCTTCTTTGCAAGCTGAACTGCAGTAAAACTGATTGATACGGCATTACTGGCGATTTCTGTCTCTGTTCTCACCCGCTTTGCGACTCTGAAGGCATGATGCAGCAACCGATTAAAGATGACCCCCGAGGCCCTGTTTTCCACACACCGGCGATAGGCCTCCTTCACCTGACCCAGTATCTGCGGCTCTCCCATGACCATTGAATCTATGCTCGAAGCAACCCTGAAGAGGTGCCCCACGGCATCATCGCCATGATAGGTATAGAGGCATTTCTCCATTTCCTCTTTCGTAAGATTGCCGTGGGAAAAGATAAAACCCTTCAAGGCCTCGATGGCAGCCTCGCTATCGTCTACATGTGCCATGACTTCGACACGGTTGCAGGTAACCAGATAGAGGGCCTCCTTTATCACCGAAGTCTCTTTGAGTTTTCTGAAGGTCTCCTTTTCATCGCTGCATACAATGTAAAGTCGCTCCCTTATCTCTACGGGAGCCGTTCTATGATTCATTCCTATAAGGACTATATTCATTTTCCTACATAAACTTGTGCACTGTTACGAAGAAGATATTCACACCGACAAAGGTGAACAGAATAATAATAAAGGCGGCAATTGAAAGAAAGGCCGCCTTTCTCCCCTTCCACCCGATGGCAATACGCTGATGCACCAGGAGGGCATAGATAATCCATGCCACTAATGCCGATATCTGCTTGGGGTCCCATTGCCAGTGGCTCCCCCACACGGTTCTGGCCCATATCGATCCCGCAATAAGACCGAAGGTGAGGAGGAAAAACCCCCACATAATAGAGATATAGTTTATTCTGTCCAGGTCCCTCAGGGATGGAAGTATCCTGCTGAAGCTGTAAACCTTCTTCTTACGTATAAGATTGTCCTGTAAAAGATACATAAGGCCTGCCAGAAAGGCCAGGGCAAAAAGGGCCTCCCCCGTCAGGGAGAGCATGATATGGATCGCTACCCAGGAACCCTTCAATGACTCGGGCATTGCAATGTCTCCCACCAGTGCTACCGACGCCCCTACAGCAAGAATAAAGGCGAGGGGAGAGACGAAGACGCCGAGAACCCTCGTCTTTGTCATTATCTGGAAGGCCAGATAGATTCCTGAAATGGACCAGGCCACAAAGGAAAGCGATTCATAGCTGTTCGCAACGGGCCCATATCCCGTCTCCGCCCACCGGGAAATAATGTAAATCGAATGGACTAAAAAGGCCGAAAAGAGTACCCACGTAGATACCTTGGCCACCAGGACTCTTCTTATTACGAGTGAAGCAATATGCCCGATTGTGCTCATGAAATAGAGAAGGAGCGCAATCTCAAATAAGAGAGTGTTCATTCCATGCTTCCTATATCTTCGCCTGTAAGATCGCCTATAATCTTTTTTACTCCATCCCAGTCACCTTCCCGGATGTACTCCAGGATATCGGTATCCAGTATGGACTCGAATATCTTCTTATTTACCTCCGACGGCTCACCCCGTGCCAATATCTTTGCCCTCAGTTTCCCCATTATTTCGAGGAGCAACTTATATTCGTGGCAGTATGTGCCTTCCAGTTCCTTTCTCAACCTCTGTGCCAACGCGGGACTCTTCCCACCCGTCGTCAAGGATATCAAGAGATCCCCCTGGCGAACCTGAGAGGGTACTATAAATCGGCATCGTGGAGGATCGTCCACTATATTTACTAACATCTTTCGCGCCTCGGCATCGAGATAGACCTCTCCATTGACGTCATCTCTGTCGGTGGCTCCGATAACGAGAAAGGCACCCTCTATATGGTCACTCCGGTAATCCTCGGGAATGTGATCGATGCGGCCCTCTCTCTTCAGGACCTCCAGCCGCGGGGTAATGAGCTTTCCCACAACGACGACCTGCGCGTCACACTGGAGGAGGTTTTCCACCTTTCTCTCTGCAACCTCGCCTCCACCGACGACGACGCATTTCATGTTTGAAATATCTAGGTGCACGGGATAAAAATTCATTGCATTCACCACCCAATAAGATAAAAGGAATAGTTAATAGCATGAAGTACCCAAAAGTTCAAGCTACTTGAAATCTCTGATAAAAGAGGTTATACAACATTATTATATATTTGCTGTTTCTTTCCATGGCAGCTAAGGATATAAAAACACTACCCCAATAGGAGACAAACCATGCCTGAAACAAAAGCTAAATGGCTGGAAATTACACTTTCCGCACCTTACGAGTTGTGCGACGCGCTATCTAATTTCATGGAAGAACTGGGCAGTCAGGGAGTATTTCAGGAAGAACCTGATAAAAACGGCTTTAACGACGCCGGTACAGCCGATGTCGCGGAGGCAATAAAGGCCTATCTTCCTCTGGACAGTGAAACGGACAAAAAAATAGACCTGCTCACGGCCTACATAGGAAATCTTTCCGAACTCTTTCCCGATATGGAAAAACCATCTTTTTCCCGAAAGGAAATTGTCGACCCCGACTGGGCTGAACGATGGAAAAAATATTTTAAGCCGCTCAAGATAGGGAGAAATATCATCATAAAACCGACGTGGGAGCGGTACACCCCCACAAGCAGAGACATCGTTATAGACATAGACCCCGGAATGGCCTTCGGCACGGGGCAGCACCCGTCCACACGATTATGCATCATAGCCATTGAGGATATTGCCCTGAAGAATCGATCCTTCGAGAAATGGAGCGTCCTCGATATCGGATGCGGCACGGGAATCCTCGCAATCTGTGCGGCAAAGATAGGGGCTGGAAGTGTGGCCGCCGTGGATCTCGATCCCAAGGCCGTCGAAATTGCGGGCACAAACGCCTCGATCAATGGCGTGGCGGACAGTGTAGACATCATTAATCGCGATGCCTCCATGTGCGACGGCACATTCGAGCTGATCACCGCCAACCTGACGGCCTCGACGCTTATCAATCTCCAGCCCACCATCACAACCCTGATGAAACCAGGTGGATATCTGGTTGCTTCAGGGATTATCGATCGTGACGCAAAAAACGTTGAAAGAATCTTTCAGTCCGATGGAGTCACACTCCATGAAACCAAGGTCGAAGAGGAGTGGATCTGTTACGTGTTTAAGAAGGAAAAGGCCGAATTGTGACGATACATCGCATCTATCATCCACACACACTTGAAAGAGATACGTCACTGGAACTGGGAGAGGAAGACCTCCGATATCTGAAATCGGTGCTCCGCCTGAAAGAAGGCGACAAGCTGGTGCTCTTTGACGGCATGGGCTCCGAATACGGGACACGTATAGAAGAATTTTGCGGACACACTGTCTCCCTCAAGGTATTTGACAAACGGAGTATCCCCTTTCCCGATAGTGGTATAACACTGGCCCAGTCACTCCCCAAGGGGACCAAAATGGATTTTATAATACAGAAGGCAACGGAACTGGGGGTCTCCAGGATCATACCCTTTGTTTCATCACGATCGATACCGAGACTGACCAGGGAAAAGGCCGCCGCAAAACATAAACGATGGAAGAAGATCTCCATAGAGGCATCGAAACAGTGCGGGAGGACAAAGATTCCTGAACTTTCAGAACTATCGGGTTTTGAAGCAATGCTGGATCTTCCTTCAGATGACGCTCTCAGAATTATCCTCTGGGAGGCCGAAGCGGAACGGGGGCTGAAGGTAATTCTGAGAGACTCCAAAGATCGTGGGATAAGAGATTTTTTCATCATTGTCGGTCCCGAGGGCGGATTCTCCTGGCAGGAGATCGATACATCTGTAAGGCAAGGATTTGTAACGGCCAGCCTGGGGCGAAACATATTGAGGGTTGAAACGGCATCCCTGGCCATACTCTCCATACTCCAGTATGAACTCGGCACCATAGGCAGCCTGGAAGAGGGGGTGGTTGGATGAATAACATTTCCTATGGTGGTTTTTGGCGCAGGAGTGTTGCCTTTTCCATAGACAAAGTCATCCTCCTGATTATCTCACTCATTGTATACTATATCGGATCACGAATAATGGCCCCCGATTATGGCCTCATCGATCTCTTCTCTCCATCCGTGTACACGTTGCTGTGGTCCTATTATGGTGTAACGATCGTTCTCGACATGGTCTATTTCACCTATTTCCACGGCATGACAGGCCAGACACCGGGGAAAAGACTGCTGGGCCTCAGGGTCATTCAAAAATCGGGAGCGCCCATGACACTGGGAGCTGCATTCCTGAGATGGGTGGGATATCTGATCTCCAAAATATTTCTCTACATGGGCTTCATATGGGTCGCCTTCAGCAGGGGAAAACGGGGATGGCATGATATAATTGCCGGAACATATGTCGTGCAAATGCAGAAATCAAGACAGACTACATATCAAAGGCAGGAGGGAGAAAGACCCTTCGGTCCTACATTCGACAGTTCCTCACCTCTGGCATCGTCTTATAACGACAAATCGCAATGGGCCATGGATGAAGGAAGAAAAGTTAATATGCAACACATGTCAAAAATACTTGACAAACGAAAAGAGATTGGATAAAGATTCTCTCGTTGAAACCGACGTGTGGGTCGGTAGCTCAGTCGGTAGAGCACGGGACTGAAAATCCCGGTGTCGACAGTTCGATTCTGTCCTGACCCACCATGGATATTAAGGGATGTTCGCTATTCATAGTGGACATCCCTTTTTTTATCTGGACCATAATCGGCCTCTGTAACTAAATTGTAACCATTTTGAACGTGTAAGTAACCTGACGCTGCTTCAATCTCCCTCCGCTGGTTCAATCTTACAGATTGAACCACACCAGTTCATTTTTATTTCCTTCGAGGTGATGGTCATAAAATCTCTGATGAAGCCGCTCATATCGCTGCTTTTTGCGAAGGTGTATGAGGGACAACTACGGGAAAAAAAGACTTCCAATGTTATTTTCAGGCATTCCCCGGGGTTGAATATTTAACCTGTTTCAGTCTTCTTCCCGGTTCACGGTTAGGATTGAACTTCGTTACCCACCTTTGGAATGTTTTCCTGTGATATTTTTTACCGCCACAAGCTTGTATTATTTCAGAACGCCTTTGCAATTCAGGAATTGTCATTTCAGGATTTTCTTTCCACAGTACTTTTGCAAGTTCTGCGCAGGCAATTTTATGCTTTTGGCATGGTGTCAACTTTCTAGGCGTCGATTTCGTTCCAGGTACCCGTCGCGCTTTCTTCACTAAATCATCTATCGATGTTTCTCGTGTAATAGAGGGCAGGCCGTGTGCCTTTGCAAATTTGTTGGCCTCTTCAACATTAAAGAGATAACTTAATGCTTCGTTAATGGCACTTCGCATTTTTCTTGAGTCGGTGTATGTTCTGAACGGGTTAATTACATGAGGTGTGAGGGGATAGACAGGCCTTCTTTTTTGTGTTTCAAATTCTCTTTGTGCCCTTTCCAGTATTTCATCTTCCGTAGGGGGTGTGTAAGAGCATGCGTCGCTTCCGAGTGCCGGCATGTGGCTATTGTCGATGTTTTCCTTCCGCGCTATGTCGGCCCTAATCGACAGTATAATCTGCTCTTGAGATTTTTTCTTTCGGGGTAACAAATCGGGGTTTATAACCGGTATGCCATTGTTTGCGTATGCCTGAAGACCCTTGCCAAAATACTTGTAAAACTCAATATCTTTAATGTTCCAGTGGCTCAATAACATGTTCCCTGAAAGCCACCGTTTAGGGATAGTCATTTTATCCGCCTCCTGTCACGCCCGTGGTTAGTCCGGGGAAGGCGGCCCAAGAAAACCGCCTTATCGGGGTGTACGCCCTATACCATTATGAGATTTTTTCTGAACAAATATGCTCGGAATTATAACATTATTTTTTACTCTAGGAAAGCATTTGTTGATTGATGCTATGCAGCAAGGCCAGCAGCCGCGCTTTTAGCGACCGGAGAGACTGCGAATCCTCCGGATAAATCGGCATTTATTAGTTTTGGCAATATTGCCATTTTCCCTGTGAAACAGAAATTAAGAATGAGGCTGGATGCCGGATCGAGTCCGGCATAACATTCGATAAGTTCCCCTTCTTTGACATATAAAACAAATAATGATAGACATTATCACCCTTTTATGGAGTGCATCGGATCGAGAGCGTGAAGAAAGATTTAGAATACGAAATCAGAGAACTGATAAAGATAATCGGCACATTGAGATCACCGGACGGCTGTCCCTGGGATCGGCGGCAAACAAGGGAAGACATCGGGAGATACTTGATCGACGAGGCCTATGAGGTAATTGACGCCATAGATGAAGGAAGCGCCGATCATCTGAAGGAAGAGCTGGGGGACCTCCTCTTTCACATATTTTTTCTTGCTCAGATGGCGGAAGAGAAGGACGAATTTGACATGGCAGACATCGTAAGGGGCATCGCCGAGAAGATGACACGACGCCACCCCCACGTCTTCGGAGATAAAACAGTCAACAGCGTAGAGGATGTAAAGCGTATCTGGCAGGAGATAAAGCGAGAGGAACGGAAGGGGAAAAAACCGGAGAAGACACGAATAATCGGCACAGTGGGAAACAGCCTTCCCTCTCTGCTTAAGGCCTTCAAGATCACCGAAGCGGCATCCGATGTGGGATTTGACTGGGAAAAGGCGGAAGAGGTCATTGAAAAAGTAGAAGAAGAAACGGCGGAATTTAAAAAGGCCCTTTCCAAGGGTAATCAGGAAGAGATAGAGGATGAAATAGGGGACATGCTCTTTTCCCTTGTCAACCTCAGCAGATTCGTAAAGGTAAATCCCGAGGTCGCCGTGAAGACCTCTATCAAAAAATTCGTAAAGCGGTTCTCATTCATCGAGAATCAATTAGAAAAACAGGGCATGTCCCTGCCCGGAGCTTCCATGGGAGAGATGGATCGCCTCTGGAATATATCCAAGGAGAGTGAAGGAAAAAAGTAATCAATTATGAAGTTTATTCTTTGTGTTATCGGTCTGGTCTTAATAATAGAGGGCTTGCCGTATTTCGCCTTCCCGGAAAAGATTAAATCCTACCTGCAGAAAATCTATGAGATTCCCGACAATACACTGCGCATTGTGGGGCTGCTGTCGGTAATCGCCGGACTGATCCTCGTCTATTTCGGTAGAACTTAATGCGCTGCCGGCTTCCATCGCGAATCAGGGATACATCGAATAAGATATTTTATTTATTGACTTTTGGAGATGTTTTTATTATTTCCACTTTTTTTTAATGATATGAGAATAGACGAATTTAATTACAACCTTCCCAAAGAATTAATCGCCCAGAAGCCATGCGAGCGGAGAGATCACTCGCGGATGATGGTTGTAGACAGGAAGGAAGGAACGATCGAATGCAGGCATTTTTTCGAGCTGCATGACTTCCTCAATTCGGGCGACGTGCTCACGGTGAATGATTCAAAGGTCATTCCTGCCAGGCTCCACGGGAAAAAAACTACGGGTGGAATAATCGAAATACTCCTCCTTGCAAGACCCGCTGCAACCCATACGTGGGAGGTGCTCCTGCGTCCGGCCAAGAGATTAGCAGTTGGGATGAAGATATTTTTCGGCAACAGCTCATGGGCGGAGGTGAAGGATAGGCTGTCAGATAAAAAATGGGTCCTCGACTTTCATTTAGATTCGTCCTTCGAAGACTTCCTAAAAACATATGGAAGGGCCCCCTTGCCCCCCTATATAAAGAGGGGGAAAAAGAATGACAATTACGAAGATGATCTGAAACGGTATCAGACGATTTACGCCAAGAGTCCCGGATCGGTGGCGGCACCCACTGCGGGCCTCCACTTTTCCGAAGAGGCTATTGCAGCGTTGGGAAAAAAGAATATCGCAATCGCGCCGGTGACACTCCATGTCGGGTATGGTACCTTCCTCCCTGTAGAGACAGAAAATGTGGAAGACCACAGGGCTGAAAAAGAATTTTTCGAGATAACGAACCGAACCGCCGAAACTATAAACAATGCGGACAGGCTCATAGCCGTCGGCACAACGTCGGTAAGAACACTGGAGACCGTTTCCGATAAAACCGGACACATCACCCCCGGTGAAGGAGAGACTGATCTCTTCATATATCCCGGGTACCGGTTCAAAAGGGTAGAGGGGCTGGTGACAAATTTTCATCTTCCCCAATCTTCTCTCTTCCTTCTCGTGTGCGCCTTTGCGGGAAGGGAATTGATGTTGAAGGCATATAACAGGGCCGTTCATGAGGGGTTCAGGTTTTACAGTTACGGCGACTGCATGCTTATTTTGTAGAATATACTTTGATGGACTCGTAAAAAATTAAGACCGCGTCACTCCCACGGCGGGAGTCCATAAGTACTTGAAAAAACTGGATTCCCGATCAGGCCGGAAATGACATAGTGACAAATACTTGACTTTCAAGTAACTTAAATTTGTAACTGTGATGTAGCGTTGCCCCTGGGCAACCAATTTGTGGGGCACGGAGGCCCCACGCTACACAACAAATTACTTCCCGTTATAATGCCGCAAAGTGGCATAGCGGAGCTTTTTACGAACCTATCAAAATGTACGACTGGAACGATTACTATAATGAACACCGAGGAGAAAGATATCGCATCATCGAGTCGCGCGAAAGACGATATGGATAGGATCGAAGACAAAGAGGGCTTCAGTTTCCATCTGATCAAAAAAGACGCCTCCTCGGAGGCACGACTGGGGAAAATCAAAACGCCCCACGGTGAAATATCGACGCCCGCATTCATGCCTGTGGGAACGCAGGGAACGGTCAAAGCGCTTCTCCCCGAAATGGTGGAGGATCAGGGGGCACAGATTGTTCTGTCCAATACCTACCATCTCTATCTCAGACCGGGCCACGAATTGATACGGGATCTGGGTGGCCTCCACACATTTATGAACTGGAAGCATCCCATTCTGACTGACAGCGGTGGATATCAGATATTCAGTCTGGGCGATCTGCGACAGATAGAGGATGAAGGTGTCACCTTTAAATCCCATATCGACGGATCACGTCATTTCATCAGTCCCGAAATATGCATTGAAATACAGGAGGCCCTCGGTTCCGATATTATGATGTGTCTCGATGAATGCATCCCCTACCCCTCGGAATATGATTACGCAAAGACGTCTCTCGATTTGACCCTGCGATGGGCCAAAAGATGCAGGGATGCCCATACAAACAGGAGCCAGGCACTCTTCGGCATAATCCAGGGGGGAGTCTACGAAGACCTCCGCAAGAAGTCTGTCGAAGAAATGATCGCAATCGGTTTCGACGGCTATGCCCTGGGGGGCTTAAGTGTGGGCGAACCGAAGGAATTGATGCGGAAAATTACCGAATTCGCAACACCCCTTCTCCCTCAGGATAAGCCTAGATATCTCATGGGTGTGGGAACACCGGAAGATATTATAGAGAGTGTCGCCCACGGCATAGACATGTTCGATTGCGTCATGCCCACGAGAAATGCACGGAACGGAATGTTATTTACAAATCATGGAAAGATTGCTATAAAGAACGCCCGCTATAGGGATGACAATTTGCCCCTGGATAGTACGTGCGACTGTTACACCTGCCGAAACTATTCCAGGGCTTATTTGCGACACCTGTTTGTTTCCAAAGAAATAGTGGCAGTGATATTAAATACCATCCATAATGTCAGATTTTATATGAATCTTATGGAGAAAATCAGGGACGCGATACAAAATAATTCATTTAATACTTTTATCAAGGAGGCACGAAAATGATTGATGTAGCTCATGCAATGGGAGCTGGTGGAGCTGGTGGAGCTGGTGGAGGAGGAGACTTTTCCTTTATTCTTGTCATGGCAGCTATCTTCGCCATCTTTTACTTCCTGCTTATCAGACCGCAGCAAAAACGACAGAAGGAAGTTAAATCGATGCTTCAGACTCTCAATCGCGGAGACATGATAATGACCACGGGCGGCCTGCACGGAAAGATTACCGGCCTGACAGAGCAGGTTGCAACCGTCGAGATATCCGATAAGGTGAGGGTAAAGATTTCAAGGGCCCACATCGCTGCTGTAACACAAAAGGCGGCCATCGAATAACCTGTAAGAACCACGGATCAACGAGCACTATGTACAAAGAGCACGGGACCGTTACGTAATATTTCTCGAAAGGGGCTCCAATGTTTGACAAGAATATTAAAATGCGGGCGGGAATTGCACTGGTGGTGGTGATGATTGCCCTGTTATTCCTGATTCCCTCTATCAGCCAGAAGCTTCCCTCCTTTTGGACGAACAACGTAGATAAGATTCATCTGGGTCTTGACCTTCAGGGAGGAATGCACCTGGTCCTGGAAGTGGAAACTGAAAAGGCTTTAGAAAGCGCCATGGAGAGGCTCTCCAATGACCTGAAGGATGTCCTTATGGATAAAAAGATAAAATTCAGGCGCCTCGATCATATAGACGGCAATCTCATATCGCTGGAACTGCCCAGCGGGGAAATGAGCGACCGGTTTTCCATGGTGCTCGATGACTATTTCCCCAATCTCGACATAGACTCAACGGAGACAGTTGAGGAAAAAGAGCGGATCGTCCTGAAGATGAGCGCGAAGGATGCGGAATATATAAGGAAATTTGCCCTTGAGCAGAGCCTTGAGACCATTCGAAACAGGGTGGACCAGTTCGGTGTAACTGAACCGGAAATTGTCCCTCAGGCCAATGACAGAATCCTCATACAGCTCCCGGGCGTAAAGGATCCACAGAGAGCGATTAACCTCATAGGGAAAACCGCTCTTTTGGAATTCAAGTTGGTAGATGAGGAGCATAGTCTCGATGAGGCATTGAGAACCGGTGCACCTCCCGGCAGCATCATTGTCTACGGTTCCAAATATGATCAGGAAAGGGGAAAGAAGATCAAGACACCTTACCTGCTGAAGAAGAAAACACTCCTCACGGGCGAGTCCCTGGAAAATGCACAGGTCAAGATAAGCGACAGGATGGGCGAGGCCTATGTCGCCATAGATTTTGACTCCCAGGGTGCAAGGGATTTCGACAGGATTACGGCACAAAATGTAAAGAAGCGTCTGGCCATAGTCCTCGACGGCATCGTACATTCCGCCCCGGTGATCCAGGAGAGAATATCCGGCGGCAGTGCCCAGATTACGGGGACCTTTACCATGGATGAGGCACGGGATCTGGCTATCGTCCTCCGGGCAGGCGCGCTCCCCGCTCCAGTTAAGATACTGGAGCAGCGGACAGTGGGACCATCACTGGGTCAGGACTCCATCGATAAGGGAATTCTCTCGATAATCGTGGGCAGTATACTGGTACTCCTCTTTATGCTGTTCTATTACAAATTGTCGGGTTTTATAGCAAACACGGCTCTCATACTTAACATTATACTCATAATGAGTGCGCTGGCGGCCTTCAGAGCCACACTGACACTCCCTGGAATCGCGGGAATTGTGCTCACAATCGGTATGGCTGTCGACGCCAATGTCCTTATCTTTGAAAGAATAAGGGAAGAACTGAGACTTGGAAAATCAGCAAGGGCTGCAATATCGGGAGGCTATTCAAAGGCCTTCATCACGATTGTGGACGCAAATATTACCACATTGATAGCCGCACTCGTCCTTTTCCAGTTCGGAACGGGACCGGTCAAGGGCTTTGCAGTGACACTCAGTATCGGTATCCTGTGCAGCATGTTTACCGCCATCTTTGTGACAAGAATAATCTATGACTACTTTATCTGGCACAGAAAAATCAGCCTGGTCAGCATATAGGAGATATCGATGGAAATTATAAAAGCTGGAACGAATTTCAATGTTGTTGGGAGGATGAAGTTTGCCGCTATGGCCTCCTTGGCCGTGATTGTCATAAGCATCTTATCGTTACTGTTTCATGGCGGCCCTAACCTCGGTATCGACTTTGCTGGCGGGACACTGGTACAAATACAGTTTAAAGACACAACAAAGGTAAACGAGATAAGAAATGCCTTAAAGACAAACAACCTCGGAAACAGTGTAATACAGCAGTTTGGATATGAAGGTGATAATGAATTTCTTGTCAAAACCGAAAAATCAAGCTCCGAACTCAAGGGAATATCGGCAAACATCGAAGAGGCCCTGGCCTCTCAATTTGCTGAAGGAACCTTCGATATTCGAAGGACTGAAGTGGTTGGGCCCAAAGTTGGGAAGGATTTACGCCAGAAGGGTATTCTGGCGATCTTGTACGCGATTGTGGGAATACTGATTTATATCACCTGGCGTTTTAAATTTCGCTATGCCATTGGAGCGATTATTGCCCTGATGCACGATGTTATCATCACCGTTGGTATTTTCTCGCTCTTGAACAAGGAATTCTCGCTCCCCATAATAGCGGCACTCCTTACCATAATCGGTTACTCCCTTAATGATACCATCGTTGTCTATGACAGAATACGGGAGAATATAAGGGAAATTAAGCGGCGCACGCTGGGGGATATTGTCAACTCGAGTATAAACCAGACATTGAGCAGAACGGTACTCACCTCTGTGACAACGCTGCTCGTTGTCTGTGCGCTGTTCTTTCTGGGAGGTGCGGTCATACACGATTTTGCCTTTGCCCTCCTGGTGGGAATAGCCATAGGGACCTATTCCTCTGTATTCATTGCAAGCCCGACGGTTCTGGTATGGGAAACGCTATGGCCATCCAAGAAAAATAGGAAATAATAACTTGTCTCCCTTTGCAATAGCAGGCTTGACAATATTTATTCTCGTACTTTTTCTGGGGATATTTTCTGTAATATTCGGGTTCCCTGGAACATTTATCATACTGATAGATGTCATACTTTATGGCTGGATAACAGACTTTGAAGATATCGGCCTCAAGATAATTGTTATCCTTATTGTCATATCCCTCTTTGCCGAAGCCATGGATTTTCTTCTTGGCATTGTGGGGGCAAAAAAGTTTGGCGCATCGAGAAGGGGGGTCATTGCCTCCGTAATCGGCGGCGTTGCGGGTGCCGTCCTCATGACACCACTGCTGCTGGGACTTGGCGCTATTATTGGTGCCTTTCTCGGAGGATTTGCGGGAACATTCCTGGTCGAATACCTGGAAAACAAAAAACTGAAAGCTGCCTTCAGGATGGGTTATGGCGTACTTCTGGGAAAAATCGCGGGGGTCTTCTTAAAGGGCTTCTTCGCAATACTCATGACTGTAATATCTTTAATGGCGATATACTCATGATATATGGGATTTTCCGCTTCACCGATACAGGACATTTCTTCCATTCTATGCTGAGGATATGAGTGATGAAAAATAAGACAATGATCGTCGTAAAAGAATATACAAAGGCAATAATCATCGCCATCATTATTGCCCTCTTCATCAGAACCTTCGTTGTTCAGGCCTTTAAGATACCTTCCGGCTCGATGAAAAATACACTGTTGATCGGAGATCATATCCTGGTCAGCAAATTTATCTACGGCGTAAAGATACCCTACCTCCGAAAGACCGTCATTCCCGTAAAAGATCCGAAACGGGGGGATATCGTCGTATTCATCTATCCCATGGATCGCTCAAAGGACTTTATAAAAAGGACCATGGCAGTTGCAGGAGATGTGGTAGAGATAAAGAATAAGAAAATCTTTATAAATGATAAACCCTACAACGATGGACACGGCATCTATACGGACAACGTGATTATTCCCCGTTCCATGCAACCGAGGGACAACTTTGGGCCTACCACGGTCCCTGAAGGCTCTATATTTGTTATGGGTGACAACAGGGATCAGAGTTTCGACAGCAGATTCTGGGGATTCGTGAAATTGGAGGACGTACTTGGCAAGGCCTTCGTTATTTACTGGTCCTGGAACAGAATAAGTCACAACGTAAGATGGAACAGGTTGGCCAATATACTCCATTGAACAGCATGAATGCCGTTCCACGAGTTTGATATTACAATAAAAACCAGTATAATTCCTTCATAACCGAAAGACTTTTTACACCATAAGGAGTGAGCCGTGGGTTTTAGATGCGGTATTATAGGACTCCCCAATGTCGGTAAATCGACAATTTTCAGCGCTCTCAGCACCGCTGAGGCCGAAGTAGCCAACTATCCCTTCTGTACAATTGATCCCAATATAGGCGTCATTTCCGTTCCCGATGAACGACTGGAACATATCGCCCGTATAATAAACCCTCCAAAGTTCACCTATACGACGGTTGAATTCGTTGACATAGCGGGCCTCGTAAAGGGAGCCAGCAAGGGTGAAGGTCTGGGTAATAAGTTTCCGGGGCATATAAGAAATTGCGATGCCGTTATACATATCGTCCGCTGTTTCGACAACGCCAATGTTGCCCATGTCCATGGTACCATCGATCCTGTGAGCGATATTGAAGTCGTAAATATGGAACTGATACTGGCGGATCTGGAAACAATCGATAAGCGGATCGAAAAGATAAAAAAACTGTCTCAGAAGGGAGACAAAAGTCAACTTAAGACATTGGATGCCTGTTGTGCCATACAGTCTCTACTCGGCAAGGGTATCGCGGCGAGAAAGGCACTGGACACCGATAGAGAAGTGATATCGAGAGAACTGGGACTGATCACCGCCAAAAAAATGCTCTATGTTGCAAATGTAAGCGAGGCCGTTCTCAAAGGAAAGGGGGACTATCTCACAAAGATACGTGATGTTGCCGAAGAAGAAGGGGCTAAGGTCATAACAATATGTGGCGACATGGAGGCCGAAATTGCCATGCTCCCTGAAGATGAGAGAAAGGATTTTATCGATGATCTGGGTCTCGAAGAATCGGGACTTCAGAAACTGATTAGGGCCGGCTATGATCTGCTCGGATTGATAACCTTTTATACAACGGCGGGCAAAGAGCTTCGTGCATGGACGGTTGAAGCAGGGACAGAGGCGTCAAGGGCTGCCGGCAGGATACATAGTGATATGGAAAGGGGTTTTATCCGGGCCGAAGTCCTCAATTACAGAGACTTCATTACTGTTAGCGGCATGGCCGAGGCGAAAGAGAAGGGCATCGTCAAAATAGTAGGAAGAGATCATCCCCTTTCCGACGGTGACATCGTTTATTTCAGGTTTAAAGTCTGATCAATGAACTACCCCGCCGCAAACAGCGGGGAATTAAACCCTACAGATTTCGCATCACACTTAAGGTGATTTGAGTAATCCCTGTAATCTGCGAAATCTGTGGATTAAATATCAACCCCCCAGATACCCGAAAGGGTGAATGGTAAGGCGGCTGCCTTTTCCACTCACCCTTATCATAAAGAGATCTTTGAATTCCTGTCTTTCCTGTCCAGCGTGAGCATCCAGAGAGAACGTGTAAGAAGAGCAACCGGTAACAACGAGGAGTCGGAGAGTATCACAACATTCCAAATAACAGCTCAGGTATTTCCAAAGGTCCCGATATTACATCTATAAAGCAGTCAGGCCTATCAGCAAGCCTTCCTTATTTTTGGGGGGCATGCCGGCGGGTGGAAAGGAGGGAACAATAAAACCACCCGCCGACAATACTGTTAATCATCTAATGCTAAATCTGATAGGAAAAAATGATTGTTCAAACGCTTCTTTTTTTCCTCAGAATTTTCTTTTCCATTTTCATTTACCACAGAGTTGAAGAAGTCAACCTCGTCATCCTTTGTCTCATCGGACTTTAGGGGATTCGATTTCTTATTCTCTATCATGCTGTCTGTTTTCCTTTTGTAACCGTTTTCCATGATAAAACCTGTGAGAATATATATCTAAAAGTTCTATATAATTCAGAGAACTCATTCATTTGTTTTTACCATTATGCAAGGCTGGTGCCACATCGACAGAAAAGATCAAATATTATTATTTTTAGACCTTTTCACATACGCCGATGAAAGGCCTGGAATTAAATAGTATCATATATTCGGATAGTTAAATCTTATCGTAAAAAATTTATGGACATCTATGTATACGTAAACGCACTATACAAGAAACGCAATGAATTGCCTTACAGCCTGGCACAGCGCTTCGGGAAAACAAGCATACGTGCGATTATCGCACCATTTCAGGGGAATAATTCTTGAAGTCCTCTGTCTGCTTGGGCGGAAAGCAATCGTGCGATATTAGAACTATTCGTTCTATAATCGCACACTCTTGGAAGATTGAAGTTCCCCGCAGGAAGGTGCGGGGCTTGCCGTCACTGTTGAGTTCAATCTCGTCTACAGGTCTGACCCGTTACCAACCTTTTTCAATTCACGTATCAGTGTGTAACGAGATATGCCGAGCAGCCTTGCCGCCGCTGTCTTGTTTCTGTTACTCGATTCAAGGGCCTTTACAATAAGCTCTTTTCTGATCATATTTATCGTTTTACTGACCGTAGACTTATAATCCAGGGGATAAGAAAATTTAACAGGAAGGGATTTCGCCATCTCTATTTCTTCCACCTGCGATTTCTTATGAACCAGTTCTGCCGGTAGATTTGCAGGCTCAATCATGGTTCTCACATTTTGAAGAATCATGACCCGTTCGATTATATTTCTCAGTTCCCTGACATTTCCAGGCCATGCGTACCCCCTTAGTCTCTCCTCGGCCTCAGGTGTAAAGCCTTCCACCCCCTTATGAAATTTCGCATTGAATTCTTCCACATAGTAGTAGGCAAGAGAAATAATGTCGTCATCCCTTTCCCTGAGTGGCGGCAGATTAATGGGTACAACGCTTATTCTATAAAAAAGATCCTCCCGGAAGGTGCCTTCGGCCACCATATCGGCGAGATCCCTGTTGGTGGAAAAGACAAACCGGACGTCAATCGGTATCGACTCGGTTCCCCCCAGTCTCCGCACACTGTTGTCCTCAAGCATGCGCAGAAACTTAGCTTGAATTGAAAGCCCCATCTCCCCAATCTCATCTAACAAGAAGGTACCACCGCCGGCATATTCAAGGAGACCGATTTTCCTTTTTTTCGCATCAGTAAAGGCCCCTGCTTCATATCCAAAGAGTTCACTTTCCAGTAACGACCCCAGGATGGCCGCGCAGTTTACATCGACAAAATGTTTTGACTTTCTGTCGCTCTGCCGGTGAATTGCTCTCGCTATCAATTCTTTTCCCGTGCCGCTCTCGCCCTGTACCAGTATATTGGTATCGTGGCCGGCAACATCTTTTATAATATCAAATACTTCCAGCATCTTCTCCGAGCTTCCTATAATGTTATGGAAACCCATCAACTTGTGTTCTCTCTCTTTCAGCGACTCAACCTCTGTCTTCAGTGACTTTGCCTTCAGGGAAAGCAGTGAATGCATGATCGCACCGTCATAAGATAGGGCAACATTCTTGGCAAGTATGTCGAGGATCTTCTTTTCGCTTTCGCCATAGGACCCCTCTTTTTTCGCAAGATAGAGGGCGCCCTTAAATTTATCCTTTATCTTCATCGGAATGGCTATCTCGGCAGGATATTCTTTAAAAAAGAAGGGCATTTCAAAGCCCTGCAGCATGCTCTGCGATACTATCTTTTCAGTGTCCAGAGCCTTTCTTATGATACTGTCATCGAGTCTCGCAAAGTGTCTGTTTTTTTTGTCGGCATAGACACCCTCGCCGTCACTGATCAGGCTCGTATTTTTCATGATATCGAGAAAATACAAAATCGCCTTGTCGGAACCACCTATTTTTTTTGCACTTTCTATGACTATACCGTGCATCCTGTCGAGATCGTAGGTGGCATTCAGATTGGAAATAGCCTCCTGCAACATCATGAGCCACTCAATTTTTCTGTTGTTGTCTTCAAAGAGCTTCGCATTATGTATGACTATGCTTACTTGATTCGCAAAGGTCAGCATGGTGTTGATCTCCTCGGGCGAATATTTCATTTTCTCCTTGGACCACACCGAAATAATTCCTATCACCGCTTCATCTATCTTGAGTGGTGCATAGAAGCTGGAGCCTCTCCCGTAAGCCTTTGTAATCATTCTGTCTGTCTGTGTAATCCTTGGATCGGCCTCCGAGTCTTCCAGTATAATATAATTACCCGTTTTGGCCACCATTGTTTCCAGGCAATCGTGCCTTTTCAGATTCAGATTCATATCGGTGGAAAAGGCCCTCTTTGCCTCCTCAGCATTGTAGTTCTTGACTACCTTTGTGACCAGATTCTCCTTCGCTTCATCGAGAAGGCAAATCAATCCCCGCTCAAATCCCATTGTATCCACCACTTCATCGAGGATTTTCTGAAGAATATCATGCAGGCCGGATTGAGTTGTAAGGAGGGTACTGATGCGGAAAAAGCAATCGAGTATCCGTTTAGTTGAATTAAAAAAAGTATGTGGCATTAATTTATGATTCCTTCAGGACAATACTGAGAGCGGTGGTCAGCTTTATTACATCTTCATTGGCCTTCCTTAACCGGCAGCTCACTATCCGGGCCAGATTCAGCATGATCCTGTATCCCAATTCCTGATCCGCCTCGGCCAATTTTAAGAAATTATCCTTTTTTATTTCGTAGAAAACACAATCGGTGATGGCCTTTATAGTGGCAGTTCTTTCAGATTCTTCAAGGAGTGCTATCTCGCCGAATACGGGGTGTTCCCGAGCCCTCAATTTGGTAAATACCTTGTTGGCTATATTATCATCCCCGTCCGCTTCCTCGAGTATGAGACTCTTTGCCACCTCAACGGTACCTTCAATGATTATATAAATTACATCTCCCAGGGCTCCCTCTTCCATAATAACCTGATTCTTATGAAAGCGTACCTCCTTGCAGAGAGTCAATACCTTTTCGATCTTTTCCTTGCTAAGCCCCCTGAAGAGTTCCGTCTCCCCCAGAAGTGATGCCCCCTTTTGTGCGACCATTCCTTTCACCTTCATCAGCCCTGCTCCCTGCTGAGAATAACGGCATAGTCATTCTTGTTGATTATGTCTTCGTCATCGGGATTTATGATAACCTTCATATGCTCCTTCTTGTAAAAGAGTTCTTTTTTCGATTCCCTTATTTTCTCCCTGATGAATGTGTCAATTACAGATGTGTCATCGGAGAGCATACTTTCCAGCTTGATCGATTCCCTCTCCTTCAAAATCCCCACGAGAATTGCCTTTCTGCTCTCTCTGTAAAATTGCGTCAGTTCCCTGAATGTCCTCCCCACATACTGTACCGGAATCTCTGCCTTGGTAAGGTTGGTCCCATCATCGATAGAAAGAATTTTTGAAAACACCCGGGGAAGGCCGGGATAACTCACTGCGCTGGCAATTAAGGAACCGATGTGTTCCCCTCTCACTATAATTTCATCCACATTCGCCCGTTCAAGATGGGGCTTGTTTTCACTGTTGACAAGCTCGGCTATAATCTTTACCTGTGGCGCCAGGGATTTTATCGTTAAGGATGTCAGTATGGTACGCTGATCGGAGTCTTCCTTCTCACGTGCACCCGAAGAATCGGCCATTATAACGGCAATATTCGCCCTTTTGATGTCGGCCCGCAGAAGGACCTCTTCATTGACAAAGTTTCCTCTGAGAAAAGTGAGGTTATATTTACTGTATTTCAGTTTGAGATTATCCACCTCGTCGATGGGGAGTTCACTGATCAATATAATGTGGGGATTTTTTTGACTTCCGTAGGTATGCAACCACAGGAGGACTTCCTCGGTGTACCGATTCCATCCACATATGACGATATGATCTTTTTCTCGTATAGTTTCCAAACCCTTTCCCTCCCTTATCTTCTGCTCTACAAACACGGATGCAATCGTGGCGGTCACCAGCGAGAGGAGAAATACACCCGACACCATGAGGCCCATAGCGACAATTCTGCCGGCACCTGAAGAGGGGAACTTGTCACCATAACCTACCGTAGATATCGTGACAACGGCCCACCAGAGGCCGTCCCAGAGAGATCGAATCGACGAATCTTTCTCGTTGTACTCAAAATAGGATACCGCTACTGAGCAGAGCAATATCACAGCTATCGTCAATGCCGCAATCAGGAAAAAGCGTTCCTTCCGCAGCATTCGTATGGGCCCTTTTATCTTTAAAAGTAGAGACATACCGATTTGTTAACTTTTGTCATATTTTAAAAATTGCATCGAAAAGGTTCCTCTGCCTTGGGTAGAGGAACGAAGATCCGTCGAATAACCAAACATCTGTTGGAGGGGAACCCTGGCCTTGATCTCCGTAATGGCGCCCCTGTTGGTTATATTTCCCACCTCTCCCTTTCTCGCATTTATATTTCCTATGACGTCCCCCATGAACTCGCTCGGTGCAATTATATCTACCGTCATGACAGGCTCAAGCAAGACGGAAGTCCCCTTCAAGCAGCCGTCCCGAAAGGCGGTGGAGGCAGCAATTCTG
>Ga0307990_1000733_pt1 | contig 28271 bp, 28 predicted proteins | sample EllFjometagen129_FD_203168 | JGI IMG/M metagenome (GOLD analysis project Ga0307990, IMG submission 203168) | Marine microbial communities from Ellis Fjord, Antarctic Ocean - #129 | ecosystem: Environmental > Aquatic > Marine > Unclassified | place: Southern Ocean | collected 2014-10-08
ACTCTTTTTATTCCACACTCTTCAGGATGCAAAAATTCCTTAAATTCAAAAATACATGCAAAACGTGCAGTCTTACCATTTTTATGCATCTTCATGCGTCGATCAATGTCATTTGTAATGCCTATATAAAGTCACGTGTCTTGAGCTTCTAGAATATATGCATACCATATATAATTATGCAGCCTATCCAGCTATTTTAAAAATCATTTATTATTCATTAAATTAAAGGGCGGCTTTCTGAAAGCCGCCCTCTTTAAATTATATCACTCTTACTTCTTATGATCTTTTTGGAATCTTAATTATAAGACGATCTTTTTTCCTTTGCGTTTCTGCTTTTGATGCATCCGCATCTACAGGTAACGGCACAATACTTAAGAACGATCCGAAGTTTTTCGAACTATAAAAGCTATCTGGACTTTCTTGCGACTCTTGTTTATCATAATACCCTTTTATTGTAATCGACTCCCCCTCTATCTTTACATCTAAACTTTTTTCATCCAACCCTTGCATATCTATCATTAATTCATAATAACCTCCATCATCCTTAAACCCAAAATCATAATCAAAATTCATTGATGTTGTAAACATTCCCTGTTCTGGACCTATTCGTCCGAAGGAGCGTTGAAATCTATGATCCATTTCATCCTGCATCCTCTCCATCTCCTTAAAAGGATCCCAATGATTCTTCGGACGTCGCCCAAAAAACAAACTTCCAAAATCTCCATGATTTCTTTGAATCTCTACTTCAAGAAAATCTACTTTCTTCTGCAAAACTTTAATTTCTTTTTCCAGATCCTTCTTTGTAACTTTATCTGAACATGGCGCGCGAGAAAATCCTAAATTTAAAACAACGCCTGATAGCAAAAGAACAATAAATATTTTATTTCCCATATTTACCTCCTATTATTTTCACTAAAATTTCTTTCTAAAATAAATTTTACTACTTCAAGAAAAATCAGTCAAGACTCAAATATCTAAATTTATAGACCCCATGCCTTTTTAATATCTTCTTTTTGCTCAATTAAAAGTTTCATATAAGTCAGCTCAAGATCAATCATGTCTTCATCTTCACGTCTAAGCCACTCAGAAAGCCAAGCAAAACGAAGTGCAATAATAAATTCAATCAAATACTCAAAACTAATATTTGAAAAAATCTTTGCTGCTTTTATTTTTCTTACAAAAGGAAGAATCAGCCCCTCATAAAGACTTGATGGATGCTCTATCCCAACACATCCGATTAAATTACACATATCATAAATCTCTGGCTTAATCCCTAAGAACTCCCAATCAATCACATATTCTATTTTCTTTTGTCCCCAAACAATATTCATCGGATGAAAATCACCATGACAAAAACACACAGGAAGCTCATCGTGAATATTCATAAAATCTTTATCGAGAAAATTAACTACAAAATCAACATCTTTCTTTGCCTCTGGACAATAAGATTCAATCTTCTGAACTAATCGATAAATATATTTTTTAATTGAAAACGCCTTTTCTTCCCTAAAAAACACTAACTCTTTAGATTTTGTTTTGAGATCAATCAGAAAGTCAGCTAAAACATCTCCACGCCATTCGTCGTACATATATTCTCGTCGATTAAGCCGAACACTCGGAACAAACTTAATCATCTGCCACAATCGACCTTCCTGAGAAATAATATAATCTTCGTTTCTGTTTTTAAAATATGGTTGAACATATTTAAGATCTTTGTCCGATAAAAACTCAAGACTTTTAACTATTTTTTGCTTCTTTAAAAGTGTTTTTTGCTCAATCTCCTCTAATAAATATAAATTATTCTTCTTATCTTCAACAACAACACGAAAAACAGTTCTCTCGGGGCTTCCCTGAATATCAATATCATAACGCAATCGATCAATCTCGATATCCCAAAACGAAATAATTTTAGATAAAATTTCTTTGCTCAAGTGCTTAGAACAAGCGTCTACTGTAATATGTGCTTGTTTTTCTTTTTTTAGAATACGTGATGCAAAAATAATACCTTTAGCACATTTATTTTCTGAAATTGAGACAGACGTATCTGTTTTCCAATCAAGTCTTAGATTGCATCCATTAGGACATTCCAAGCAAATAAGGTGAGTTTTAAGATTGTTCACTGCTGATAGAATAAGAAGAAGTTAGAATGTTATTTTCTTTCATAAAACGTTAAAAATATTGCAGCCCCTAAAAGCCCAATGTCGCGAATTTCCTGAAACTGCAAAACAATCAAAATCGATAAAAGTTGTAAACCAGCTAAAACAGCTACAAAACGCACAAAAAAACCAAGAATTAAAAATGTGGCTGTTAAAATTTCGATGGCACCAAATGCCCAGACAGAATATTGCGGATTCCACGGCATCGCTTGAACAATCGTCATTGCTTCCATGCTTCTCGCCCAATAATCTCCAGTAAACTTTCCAATACCAAAGACGAGAAAAACAACACCTAAAGAAATACGAAGAATGCTAAATATTATTTTTTCTTTCATTGCACTATAATTGTATTTTCTTTCTTTCCAGAAATATTACAATACCCTTCAATGCCGATCACATCTCCAGATTTTACATCTTTAAGCTCATAACTAACAGTTTGCTCGCTTGCATTCTCCTGAGAAGAAAATATTTTATCCTCAACCTCTTTTCCATTAACAGAAACATCAACTTTTTCTATATAATGAGACTTTGGATTTGCCACAGGATGAACAATCACAGCGGTTACTGTTTTTGTTGGTGCATCATAAGAAACATCGATACGCACCGGTGGATGAGCGAATACATCTTGAGTAAATAAGCAAAATATCAATCCTAAGAATAATCCAACAAATTTTATCATACGTCTTCTCCTTGCTATAAAAAATATTTCTTGTTTAGCCCTACACCTAAACAACAGCTCATTTTAACACGAAACTTTTTTTATAAAATAAATCTCTAAGTACAACAACAAGCAGATTGTCCAGCAAGATAACCCGTTGAAAAAGCCGCTTGTAAATTAAATCCACCCGTATCACCATCAACATCAATAACTTCTCCTGCAAAATAAAGACCCTTAACTTTCTTAGACTCCATAGTTCGAGGGTTAATATCTTTTAAAGAGATTCCGCCACGGGTAACCATAGCCTCTTCCATCGGAAGGCTTTCTTTAATTTCAATAGGAAAATGCTTGAAAAATATAATAAGATTTTCTCTCTCTTGAGATGTAATTTGATTGACTTGTTTTTCAGGAGAAATACCACTACGCGAAAGAAAAATATCAACAAGTCTTCTCGGCAAGAAATCTTTTAAGGCATTCTTAATATTCTTCTTTGGGGATACTTTAAAATCTTTAAAGAATCGTTTCTGAAGCTGTTCAGAAGAAAGTCCAGGTTTAAAATCAATCTCAACAAAAACCTTAAGTCCATCACTTAACCAATCAATAACTTTTCCGCTTGCCGATAAAACAAGCGGACCAGAAACTCCAAAATCAGTAAACAAAAACTCTCCAACTGAAGTTGTAATTTCTTTCTTACCGCCCCTAAAGCAAAGCTTAATATTTCGAAGCGTTACTCCAGACAGCTCATTTAAATCTTTCTGCTTAGAAACAAGAGCGACAAGTCCCGGACTTGGCGGAATAATCCTGTGGCCAAGCCTTTCAGCAAATTTAAATCCATCCCCTGTTGATCCTGTAAATTGATAAGATGTTCCACCTGTAGCCAAAATAACTTTATTTGCCTGTATGATTTCTCCATCATGCAAAGAAACACCCACAACAGTATCCTGTTCAACTAAAATATTCTTAACACCGATGCTGACAAGGGATTTAACTTTATTTTTCTTAAGCTCTTTGACCAGAACTTTAACAATGCTACTTGATTTATCTGTTTGAGGAAATACTCTTTGTTGACGCTCAACTTTCATTTTCAAACCTCGCATCTCAAAAAATGAAATAAGTTCCTCAACAAATAAACCTTTAAATGCATCACGTAAAAACTGTGCATTATTTTTAGAAAAACGTTTTAGAAATTCATCTAAAGAAGATTGATTGGTGAGATTGCACCGGCCCTTACCGGTAAAAAGAAGCTTTCGACCAAGAATTGCATTCTTTTCAACTAAAGTAACATTGGCACCAGCACTACTAGCAGAAATAGCTGCCATCATGCCAGAAGGACCAGCACCAATAACGACAATCTGATTTTGGCTCATAAAAAAGCTCTCTATTTCTTTAAATTAATTACTCTTACTTTTATAACACCTTTGATACCATAAATCGATTTAATAAGATTTTCTGTTGGCTCGTCAGAAATATCAATAATATTACAAGCATAATCACCCTTACTTCTATTTAACATTTCAGCAATATTAATATTCGCGTCAGCCAAAAGAGATGATATTTGCCCAACCATATTTAGAATATTCTTATTAATAATCATCAAGCGATAATCAGAATTTTGTTCAAGTTTACAATTTGGAAAATTTACAGAATTCTTGATCTTTCCTGTTTCCGTAAAATCTCGTAATTGTTTAGCAATCATTGTTGCACAATTACCCTCAGCCTCTGTCGTTGACGCACCAAGATGAGGAATCGCAATAACATTATCCATATTTAAAAGTTCATCATCAGGAAAATCAGTTACATAACGTGATACAATTCCTTCTTCAATCGCTTTCTTTAAATCATCATTATTAACAATTCCTCCACGAGAGAAATTTAAAATTCGAACACCTTTTTTCATGCGATCAAATTTCTCGGCATTAATCATTCCTTTTGTTGCATCAGTTAAAGGCGTATGCAAAGAAACATAATCACTATTGGCAATAAGAGCATCTAGCCCATCAGCACGCTTAACTTCGCGAGATAGCCCCCATGCAGATTCAACTGAAATAAAAGGATCATAACCAATAACATCCATACCTAGGTCTAAAGCTGCATTGGCAACCATGACTCCAATTTTTCCAAGGCCAACAACGCCAAGTATTTTTCCAGAAATCTCTTGTCCTGCATAATTCTTTTTATTTCCTTCAACCAATGTCGGAACCTCGCCTGCTTTTCCTTTTAAAGTTTTTGCAAACTCAATTCCTGCAGCGATATCGCGAGAAGCTAAAAACATTCCAGCCAAAACAAGTTCTTTAACAGCATTCGCATTGGCTCCAGGTGTATTAAAAACAACGACTCCTTTTTCAGAACATTTTTCAATTGGAATATTATTCACACCTGCCCCTGCACGTCCAACAGCCAACAAAGAATCAGGAAGCTCCATATCGTGCATCTTAAAACTTCTCAAAATAATCAAATCTGGCTGTGCAATCTCTGTTCCAATTTCATAACTATCCAGAGGAAACGCAGCTAACCCATCTGCTGAAATTTTATTAAGTGTTTTTATTTTATACATAATAACCTCGCTCATTTAAAAGTTAATAAAACCTACACATTTGCAGCTTCAAACTCTTTCATAAATTCAACTAACGCCTTTACCCCTTCAATTGGCATCGCGTTATAAATACTTGCACGCATGCCACCAACTGTTCGATGTCCTTTAAGCGTCTTAAGTCCTTTTTTATCTGCCTCGGAAATAAATTTAGCATCCAATTCTTCATCTCCGGTTAAAAAAGGAATATTCATCATCGATCGGCTATCTTTTTTAACCGGGCTTTTAAACAGTCTTGAATTATCAATATAATTATAGAGAATTGCCGCTTTTTCTTCATTAATCTTTTTCATCGCGACCAGTCCACCTTTTTCCTTAATCCACTGAAAAACTAAACCTGCGATATAAATAGAATAGCATGGTGGAGTATTCGCCATCGATTCGTTGTCTACTTGCACTTTATAATTAATCAGCGTCGGAATAGATTCTACTGCATTTCCAATTAAATCTTCACGAATAATCACGATTGTAAGGCCTGCAGGTCCTATGTTCTTTTGTGCTCCTGCAAAAATAACACCAAACTTCTTAATATCAATCGGTTCAGATAAAATATTAGATGACATATCCGCAACAATTGGAACATCACCTGTATCTGGCATATCCTTGCAACATGTTCCGTAAATCGTATTATTAGTGACAAGATAAAAATAATCTGCATCTTTTGAAAAAGTTTTGGGATCAAGCTCAGGAACATAAGTAAAATTATCTTCTTGTGAACTTGCAACCACATTAACATCGCCAAACTTCTTTGCTTCAGCAATTGCCTTCTTTGTCCATTGACCAGTATGCACATAATCTGCTTTTTTATTTTTTGTCATCAAATTTAATGGGATTGCTGCAAATTGCATTGAAGCACCACCCTGCAGAAATAAAACCTTATAGTTCTCAGGAATATTCATAAGCTCTCTCAGAGTTGCCTCTGCTGCTTCAAAAATACCTTTAAACTCTTTACCTCGATGAGATAGCTCCATCACAGACATTCCGCATCCATCATAATCAAGCATCTCTCCTGAAGCTTTCTTTAAAACCTCTTCTGGCAATATTGCTGGTCCTGCACTAAAATTGTATACTCTTGTCATCTTTAACCTCCTCGTAATAGGTATTTGTTTTCGGGGCGCGCCCTTTATTTAATAATAAATTTTGCTGCAATAAATCGTAAAGCATTTGTAAAATCCATATCTAAATAAATAATACTTTTTGGCACCACAATCTTTGCTGGAGAAAAATTCAATATTCCTTTTATTCCAACCTCAATTAATTGATCAGCCACCTGTTGAGCTGCTTTTACCGGCACAGTAACAATACCCAAATCAATCGCTCTTTCCTTAATAGTATTTTCCAATTCACTCATTGAAAAAACTTCAATATAAGTGTGAATACGCTCAAGCTTATTAATACTACAATCAAAACCTGCAACAATCTCAAATCCATCCTCTTTATCCTGCTCGTAATCTAAAAGTGCTGTGCCAAGCCTACCCAACCCAACAATACAAGCTTTTCTCTTTTTATTAAGCTCAAGCTTTTCAGCTAACTCAAACTTTAAAGATCGAACTGAATACCCTTTACGCGTATAGCCTCCTATTTTTAAAAGACTAATATCTTTTCGAATTGTATGATCCGTTGCACCAACAGCTTCAGACAACTCTTTTGATGAAACAAAACCTACTTCTCGATCTTCCAGAGCATCAAGATATCCATATATTTTAGTAATTCTCTCAACTGTGTTATTAGACAAGTTCATCTGAATTCTCCATATTTATCAAGTGAATTATTTCATTAATATAGCATCATATTTTAACTTGTCAAGGATATATTTATTATAAATGATAAATATATCTTCTCTGTCTCACAAGAACAACAATAGCATATGTTTACAACATATCTATATACTCTATAACTGTGAAATATTTCACGATAGATAGAAGATTATTAAAATTTCTTACTTATATCAACTAGATTTTTTTGTAAGGAAGAGAAAAGCATGATACTTCTAAAGTTCCTAAAATAAAAATTAACAATCTGGCTGCCCTGGTTATCTGGATCATGATCTAACTCTTCGCCAGACAAAAAATATTTAAAATCTTGTCTTTCTTGATAAACCAAAAGGCGTTTTTCAAAATTCTGAATTTCTTTATTTAATCTTAAGTCTCGCGTTATCCTTCTGATTTTTTTTAGCTCCTTGTTTATAACGCTCATGTCCTGAATAATCTTTTTCTGGATTGAATAAAAATCAGCCAGCAAAAGAGTCTGCATCTCTGCTTTCTTTTCTGAAGAAAACTGAGAGAAATCTAAAGATTTTTCTATTTTTCCATTAAGTTTCTCAAAAAAATTAATATAATAAGTAATAGTTTCAGGCACCAGACTCACTGATTGATCAAAAGAAACTAAAGCTTCTTTGTATTGTTTTAAGCGTATATAAATAATTCCCTTATCAAAATAAAACGTGTAAAGAAGTGGATTCTTTTCAATCGCTTGATTATAAAAGTTAATTGATTTCTCATAATTTCCTAAAGAAAAGTAACAAGCTGCGATATTTCCTAGAAGATACTCATCAAATCCGACAGACTCTCCAATGGAAATATAATGCTCAATAGCCTGATAAAGCATTTCTGGCTCGATTTCAACACCCTCATTAACATAAAAAGAAAGATCTGAATCAACCCGCATTTCTGAAAGCACTTCATTGATTTTAAAAGAGCTCGTTCCATCTTCAACTAAAAATATATATGAAACAAAGAAAATTGCATAAATAAGCCAAAATCTTAAGAAGATAAACTTTAAAGAAGGAAAACCATTTTTTATTTTCTCAAATACTTTCATAAATATTCTCATTCTTTCTTCATTATAAATGCACAAATCATAAGAATAAAGAATACTATATAAACAAGGTATATAGCATTGTTCATGTACGTCCCCCCAAGAAAATTAAATCTAAACTCAACAATATTTTCACCCGCTGGCAAAACAACACCCTTAAAAGCAACGTTAGACCGAAAAACTCTCTGTTTCTTCCCGTTTACAAAGACACGCCAATCCGGCAAATAACTATCGTTATAAACTAAAAATTTGTTTTTATCAAAATTTGTTTTAACTTTGACTGAATTCGCATTAAACGATACAACTGAGAATTGGTCCATTTCCTTTTTGATTGGCAAGGCTAATTCTAAAGCATCCTTTTTCTTTCTCATAAACTGAGAAAGATTTAATAGATCTAAAGAATCACTTTTTGAAAGCGAAATAAATGCTAAGTTTTCTTGATTTTTAAAAATATCTTCTAAGACAACTTCATCAAATTGTTCATCGTAAACCGGTAAAATGTAATCATAAACAAAAAATCGATATTTCAAATAATTTGAAATTATTTTTTCAGACGAAGAAGCATATAATTGATACGACCAGCGAGAAGGCATCCCTCCTCCGTATAAAAGCATTTCAGGATATTCAGACATAGAACTTAAAGATAAGAAATATTGATAATACTGATCACCCGGTATCGAAGACTTACCCTGCATAACAGGTCGCTCATAAACAAAATTCATAGAATTTAATGGCATTTTAAATGATTCTTGAACTTTAGGTGCAGGTTGATATATATGTTTTGAGAAATTTAAGAAAATCTGCGCAGGTTGAAGAATAATGCATAAAAACAAAATTAAAAAACGAAACTTCTTTAAAAATTCATTCGATGAAAACGCACAAATAAAAAAAGCATAACTTAAAAGAACTGTGCCATATGAAGTCCAAAATGGGTTCTTTTGCATCAAAAGAAAAATCAAGAAAACTCCATGAATAATCATTGTCATCCAAGGACGATCATTCTTTATAAAGAAATGTTCCTGACTTAAGATTAATTTAAGATTTTCAACAGATAAAAGAATAAGTGAGATTAATAACGCCATTCGAAACAAAGCGATTCCATGAATTAATTTTAAAAACGGCAAGACATTAAAAAGAAACGGATAAACTGGAGAAAAAGGACCAATAATAATAAAGAAAAACAGCATTGTTAAAAGCGCAAGAAAAACATTTCGCTTCGTAATTGGCAAAATAAAACTAAAAAGTAAGACAATATAAACAAAAATAGGAACATAAGAAATTCCTTTATTGCGATTAGTTAAATCTTTTCTCTCTGGAAACAATTGTTCTAAGAAATACTTTGGCTCAAGAGCAACTCGCTTTAGCTGTTCAAGATTTATAGATGCCCCTTCCTCTAAAGCTTCTTCAGGGTTTTGGATATGACGCTCAACAAAAACGACTTGTTTCTCAGATGTTGCAAAATATGCTTTTAGCGGTGGAAAACAAGATACACCTAAAATAAAAAAGCAAATTAAAGTAAAGATATAATTCTTTTTTATAAAACAAGAGACACCTAAAGAAGACTTTTTAAAAGAATCAAAGAATAAAAGTAAACACAATAACGATACAGCAAACATAAACATAATCCAATATATCGGTAAATAAGTTGTCGAAACAATCATTAAAGAAAAAACTAACCCCATCAACATAGGACGATCTGGTTTTTGAATAAATCGAATAAGAAAATAAAAGAACCAAATTGAGGGGACATAAATAAAAACATGATTAGAATGAAAAAAGAATAAGAAACTAAATGCTGAAAATAACAATAATAAGAACGAGATATACCCTAAAAAAGAACTCTTAAAAAAAGATTTTGCTAACAAATAGAATCCAAACACGCCTGAAAGATAATAAAGAACCCAGGTGAAAAGAAAAGAAAAATAATAACTCAACCCCAACTTATAAAGAATTAAAATCAAAAGCCAAACAGGATTATACGCACTAAAATAACAATTCTCAATAAAAACAGGACATCCCCACATTGAAAGAGGATTCCATAAAGGAAAAACTCCTGAACTAATGTTCGCTATGAAAAACTTTATCAACGCGAACATGCCAGATGTATCGCTTGTAATAAACTTTTTCCCGGATACCATCGGCCATAGAAAAAATATTAAAAAAGAAATTGGAGCGAGAAACTTTAGAAAAGAAAAGATCTTCTTTGTCATAAACTTTTTGACGTTAAGTTGATTGATTGGGTTTTGAGAAATATACTATTTTTATCAAAATCATAAATGTCTTCGCAATATTAAAAACATTCCTTAGGGACAAAGCCTTAGATGTTTTGTCTGTTCCAGGTTTATGTATAAAAGGACGCTGCGTATATGAACATCCAGATTTTATAGTCAAGACAACAACTTCAGCAAACGTGTCATGACAATTCGCCTGAAGATTAAATTTTCTAACAACATCAACAGGAAGAATAGACGCGCCATTATAATATTTAAGATTTAATCGAAATAAGAAATTTAATAAAGCTGTGTAGATATTAGATAAATTACGCCTCAAAAAAGGTCGTTTTCTATTATTCTTAGAATACGTAATTAAAATATCTTCACTCATAGATTTTGCAAAAACAATCAATTCTCGATATGATTCTTTCGTAATACTGTTATCCCCTGGAAACCAACCGATGCAATCTCCTTTAGCTATTTTTATAGCTTCGCGAGTACTTGCTCCAATTCCACGATTAACCTTTCGATGGATAGCTCTAACATTCTTATTCTTTTTAGAAATTTCATCAATAATTTCACCTGTTCGATCAGTACTGCCATCATTGAAAACTAAAATTTCATAATTTGTATTTGTAGACTCAAAGTTATCAACCAAAGAATCAATTGAGTCTGTGATAAGTTTTTCTTCATTAAACGCTGGCACAATAATCGAGAAATATTGTTTCATATCAAAACCTCTTCTTTAATTTTTTTAAGAACCCCACCTTGGCAAAACCCTAACTTCAAACAAAAATCCTGATATGTTCCATAATCTCTTATAAAATCATTTGGAATCGAAATAGAAAAACACTTTATCTCGTCTAACTCTTGCGAAATCCTAAGCACAGCATCATAAACGCCACCGAAAATTCCATGCTCTTCAATAACCAAACATTTCTTTGTTTTCTTCAAACTCTTTTTTATTGTTTGTGCATCCAAAGGCTTAACAGTATGAATATAAATTAAATCAACACTTATCCCTTGCTCTTTTAAAGCATCCGCTGCTTCTTTAGCTGATTTTAATTGTGTTCCAACTGCCACAAGAGTTAGATCTTCACCTTCTTGAACCTGAATTGCTTTTCCAATTGTAATATCGCTTGGTTTAAATGAAACTTCATGTCCATACATTGGCGCGCGAAAATAAGTTAAGAATTCGTTGTTATATGTTTGTCCAAAAAGTAAATCAAGCTCTTCATAACTTGCAGGATAAACAAGTTCGACATTGGGCAAGGTCGAAAGTAAAGCAAAATCATTATAGCAATGATGCGTGCAACCCAAATACGCATAATCAAATGCGCTTCCAACTGTAATAATATTTCCCCCTAATTTTTGATAACAAAAATCAATTTTAATCTGTTCAAAAGATCTTTCAACAATAAAAGGTGCGATGGTATGAACAACTGGATAAAAACCTATCTTCGACAATCCTGCTGCCATATTAACAATCGTTGGCTCACATATGCCAATATTGTAATATCGTCCTGGGCAATCTTTTGCAAACCCTTGAAGACGATAATGACTGATGTCTCCAACTAAAACAACTAAATTTGGATCCCTAAGACCAACTTCATGAACAACTTTAGGAAAATCATTTCTTAGATTAGACATCAGCTTAGCTCCTTAAGTGCGCTCTCAAACTCATCAACGCTAGGAATCTTCGCATGCCAAGCTCCATGGCCTTCCATAAAACTAACTCCTTTGCCCTTAAGAGTATTTGCAATAATCACTTTTGGTTTTGTATGGTGCTCAAACTTTATTTTACTAAAAACATCCGAAATCTCTTGATCAGAATGACCGTCAATCGCATAAGTTTCCCAGCCAAAGGCATCCCATTTCTTTTGCATCTCTGGCACAGGCAAAACTTGTGCGGCAGAACCATTATTGTCAACAATGCAACATAGGTTTCCCAGCTTTAAATTAGCGCCAACAAGCGCACTTTCCCACACCGTTCCCTCATTACTTTCCCCATCGCCAATCAAAACAATAACTTTGTTGTGCTTCGATCTGATTCTTAAACCTAGTGCCACTCCTAAAGCCGTCGCAATGCCGTGACCTAGCGATCCCGTTGATGCTTCAGCACCTGGCACCTTGGTTATGTCAGGATGTCCACCTAAAATACCATTTTTGGAACTCACCTGTTTTAAATCTTCTTCTCGTATAAATCCATATTTTTGCAAAATAACATAAAGTGCTACACAGCCATGCCCTTTACTTAAAATAAAATAATCCCTATCTTCCCAAGACGGATTCTTACTATCAAATTTTAGAATATTTTCATAAAGATAAGACAAAATATCAATAATAGAAAATGAACTTGTAATATGTCCCTCTTGGGCACCATATACAACTTCTATAATCTTTTTTCTAAGATCTTTATTGATAATATTATTGCTCAAAATACCCTCTTCCCTGCGCTCCATCAATAGGAATAATGCTCCCAGTATTAAAAGAAGCTAACTCTGAACTCAAAAAAACAACCATATTTGCAATCTCTTCAGGCGTTCCAAATCGTCCAATACGTTGACGATCACTCAAGAATTTCTTAACCGAAGAACGATTATGCTTAAATTGATGATCCCAATATCCTTTTTCTGTAAAAACAGCTCCTGGCAACACGGAAGACAAGACAACATTGTCGCGACCAACAACGCCACCCATGCTTCTGACATATGCATTTAAAGCTGCTTTTGCACAACAATAGGGAATGGGCCCTTGATTTTCAGCACCCGCTATGGAAGAAACATGAATAACTCTTCCCCATTTCTTTTTTTGCATAATAGGAAGCAAATCGAGATTAAGCTCAACAGCAACTTCAAAATTAAGTCGATAAATTTTATTAAAATCCGCCATTGAACAAAAATGGTCTCGAACATTTAACGCACCGCCTAAATTATGAATAATAATCTGAGGCAAACCAATTTTAGCTTTTAGAAATGATACAAGTTTCTTAGGCGATCCCTTCTTCGTTAAATCAAGAGCAATGGCAACATGTCCTTTTTTCTTTCCCCCGGCCTCCTTAACCACTTGATCAAGATCGTTTTTTGTTCGAGAAACAACAACGATTTTGCATCCTTCTTTAGCGAGACCTAATGCTGTAGCCCTTCCAATGCCTCTGCCAGCCCCTGTAATCAGCGCTATCTTATTCTTTAATCCTAAGTCCATTTAAAACTCCTTTAAGGTAAATCTTGCAATGGTACGATAACTTTATTTACAGAAAAATTTAAAACCTTTTTTGTGATAATATCAATATGATCCAAGGCCGTCACAACAACAACTTTATGCTTCAATCGTTCAAGTTGACTTAAATTCTCAACACGCACCCCAAGCCCTTGGAAATAAAGATCATTTTTCATAATATCATCATCGAAAACTAAATCAAGAAGATTGTCTCTTAGCCCAAGATGATAAAACAAAATCGGAAGCATATTAGACGCACCATAACCAACAACAGATCCCTTCTCTTGCTGGCGTATTTCCTTAGAAATTATATTCATATTTTTTCTAAAAATATCATATCGAGATCTTATTTCATCTGACAAATCTTTATTAGAACAAATCTCTTCTCCACCAGAAGAATTTGTTTTCTTTTTAAATGCAATCATCATAGATCCCCAATGAGAAGGATTGTAACAATGATCAATATATTCAGCTCCAGCAAGACTCAAAAGATTTTTAAAAGATGTTAATGAAAAATATTGCAAGTGCTGATGAAAAATACGATCAAATCGATAGCTTTGAAGCATCTGCTCTAAACAAGGAACTTCAAAAATAAACAAAGCATCTTTATCTGCGCAACGCATCAAGTTACAAAGAACTTCTTTTGGTTCTTGAACATGTTCAAGCATATGTGTAGATACAACAAGGTCAGGACATTCATTTTCAAAATCATCTGGCTGAAGATCTTCAGCCTTTTTTGCAATCAAATTTATTGATGAATTATTTTCTTGGCTATCCTCAAAGCCTTGCATCATATCGACTCCACAAAAACCTTTAGCTTTATTCTTAAGACGTTTCAGTAAATATAAATCGTTGCATCCGATATCAACAACTTTATTAAAAATACGATTTAAAGATACTTTTTCTAGAAAATTAACAAATTTTTCTAATTCTCGCGTTGCCGTCTTACTCGAAGATGTCTTGAAGCTATAATCTTGATTGTACAGAAAACTTGGATCGATAACAGTTGAAATCTGCCCATGACCACACTTTAAACAAAAGAAAAAACTTTGATCCAATCCAAGATCTTGTGTTTCAGGTTTTTGCTTAGTAAAAACGCCTGTCAAAACCGGAAGCGCAGGAAAATCAAGCACTGAACGAATAAGCTTTTCGTTGCAAACTGAACAACATGTTCTCTGCATATAGGCGAAAGGATTAACACTCATTTTTATAATTTAAAGAATATTCTTTAATTCCAGATTCCATTGAAAAAACAACAGTTTTTCCAAAAACAGTCTCTAGCCTCTTATTGTTAAAAAGAATATCTCGATCTCTTTTTTCTGATGAAATAGATTTAGTTTTAAAATTAATTTTTGCTTTTGGATTTAACAATTTCTTTAAGATTTTGGCAATTGCCAAAATCGATAAGCTTTTCTTCGAAACAATATTAAAAATGCCTTTTGTTTTTTTCTTGATGCATTTTTCAACAACCTTACTTATATCTTCAACATAGACATAATTTCTCAAAATTTTCCCAGTTCCCTTAATCTCAACAAACCCATCATCTAAGAATTTCTTAGAAAACAAACCAACTAAACTTTTTTGTTTATCCCCTAAGCCATAAACTCCTGGGAGGCGCAAAACAGATAAAGAAAATCCACCGGACAATGATTGATTTTTAAGCAAGAATTCACTAACCATTTTCCCCATACTATAATAATCATCAATAAACAACGAGCTACTCTCATCCATTGTTTTTCTTCGAAGAGACAGATCATCTTTGTCCTTTTTCTTAACACCATAGACATCGACGCTACTTAAATATATAATCTGCCCAATAAATTCTTGATTAAGCCCTTTTATAATATTTTCCACCATTAAAATATTCTTTTGCATCGAATCAAGACTGTTCTCTGATGTTCTTGATATCGACGATGCGATAATCAAGACATCCTTCTTCTTTAAACACAACAACTTCTTTTTGACAATAGGTAAATTAAATAAATTACAGTTCTTAGACGAAAACCCCGCAACATTATCTTTTTTAAAAATCTCTTGAAGATGCTTGAAAATTACGCTTCCAATAAACCCAGTCGATCCCAAGACTATAATATTTCTGTTATTTTTCATAATTTTAAATATAAATCCTTAAGGTTTGCAAAAATATACACCGTTCCAATCAACTTTAATAATATCTACGCTATCTTGAAGATTTTTTCTTTTTAAAAAACTATTCACCGCATCATGACAGCCTTGCAGCGTATAATAATCATCAATAACAACAAAACCACCCTTTACAACATTCTCATAAAAATGTTCTAATACAAGCTCGATAGAATCAAACCAATCCATATCAACATGCAAGAGACTTATTTCTTCAATTTTTGTATTTAAAAAAGTATCTTTAATCCATCCTTTGACAATTTTTACTCTTTCTTTTGAAATGTTCATTTTATTAAAAATCATATCCACATTCTTTTCATTTCCTGTACATACGCCTTCAAAATAATACTTATTGTTTTGCTTATCATCTCGCTCAGTTGGCTGAGGAAGGCCTTCGAACGAATCAAAAAGCCAAATGTTTCGGCTTGTTAGAGATTTATGCATATCAAGCCCTCTGGCTATCATTGCTGCAGAGCCACCGTTCCAAACACCACACTCTACCACATCTCCCTTTAAGCCAAGAGCGTTTACTTCTTCGCCAAGCCGATAAAGATTAAGCAATCGTTGAGCTGAAAGCTGAGAATAAAACGGCTTAACAATAAAAACTAATTTAAACAAAGAAAACCATTTTAAAGAAGGACGACAAATAAATATCTTAATCATTTGAAATAATGACACAAGAAACGAGAATATTTTTCCATGAAAAGTATCATAATTTAAAATATGAAATAATTTGGGTAACAATTTATGCATATATTTTTTTTTCATAAAACAGGGCGCAACCATCCACAGCGATTGCAGCCGTTGACAGTTTTTTCCTTTCTTATAATCTCTCTAAATTTTTTAGAAGATTCTGAACCAATAATTAATTTTAAACTTTCATTTTTTACATTGCCCATAGAAACAGCCATGCACGGAAACAGATGACCATCAGAATTAACATGAACACTCGACCACGGAAATCGGCATAAACAAAATCTATCCTTAATATGCTTTTCTTCATTCAAATAAGAAATCTTTGAAACAGGATCATTGCTTGTCAAATCAAGAACTTTGGGATGTAAAAAAACATTTTTCTTAGACTTTTGAGCATAACTACGAATCTTATCAATTTGACCTAGAATGATATCAAACTTTTTATAAACCGAAGCCTTTGCTTCTAAAAAGATATCCTCCATTTTAACCATAACATCTGCATGTTGAAGAGATGATCCTTTTAGAAATTGTATTGAGTGATTATCGCATTGCAATTTTTCAATACAATATTTATGAATCTCAAAAAGTTGATCCGCATTCTCATCAAGAATAATTGTTTTAATATCCAAAAGGCATTTCGATTTCTTTTTCTTCTTCGCTTCTCTGAAATATTGAATCATTTTTTTCACATGATCCCATTGCACCCGAGAAACACCCCTTGAATGATTGCCGATATCATCAATGGAAATCGCTAAAATCTTAAAGCGCGGATATGAAAGCATTCGATCAATCTTTTCTTCCGTTAACAAAATACCATTTGTAATCATGTTACAATCAAATCGCGAAGCGACCTGATCAAAAACTCGATCAAATCCTTCGAAGATTAAAGGCTCGCCTCCCGTTAACGTCACGCGTGCATAGCTAGGAAGTTGATTAGCTAAATTTAGCCAATCCTCAGTCAACATAGCGTCAGGAGATCTTGTTTTCTTCTGAAAACAAAAAGAACAATTAAGATTACATAAATTTGTCAGAATAAAAACATAGCGATGAGGTAACAATCCTGGAATGCGATACAACAATTCTGTTAAAATTTCATGCTTTAGATGAAAAAGTTGATTTTTAAAGCTTTTCATGCAATACCTTAAATTTTATGAATTAATAGGGACCTAAAAAAGGATCTTCTTCTTTTTCTTTAATCAAATTAACTGGCATTTTCTTGCCTACAGATTGAAAACACGCACGAACAATATCTTGATAATCTTTATAAAAGAAATCCTCTAGCTGACGCGATACAGGACATGGGCACTCAGGCAAAGCAATTCGTTTAATTGGCGCTTTTAAAAACTGAAATGCCTTTTCGGCAACAACAGCCGATATTTCACTTGCAACACCACAGCGAAGCCAGCTTGTATCTGCGCACACCAGGCGTCCTGTTTTCTTAACCGAAGAAATAATCGTTTTTTCATCTAACGGAGAAATTGTAATAGGATCAACAACTTCGACACTAATTCCAAACTTAGAAACAATTTTAGCTGCCCTTAAAGCCTGATGAACCAAAATCGATGTTGCAACAACAGTCACATCTTTTCCTCTCTTAAAAATCTTTGCTTTTCCAAAATCAAGAACATATTTCCCCGTCGGAACATCTTGTTTAAAATCATACAACCTTCTATGCTCAAAAATAACAACAGGAACATTTAACTCTAAGCTTTTAAGCAAAATACCTTTTGCGATATAAGGTGTGCTCGGCATCGCAACATATAGTCCAGGAAAATGAGCAACTATAGACTGAATACTTTGAGAATGCGTTGGGCCCTGTCCCCAGCCTTTTCCAATAATTCCCCGTACAACAATCGGCACATTCGAATTCTCACCATAAACATATTTCCACTTTGAAGCATTATTAATAATCTGATCTAAAGCTAAAAACATAAAATCATTACGAGCATGAACAAAAATAGGCCTTTTCCCATTTAAAGCTGCACCAATGGCAACGCCTGTCATTGCATTTTCACTTGCCGGCGTACTGATAACGCGATTTAATCCAAACTTCTTTCGAGCCTCAAGCGTTGTGCCAAAAATGCCCTTAGGATCGTCGACACCCAAACCCATAACAAGAACATTCGAATCTTTTTGCATTCCTTGAACCGTTGCCTCAGAAATTGCCTGTGCATATGTCATCTGTCTAGCCATAATCAATACACTCCTCTAGCCAAATCTTTTTTAGCCGGCCACGAACCTTTAAGTGCTTTTACATAAGATTGTTTAAATTCAGCAATCAGTTTCTGATCCACAAGCTCAATCGCTTTCGCACTCATAATCTTTTCTTTCAATATTTTCCTTTTACTCTGCAAAACAGGACATTTCTTCTCCCAATCAAACACTTCTTTTTTCGTACGATATCCAACATTATAATCGTACAAAGGTCCAACATGTTCTCTAAATCTATACGTTAAGAATTCTAAAAAAAATGGCCCTTTTCCTTCTCGGCAAGAATCTACAACACTTTTAGCAGCTGCATAAACCTTTTGAACATCATTACCATCAACTTGCCTTGGCTTAAGCAAACCTGAAACTCTTTTAAAAATTGGAATTTTAGGCTGTCGATAACGAATATGAGTATTTGTTGAATACAAATTATTTTCACAAATAAAAATAATAGGAAGTTTCTTAAGAAGAGCAAAATTTACACTCTCAGCAAAAACACCTTCTTCCAATCCTGCATCACCAGAGAAAACAACCGCAACATTCTTCGTCTTATTTAATTGAAATGAAAGAGCTGCCCCTGTTGCCACAGGAACCATGCCACCTAAAATTGGTGAAGAAAAGAATCCTATTGAAGAATCCGAAAGATGAGCCGATCCCCCTCGACCCTGATTAATTCCCCCTTTTCGCCCACACATCTCCAAGAAAAACTGATCAACAGATCCACCGCGAGCTAAAAATGCCGCATGACATCGATGCGAAGCAAAAACCTGATCATTCTTTTTTAAGGCTCCACAAACACCAACAGCTACAGCTTCTTGCCCAATCGATAAATGAGTTGGTGTACGCATTTGTTTCTGACCATAAACAGAAACAACTTGCTCTTCAACTCTACGAATTTTAAGCATTGATAAAAAAAGTTTTTTTCTTGTTGCTTGATTCATTCTCTTAAATTTCCTTAAAATTTCTATTTTATGGTATAAACCAGAAATAATCCCCTTGATACCCAGCTTCTTCAAAGAATTCTTTCCACTCATCAACCGACATATATGTTAAGGCTGTTAAATTCCACGCATCCATCTTCTTTTTTTCTTCTTCGTTTTGATAAGCATCAACAGTAATAAAACAATCTTTTTTTGATACTCTTTGAATTTCCTGAATCGCTTTAGAACACTTTTGTCTTTCTAGATTATGAACAGTGTTGATTGAAATGACCAAATCAAATGAACTATCCTCAAACGGTAAACTTGATGCATCGCAAATCTCTAAAAAAGGTTTTACTTCTTGTTTTGCATTATCAATAGCATATTCAGATACATCAACTCCGCGAATCTTAATACCGGGCATTAATTGCATAAAATCATAAAGCATAAACCCCTTACCGCACCCAACATCTAAAATACGACTACTTGATGAGAGACTATAATACATCTTGAAATCTGAGACAACAGGTTGCCAAAATCTTGAATTATAAAAATACCCTCCGTATCCATATTTTCGATCACCATCAAAGAAATCTTTCCCGAATTCTCGCGCAATCAATCGAACATCTTCTGTTTTCTCTTCGATGCGTTGATCAAGATTTCTTTTTGTTTGAGGATAATTTTTAAGCAAATTAATTTCAGACATAATAATTCTACTTTACTGTATTTTTATTAAAAGGTCCCACAAAAACAGGTTTATATAAGAAATACTTTTCTCCCCCGTACCCAACTAAAAATGGACTTGCAGCTTTAACCAGATAAAATTCATAACCAAATGCATGCTTCGCTTCCAAGGGACGAGGAAAAAGAAAGAATATCTTCGATAGATCGCCAAATCTTTTTCCGGCTGTACCAATAATTTCAGTAGGACTCATTCCTTTTTTGGAATCTCGATAAGAACTCAACATATAATATGTTCCAAAATCTTCAATATCCGGATACCAAAATTTCCAATCAGGCAAATAAATCGAAACCGGCGCCATCGAAGCTGGTGGAAAACCAACAATTATTTTATTTGCAACAACGCCTTCTGGCATCTCTTTGATAAAACTTGCCATTTGCCTAGAGGCTGAAAAAGGATACTGCCAATCTAGTCGTGCACATAGATAAGATCTCTGAACCGAAAAACCCAGCGCCAATGCAAGTAAAATCAAAATTAAAATACGTATTTTTTTAAAAGAAATCCTGTTTATCCACTGCAAAAACTTTGTTTTTACAATCATCGGTTTATATAAGTACGTAAGCCATAGAACAAAGATAAATTGCATCAAAACTAATCCACAATGACGATCTCCAAACTCATGAAATCGAAATGCAGAAATATACCATGACCCCCAAAAACAAACATTGAGAATAAAGAAAGGAATTGGCATTCGCGCTAAAAGAAAGAATGAAATAAGAAGAATTATACCAGCAGAAATCGCTGAAAGAGAAAATGACGAAAATATTTCTTGAGGAAAGAATGCTCTTGAAAAGATTTCAGCTGGATAAGTAAAATTAGGGATAACAATCTCTTTATACTGAAGATGGCCCTCTGGAAAAATTGTTCCTGTAAAGAAACAAAAAAATCCTGTTAAGCACATTAAGCTTAAAGCCATTAAAGTTTTTTTAGTAATTTTCTTATCTTGAATCATTTCCCAAGCATAAACACCTACCAGTGCACTTGATATAAAAAACATAAAGAAATGTGAATTAAAAAGAAGGGCAACAAAAACAGCATACAAAATTGGTTTTTGAAAACGATCCTTATACATTACAGCAACAAGAAAAAGTAGTGCCGCCGTCAACCCATAATTTCTTGCAACCGCGACATATTCATAAATCGCCCAAAATGAAAAGACAAATGCATATTTTACAAATCTAGGAAATGGTGAACGAAATACAAAAATCCCAACCATTAAAACAGCTGCAACCCAAGTTAACAATTGCTGCAGGATAAAAGGAAAACCTAGATGAGCAAACGGAAATAAAATAAAATTCCATAAAATTGGCTGACCTGTCCAAGGGATTAACTTTATCAAATGAATTATACTTATGCTATCGCGAGCGATAAGCCAACAGTGCGCCTCATCCATATATGGCTCATGACGAAGAACAAGCAAAAATGTAAATATTGCATAGCCAACAAAAATTCCTATATCCAATATGCGATATTTTGAATTGAAAGTTTTATAAAATAGATTTTTAAATAAAGTTAGCATGGCTATCTGGCTTAGAAATAATCTGATTAATAAAAATATTGCGTTGATCATAAACGCAATGATGCCGACACTGTTTTACTGGGTCAAGATTCTTAAATATTTTCTTTGTTTTTGATGAAAACCAAATTTCTTTAAACATCTTCTTCTTTAAATCGCCAATTTCTCCACTTGGAACATACGCCTTATCGTGACACAGATAAACTTTAGAATCAGCGGCAATAACCGTCAAAACTTGAACCATTGGACAAAAATGATATGTTCGTTTTGCCTTCATCGAAAGCACAAAATCATCTTCATATTTATTAACAGTTTTAAAAGTAGAATCACCAAATTTTTTTTGAGCTTTATAAATTTGCTCAACAACTATATCCTTAAATGGTTTATGATATGCAAATAAATTGCGTGTAATTCGAGCTGTATATTTAATATGATTAACGCCCAAACCTTTAACAAATTTTGCCATATCATAAACTTGATCTGCATTTTGATGAGTCACAACAAAATTAATGCCTAATTCGCAACTTTTATTCTTCTTCTTTGCAAATGCTCGAATGTTAGTTGCAATAACATGAAAACTCTTTTCCGAAATTCCTCGAATCTTAGAAAATGTTTTTGACTTGCAACTATCCATTGAAATTCTTACCCATTTTGCCCGAGATAACAAATCTGCTTTCTTTCCGCAAAGCAACTGTCCATTTGTAATCAAAGAAAGATCAATCTTTTTCTTTAAAATCAACTTAAAGGCGTCTTCAATATAAGGGTACATTAAAGGCTCTCCCCCACCACTAAACGTAACAGCTTTTATCTTTATGTCCGCCAAATCTGAAATAGCTTCTTTTAATATTTTCCATGGAATTTCATCAAAAGATTGAACAGATTCTCTTAACTTCAAATCCTTATCCGCATAGCTACAATAAAAACATCGATGATTACATCGATTCGTTGGCTTTATTCTTACATAGAGGGGAGCTGTCATAACACCATCCCTTAAAGCCTGAAGCTTATCAGGATGCCAAAGGATCTTTAAATGACTATAAGGTTGTTTATTTATATTTTTGTTCATATTTCAAATGGCAAATATTTATTTCTTTTCCATTATTTTTTTCTTAATATCTTCAATCTTTTCTCGAGGAATGATAACAAGATTTCTTTTGCGATCTTGATCTCTTGTAAAAACCTCCGATGATCCAAATAATTCTCTTTTCTGATAATCATAAAAGAAAACCTCAAAATTAAAAGATTCAACAAACTGAACAAGATCAAGGTAATCTTTTTCATTATTTTCTAACACAATAAAAGGGCGACAGCGCTCTAGAGTATTTTTTGCTCCTTTTAAAATCTTAAAATCATCACCTTCACAATCAATTTTAATAACATCAGGATTTAAATTTAATTCATCAATAGTTTTAACCTCAACTTTTTGTTCATGAAACTTCATTCTCTTTGTTAGAAAACTAAAACAATGACTTCGACAACAACTCTTTAATTTTATTTCTGAGCTTGTTTCACAATGCTGCGGAAAACCAAAATATACTGGAGTATAAAATGTTAATATTTGATCTCGATCTGAAAGTCCAATAGGCCGATAATCAAATCCTTTAAAATTTCTTTTTAAACGATTCAGCGATCGCCGATGAATTGAATTCGGCTCAAAAGCAATAATTTTCCACTGAGGATTAACTTTGTGAAAATATGCCGATGAAATACCATTATTGGCACCAACATCTAAAATTAGGCCCTTCTTTTCTGACATTAGATGAGGAAAGATAAAATAACTTTTATCATGCGGAAGAAGAAATGGCATACGAGAATAAATTTCGTATCCAATAACGAAAGTGGGGGGAAATTGTTTTAAAAAAGAAAATATTTTCTTTACCATAATAAATAACTACTACCGCCTATATTATTTAATATTTGCTGCTAACATTGTCTTAATATTGTAATAATTTGGATTGCTCAAAGCATCCTTAACCAGCCCATTTTCAAATGCTTTCTTTAAATCTTCAATAGCTTGCGAAATATCTCGCCGAGGAGAAAACCCCAACTCTTTCTTTATCTTTTCTGACGAAATGCTATACGATCGCTTATCGTTAGAATCCTGAACTTCAAGAGTGGTATCATCTTTTCCCGCAACCTTTTTAACCATATTCGCAATTTCTAAAACAGTATGATTTTCATATCCACAATTAAAAATCTTTCCCGCTATCTTTTCTTTTGAATAATTTAAAGATTCAACATACAAATCTGCTATATCATCAATATGGATATTCGGCCTTTTTTGATCTCCTCCAAAAACAAGAATTTTATTATTACAAATAGCATGCGTTGTTAAAATATTAACCGTTAAATCTAAACGCAATCTTGGCGAATATCCACAAACGGTTGCTGGTCTTAAAATAAGCACCGTAAATTCTTCACTCTGCTGCTTTAAAAGATATTCTTCACACAATACTTTATATCTTGAATAATCTGTCAAAGGTTCCAAGGAAAGCTCTTCTGTTACATTGGGGTCTTCCTTAACGCCATAAACACTTGAGCTTGATGCAAAAATAAAGCGCTCGACACTGTTTTTCTTAGCAATATCAACAAGTGGTAAAAAAGCGTCATAATTAATTGTTTTTGATAGCTCTGGATTAAGTTCATAGCTTGGATCATTAGAAATACACGCTAAATGAATAACCGCATCAACGCCCACCATGAGCTCTTCAATAATTTCTTGGTTACGAACATCCCCTTTAATCTTAACCAAATTCGACTGATCTTTGATCTCGTCAAAAACATGCTCTCCATATAAAAACCAATCTAAAGCTTTAACCGTATATCCAGCTAATAACAACTTAGGAACAAGAACAGATCCAACATATCCCCCCGCCCCAGTCACAAGAATATTCTTAATCATTTCAAAATACCTCTTATTTTCTTATTAACAGATAATGGTGTAATATCTTTCATGCAAAATTTAGAATTCTGGCAAAATGGCATATAACACGGCTTATGTGAACATCTTGTCGAAGAATTGACAATATAGATTCCAGGCATTCTCTGCATGCGCTTATGATTAGTCGGCCCAAACAACGTGACAACCTTTTTTCCTAACGCCTGGCCTATCATTTGACCTAAAGAATCTGAAGTCACAATAACGCGACATTTATTAATCCAACGAATATAAGCATTCAGGTTTTTATGCCCTTCTTGCCAACTAATAGAAAAATCTTTTTTTAACGTCTTCTCTAATTCTTTCCAATTTTCTTTCGGCCATGCTTTTGTTGGCCACTTTGAACCAACAGCATAATTAAAACCAATATCATATACCGGCTTATTTTTCTTTCGATTTAGAATTAACCCCTGACCATCCCACTTGTCCCCAAGAGCCTTATAAAGAATTTCAGCAGTATTTTCGCTAATATTATTTTGATTTTCTTGCCCAGAAAGAAGATGGCGTGTTTGCTTCTTAAAAGTTTCGATATCAAACTTCTTTTCATTAAAATAAAACCCATATCTTTTCTTTGCTGCAATATTCCCTAAGAACGCACAAATACCAATATCTTTTTCTAAATTAATAAAAATATCATATTTTGTTTTATAAATTTTCTTAAAAATAGACGGATTAAAAACTAAGACTCTATCAATATACGGGTTCCCCTCAAGAAGATCCTTTGCTTGATTTGAAACAACCCAAGTCACATGATCATTCTTGTACAAATGTAAAACAATCGTACAAAACAAAACATCTCCAAGGCTGACTGTAGCAGAAATTCCTTTGTCTAAAAACTCAGAAAACCCTGTTTTAATAATTAAAACGCGTTTTTTTCTTTTCATTTTCAAGATTTAATATCCGCTGAACAATAACCATCTTGCTGAAGATGATTTGTTTTAATTTTTATATCACATGGGCTACATAACCCATAATTACCACACTGACGATATGTGTGCTCGATTTTAAGATCAGGATCACTTAGTCGCCCTAAAGATAGATCATTTCTTGTGGCATATAAATCAGAATGGCAACGATAAATTATCCCATCAGGCGCTACTGGCAATGCCGTATTTCGACATTGAACACTTTTCTTAACAACATGCCCAACAGCTGCATCTAAATATTTATAACGCCCATACATCTCTTTGTTCCATATCCCTAAGAAACTTTTTGTTCGAAATTCAACGCCTCGCCTTTTTGCATACTGACAAATCTCATCGGTAAGATTAAGGTATTCTGGATGCTCAATATGAAACAAGCCGATACTTAAGAATTCTTGCAATTTACTAATTCGGTCAATCAAAACCTTATAATCATTTTGCCCTGGATGAAAACTAACTCGAATCGTTGGATAAGGAGCGTCTCTCTTATTCCAATCTAATGCTTTTAAAGCTTTTACAGCCTGTACTGTGACATTTTCAGGAAGAGCTGTTAAAATATCAATCTTCTGATTAACATTCTCTAAAATTTCCCATATTCCTTTATGTAAAAATGGCTCCCCCCCTTGCAATGTTATGGGAACGCCATCAGGTAACTTTAATCGATTAATCGATGAAATCCAATCCGATGCTGATAATTCTTTTAAAATTTTTGTGTTTACATAAGGATTAAACATATTGGTAATGCAGTACGAGCAGGAAAGAAAACAGCGATTCGTTAAATAAATGCCAATATAATCAGTATCGCTTGGCACAATGACTTCAGGAAGAATTTTATAGGAATGATATTTTGTTTGCATCATAAAAGATATATATTAATATATTTAAATTATTATATAAGAAGATAAGAAAAAATCAAGATATATAGAAAACCTTAGTCCTGTTTGGTCAATCCTTGTTTTTCAGCTATAACTTTATCCAAAACCTTTATAGCAACTTGCGTCCGATTAAAGCTATAATCAAAATGTAGTTCAGGCTTTAGACCAGGGAAAAAAATGCTTCCTTCTTTGCCGTGTTTCAAGAAATATTCAAAATTCTTTAAATAGAAAGAATTTGATCTTTTTGAAGCAATTAAAAATCCTGATGAAATAGCATTCTGAGCATCATCAATTTGACCAACGTTACAATAACACTGTGCTAAAACAAGATATGCAATCTGCATATCATTCAACGCCCGCTCAAGAGCAAAAGGAATAAGCTCAAGAATCTGAGCTTGCCATCGTAAAATAGGAAAAGATTTAGCTGTATCAATATAATAACGCGAAGTATTTGGAATCAATTCAACAGCTTTTTTAATATAAAAAATTGCCTTTTTATAATCTTTAAGCTTAAAATAAATCATTCCCTGATCCCACCAGTAAATATACCTTAGAGGGTCTCGTTTAATAGCCTCGCCATAGACAACAATAGCTTTGCTATAATCATTTAAATAATAATAACAAAATCCTAGATTTCCATAAGTACTAGCCAAAGGCTCTGTAAGATTCATTATCGCTTTAAAATAAACAATGCCTGACTTCAGGTTATGAACCGCCAAATTTTTACCAACAACTGATTCGATGTCAGCTTTAAACATGTCTTCTCTAGGTCGCTCGAGATGATAAATATTAATTTTGTTCAAAAAATGAACCTTCCCAATCAAAAAATAACTTGCGATTCCAAGGAGAAAATAAAAAGCAATATTTCGTCTAGAAATAAATATCCAGATTTGTTTTAATGTTTTATTTTTAAAAAAATTATTCCAAATCACTTTAAAAATCTTCTTTCTTTCTATTTCTTGATGGCCAAAGAAACAAAATAATTAACCATAAAAATAATCCAATATAAATAAAAAATATTAGAAAATATATCAACTGCCCACCTAGAGGAGAATATTCAAATAGAACGATATTCTGCCCCCTAGGAAGCGCAACCCCTTTAAAACCAAAATTAGATCGACACAAGTCTTGTTCTTGTCCATTTACAAACACTCGCCAATCCGACTGAAAGCTATCCGTATAAACTAAAAACTTTTCTTTATCAAAATTTGTTTCAACCTTTATGCTATTCGTATTGAAATCAAGAACACTAAATAGATTAGACGAAGATAAAATAATCTTTGCTCGATCAATAATATTTATTTGACCATTAATCTCTAAACCTGCAGTAAAATTATTTTCATTCCTTTTCTTATCTTTCGAAATTAAAGCTAAGTTAATATTCTTTTCGAATATTTCTTTTAAAAGATTTAAACTTTCATCTTCACTATCAATAACTTTAACATGATCATAGATATAAAATTTATGCTGCACATACTGGTTTAATTCTTCTTCAGAAATATTTTTAGATAAATAAAAAGACCATTTAGGTGGAAACCCAGCTCCTGTGTTAACAAAATTAATCAAATCAGCCATCTGAATTCGCGACGCATGAGGAGATTTAATTTTATACTTATTTTTACTATCAAAGATAACTCTTGAATAATTAAACTTTATTT
>Ga0307990_1000734_pt1 | contig 28230 bp, 17 predicted proteins | sample EllFjometagen129_FD_203168 | JGI IMG/M metagenome (GOLD analysis project Ga0307990, IMG submission 203168) | Marine microbial communities from Ellis Fjord, Antarctic Ocean - #129 | ecosystem: Environmental > Aquatic > Marine > Unclassified | place: Southern Ocean | collected 2014-10-08
GGCACGAACCGGGATCATTGCGTGAAATCTATATCGCGGCCAAAGGTTCCTTTCACGATGAGCTTCTCGCCATGGCAGGAGGGCGGAATTGTTTTGACCGCTCCCTTGCGGCGTATCCAAAGATTTCCAAAGAGGCGATCATTTCAAAATCGCCTGAGATCATCATTTTGCTCTACCCGCAAGATTCCATGAGCCAGCGCGATATGGCAAAGAAAAAAGCTCTCTGGTCGCCGCTGTCAACTGTCCGCGCCGTGAAAAACGGGCGTATCTGCGTGGTGCATGGAGGCTTTTCGATGATTCCCGGCCCCCGCATGGCGCGAATCGCCAGGGAGTTTTCAAAATGTGTGGGCAGCAGGCAAAAATAAGAAGGTGGATGCAATAATTTCATCGCATAGCGCGGTCCATTGCGTCCGTCAGTAGTCCGCTCAATTTTTAAAAGCGACTCAAGCGTCGAGGATTTCCCGTACTTTTCTTGCCAAACCGTCCACGGAAAAAGGCTTTGGGATGAAAGTTGCGCCGTTCTGGAGAACGCCATGATGGGCGATGACGTTTTCTGTATAACCGGACATAAAGAGAACTCGAATCGCCGGCCTTATGGTTTTGACCTTTTCATAAACTTCCCTGCCCGTCATGCCCGGCATGATGACGTCGGTGAGCAAAAGGTGGATTTTGCCCTCATAAGTTTTGCACATCTCCACGGCGTCAGCGCCTCGTTTAGTATTTATTACTTTATAGCCGTTCCTCGTCAGAATTGTCTCTGCCAGATCTCGGACCATTTCCTCATCTTCAACAAGGAGAACCGTCTCAGTGCCATTTTTGGATAATACTTCGACCGTTTTGGCTTTAGGCTTAATCGGACCTTTGGCCAGCGGGAGATAAACTCTGAAAGTCGTGCCGATTCCCTCCTCGGTATAGACGTTGATGAAGGCATTGTTCTGTTTGATGATGCCGTAAACTGTTGAGAGCCCGAGACCCGTTCCCTTTCCCTTTTCTTTGGTCGTATAGAAAGGCTCGAAAATGTGCGTCAGAACCTCCTCGGGTATCCCGACGCCGGTGTCGCTGACGGCCAGCATCACGTAGTCGCCGGGAACAGCCCAGAGATAGCGGCTGCAGTATTCGGCGTCCATGCAAAGGTTTTTCGTTTCGATCACAAGCTTTCCGCCGCGACCGAGCATGGCGTCCCGACCGTTAACGACCAGATTGACCAGTATCTGATCGAGTTGGTGCGGGTCGATTTTTACGTTGCCCAGGTTGTCGCCGGGTACGAACTCGAGTTCAATATCCTCCTCAATGACTCTGGTCAGCATATTGCGGCTGTCGTCGATCAAATCGTTGAGGTTCGCAGTGATCGGGGCGATCACCTGTTTGCGACTGAAGCCCAGAAGTTGCTCCGTCAACTTCGCCGCATGGCCGGCGGCCTTTTTTATCTCGGTGACCTGTGGATACAGAGGATTATCCGGCGCAATGGACTCAAGAATCAATTCCGCGTAGCCGTTGACTCCGGTCAGGATATTGTTGAAGTCGTGCGCGATGCCGCCGGCGAGGCGTCCCACGGCCTCCATCTTTTGCGATTGCCGCAGTTGGCTTTCCAACCTCTCCCTGTCATCCTCGGTCTGAAGACGGCTGATGCTGTTGCCGATTTCATTGCCGATCATTTTTAGCATGGATTTTACGGAATCCGGGAAGACACACGTCTTCCGGCTGGAAACGTTTATCGCGCCGATGATGCGTTCGCCGGAAAAGATTGGAACTGAAGCCAGGCTGAGGATATCAGATAAAGTCGCATGATTTGGAAACTTGTCAGGATAATTCTCGACGTACAAAGGTCTTCCCTGGGTGAAAACCTCCTTATAAGGCAATTTGTCTACTTGAACACATCTAACCTGTTCCACGAATTCCATTGGTAAGCCCTTATGGACTTTTATGGCTGCGAATCCTTTGTCTTCCAGGAGGTATATGCCGCCGCCGTCAAATCCGAGCCATTTTAGCAAGCCGTTGAGAACAAATTCGAGCAGTTCCGATAAGCTTACGGCCTCATTGGAAGCCCGAATGAACCGGTTCAATATCGTCAGTTCCCTGTTGCGTTCGGCGATTTCCCCTTCCGCCTTTTTCCGGGAAGTGATGTCGATGACGTTTCCCATCAGCGCTGGATGTCCCTCGTGCTTAATCGGGGATACAAGGAGATCGACCCAGATGACCCGGCCGTTTTTCGCAACGAGCCGGATGGCGTAATGATCGATAGGATTTTCATTGGAAAGACGCCTGCTGGCGCGGGATTTTACAATCTCCTGATCGCGCAAGTGGACATACTCGATGAAAGGCTGACCGAGAAGTGACGGATATTGATCGAGGCTGTATCCCAGCATGGTGACCATTTTAGGATTGCAGTAAACGAGCTTGCCATCGCGGTGGATATAAATGCCCGTCAATGAACTGTCGCTCATATTTCGGTATTTGGTTTCCGATTCGGCAAGGGAGCTTTTGAGTTGTATGTTTTTGAACGCCTCCAGGCTGTGTGCGGAGATGATGCGGCCAATTTTCAGGTCCTGCTGCGAAAAAGGAGGCCCCTCTTTGTCATGCAGCGTTAGGACGCCCAGAATCTCCCCTTTTTCATTCTGGTAGGGAAGCGCCAGCAGCGACCCGTTTTTATATCCGGTCCAGCCCGAAGGCTCAATTTTAGCTCCGGCCTTGATGTCGGAGACAACGAAGCCCTCTTTGCCTTCAAAAACCCTGGCGAATACGGAATCGGGAGGGGGCGGCAGCGATATGGTTTGTTGCTGATGGCCCGGATCAATGGCTGCGATAAGCTGGAGATGATCGTTTTCCCGCCAGAATAGACTTCCGCCGCTCGCCGACATATTTCTTGACAAAAGGCCGAGAATCCGCCCGGCGAGTTCCCCCGTGTTTTCGCATAACGAAAAACTCCTGGTTTCTTCGGCGATGTGCTGGAGCCTTTCATTGAAATCATGGATTTGCAGCGTGCGATCGGAAACGAGGTTTTCCAGACGTTCGCGATATTTTTTATTTTCAAGTTCCAGCGCTTTGATGCGGGCGGCGTTGCTCACGACGACGAGTAAATCTTCCGGCTTCACAGGTTTGGATAGATAATCGTTTGCGCCGGCGCGTAGAGCATCTAAAATTGTTTCAACGCTGGGTTGACCGGTGAACATGATGATCTTGGAAAGCGGTGAAACACGTTTGATGGTTTCGAGAATATCCATGCCGCTAAGACCTGGCAGGATGATATCCAAAATGATGACATCGAAGTCGTGATCCTTGATGAGAGAAAGGGCCTTTTCGCCATCGCCAACGGATTCAACGTCATAGCCCTTTTTTTGAAGAATTCTCGTAAAAACGGTGCGAATATTTTTGTCATCGTCAACAATGAGAACGCGTGTCATTGGGTATGCCCCAGGTAAAAGCTATTTTTTAACTATGATCCGCGTTGCACTATTTGCGAGGTCCACGCGAAGCGCAAATAATCTACCAAATTATACGGGATTGTCATATGGGCAATATGATTGCCCTGTAACTTTTTCTTCGGTGGAGAGGCCCCGTTTATCTTATTGGCGCAGCACTTTCAGGCGAGAAAAAGCGCTAAAATGTTTGTCCAATGTCAGAATGTCCAATCCATGCAGAATGCAGAATGTGGAATGCGCGGATGCCCCCGACAGGGCGTAGGCTTATCGGTTTTGTATTTCGCATTCGCAATTCGTCATTCCGCATTTTTAAGCCCTGCGGGCTTTGGGGCGACTTAGGTGGATTATTGCCATCCTAATTGGTGGCGGGATCGATCAGGCCAGACGCATGCTGGCGATGAAAAGCGGCGTCAAATACAGCTTGAAATAGGTCACTGATGTGGAAACGAGGCGGCCGGTTTTCTTCTCGGTCACGCGGCCGAAGCAGGTTGTGTGGGATACCGGGAGATTCCATGGGCGGATATTCACCTTTTCCCCCACGTACCGATACCCTTTCCCTTTCGCCTCGAACTCGAAGGTGTAGCGGATCTTGCGCTCGCTGAAGTAGTTGAGTTCAAGGGCGCCCTGACAGGAAGCCTTGTCGCACAAACCGCCGATGCTCACCGTTCCCGCAAGTTCCTGCTTGAAAAAGCTATCCGCAAATGGATTGATCCACGGGCCCAGCTCTTTTGGTCCCCAGGTCACCTCGAACTTCATCGGGTGGGTTCCCGGCGTACCGAAGCCCGGCTCGAAGCTGTGTTCGCCGGACATGATCTCGTCTAGTTTAAAGCCCAGACGTTTTTCCTCGAGCATATTGCGAAAATCATCTATGCGTCCCATGTTGGTCTCCTTGGCTCGTGCGTTGACGGAAGCGCTTAGTCCTTTTTCGAAAGGAAGTAGTTGGACGTAAAGCCCACGATGTCCGGGACAAGGGGCAAAAATTTGGAGTAACGAATCAGGTCGTTGGCGATGCTCGTCATCTCAACTTTCTTGCGTTTTTTCACCGCCTTGAAAATGATTTTTCCGGCCTTTTCCGGCGTCATGGAATAATAGGGCACAAGCTTCATGGACAACTTTGCTCCGAAACTTTCTCCTTCGATATCGCTGTAAAAACCGGTGTTGACCATGAAGGGATAAACCGTGGTGACGTGGATTCCATGTCCGCGCAGTTCGTAATACAAGGTCTCCGAATATGCTCCAAGCGCCGATTTCACCGCAGCGTAGGCGCCCCATGTCGGAAGGCGCAAAATGGCTTGCCCGGAAGATATGTTGACGATCTGTCCTCCGCCCTTTTCGATCATGGAAGGTAGGAAAGAATCGACGTGATACAGCGTTCCCATCAGGTTGACATCGATGAGCTTCTTCCACATGGCGATATCCGTATCCGCCAGTTCTCCCGAGTAACCGAAACCCGCATTGTTGATGAGAATATCAAGGCTCCCAAATCTGTCCAAAATATCGGATGCCATGTCCTGGACCTGCCGGCGTTTGGTGATATCCGTCTTATACGTAAGAATTTGCGCGCCCGTCGCCCCCAGCTTTAATCGGGCCGCTTCCAGTGCATCGCCGTTGATGTCCGAAATGATCAGGTTGCACCCCGCATTTACGAAATGCTGCGCCAGGCACAGGCCGATGCCCCCGGCGCCGCCCGTGATCAATACGGATTTGCCTTTGAGTTTCGCCATTTTTTAAACCCTTTCCTTTTTGGTCGACTGCGAGGGCAGGCCGAATCCGCGAAACGCGAACTCGACCAGTTCTTCGATCAACTCCCGCAGCGTGATGCCCGATAACCTTTCATTGAGCCAGATATCCACAACGCGCACGCCGATCCCGAGCAAAGCCTGGGATACGATCTCGGGTCGGCACTCACGCGCAAAGCCATTTTTGATGGCGTGTTCCAGATAGAACTGCGCCAATTTCGCAAACTGATCATAGAAGTCAGCGATTTTTTCCGAGAACCTATGGTCGATGGTCGGCGCCTCCCGAACAAAAAGAAGAGCCATCTTCCGGTTGCGGTCGGCGGTTTCGGCAACCTTGTGCAGCGCACGCACGGAGGCGCTCCGGTACTCGCTGACATCCATGGGAAGATTGGCGCTCATTTCGCTGAACTTTTCCAGAAGATCGCCGATGAACTGGTCCATGAGCATTTCGAAGACTTCGCGCTTGTCTGCAAAGTATCGGTAAAATGTTCCTTGTCCGACACCCGCCTCGGCGACGATGTCGGAGACAAGCGCCTTATGATAGCCTTTTCGCTGAAAAACCGAGGCGGCAGCGTATAAAAGCTGCTGCTTCGTTTCCTGCTTCCTCACCTCGTTGCTTCTGGGGCTAGTCCCTGCCATCGCTTTCCTTTTTCACCTTCCATTTTCACCGAAGCCGATGCTTCGACGAAGTGGATATTTCTTTGACTTCTTCGCGCCAAAAGAGACTCTAAATAAAACGGACGGACGAGTCAATCCGTTTTTGTCCGCAATTTTTCCTGCTAAACCAAGACTGCTTGAAAGCAATTGTCTAAGGAAATCTTCTTGACAAGTGTTGTAGGGAAAAGACAAATTACTAAAAGTGAAGTGGGTAAATTAAACTTGATATTCGCCCAATTCATCGACCACTCATTGAATGAAAAATCCCGGAATCTGCTGCAAGCATGGTACTTAAACAAATATCCATCATCATTGTCACAATAATAGCGGGCCTTTGCCTTGCAACTTGTGAGAAGCAAAAAGATGAGGCGGCGACTGCTTCGAAGGGTGTATTTGAAAAGGACAGCGATTTGATAAATGGCGGTGAAGCTTTCAAACTCGAAGAAGACGGCGAAATGGTTTTCGTTCCAAAGGGCGTCTTTAAAATGGGGAGCAATTTTGGCAATTCCGATGAAGCTCCGATGCATAACGAATATCTCGATGATTTTCGGATAGACAAATATGAATTGACGAATCGTCGATATCAACGGTGCGTCAAGGTCGGCGTCTGCTCGCCGGCAAACAACATTGATGACACGAATTTGAACGGCGCCAGGCAACCCGTCGTTGGTTTGTCGTGGAAGGATTGCGTGAAATTTTGTCGATGGGAGGGGAAAAGACTTCCCACTGAAGCGCAGTGGGAAAAAGCTGCCAGAGGGAGCAATGGGAGAAAATATCCATGGGGCGATGAATTTGATGGCAAAAAAGTCTCCTGCAAAGGCAGTGAGGACGGAATGGAATACACCGCTCCGGTCGGATATTTTGTCCTTGGGGCAAGCCCTTATGGAGCCATGGACATGGCGGGAAATGTCAAAGAATTTGTCAGTGACTGGTACGATTCCAAATACTACAAAACCTCGCCGGCAAAGAATCCTCCCGGCCCAAATATTGGCGAACCAATTCCGCCGGATATGTTGCCTCGTAGGGTGGCCAAAGGAGGATCGTGGAAAAACGACAACCTAAATCTGCGACCCAGCCTACGCAATCCCGTCACCGAAGGTACAGCGAATGATTATTTTGGATGCCGATGCGCCGCCGATGCCATGCCAATGAATCCATCTCAGTACGAATAGCCTATCAACCCTTAGTGGATTGCATGAATTATTCGTTCAATCTTTCCCCTGGGCCATGGCCACGCCCAATCCGTCATAGCAGGCTTTTTGAACCGACGGCGTTTCCAAAAGATCGCAAACGGCCTTGGCGGCGCCGCGATCTATGACTCCAATCTGCGTGGCGAGACCGCGATAGCAAGCCGCTTTTAAGGCGATGGTTTTTCTTGCCTGGCAAAACTCGTCCCCGCGGCTCAGCGTTTTCAAGGCCGCGTAGCCGCCGACATCGGCAACGCAGTTCAAGTCATAGCCTTCGCGCATTTTGCACAGGGCGAAGGCTGCTTCCGGATCCGTCGCCGCAAGACGGCGGACACGCTCAGTTCGACAGCGTGCGGCGAGGTCTGCGTTGGCTGGATTCGCGCAAGGGTCCTCGGCGCCGGGTTCCAGCATCAGATCCAGGTTTTCCATCATCCGCACGCAGCGAAGGCGCAGATCTTCCGATTCGATATCCTCACAAGCGGCCACGGCTTTAAGATAAGATTTGATTTCGGGATTGGATTTGGCGTCATGCCTTAGGTTCTGGACGGCGATGATAAAGACTAATAGCGCCGCCGGCAAAAGCAGTAATGCGTAGCGCTTGCGGTTTTTGCGAATTCCCCTGAGATCATCATCAACTTGCTTGTTCATTAGGATTGAACCTTGGGATGGAAGTCATTTCACAACCGCAACCGTTTCCGCATCCGCCAAAGGCCGCGCGCACATCCCCCGCAAAACCGGTCCATCGTATAAGCTGTCGGCGATAAAACGCGCCAGGTAGCCGCTTCCCAGCGGGGTCAGATGCACAAGGTCGAAGGAGACCGGTTCGTTTTTCACGCTTTCCCACCGCTCGGTCAGATCGCAAAATTCGATGTGATGGGCTTCGGAGAAATCCTTCATCTCTTGCGTGATGCGGGGTTTGAGGGTTTTCACCGGCTGGTTGCCTACTTGAGCCTCAATCTCCGGGACTAAAACAAGCTGGAAATCGTAAGCCCTGGCCACATCGAGCATTATCTCAAGAGAGCGTGTGATCGTTGGAGGAGGAAGTTGTTTGTCTATCACTGGCGCCTGCGGACGAACGAGCAGCTTTCGAAGGAAACCGTATGTCGCCATACCGGAGAATTTGTCCAGAAAAACAATCGTGGGCGACCTGCCGACGCCGTAGCGCAGGACCTGTCGTATCTCTTGTTCGTTTGGTTCACCCAGGCGGTCGAGTTCATGCCGAATGCGCCAGTAATAGCTTTCCGGCCTGCTGTCGCCGTCTTCATTGCCGCCGTAATACAAAATGACGGCGTTGGGATTGTAGCGCCACAGAACTTCCTTGAGCCAAATGGCCAGTTGGAAGGCGTTGTAGCCGCCCCATCCGGCATTGAGGACCTCTATCTTCGATCGGCAATCATCGTGAAGCAGGTTTTCCAATTGCGCCGGCCATGTTTGCTGAGGATTTCCGATTCCGGCTCCATACGTTGAAGACGAGCCCAGGGCGATAATGCGAAAAACATCTTCCGGCTTTTGGTAATGGACGAAGGCGCTGCGAAACTCCTCGCCACGCAGATCCTTGTGATTGTTCATGATGTCCGTGTGTCGATAGATAGCCCAGCTATCAAGCCGGGAGCCGGTCATCGGCAATCCGTGATCTCCGGGTTGTCCGCGGGTCTCATGCATAAACTCGAATCCGGGCAATAATGCGATAAACAAAACCGGTAAAAGGAGTTGCGCGCGATTTAGCAGCTTTCGATGCCGAAGCGCGTGCGCTGCGGTTAAAAAAATTGTCGCCAGGCAAAGGGTGGCGGGGATGACCGGCCACACTGGGAAAAAGAACAGTATGGTTGCGGCAAAAGCGATTATTCCGAAAACAGGGGCAGGGTTTTTTGAAAGTCCATGCGCAAGAATTGTCAGGGCGCACAAGATGCTAATGGTGCCCGATGGTTTTGCCAGCATGCCCGGCATATGGAAAATGATGATTCCAATAATCCCTTGGATGACGCCAAGGAAAATGGCCGGGCGCCCGGAAATTGTGGCGATCTCCGGGCCGCGCATGACGAGGGCGATGGCAATAATAAATGCGATGATTCGCATCGCCAGCGGGATTTCCGCAACTCCGTTTTCGGGGATGAACACGGAGCTTTCCATGGGCGATTCATCGCGTCGGATCAGAAGCATTTTGGAAAATGTCGGTGGAATTTGCCGAACACCGATATAAATCTGCGAGATGGATTTTACCGGCAAATGAAATTGGTAGGTTTTGGATGGTCCGATCTGAATTTCAACCGGTTCTCTGACCGCTCGGGGTTTTGTGTCGGTCGCGGGAATTTGCGACCTCGTATTCGGAAATGTGACGGCTACGGCGCCATCCGGGATAGCAAGAGGCCTATCGCTTAATATCTCAACCAGGGCAGGCTGCGGCGAGGGCGTGTCGCCGACATTGTCGGCGACGATGCGGGGCTTTGAGTTTGAATCCAGCCCGATTTTAAAAACACTCTTCATCGCCACGGTGAGCGACACGGATTTCGCGCGCTTCGGCAAAAACACCAGGGAGTATGCCCCGGGGACCTCGAAGGATCGCGTTTCCAAATGATACACCATCTTGTTAGCGAGACCTTGAGCGTCCGTGATGGGCAATCCGCCGCCGGGGGCCGAAGTGGGCGAAAGCGCCTGCATGGGCGACAAACGAGGTTGGTCTTGTTCCAGGGCCGGGCTTGCGTAGAGGGCGATGCTCAGCGCTGCGACAGTGGCCATCGCCATCGCAAAGCGCAACACTCGCTCAATAGTGTTCGATGAAGTATCTTTAGTCATCCTGCGTGTCACTATACTCCGAAACATTGCCCCTCGTCATGGATGTTTGGCGTCGTCGATTTCCCTAATCGATTCGGCGACCCATTCCCTTCGTGACGGGTCCTCCGTGTTTTTAAGCGCTTCCTGATAAGCTTTTCGAGCAGCGGCAAAGTCGCCCTGCCGACCGGCGAGTTTTGCGAGTTCTATGAAAACCAGCGAAGCCGCTTCGCCGTCAAGGGACTGTAAAGTCTTTTCATAGAGCTCGGCGGCGGCGTTTGTCTTGCCTGAGCTTTCCATTTTTAGAGCTGTTTCCATCACGGTCTGGGTCAGGGAATTTTGGTCGCAATGTGCTTTTACGGCCTTTTGAATGAAGCCGCGAGCAGAGGCGAAATCATCGCGCATGGAAGATATCCCGGCCATATGCAAGGCGGCTTCGGCGTAGATGGCCCCCTCATTATTTTTTAGAATCTCCAGCAGCATCTGCTCGGCTTTTTGCACTGAACCGTTTTGTCGATGAATGAGCGCTTCATCAAGATCAATTCCGGGTATTTGCTCAGGAAAGGCAACTCTCCGAAGCCGCCGGATGGTCTCAAGGGCTGCAGCCCAATCCCTTTTTTGCAGCGTGGCGTGTACTTTCGCCGAAAGAAGGGAATAAATACGTTCGCGATCCTCTGCGTATTGCTCAAGCAAGGGCTCGAAATATTTATTGAAGCTTCCCTCCTTCGTTTTTCCCGCAGCTTCGAGTTTGGCTATTTCATTGAGAGCGTCAATCTTTGGACCGAAGTGAGCGCCTTTTTTCATCAGGATATCCCATTGCTCGTCGGCCTGTTCTTTGCGATCCAGCCATGCCAGTCGACGCGCCAGATTGAAACGCGTGTTGTCATCATTGGCATTGAGGCTCATAAAGAGTTGATACAATAAAAGAGCGGCCTTATCGTCACCGTGAATTACACCGCATTGACCTTTGGTCATAGCTTCCCTGGCTTGATCGGCAGCGTAATCGCCCGTTGGAGCCGGATGCCTGAGGCCAAACAAAACGGCGCGGCGCGGCGGCGTGGCCGCTGAGACCGCAACAACTGTCGCGTTGAAAAGCCCAAGAGCCGCGTAGAGAATCGTGACGATATAGCTGATGCGCCGGACCCATTTTCTATTCCATAGGCGAACTGCCGAAAAGACGGACCACAGGGGCAAAGACAGCCAAGCCGCGAGGATGTACCAGGGTCGCCGCGTATCCAAAGAAAGATAGAATATTAAGGGGATCAGAAAAAACGATGCGAAGGCCAGATCCTCGATACTAAAATCTTTGTCTTTGGCTCGCACATAGAGAAGTGCGGCGAGACACGCGAGAACAGGAGCGCCCCTAAAGCCAAAAAGCATGACGGGAAAGTAGAAAAACCTGCCGGGAAAGTTTTCATCGGAAGAATTGTTGAAATCAAAATAGACTTCATCAGGAACAACACTCAGGTGAGGGATAACCCAAAGGGCCGAGGAGATAAGTACGATGGCCAGCAAAGCGCTTCTGCGCCGTCTGAGCGCTTTGTCTTTCGTGAAACACAAAATGACTCCCGCCGGGACAATGGGGAGAAGCAAAACCATTTTCGTCTGCGCCGCAAGGACGAGGGCACACGCGGCGACGCAAAACGCCAAAGGATTCGACAGGCGGTCGGCGTAATAAATGGCGGCGAAAACCGTCAGGACTCCCGCCAGCAAAGGAGCTTCCAGATTGAAAGACATCCCCGTTTCCCAGAACACAGGATTGGCTAGGAGGATGGCCAGCGGCGCTGCCGCAAGAATCGAGTTTCCCGCCATTTTACGCCCGAGAAGCGTCGCAATAATCAGGGAGATTGACCAAAAGAAAAGGATAGAGAGTCCTGAGCTTAACCAGGAGAAATTTGTCGCCAATATTACAGCTACGCCGACAAAGTAGCCAAGCGGCATGTACCGCGCCGCTTGCTGCCGGAGAACGTGGATAAGCTGTCTGGGATTATTCTGGAGCAACTCGGCGATGCGCAGCGTGTGCGTGTAATGCTGCTGGGAGTCGTGACCGCTGGGGATAATGTTGGCGTAATGCCACCAGGACAGGGCGAACAGACTCACGATTATCAATGCGGTCATTGCGAAAACCGGCAGGCCTCCGCCGTTGGCGTCGCCTGCAAACCGTCGATAAAGTCTGAGCGGGACTTGAAATATTTTCATGCCCGAATCGCCCCAGTGAAAAAAGTCGTTTCGACTTTAGCCTTCCGCCTTCAGTCTTTTCCCTTCATCCTTCGACCTTTCTCCTTCCGCATTCGACTCCGGTCCGGGCATCTGCTCGAACTCATGACGCAGAAATAGGACCAGGGGGATGGCGAGCATCAGGCCGACGATTCCGAACAGGACTTCGCAAACGACCAGGGAGGTGAGTGTGATGAACATGGGCATGTGTACGATATCGCCGATGATCTTCGAATTAAGAAAGTATTCCAGTTTGTGAACGCCGATTAGAAGACCTAGGCAGATTGCGGCGGCCCAGGGACCGATGGTCACGAAGGCCATAACCGTCAGAATCGTGTTGGAAATCAAATTGCCGGCTACCGGAAGCAATCCAAAAACAAAAACAGCGCCGATCAACAAAAACGGATAGGGCAAACCCAGGGCGAAAATGACAATCGTGGAGATGGCAGTGTTGATGCCGGAAATGATGATTTGGCCGCCCATGACGCGCCGGAAGTAGTAATAGAAAACACGTACGCGCGTGATCACGAAGCGGTAGAAAAAATTCATCAGGCTTTTCGGCCGGCGACCGAAAACGCCGTCAAGTTTTTCCGTTTTATGATAGAGAAGCAGGTTCAGAACGAGGGCGAAAATGAAATAGATAAAACCTTTGTAAGATGCTGAGAATACGCCGGCCAGAAATTTCAGCGTGCTGGTGGTCCCGGTGACGATGGCGCTTTTGACTTCCTGCGGGTTGACGTATTGCGTGAGGTCCCAACGGGCGTTGGCGTTTTCGAACAGCGTGATTGCCTGGCTTTGTAGTGTCTCGGCCAAACCGGGCATCTGTGCAATCAGGTTGGGGATGATGTTGTAAAACAGTACTGTAAACAGGGCGATAACGGCTAAATACAGTATGGAAAATAGAAGCGCTTTGGGCACAAAGGGAACCAATCGCCGCACATCGTTGGTCATGAAATCGGAAACCAGATACAGAAAAAGAAAGGAGACAACGAATACTGTCAGGTTCGATGCGAAGCATAAAAGGACCAGGCCCGCAAAAAACGTATAGCCCGCGAGATAGGGATGCGCGTCGATAATCGTGTTTTTACGCCGAGTCCAATCCGCCTCGTTCTTCCATTGAAAGCGAGTGGTTTCGTTCGCGGAGTCCAGCAGGTCCTCTTCACTGTCGCTGCCGACCGGCTTTTGATCCTTTTGGAATTTCATGTCTTTGACCAAATTACACCCATCTTCTTAAGCGCGCATTGATAAAACGAAATATCAGTTTGACCTTTGTCGTTTCGCTTTATTATGAGCGGAGAATCATGCCTCGCATGATGGACCCAACCGGGCTGCCGGTCAATAAAATTACATGATGCCACGCCAGCGGGCGAAGGCCATCGCTCAAGTCGCCTGGTCTTCGAATATCTTCTTCAGGAAACGGCCTGTGTGGCTATTTTCATTGGCGGCGATGTCTTCGGGCCGTCCCTTGGCGATGATCCGACCGCCCCCGTCTCCGCCTTCCGGCCCCAGGTCGATGATCCAGTCGGCGGTTTTGATCACGTCCAGGTTATGCTCGATGACAATCACCGTGTTCCCCGCGTCCAGGAGCTTTCCCAGCACTTCGAGAAGTTTTTTGATGTCCTCGAAATGAAGCCCGGTGGTCGGTTCGTCGAGGATGTAGATCGTTTTTCCGGTTGAGCGTTTGGAAAGCTCTTTGGACAGCTTGATGCGCTGCGCCTCGCCGCCGGAAAGCGTGGTCGCCTGCTGCCCCAGGTGAATGTACCCCAATCCCACATCCTGCAAGGTTTTGAGTTTGTTGTAGATGACGGGAATATTCGACAGAAAATCCGCCGCCTGATTGACCGTCATGTCCAGCACATCGGCGATGGATTTTCCCTTGTACTTCACTTCCAGCGTGTCCCGGTTATAGCGCCGCCCCCGGCAATCGTCGCATGTGACGTAAACATCGGGCAGGAAGTGCATCTCGATCTTGATGAGGCCGTCGCCCTCGCAGGTTTCACAGCGTCCGCCCTTGACGTTGAAGGAAAATCGCCCTGGTTTATAACCGCGCACCTTGGACTCCGGCAGCGACGCGAACAGGTCGCGGATCGGCGTAAAAAGTCCGGTGTACGTCGCCGGGTTGCTGCGCGGCGTGCGACCAATAGGGGACTGGTCGATGTTGATCACCTTGTCCACGAAAGACAGCCCCTTGATTTTGTCGAAGGGCGACGGGCGATCCTTGGAACGATAAAGGTGCTGTGCCAGCGCGCGATGGAAGGTATCGATGATCAGCGTGGATTTGCCCGAACCCGAAACCCCCGTTACGCAGGTGAAAGCGCCCAGCGGAAAAGACACGTCGATCTTTTTCAGGTTGTTGCCGCGGCAGCCCGTGAGTGTGATGGCGCGTTTTTTAATGACACGCCTCTTGGCCGGAATGCCGATGGACAGCTCGCCGGACAGGTATCGTCCGGTCAGGGATTTTTTGCTGCGGATTAATCCCCGCACGTTTCCAGCGTAAACGATCTCGCCGCCGTGAACCCCGGCGCCGGGCCCCATGTCGATCACGTAGTCGGCCGCAGCGATGGTCTCTGCGTCGTGTTCCACGATGATGACGGTGTTGCCCAGATCCCGCAGTCGCTTGAGCATTCGAAGCAGCCGCTTGTTGTCTCGCTGATGCAGCCCGATGGAAGGCTCGTCGAGGATGTAGAGCACGCCGACCAAGGATGAGCCGATCTGCGTGGCCAGGCGGATGCGCTGGCTTTCGCCTCCGGCCAGGGTCCCGCTTTTGCGGTCAAGGGAAAGGTAGTCCAATCCCACGGCCTTGAGGAATCCTAGGCGCTCCTTTACCTCGCGCAGCACGCGCCGGGCAATCTCTGTTTGCTTTTTGCTGAGCTTGATCTCATCGATGAATTTGACGGAGTTGGCGATGGACAGGGCCGTGAGTTCGGAGATGTTCAGGCCGTTGATGCGGATGTTTCTCGCCTCGATGCGCAGTCGCTGCCCTTTGCAATCGGCGCAGGGCATAACGCTCATAAAGCGACGAATTTCCTCGCGCATCATCTCGCTGCCCGTTTCATGAAATCGCCGGTCCAGGTTGGGGATGACGCCCTCGAATGGCCGCGTGTAGGAATAGCGTCTTTCGCCGTCCTGATGATCGAAGCGAATGTCTGCGTCTCCGCTTCCGTAAAGCAGAAGATTCCGAACATTTTCCGGAAGATCCTTCCAAGGCGTGAAGATGGAAAACTTATAGAGCTTCGTCAGGCTTTCAAGGATGCTGTGGAAAAATACGGAGCCGATGCGATTGGCCCAAGGTACGACCGCGCCGTCTCTGAGCGACAGGTTCGGGTCCGGCGTAATCAGATCCGGGTCGATGAACATCTTTGAGCCCAGGCCATCGCAAGCGGGGCAGGCGCCGTGCGGATTGTTGAAGGAAAACATCCGAGGCTCGATTTCAGGATAGCTGATTCCGCATTCAACGCACGCAAAGTTTTCGCTGAAAATGCGCGGGGGCTCATCGCCGACGATCACTTTGAGCAATCCCTCGGCGTTTTTCAAAGCGGTCTCAATCGAGTCGGTCAGACGCCTTTCGATGCCGTCGCGCATTTTGATTCGGTCCACGTACAGGTCAATATCGTGCTTGACCGTTTTCTTGAGCTTCGGCGTTTCGGACAGATCGTAAGTCTTTCCATCGATGATTGCGCGGACGAAACCCGCTCGGGCGAACTGTGTCAGTTCTTTCTTATATTCTCCCTTTCGTCCCCGCACGATCGGCGCCAGGATGGAAATCGGGGTCTCTGCGGGATGATGCATTATCGCGTCCACCATCTGCTGCGGCGACTGCGCGGTGATGGGCTTGTGGCAAGAGTGGCAATAGGGGGTTCCGATCCGCGCATAGAGCAAGCGCAGGTAGTCGTAAATCTCGGTGACGGTTCCGACGGTTGAACGGGGATTTCGGCTTGTGGTCTTTTGCTCGATGCTGATGGCCGGCGACAGACCTTCAATCAAATCCACATCGGGCTTTGCGAACTGTTCAAGGAACTGCCGGGCGTATGAAGACAGGCTTTCCACGTAGCGCCTCTGGCCCTCGGCGTAGATCGTGTCGAAGGCCAGTGAACTTTTGCCCGAGCCGGATATGCCGGTGATGACAACCAGCTTATTGCGGGGAATATCGCAGCTTACGTTGCGCAGATTGTGTTCCCGCGCGCCCTTGATGACAAGTTTGTCCGAGTTCATTTATCCGTGGATTCTAATTTTTTGCACCATGTCGGCAGCGGTTTTGATGGCGGTAATCATGCTGGTCGGATCGGCCGAGTACTTTCCGGCGATGTCTAGCGCCGTGCCGTGGTCCGGGGAGGTGCGGATGATGGGCAGCCCCAGCGTGATGTTCACTCCTTTGTCGAAGTGAAGCAGCTTGATCGGGATCATGGCCTGGTCATGCGTCGGCGTTGCCACCACGTCGTACTCGCCTTTAACGGCTTTGACAAAGATCGTGTCCGCCGGATGAGGCCCGCTGATGTTGATCCCTTCCGAGCGCAGGCGCACAACTGCCGGCGCAAGGATTTCGATTTCCTCTTTTCCGAAAAGGCCGCCTTCGCCGCCGTGCGGATTGAGGGCGCACAAGGCGATCCTGGCTTTGCTCATGCCGAAATATCGCTGCATATCCTTATCGATCACCCTGATCTTTTCTTCCACCAGCTTGCGGGTCAACATATCGGGTACTTCGCGGATCGGGCAATGCGTCGTCAAAGGAACAACGCGCAAAGTTTCGCCGATGAGCATCATGACCGGCGTTTGCGTTCCCGTCAGATCGCCCAGGATTTCCGTGTGACCCGGGTAATGGATGCCGGCCTTATGAAGAGCCGACTTCGTGATGGGCGCCGTGACCAGGGCATCGACATCCGCCACCATGGCCAGTTCAACGGCCATGCGTACGAAAGCGGCCTGCGCCATGCCCCGAAAAGCAAGGTCGTATCCCATACGCGGTGCGCCGTCTGCCTCGCCAGGCTTCGGGGCGCCGGCATATTCTGAAAGGCGCTCGGGCGTTTCAACCGGTATGGAGCGCCCAATCTGCCGGGCGATGTCCTCCAGGCCGCAGGCCTTGGCCGCATCCACAAAACCTTCTTTGATTCCAATCAGAATCGGTCGGCAGACTCGAAATGCCTCCGGTAGCGCCTTGGCGACGATCTCCGGACCGATGCCGGCCGGATCACCCATTGTTATGGCGAGCGTTGGTAATGCCATTTAATAATTCCCAGTAAGGATGAAGGGTGGAGGATGAAGGATAAGTTGGACAGGCCGAACCCTAAACCCTCCTGAGCACTGAGCGCTAACCTTAATTGAACTCGTCGATTTTGATGTCCACGAAGCTCTTCTTATACAATTCTTTGGCCAACTTTTGCATTTCCCGCTGACTGGCCTCATTGCGCAGTTGTATCATGATCCTGTCGCGCACTTCCTCAAAAGGTTTGCTGCCGTCGTTGGTGCGGTCCAGGCATTTGAGAATGAAGAATCCCGCAGTGTCTCGATAAACGGTGGATACCTGCCCCGACTCCAGATTCTCGGCGGCTCGCTTATAGGTTTTTTTCAGCTGGGATCCCAGAAGGAACTGCCCGAGGATCCCTCCGTTTTTTGCCGTGGAACCGTCGGAACGTTCGCGCGCAGATTGTTCGAAGTCCGCTCCGGCCAAAAGCGCCTCGTAGGTGGAGGCCGCTTCATCAAACACTTGCCGGATGGTCTCATCATTGGCGGCGGCGGGAAGGTTGAAGCGAATTTCCGCGAGTGTGATCCTGATATCGGCAATGTAGTCATTCAAATGCAATTGATAATAGGACATGGCTTCTTCTTCACTCACCTTCACACGGTCCTTCATGCGGATGCCGACGTACTGGTCGGTCAGGATACTGTTGCGGATCTCATCACGAAACTCCTTCATGGTTATCCCATCACGCAAAAGCGTTTGATTAAGCTGCTCGCGCGTGAGCTGATTGGCCTTCATGATGCTTTGTATCCGACTGTCAATATCCTGTTCTTCAACGGGGATGCCCAGACGCGCCACTTCTCTTTCCAGAAGTTTCCGTTCTATCAGCGCCCTCAATGTATCCTTGCGGATTTTCTGGATGCGCTGTTCCCGTTTTTCCGGCAATTCTTCTTTGGCTTGCGCCAGATAGGCGTTGATGATTTGCTGGGATTTGACTTCGATTTCGTGAACCGTGATGACCTCGTCGTCCACAATGGCGGCAATGCGATTCACGATTTCGGCGCGTGCAATGGCTGCCGTGAAAAAGAGTGTGGCCAGCGCGGTGCAAATGGAGATCAATTTTCTATTCATGAAGACTTCCTTATAGTCATCCGATGGCGATCATAAACTCTGGCGAATGAAAAATCCACGGTAATTATTATCCTGGCCCGGCTTTTTAGAATGTCGCCCATAGCGACGGAAAAAAAGCGGGCGGTCGACTTTGGCAACGACCGCCCGCAGTTGTCTCATTTTCAAAATCGCGTGATCTTCAGATCACCTAAAAGCAATGAAAGCCTTATTTCCCACCCATCTTCACAGTTTCTTTGGCTTCCGCGGGCGCTTTTTCTGCCTCGGCTTCATCAATCAGCAGTTCGTCATTGATGTCGACCGGGTATTTTTTACGAATATCCTCGGTGAAAGAGTCAAGGGCGGTTTTCTGAAACTCCTGGGCCAGCTTTCTTTTGATCTGCTTTTCAACCTTATCGTATTCTTTCGGCTGCGCGGGAGTCTTCTCGATAAATTGAAGGATGTTGTAGCCGCGACGATCTTTGAAAGGCGCGCTGACCTCATCCTTGGCGCTGAAAGCGAAGGCGACATCGTCGAATTCCTTGGATTTCAGGCTCTTACGGATGGGAGGGAGTTTGCCGCCTTTTTTGGCGGAGCCTTTGTCATTCGAGTACTTTTTCGCGGCCTCTTCAAAGGAAATTTTGCCGGATTTGATTTCGTTGTAAACCTTGTCGGCATTTTCCTTGATCTCTTTTTCCTTGTCCTCGGAATCACCACGTTTCAGGCGAAAGAGGATGTGATTCACGCTGACCGTTTCCGGCGTCTGATACTCTTCCGGGTTTCCGTCGTAATGAGCCTTGGCTTCAGCGTCGCCGACCTCGGTTTTCTTTTCCATCAGTTCTTTTTTGATCTTGCCGGCAAGAATGGATTTCTTGATTGATTCGAGCTGATCCGTGAATTCCTGGTCCTTGTTCATGCCGCGGGCCAGAGCTTCCTGATAATAAAGCTCTTCGGTGATCAAACGATCAAGGTATTCCAGTTTGCCTTTTTTGGAAGCAACGCGTCGCTTGTAAAAGGGCGGAATTTTTTCCAGCTTGGCGTTGAATTCTTCCAGCGTAACGACTTCGCTGCCCACTTTGGCCAGAGTCGTTCCGCTCTTGGCTTTGGCCGCCGCCGTGGTCGTTGGCGTGGACGCGGTGGGCTGACAAGCGCTAAGAGAAAATAAAACGAGCGTAAATACTGACACCGCAATGGCTATCCGTTTACTCATAGTTTCACCATCCTTTTTTCGTGACACCTTATTATGTTTTGTTAGCGCTTTTGCGCTATGGAAATAACTTCCCTTTCAGGTTCGCGGTTTTTACCATAGATATTCAGAGCGATCAAGCCTTTTTGCACCGCTTCAAATAACCGGTTCCCCGAGCATTTCCCAATCATCTCCATGAGCTTTCCATCAGGCAGGAGACGAAAACGCTCAGGATTTTGACTAACCATTTCGACAAGTTCGGAAATTTTTACCGGTGTGTCCGTATTGAAAGAAAAAATGAGGGATTCCTTTTTGTAATCGATGGCCGTAATTCGCAGTGGCGCAGCGAGGATTTTCAGGCTCACGACCTCGAACAGGCGCAAAACTTCCTCGGGCGCATTGCCGAAACGATCCAGGATTTCGCCTCTCACATCTTCCAGAGTCTGCTCATCGGGCGCTTCCGAGATTCGCTTGTAGGCGCCCAGGCGAATGGATTCGGGCGGGATATAATCATCGGGGATATAGGCGGGAATGGGCAGATTGACCTCCGTTTCGATCTTTTCCGTCACATCTTCGCCCTTCAGACGCCGAATTTCCTCGTCCAGAAGCTCACGAAACAGTTCGTAGCCGATGGCGGTGATGTGCCCTGACTGCTCGCCTCCCAAAAGATTGCCCGCGCCGCGGATTTCCAGGTCCTTTCCGGCCACCTTGTAGCCGCTGCCCAGTTCGGAAAAGTTTTTGATGGCCGAAAGCCGGCGGCGGGCGTCCTTGCCGATTTTTGCGCCTTCCGGGATAACCAGATAACAAAAAGCCTGGGTTTTGCTGCGGCCCACGCGCCCCCGGAGTTGGTAGAGCTGCGCCAACCCCAGCATATCGGCCCTGTTGATGATAATTGTGTTGGCCTGCGGGTAATCCAGGCCCGATCCCACGATGGTTGTGGCTACGAAGATGTCGAATCGACGTTCGGCGAAGTCGATCAAAAGCTGTTCAATCTGATCGCCAGGCATTTGGCCGTGACCGATTCGGATGCGCGCCGACGGCGCAAGACGGCGAACTTTGTCGGCTATGCCGTCGATGCTCTGCACCCGGTTATGGATGAAAAATACCTGCCCTCCGCGGCTGAGCTCTCGTTTCAGGGCCGAGCGAAGCGTATCCTCATCCCACCGCGTGATGAAAGTGCGCACGGAAAGGCGATCTTCGGGGGGAGTATTGATGATGGACATGTCGCGTATGCCGACAAGGCTCATGTGAAGCGTGCGAGGAATTGGCGTGGCCGTCATGGCCATTACATCCACCATCGCCTTCATGGATTTTATCTTCTCCTTTTGCGCCACGCCGAAAAGCTGCTCTTCGTCCACGACCAAAAGGCCCAGATCTTTGAACTTCACCTTTTTGCCCAGGAGCTGATGCGTGCCGATGATCACATCGGCCTGCCCGGATTCAAGCTCCTCCAAAACCTTCAAACGTTCTTTCGGCGCGACGAAACGCGACAGCACTTTGACCCGGATTCCAAACGGCGCCATGCGTGCGGTGAATGTCCGGTGATGTTGAAAGGCCAGTGTTGTGGTTGGAGCCAGCACGGCGGCCTGCTTGCCGTCGTTCACGGCCAGAAAAGCCGCCCTTAAGGCCACTTCCGTTTTCCCGAATCCCACATCGCCGCAGATCAGGCGATCCATCGGCTTGTCCATTTTCATGTCGTCGACAATGGTGTTGATGGTCGTGATCTGGTCGGGCGTCTCATCGTAGGGGAAGGTTCTTTCAAAATCCTCAAACAGTTCTCCGCCGTCCGCAAATGCGTAACCGGGCAGCGATTCGCGCTTGGCGTAAAGCTTGATGAGCTGCCCCGCCATTTTGCGTATCGCCGCCTTGGCGCGGCTCTTTTTGCGATCCCAGGATCCTGTGCCGAGCTTGTCGATTCTGGGCATGGTTTCACCGGCGCCCACGTACCTTTGCACCAGCGCCAGGCGATCCACCGGAAGATAAAGTTTGTCGCCGCCGGCGTATTCGATGTGAAGGAATTCTCCTTCCGCTCCGAAAAGACACAGGCGGGTCAGGCCGCAAAATATGCCGATCCCGTGGCGCACATGGACTATCGCGTCGCCCTCGGACAAATCGCCGAAATCGGCGATGGGCTCGCCCTTTTTTCCCCGGTAGGCATCGGATCGCTTTCTTGGGCCGAATATTTCCTCTTCGGTTACCAGGGCCGTTTGAAGCGATGGAATAACTGCTCCGGCCGACAGTTCGCCGATGAGTATTGGGATGCGTAGCGAAGCAGGGCGACCCAGAAAATCAGCAACGCTTTGCTCAGCGCCCGCCGCGCAGTTTGGTTTGTAGCTTTCGAGCAAACGCCGCAATCGGTCGGCTCCTGAAGGTCCTCGCGCCACCAGCGCGGTGCGAAAGCCCTTGTCGGTCCAGCGTTCAAGACGTTGCGTGAGAGGCTCCAGCATTTTCTCGCTCCGTGTTCGCTCCAGAATCTCGCTACGCAGATCCGCGTTGGTTTCGGCCTCGAATCGAAAAGACAAACCCCTGCCTTCGGGGAAGGCGACTTCGCTGCCGCAAGCCAAATGCCGCAGGCGCTCCAGACTGTCGAAAAATTCTTCGGGGCTTTGATAGAGACTTTGATACTCGACGCACAGCTTGCCGGCTTCCCGCGCCGTGGCGCGTCGTTTGTTGATAATGCCTTTTTCCGTGTGCGCCATCGCGTCCGTCAGGTCGGGATCGACCACCAGGACGGATGCTGAGGAGGAAAGATAATCGGCTATCGAGTCCAGGCGTTCATACAAAAGCGGCAGAAGGAATTCGATGCCCGGCGTATGGATTCCGGCGCGGACCTCTTCGACCAGGCGGTTTCGAAGGCGGCGGTCCACGTTCTGTGCGTCGGCCATCGGCTTGATCCGTTCGGCGAACTGGTCCGGCGTTCCCTCGCTGATGATCGCCTCCTGGCACGCGAAGATGCGGGCGCTGTCAATGTGCTTGAGCGTAGTCTGCCTGAGCGGGGAAAAGGAGCGGATCGACCGGATTTCATCGCCGAAAAGCTCGATTCGACTCGGGTGTGAAAGAAGCGGACTCCAAAAATCGATGACGCCGCCGCGAACGGCGTACTCTCCCACATCTTCCACGAGGGGCGCCCGGTGATAGCCCGATTCTTCCAGGGCGTAGATCATGATCTCCCGATCTGCCTCCTCCCCCACGCGCACATCCAATGCGGAGCCGGAAAGTTTGCCTTTCGGGATCACTCTTTTGAGCAAAGGGCCGACCGCCGAGACGACGACCGCCTCGCTGCGAACCGAACCCAGCGCCGCCAGCGCCGACAGTCGCGCCGCAGTGATGGCCGAGTGCGGCGACAGGGATTCGTAAGGCGCAACGTCGTAGGGAGGATAATAAAAAAGCTGGTCCTGGCGTCCGGTGTCAGCGAGGAAGAACTGCAAATCGTCATGAAGCCGTTTGGCTGATTGCGCGTCGGGGCAAATGACCAATAAGGCGCCGCGGTGCGAGACAATGACTTCCGCGGCCACGAGAGGTATCGCGGCGCCGCGCAGTCCTGAAATAGCCAGGTCCGGTCCTCCGGAGTCCTCAAGAGTTTTGCCAAGTTCGAAAAACTCGGGAACCAAGCCTGAAAATGAAATGATTTTAGCCATCGGAACTCACCGACGAAAAGCTGTTTTGCGATTGAGGCCTACATTCGCCTTCGCGAGAAGCGGTGTTGTAACCCTTCCAAAATCTTAAAACAAGGTTGACTGCGCCGCAAATTCGTAAAGTATAGCGAAAGGTGTTTTTTGCTTTGACGAAGCAACTATAACGCTGAATCGACGAACTATCCGGAAATTCCGGATAGTTCAAATTGAGAGGGACGAAATGGGAATCGACGCAGCGACATTTGAAGAAACATATAAAATTATGAGCAAACGGTTGGCCGGGATCGTCCCGAAAGACGAGATCAGGCCAAAGGCCGAGTTGGCTTATGAGATCAATCGGCTGAAAAAAGAGCGAAACGCCCTCATTTTAGGCCACAACTACATGGAGCCGGCGCTTTTTGTCAGCGTGCCCGACATGGTCGGCGATTCTCTCCAGTTGGCGCGAATGGCCCTGGAAACCGATTGCGACCCGATCATCTTTTGCGGTGTTCGCTTCATGGCTGAGTCGGCGAAAATCCTCAATCCTCAAAAGACCGTTTTGCTTCCCGCGACGCGGGCAGGGTGCTCTTTGGCCGAGAGCATCAGCGCCGAAGATGTGCGCAAACTCCGCGCGAAATATCCCGGGCTGCCCGTTGTCAATTACATCAACACCTACGTTGATATAAAAGCCGAGGTGGATGTTTGCTGCACCTCTGCCAACTCGGTGAAGGTTGTGCAATCCTACGGAAACCAACCGGTGATTTTCACGCCGGATGAGTACATGGCAAAAAATATCGGCGCGGAAACCGGGCGTCCGGTTTACGTCATTCCCAATGACGGAGATACCTCCCGTTGGACCGATCTAAAGGACTTGCCCGCCGACGTGATTATCGGCTGGCGGGGGCGCTGCGAGGTGCACGAAGCGTTTAGCCTGGCGGATGTCCAGGAAGTGAGGGAGCAAATTCCGGGCGTCGCCATTTTGGCTCATCCCGAATGCAGCCCGGAAGTTTTCGAAGCCGCCGATTTCGGGGGAAGCACTTCGCAAATGATAAAAAACGTCATGGAAAGCGCCGCGCCGCACTTTTTCCTTTTGACCGAATGCAGTATGGGCGACAACATTATGGCGGAAAATCCAAGCAAAGACATCCTGCGCATGTGCTCCAAAACCTGCACGCACATGAAAGAGGTCACGCTCGAAGAAGTACTCAGGTCTTTGCGTGAGAATGTACAGCGGATTGAAATCGACGAAGAGCTTCGCCTTCGCGCGAAAGGCTCCCTCGACAGAATGCTTCAAATCAGTTGAGCCTAACCCCGCGCAACGCAGCCGAGGGCGGTTGTGCCGCACGGTTTTCGCTTTGCGTGAGCTTGACTGGCGAACAAAACAGGCCAATAGGAAACCAAAAAGATTGTCGGAAATCGCAGCGTGATGTAGCACAGGCGGGGGTGCCTGTGTCCGAAATCCTGCACATTCTTTGACAAATGGATGCCAGTCACCAACAACTCTTAACCGGGCATATTGAGTTTGCGCGGTATTTATAGTAGGTAGGGCGCCGACTATCAGGGTTGCTTAAATACGCACCCACTGCGTGAAAAGGACGAGCACAATGGATTGGACAATCATTCCTCTAGTAGGATCATTTCTGGATAAATACTGGGGACCTTTTTTTGAGGCGTTTAATGAACTAGCCAGCGAAAACGGTCTTATCGAGCCGCGGATAACCTCGCCGTTAATATTCATTATGGGGCTGCTCCTTCTGTGGCAAGTGCTCCGGCTGCACAGATCGCATAGAGAAATTTGCCGCCTTCAAGATTTGCTCGGTGCAAGGAAAACGGACAAAGAAGAGGCCGAAGAAGCTCTCCCGGCTTCCGATGAAACCGCCGAAGCCGCGCTCGAAACAGTTTTTGAAGAAGCGGCGGCACCCGAGCTTGTGGCGGCGCCGGAAATTATCCCCGAGCCTGAACCGGAACCCGAGCCTGAACCCGAGCCCAAGCCAAAGCTCAGTTTTTTTGACCGGCTCAAAAATGGCCTAGCCAAAACCAGCGCCGGATTTGTCGGCAAAATTGATCAGGTTCTTACTGGTCGCAAAAGCATCGACGACGACCTTTTCGATGATTTGGAAGAAGCGCTGGTGACAGCCGACATCGGCATTCAGACATCCTACAAACTCCTGGAAGGCGCGCGCGAGGCGATTGAAAAAAAGAGTTTGAATGATCCCGAGGCCTTGAAAAGTCTTCTCAAGGAGCAAATTTCAGACATTCTTTGCCAGGAGCATCCTCCCCTGGATGCGGACCGCGCAAAGCCATTCGTCATTTTGGTTGTGGGCGTCAACGGCGTGGGCAAGACAACGACCATCGGCAAGTTGGCTTCGAAATATGTCGCCGAAGGCAAGTCCGTAATGTTGGGCGCCGCGGACACTTTCCGCGCGGCGGCCATCGAACAGCTTGAAATTTGGAGTACGCGGGCAAAGGCCGATTTCGTGAAACAGAAAACCGGCGCCGACCCTTCGGCAGTGGCCTACGACACTGTGCAGGCCGCCAAAAATCGCGGCGCCGATGTCGTGATCGTGGATACCGCCGGTCGCCTGCACACGAAATCGAACCTGATGGAAGAACTCAAGAAGATCAAGCGCGTCATGAGCAAGATCATCCCTGACGCGCCGCATGAGACCTTTCTGGTTCTGGATGCGACCACGGGGCAGAACGCTATTTTGCAGGCCAAGGCCTTCAATGAAGCTATCGATCTTTCCGGCCTCATTCTCACGAAACTCGACGGCACCAGCAAGGGCGGATGCATCGTGGGAATCAGCGACGAGTTGAGCGTGCCGATCCGCTTTATCGGCATCGGCGAACAAATCGACGATTTGCGTCCCTTCGACGCGCAGGATTTTGTCAAAGCGTTATTTGATCGATAGATTCACCGACTTAACGACTGTCGCTCCGTCGTGCGATTCCGCTTCCCAAAAGCCGCTTTGACGCTTTTGCGGGTGGTCTGCGCTAACAACAGTTGGATAGAGAAGCACCAAAGTTTCGGGCCACTATCGGAGTTGGCCTGAAGAGCATTCATCATGGCTCTTTTGGGGGTTTGTAGAAAAACCGTTCGCCCAACGAGCCGGAAAAGGCGTAGTGGTCCCGGACCGCATCGACAATGGTCCCAGGATATCGCTCTCGGGTTAATCCCTCCATGCTGTGGGCCGGGCTTGAAAGCACGATCAGCGCGTAGGTTTGGTTCTGGATTCGCTGAACGTACCTGTCCGGGGAAAGGCGGCCTTGCGCCACGAGGGTTTTCAGCAAGTCCGGGTGGGGAATGTCCACCGCATCCGCTCTGCCCGCCACGATCGCAAAGCCCAGGTCCTCCATCATCAGTGGGCCCCGGTGGATTTTCAGGACCTTGACAAACAGCTTTTCGGTCTTGGCCGAAAGATCGATAAACGCCTTGTCAGCCAGATGCCCGATCCCCGCCGCCCCGATGAGTGAAACGATCAGAAACGCCGTGGCCGCGGCATATTCGCCTTTTAGCGACTCAATCTTGATAAGCGCCAAGCCAAACCCGACCGCGCAGGCGGCGTTAAACTCGAAAAAGTAAAGCGGGCACGAACCTTCCTTGCCCAGCCAGACCAGATTGACCAGGCAGCAAAGCCCGAAGATCTGCACCAGCGAATCCTTTTTGGCCGTCTTTTTCAAAACCAGCAGCATGCCGACAAACCCAAAAATCGGTATCAGGTGGAGTGGGAAAAACGATAGTGGGTAAAGCCGGATATAATCATACAGCAACGCCCAGGAAAACGGTCGCACCGCGTTTTTCACGATCGATTCTAAAAAAATACGCCCGGTGGCAAGTTCCATGCAGCCGATGCACGCGGCCATCAAAAACCCGTAGATTCCGGCAAAGGCCAGGGCATTTTTTCGGTTGTATGCAAGGAGCCAGACCCCGATGGCCAGCGGTGCGGCCACAGCGGTCTGCTTGGTCATCCAAGCTGCGCATCCGAGAGCGGCAGCCAGGGCCAGACCCCGGATCGAAGCCCCGGAAAAAAGCCCGGCAGTAATGCACCCAAGGGAAAGCGCCGCAGCTAAAATATCCACCCGCACCGCCGCCCCAAAACCCACACTTTCGGGCAACACGAGAAAGCAGGCTGCGGCCCCGACCGAGACCTTCCAGCTGCCCCCCAATCGAGCCACGAGCATGGCCACAAAAAACGCAATGGCCATAAGCGACACAAAGCTGACGATCCGTCCCGGGAGAAAGGGGTTTGCATCGCTAGTAATAAGCGATAGCAGGGCTGTGTGCAGGGGGGGATACATCCAGATCGGCAGAGCGCCGCGCTCAGGAGAAAGGTACAGGTCTTTTCCGGCCTCCAAATGCTGTGCCGCATAGACGCTGATGCCTTCCCCGGTTTCGAAGGGGTAGGGCCAGACGATCCGGCTGAAAAGCGCGATCAGGGAGACCAGCACGGCCAGGGCGAAAAGGCACAACCCGGCTCCGTAGAGAAAGTTCACGCGCTTGGTTTGTGCTTCTCTTGTCAAGTGTTTTTGCTTGTCCTGAATTGTCTTTCAGGTTGTGAATCCTACAGGATAATGTTCGACTGTCAACGCTGGAGAGACAGGACTTTTCCCAAAAGATCACGGAGCAAACAGCGAGAGGCGAGTCGATTCAATCAGCAAGGGAGGGCATCAGACTTTGGCGCAAAGAAAAACAAGATTTATAGCAATTTCAACTAATATGGAAAATTGATAGATCTGAGAAAGCCCTTCTTCAATCCGTACGAGTGCCGGTCTTTCGCATGGTCTTCGTCGATAATCACTCCTCCCAGCGCGTGGAACATCACCCGCGCCAATTCCTCGGCGCCAAGATCATTGAAGTGGATCGCATCGAAGAGATAAGGATCAAGAGCGACGCCGTTCCAGTATTCATATTGGTCCGCAATGGTCAGGTAGTCGAAGTCCTCGAAATCAAGCCGTTGAGATTCGATAAGCCATCCCAACAGGGATTGAAAGGCATTCGCAAAAATTCCGAGAGGCGGCGCAACCCAGGCGCTGTTTGCGTAATTCGGGTAGAGCATATAGACAATATCAGCTTGCGGGGCGGCAGCGTGCAGGTCGTCCATGAGTTGCCTGACTCTCGGGAAAGTTTCCGTGACGTAGCTGGGGTCGCTTAAAAAATT
>Ga0307990_1000735_pt1 | contig 28223 bp, 21 predicted proteins | sample EllFjometagen129_FD_203168 | JGI IMG/M metagenome (GOLD analysis project Ga0307990, IMG submission 203168) | Marine microbial communities from Ellis Fjord, Antarctic Ocean - #129 | ecosystem: Environmental > Aquatic > Marine > Unclassified | place: Southern Ocean | collected 2014-10-08
TTGAATTTCAACTCTCGGGTGAGTCGGGATCTGCCGAATTCGAGATTAAACGTAATCAGGCGATTGAAAAAATGAACCTCACATTCTCAACTAACAATGTGTTGGGAATGCGATTGCTTGAGGGTGTTTTTGCCGATGAGCAGAGCTTGGTTGGTGAAATTGATGTGGGGTCACCTGCAGAACAAGTTGGTTTGCAGCCGGAAGATGTTATTTTGTCGATGAATGACATACCTGTCTTAGGTGCAGCGCATTTTGCCCAGATGATTAAAAAGAACGGTGAGAAACCGGTTGCTCTCAAGGTATTACGCGATGGCAACAAGATTGAGGTTGTTGTTACTCCAAAGTACAGCGAGGAGCATGGCCGTGCCTTGGTTGGTATCAGATGGAGCCAAAAGCGGGTTCGGGTCAGACCATGGATGATGCACAAGGGGTTTTATGCGCAACTTAAGGGGGACTGTATGTCGGTCATGCGGGTCTTAAATGCGTTGGTTATGCCTAAGAGCGAGGGCGAACGTGCTGCTGTTGCCAGAAATGTTGGCGGCCCTGTCATGATCCTGACAATGCTTTACGACTCTGTGCGCAGTGGATTTATTGATGCGATCGGATTTCTGCGTATGATATGTATAAATCTGGCAATCCTGAATTTGCTGCCAATACCGGTGCTTGATGGCGGTCATGTCTGCTTTGCCATGTATGAAATCATAACACGCCGTAAACCACATCCCAAGGTGGTGGCGGGGTTGGTTAACATTTTTGCTGTTATCCTGATCGGTCTAATGGTATTTCTGATGTTCAGAGATGTGATTGTCCGGCGTAAGATAAGCAATTTTAAAAAGACTGTAGAGATGAAAGAGGTTGAAAAGTAATCTGGTTTACGCAGCACGCAGAAAGGGTTCAATTCAATGAAGCTGAAACGCAGAGAGTGCCGTCAGATATCTGTAGGCGGCGTTTTGATTGGGGGCGGTGCGCCAATTTCTGTCCAGACAATGGTCAATGCCCGACCTCACGATCAAGAGGGTCTGCTCAAACAAATTATTGAATCGGCTGAAATCGGCTGCGATCTTGTGCGCTTGGCTGTGCCTGATAAAGATGCGGTTACGGTCTTTAAAGCGGTCAGAAAAAAATCACCGGTTCCTTTGATTGCGGATATCCACTTTGATTACCGCCTTGCGGTTGCGGTTATAGAGGCCGGTGCCGATGGATTGCGGATTAACCCCGGTAATATCGGCGGTGCCGATCGGGTTAAAGCGGTTGTTGATGCCGCACGAGTGCGCAAGATCCCGATTCGCATTGGTGTCAATGGGGGTTCTCTCGAAAAAGATATATTAAACCGGTATGGTTCGCCTAGCGCAGAGGCTCTGGTTGAAAGTGCGATGCAGCATGTAGCTCTGATTGAAGCTCAGGACTATCACGAAATTAAAATTTCCGTCAAGGCCTCCGATGTTCTGCGCACGCTTGAGGCATATCGACTACTGGCTCAGCGTTGCGACTATCCACTCCATTTAGGCGTCACTGAGGCTGGAACATTCCTGCCTGGTACGGTTCGGTCGTGTGTGGCGCTGGGGGTGCTGCTGCTTGAAGGCATAGGCGATACAATCCGTGTCTCCCTGACTGATAAGCCGGTCAAAGAGGTGCGGGTCGGGCTCGAGCTGCTGCGTAGCATCGGCCTGCGGGCACCCGGTGGATCGGTCACCTCCTGCCCCACCTGTGGACGTACCCGCGTTGATGTTGCTGGATTGGCGACAAAGGTGGAAGAACGACTCGAAAAATACTACTTTGAAAATCCCGATGCACCACGTCCGCATGTTGCGGTAATGGGTTGCGTTGTTAATGGCCCCGGTGAGGCCAGAGAGGCCGATATCGCCGTTGCCGGCAGCGATGGCAAGTTTGCCCTCTATCTCAAAGGCGAACGCATCAAGATGATTGCCGAGGCGGATGCGCTGGATGAGATTGTCGAGCTGGTTAAAGCGCATAGGGTATAGGGGCTTGCGTCATTCGGTCGTGGGTCGTGCGTCAAACAAATCCGGTCATAGAGTCACTAAGTCACCAGGTCACTAACCCACTCGGTCACCAAGTCACTCGGTCACTCGGTCAATAAAACAAACGGGGTACAAAATGTTAAATAGAAGATCATTCGTTAAAAGTTCAATCTTTGCCGCTGGTGCGGCTTCGCTCGGAATAACTGAGATTACCTATGCCGCTTCTGCGGAAACGTGCCACTGGGCACTGCTTTCGGATACCCACCTTCCGGCAGATATAACGGAAAAGGTGCATGGCTTTTCGATTGTCAGGAATATGGAGGATATAGTTCTTGCTGTTGCTGCCGCTAAGCCGGCTGGTATCGCTATCACGGGCGACATCGCCCGCCTGAAGGGCTTGCCTGGTGACTATGTCACGGTTAAAGAGTATGTGGATCTTCTCTCAAAAACCGCACCGGTCTTCATGGCACTGGGTAATCACGACAATTTCAAGAATTTCAATGCGGCATTTCCCGCAACATCCGGTCAAAAGATGCCGGTTAGGGGCAAGCACGTCACGGTTGTTAACTCAGGTCCGATGCGTTTTATATTTCTTGATTCGTTGCAGATTACAAATTATACAGCCGGGCTTCTGGGAACAGCACAGCGCAGGTGGCTGAAAAAATATTTGAATGAGCAGGACAAACGACCGACCATCATCTTTTTTCATCACACACTGGGCGAGGGCGACGGCAATATGCAGGATGACCTGCGTTTCCTTGACGTGGTTCAGTCGCAGCGTCATGTGAAGGCATTTGTCTTTGGTCACTCCCATGTTTATCGCTGTTCAAAACAGGGTGACCTCGATATGATAAACCTCCCTTCAACCGCCTATGCCTTCGGCAAGTCTATCCCCGTGGGTTGGATCGATGCTCAATTTACGGTTGCCGGGGTAACGCTTAAACTCAATGCGGTTGCAGGCAGCAGGGCGAATGACGGCAAGGTCACCGAAATCAAGTGGCGCACCTGATTTTTGTTTGTGGAAAGCAGAATGTTGGATGTTCAACCTTCACTAGACCCCTTTTGAAAAGTTTTCCAGTAGAGAGTAATTATCGTGGCATTTACTGTAGAGTTGGCTCTCAGAGCCAAAATCAGGTTTCTTTATTGGCTCCCGTCGCCAACTCTAACATTTACGCCTCAAGGTTTCTCCGGTTAATAACTGAATGCAGAAGATATTTATCGTTAACGTTGATGGGTATGTTTGTGTTGTGCCATTTGTAGAAGACTTAGAAGAGTATTTTAAAAAAACAGTTATTCCCAGTCGTAAGATGACTCGAAAATATTCAGGAGATAAAAAATGAATCTGACAAAAGAGGAAAAAGAACTGCTGAACTCCGTTGAAAATGGGGAGTGGCAGCAGGTGCCGAAATCAAAAAACAACGCAGCAATGACCTTTGTTACCTTTAGAAATCGAGGAAGAACCAGTTTTTTTGACTTTTTTGAAAGAAAAGCACTTTTGCGGTTGCATCAGTGGGGGGTAGTTGCTATATTAAGGCCTGATTTTACGCAAGCGTAACTCAATGGTAGAGTTCCACCTTGCCAAGGTGGTTGTTGAGGGTTCGATCCCCTTCGCTTGCTCCAATTTTTTATTTTGTGGGGGTGTAGCTCAGTTGGTAGAGCAACTGACTCTTAATCAGTGGGTCCTCGGTTCGATCCCGGGCACCCCTACCATATTCCAGACCTTTAAAATCAATAATAACCCTATAAATACAGGTTGTTATTGATTTTTTTGTTTTTCATGCCTTCTTTACCCTTCTTTCAGTTTATACCCATTTCCATGCATGAAAGGATACCCTAAGGACATACCCTGAGACATACCCTTGGTTCACACTCTGCGATATATTAGGGATATGTGTTGAAAAATATAATTATGCGCACATTGCAGTCCTCGCACATCACGGAACGCTTTTGCTAATTGGTCTATAAAATCTATTGCATGAGAGGTACGAACGCCATAGGAGATAATCTGGATGCCATGACAGCCATGCTGGATGGCCTGACGCTGGATGAGCTGAAAGCGTTGTCACAGAATACTCAGGAGCTTGTGACTCGGGAAGAGCCATGGTTCTATATATTGGACGGTTGCGCTGTGGTCTGACATTGAAAGAACTTGCTTGCCACACAGGGATGAAAAGCCCTGCGGTATGCCAATGCACCCTACGCATGAAAAGATGATTGGAAAAGAATAAAGAATTGAAGAAAACTTTTGAAAATGTTCTTGAGTTGCTTGGTGAGATGGAGGGATAATTCTTTGCATTTGTTATATGTTTATACACGAACTCAGTGCCCTGGCACCGGTGTTGGCGTTATATTCTGCTAATTTTAAAAGATGTTGCAGTATTAGGCGTAACCTGCCTTCGAAAATACAAAAAAAAGATGCTTGTTTATTTTCGGTTGGAGGCTTACTATGTAATTATTTAAAAGGGTTGTAAGTATTTTGTGTTTAGCGGAATTGGATAAGATTTGTAAAAAATTTATTCACCGCAACAAAGGAATTAAAAATTATGGCGACAATCATTACTGACACGCTGTGGTGTGTGAGCTGGGAATGTTGTTTGAAATAGACGAGGTAGTAAGATGCATGAGAATGACGACAGTAATAAGTGCTCATCGTTTGCAGATGCAGTGCTCAGTTTTAGAAAGAGTGCTGTAGAAATGGGGACAGCTAGCAGAAAGACAACTAAGTTTAGGGAAAAGGTAAACGATCTAGGCTACGGCGTGGTTATCCCGAATGGATATGACCTATCAGACGGTGATGGTAATGACAGGGAATTAATACTCTCCATACTTGAAGATCATGTTTCCGCATCTGCCGAAACTCCTGAACAACACCATCAGTTTGCAGGACGATAGGACACCCAATGCCATATTTCGAACCTTTTTTTAAGCGAGTAAAGAGCGAAGAGAACATATACCAACTTACTGAGATGTTATTATATCTTGAACGAGTATATTCTTACGTTGACTATACCAAGGTTCCCAATCAGTCAGATACATATGGGCAAAAAAGGGTGATTGTGCGCTTGTTTAGTCACAGAAGGTCTGGAGGGTTGGGAAAAGTTTTCAGTACTCCTCGACTTCGAATTGCTAAACGAGAGGTTTATAGTGACGTTAGGAAACTTGATTATCTCAGAAACGAATATGTTCACCCAAGATATCAGAGTCGGTTTCGCCTGAATGTTGATATATTCATGCATGAAGATGATATTAATAGTCCAGCTAGATGTCGAAAGCTATTCGCTCATGAAGTTGGGCACATTATTTCAGGACACTTTGCAGAACGTGATTATTTGGCTGTAAATAAATTTGGTGATTATTCTAGCGAAGCTTATATTGCTCTGCTTAAGGAGCAAGAGAAGGAAGCCGAAAGTTTTGCGTGGCAGGTGTTTTTCGCTTTTGATAAGCCGTTGCTAAGAAAAGTTAGAAGTATCCAAAATATTGTAGAGGTCTTTGGCGCAGGCTTAGATAGGCGAAACATAATAGCCGCTTTTGAAAAAGTTCGCTGTATGACTTCCGACGTGCATATAATAAGAAACATAGCCTGTTATATAATTGCTAAAATGAAAATCAAACATACTATAACTGGCGCATCAAAAGAATCCCAAAGGCTCAGGTTATCTAATCTTGTGGATAAAGAAATTTTACATTTCTTTGTAACTGTTTCTAATGATCTTAGTAATGGGAAAAAAACAATATGTGACTGTGGAAACTGTGCTAAGTGTAGTACTAAGGCTAGTTTAGACTGTCCTGTGAAGTTATAAAATTTCGTAACCGGTTAGCTGATTCCGAGCATGACTAAGATGAATTAATTTGCGAATAATTTTTGCGGTTATAAATGAAGTAATCAATTACAGAACGTTGTCTGGAATGATGCCAAAGGCTCGTTAAACATCACCAACCATTGTGCAATACAGGAATTGAAAAGTGTTATTGCCTCTATTAGTGGGATGTCAGCGGGTAATACGCAAAAAAGTCTTGCTGTCGGTGATTTGCGTTACGATGTTTTATCGGTTTCAACGCGTGTTAGCTTTTACACACAAGGAGTTGTTTCTGCTAGTAATAATATGTTTTTAATTAATTCAAAACTAACTGATGAAATTATAGATATCATAAAATCCTGAGAACCTGACATACCCTAGACTTTAGGTGGCATTTAAGTCATTTTTAACATTGAATTCGTCAAAAAGCCTTGCTAAACCACTTTAATTGTTGCCGTATATTCACGAATCGATGAGTAATGAAAAAAATATTGATATTTGGATAAAGTGGAAGCTATCAGCACTTCTGTTTTTTCTATTGCCTCTCTTATGCTGGTTATATAGAGCAACCCTCCTGCAAACCGTCCGGTCATTCAGCGACCCACAGGGGGACATGTCGCATGGCTGGCTGATTTTGGTATGCGAACGTGCGCACGGTCCCTGGGTTCAACGCTCCAGTAATCGTAGCTATGGCTATCGAACCCGGCATCCTTCACCAGGCATCCTTCACCTCAATCGAGCGGCTTCTGCACGCTCGCTTTGCGCGGATAGATCACGTATGGCTTGCTTTTTTCGACCTTCACGCTGACTTTGTCATCCGTGACGGCAAGACGCATTTCTTCGGTGCGCCCCATGTCTGTTAACTTGTAGAGATAGACCTCGCTGCGTCCTTTCCATGACAGCGGGAGCTGCCAGCTGACAGAGACACCACTTTTAAGATTCAATATGTCTGCGACATCCCGTTGTGTCAGACCTGCAAATTTGCAGAGCATCTTCGCTGCAACCGGTCGGATCTGGCTTCCTCGTTGTCGGACATATACGATCTCTTCATTTACGCCAAACACCTCACATACGATCTCTATAACCGTTTCAACAGGCAGCGACTCTATCTGATTTATGAAGGATACATCTTCAACAACATCCTGCCCCTTAATCATTTTTTTGGATAAGCTCCTCTTAAGCGGCAGGCTCTCAACCGCCGCAATATAGACTGGATTAAGATGAACATATCGGGTAAGAGCAAGCAGACATGAATCCCCCTCGACAAGCTTTGAACCGCGCATCAAACGCTAATAGTCCAGCTTCCGCTGAACCTGACGCTTACCTTCTGATTGAACTATTAATAATTTCTTAAGAGTTGCATCAGGAGTCAACTCACACTCTTCGTAGATATTACGTATATGCATGCTAATGTTCTGCAACACTTATTACTTGCGTCCAATAATTATATCACTCATAACTACCCTCAGTTCCACTTTGTGTGTATTTGGATCCCCTGTTATCTGACAATTCTCTGCAATCCCTAACACAACTATATATATCAGTATCTTACATGATTTGACTCGTTTTTGCAGTTGCTTTTTTAGAGGGATATCGGGATCGCTGACCAGTTAGACATTGGTTTTGCTGAAAAAGCCTCAATTTGTGATCGGGACGAAGCCCGACCCTCCAGAATATTCCAGTAACGTTTGTTCTCTTAGGTTGGAGGGCCGACCTCCGTGTCGACCGCCTGACTTTTTCAGCGGAACCACAAACGAGGATTAGTTTATGAATATGGATAAGATTAATATTGATAAACAGGGTTTCAATATCATGACATGCCGACACACTATGAAATGGATTTGCGTTGTCGTCATGCTGCTGGTATTACCGTGGTATGTTTACACCGGTCAGGAAAGTATGAGACCCGACATCGTCTTCATTCTGGCAGATGATATGGGATATGGTGATATTCACCAGCGACAATGGTTCTCCGGGGCGGAATGGAAACAACATGAATGGGGCAGTGAACTCTGTCAGGAAGTATGGGCATAATCCTTCTTCTCCATGGCGTGGCATCAAGGCTGATGCATGGGAGGGAGGGTACCGCGTGCCGTGTATTGTACGTTGGCCGGGGCATGTGCTGGCGGGCAAGACGAGCGATGAGCTGATTTGTCTGCATGGCTATGTTTTGAAATACAAAAACAAAAGAAGGTTGTCTAAATGTGATCATTACCGGTGACACTATGGCGGAGCTTGCTCTGTTTATTCTGCGTGTAAAAAGTTATATTTAAAACCGACCCTGATAAAGGGTGCTCCATCAAGCACGGTGTATGAGTCATCCAGATTTTCGATATCCCTGCCCAGCAAGTTTTCCACTTTCGTAAACATATCCAGATATTTGGTTATGCCGATTGTAATACCGGCATCGAAAGTATAATAATCTTCCAGTTCATAGGTCAACCCGTCCGGGTTGGTAGGGGACGTTTCGGCGGCAGGTTTCCAATCCCATGCTTCGCGGTTAAAGGCTGAACGTAACCCGAGAAAAGCCGTGACATCGTGCCCGTGAACTTGCGAAGTGAGGACAGCCCTGCTGTGTGCCGAGATACCTGGACTGTATGGGAGGTTACGTCCGGTTTTTTTGTTACGGTTATCGGTATAGGTGCAGCCACCCTCTAGATGGAACTGCGAAGTGAATTGATAACGGAACCCCGCATCCCACCCATAAACCTCAGCATCCTGAATGTTTGTGCGCTCCCAGACATCCTTGCTCGGATCAACACTCCAAGGCCCCTGATAAACCGGCATAATCATATCCTGAAAATCGGTGTAGAATAGATTCAGCATCAGTTGAAGTCTATCTATTGGTTCTACTTCAAGGCCGAGCATGTAGGCGGTACTGTATTCCGGTTTGAGATCCGGATTCCCGAAACGATAGGCGGTGCCGCCATGGCCGTACCCATTTTCATGAAGTTCCTGTAATGTGGGTGCATGGAAACCACGCGCAATCGAAGCCCGTAACGCGACACGCTCGACCGGGAGCCAAAGTGCAGCAATTTTAGGGCTGAGAGCCCCTTCAATATCTTCGGTTTTGTCATACCGTAAAGCAGTGGTGATATAGAGATCCTCCAAGGCGTTCCACTCATCCTGCACAAACAGTCCGAAAGCCTGCTGCGCCGGGGCATCAAGCCCTGTACGTTCAAAGGTGTTGTAACGGTAGTCTCCACCCGTCATCAGGGTATGGTTTTCCAGGGCTTCCCAGCGCAGATAGGTTTCCGGTTTGATGAGCCGGTTACGCTCATCGCTGACTTCGGCATCCCAATCGGAATAGGATATCCGGGTGGATAACAATAAGTCAGGCGTCAATTGCCGATCAAGACCGGCCGAAGGAGTCAGTAAACGACTATTGGCCCAATCATCGTTCCACTCCATTTTGTTCAACGCACCGTTGAAAGCGACAAATGTGCGCGTATCTTCTCCAATTTCAGCATCAATGCGGTTGAAAAAAGTTAAATTTTCATAACCGACATTTCCAATCCGGTGCGCCGGCTTCAATAAAGGCAGGCCATCGCTTTTTTCCCAGTTTATAAAACTCGAAAGACCCACACCTTTGGCAAGCGGAGTCCGCAGGCTTAAAAAGTTCTCATAAGTATTGTGGCTGCCGATTGTCATGCCGATGTTTCCATCCGGATGATCAACGGCCTTGCGGGTTATGATATTGACAACCCCTCCGATCGCATCACTGCCGTACTGGGCCGAAGCTGCACCCCGCATTATTTCAATCCGCTCGATGCTTTCCGCCGGAACCATTTCAATGTTCTGTCCGGTATGGATATGTTCTGTGAGTAATGGTACTCCGTCCACCAGCACCATGGTATAATTAGCGGGAAGACCGTTCAGACTTACTACGGTGCGCTTGGGTTGTCCGCTGCCGGTTCCGGTGGCGGTTCCGGTCCCGGTAGTATACTCAATTAATTCGCCGGTTTTATATGGCCGGGTTTCTTCTATGGTTCTGCGGCTGATCACCTTCATCAGCTCTGGTGTTGTTTCCAGAAGTGTGTTAACACGCGAAGCTGTGACGACAATCACGGTTTCGTGGGTTACCTGATTGGTATTCGTGATTATTTCCCCAAACGCTGTCCCAGTCATGACGGTGAATAACAATCCTGTTAGATTACAAAAACGTTGCATATATCCTGCACTCCCTATCTTTTTCTTGTTTTACTGTTTTACTTGCGATTTTTTAATGTTTCCGCTATCATCAAAAAACAGCATGTTATCAGAATCATTTCCTGTTTGCAATCTGAACAAACTTTCCGAAAATTCCTTTCCGAAAATTCCGTGCTTGATCATTGCGAAAGAAAACCCCACACTAATCACGTGTGCAATAATAAATTTATATTCGGCAGTTAAGTAATTACGAAACACGCGAAAATCGCGAAAGTATAATAGACATCGGCAATTGGAGGCAGGACATTGATAGTTTGGCTCGCACCCATTGGGTGAAAGAACTCTGCGGAGCAAGATGGCGGTAAAGCATTAATACGAAGGCATTTCTTTCGTGCATTTCGCGTGTTTCGTAGTTCAAATGCTCTTTCCGGGATAACCAGCTTTCAATGTGCCGAAGCGCACATGGAAAGCCTGTGCTGGACTGAGGGTAGAAGAGGTGTGTAAAATGACGATAAACGATCAGCAGGTTGATACTATTCTTGAAGTCGTTCGAACCCGGACGGGAACGGATCTGAAGGGCTATTGCAGGCCCATGCTGACGCGCCGCATATCGGAACGGATGGCTGGGTTGGGGATGGGTGCGGATCGGTATGCTTCCCTTTGTCGCACCGATTCCGGGGAGTGTGCGAAGCTGGCCGACACGCTGACCATTCATGTCAGTTCGTTTTTCCGCAATCCGATGGTGTTTGAAATTCTCGCTCAGTCGGTTCTCCCGCGACTGATGGAACAGAAGAACGAGATTCGGGTTTGGAGCGCGGGCTGCGCGGCCGGGGAAGAACCCTATTCGGTCGCTATCCTGATTCAGGAAGAGGTCAAGAGGCTTCAGCGTACGGATGTTCGCCCCCTGATTTTTGCAACCGATGTTGATCGGGATATTTTAACGGCGGCAGAGACGGCGCGTTATCCAGGAGAGAGTCTGAACACCACAAAGTTGGGATGGGTGAACACTTATTTTTCATCCGAAAAAGAAGGGTTTCAATTGTCTTCTGAGGTGAGAAAAATGGTTTACTTCTCGGTAGATGATTTACTCTCGAAACAGACGGGCGCACCCGCCGAAAGTATTTTCGGCTCTTTTGATCTGATCCTGTGCCGGAACGTATTGATTTATTTTACCAAGGAAAAACAGAAGCAGATCCTTCAGCGCTTGTACACCTCGCTGACAAAAGGCGGAACCCTTGTTTTGGGCGATTCCGAGATGCCATATGGGAATTCTAAGTCGCGATTTAGAACGGTGGACGCACGAAATAAAATTTATAAGAAATAGATAGGACAGGATAACAATATGAGCATGAACTTACATTTCAAGAGTTTGAAAACGCGGCTGGCCTTTTGGTTTCTCACTGTGACGATGCTGTCCCTGACGGCGGTGGTCACGATCCTCTATTTCCAACGGGCGAGTGCTATTTGCGATCAGGAATTTGAGAAACTTCAGATGGTTCGCGATTTAAAGGTTGCGAAATTATCCAGTTGGATCGATGAACGAGTGGGCGATTTAGAAGTGGCTTCGGGGGATGATGAAATCCAAATCTTAGAAAAAGTTTTTATGAACAATGGGAGCGAATCGGCCCCGTCCACTATCTCGACAGCACGAAGCCTGTTGCAGCGGTATTTGGATCATTATAATGCCTATGACGAGCTTTTTATTGTCAGTGCATCCAGCGGCAAGGTGGCGATCAGCACCGATTTAGCGCACGAAGGTCTAGATAAAAAAACGGATCTTTATTTTACCGAGCCGCTGCGCACACGCAATTCATACATCAAGGATATTTATTATTCCAAGGCAGAGCAGAGCCCGGCCATGGCGTTTTCCACCCCTATCTTTTGTCTGACCCACGATGGAGAACATTTAATCGGAGTGCTTGTTGCCCGGATAAATCTGGAACAGAGCTTATACCCGCTGCTTCAGGATCGGGTGGGCATGGGGAAAACCGGCGAGACGCTGATCGTGAACCAGGATGGGATTGCCCTCAACGACCTGCGGTGGCAGGAGAATTCGGCTCTGAGGTTGACGATTTCTGCTCAGCCGGCGGTGAAGGCTGCGGCGGGCGAAACCGGGATTGTTGAAACCGGAGACTATCGCGGCGAGCAGGTTCTGGCCGCTTATACGCATATTCCGCAGATGGGGTGGGGCATCGTGGTAAAGCGCGACCTGGTCGAGGTCCATGCGCCGATTCACGCCATGCTACGAAGTATGATATTTGCGGCGGTCGCCGTCGCCCTGATCGTTATTCTGGTTTCGCTGCTTTTGGCCCGGGGAATTTCCCGGCCGGTCATTGGCATCGGGGATGCGGTTCTCCGGTTTACGGCCGGCGATCGGGAGGTTCGTTGTCCTGTCAAAGGAGTCGATGAAGTCGCCGCGCTGGCCATGGAATTCAATGAGATGATCACGGCACTCAACACTCAAATGGCGATTCGGCAAGGCATCTCCGAAATCTCCGAAGTCATGGTTGTGGCCGACAATGTTGCCGATTTTTCCTCGGGACTACTTATGAAACTCATGGATCTTTCAGGATCGCAACTGGGGGCGTTCTACATGCGCAGCGAGAGCGGCGACCGCTTCGATCAGGTGGCTTCGGTGGGTTTGAGCAACGACGCAGCACAAACCTTCAGTGCCGATGGACTGGAGGGCGAGCTCGGCAAGGCGATTGCCACGCAGGCTATCTCTATTATCCGGGATATTCCCGTCGACACCGTCTTCACGTTTAAGACGACGGGCGGCACGACGAACCCCCGAGAAATCCTTACGGTTCCGCTTTTCGTGGGACGCAGAATCATGGGCATCGTTTCGCTGGCCACTCTCAGTACCTATTCGGACACCTACCGGGAGATTCTCGATCATGCGCAGCTCGGGATGGACTCGGTTTTCTCGAACCTGTTGGCAGGCGTACATGCTCAGCAGATGGCCGAGGAGCTGGGCGCGAGCAATGCGGAGCTCCAAGAGCAGACCGCGGAGCTTCAGGCGCAGACTGTGGAGCTGGAGGCTCAGCAGCAGCAGGTGCTGGATGCCAACCGGCTTAAATCCGAATTCCTTTCCAATATGAGCCATGAACTGCGCACGCCTTTGAACAGTGTGCTCTCTCTTTCGCAGTTAATGCTCGAAAACGGTATGGACACCGAAGGGGGAGAGAACCGGGAACATCTCGAAATTATTGAGCGAAACGGGCGACGGCTGTTAAACCTGATTAACAGCATTTTGGATCTGTCTAAGATTGAGGCGGGCAAGATGGAGTTTTTTGTCTCCTCGTTTTCCGTTGCAGAGATGGTGGATTCGATCGGCGCGTCGATGCGCCCCACGGCGAAGGAAAAGGGGCTTTCGTTCGAGATTGATGTCGCAGAGATGGCCGAGATGCACTCCGATAAGGATAAGCTCCAACAGATTCTCCTCAACCTGTTGTCGAATGCACAGAAATTTACCGAAAAAGGGGACATAAAGCTTCAGGTTCGATCGGTCGGGGATTCGGTGGTCTTTACCGTCCGGGATACAGGCTGCGGCATTTCAGCAGAGGAATTACCGCACATCTTTGATGAATTCAGACAGGTCGACGGGTCGACTACGCGCCAGTATGGGGGAACGGGACTGGGGCTGGCTATCAGCCAGCGGTTGACCGGATTGCTCGACGGAGAAATCAATGTGCACAGCGAGCTCGGAGCGGGAACGACGTTCACGCTGACTCTTCCCCGCGTGATGGAGGGTGAGATCTCTGAATCTTACGATGCACCCATGGAGTTGGGGGACGTTCAGCAATGGAACCCGGGCGCGGAGCCGCCGCGCATCTTGGTTGTGGATGATAATACGGTGGCTTCCAACCAGCTCGTCCGGGCACTGAAAGCCAACGGCTTCGTCGTGGATGTCGCGGCGAACGGGGAAGAGGGGCTGGCCAGAACCCGGGATCATCTGCCGGATGGAATCCTGCTGGACTTGATGATGCCCAAGGTGGACGGTTTTCAGATGTTGGAAGCCATTCGATCCACTCCTGAGACAAAAACACTTCCCGTTCTGGTTTTGACTGCAAAAGATGTAACGGCTGCCGAACGGGTCAGTTTAAGTTATAACAACGTGCAGCAACTTATCCAAAAGGGCAGTCTGAACCGCACCAGCCTGATCCGCGCGGTTCGCCAACTTATCGGGATGAAAGAGGAGACGGTTGTAGCGAAAAAGCCTGCGGAAAAACCGGTGCGGCGTGTTGTTCGGAAAAAGGGCGGAAAGGTGACCGTTCTAATCGTTGACGATCATGCGGATAATATGACCACAACGAAGGCGATTCTCGGTAACATGAATCTGGAGATTCTGGAGGCGGGGAATGGGAAAGAGGCGTTAGAGGTTGCGAAGGCACTGCGCCCGGATCTCATTCTGATGGATATTCAAATGCCGGTGATGGGCGGGATCGAAGCCATGCAACTGATCAGGGAGGACAAGACCCTGCAGGACGTTGTGATTATTGCGCTGACGGCCTTGGCCATGACGGGCGACAAAGAGGAGATTCTGGCGGCCGGTTGTGATGAATACCTCTCTAAGCCCATCGAACCCGGCACACTGCAAGCCACGGTTGAAAAGTGGATGAATGGAGACGATGAAGTATGAAAACGACCAAACAATCCCCAGTGGCTTCGGAGACGATTCTGATCGTTGACGATAGCCCCGACAATCTGATCGTTATGAAAAAGGTGCTGGAGAAGGCCCTGCCTGCCGTCACGGTTCTGACCTGTCAGCACCCGGAAAAGGCGCAAGCGTTATTGCGGGAAACGGAGGTTGCGCTGGCGCTGATTGATGTGCAGATGCCGAAGATCGACGGCCTGGAGCTGTGCAAGCGGATTAAAAATGATGCCGAAACACCCTTCGTATCTGTGATGCTCATCACCTCTCATGACTCCGATCCGAAGATGAAGGCCAAGGGTCTGACGCTGGGTGCGGACGATTTTATTACGCGTCCGATGGATAATGCCGAGCTTTGCGCCCGCGTCAAGGTGGCCCTGCGGGTTCACCGTGTCGAATCGGCCTTGCGAGACACCGTCGACCAGGCCGAGGATAAGCTGTGGGAGAGAAAAGTCCGTTTTCGCTCGTTGGTCGAAAACTTAAACGAGGCGGTTTTCTCTGTTCAAACAGACGGAGTCATTGAGTATATCAGTCCGGCCATTACAGATATTCTCGGGTATCAGCCGGAGGAGATGTTTGGAAAGCCGTATGCTGTTTTTTTCCATCCACACGATATTCCACTGATTGATGTCGCCTTTGCTAAAGTGCTTGAGGGAAATGATACCGTTCAGAAATATCGCATGCTGACCCGTTCTGGAGAACTGCGGTGGGTACAGATTTCCATGTCACCTATGCAAGTTGCGGCGGATGATTCTGTGTATATGCAAGGCGTATTGATGGACATCACCGAGCGCAAGCTGGTGGAGGAGGCGTTGAGTGAGAGCGAAGTGCGCAACGACCAGCTAGCATGTCAGAATCGTATCATTGTATGGGAAGTGGATGTGAACGGGCTCTTCACTTATTGTAGCCATGTCGTTGAAAACGTTCTGGGTTACCGCCCTGATGAAATCGTTGGTAAAAAATATTTTTATGATCTGCACCCCGAAGAAGGGCGCGAAGTCTTCAAAAAGTTGGTGTTGGAGGGTTTTTCGCGCAAGGAAGTTTTCCAAGGTGTGGAAAATCAGGTGGAAACCAAAGAGGGTCGCATCGTGTGGATGTTAACAACCGGAATTCCACTGCTGGATGAGCAGGGCGAACTGCTCGGATATCGCGGTTCCGATGCCGATATCACTGATCGCAAGCAGGCCGTGGATGCGTTGCTCGAAAGCGAAAAAAAATATAGGGATTTGGCAGAAAACATGGAGGCGATCCTTTGGGAATATGATTTCCACACAGATTGCTGGCCCTATGTATCTCCGCAGTCTGAGCGGATTCTGGGCTATGCGCCCGAGGAGTGGGTCAATTTTGACTTTTGGATCACCCATTTACATGAAGAAGACCGGGAAGAGGCGGTGTCCTTTTGTAAGATGCAAACCCTGGCGGGAAAAGCACATGATTTTGAATACCGGTTCCATAAAAAAAATGGAGATGTTGTTTGGTTGAACGATGTTGTAGCCGTCAAAATGCAGGATGGACAACCGGTCTCTTTGCGTGGAATGATAACTGACATCACCGAGCGCAAGCAGTCGGAGGAGTTGCTGCGCGAAAGCGAGTCTCGGTTTCGGTATCTGTTTGAGAATGCGCCGCTCGGGCACCATTCTCTAGATGAAAACGGGGACATCCTTGAACTCAACGAGACCTGGTGCAAGATTCTCGGATACATCAAGGAAGAGGCGGTCGGCAGAAACTTCGGAGAGTTCGTTTGTCCGGATCTTTTATCGCAGTTCGCAGAGAATTTCTCGAAGTTCAAGAGTCAGGGCTATTCAAAGGGCACCGAGTTCGAGATGATTCGGAAGGATGGTTCGGAGGTGTGTGTTTCGATTGATGGAACGATTGAGCACAATCCCGATGGTTCGTTCAAACAAACTCACTGCGTGTTGAGGGATGTTACGGATCAAAAAGCTTTGGAAGAGCAGTTTCGGCAGGCACAAAAGATGGATTCCATCGGGCGACTGGCCGGCGGTGTGGCACACGATTTCAACAACATGCTTCAGGTCATCCTCGGCTATACGGATATGGCCCTGAAAGAGACCGATCCCGAGGCCACGCTGTACAACGATCTGACCGAGAGCCGGAAGGCCGCAAGCCGTGCCGCCGCCCTGACCCGCCAGCTCTTGGCATTTGCCCGCAAGCAGACCATGACGCCCAAAGTGATCGACTTGAATGAAACTGTGTGCGGGATGCTAATGATGCTGCGGCAGCTGATCGGCGAGGATATAGACCTCATCTGGCAGCCGACAGCAGCAGACACAACCGTCAAGATGGATCCCTCGCAGATCGACCAGATCCTGGCCAACCTGTGCGTCAACGCCCGCGATGCCATCGCGGGGGTGGGCAAGCTCAAGGTCGAGACCGGCACCCTGACCGCCGACGCTGCCCTCTGCGCCATGAACACGGATTTCGTCCCCGGCGAATACGTGACGCTCTCTGTCAGCGACACCGGCTGCGGCATGGATCCGAAGATGCTTAAATACATCTTCGAGCCATTCTACACAACCAAGGGCGTCGGCGAGGGCACGGGGCTGGGCCTGTCCACCGTGTATGGCATTGTCAAGCAGAACAAAGGCAACATCAACCTGACCAGCGTACCGGGAAAAGGGACAACCTTCAGGCTCTGCCTGCCCCGGCACCTGGGCGAAGCCGTGCAACTTCCGGCATCCGGCCCGGCGAAAGCGGCCCTCCGCGGCCACGATACCGTGCTGCTCGTGGAAGACGAACCTTTGATCCTGGAAATGGGCAAGCGGATGCTGGAAAGTCTAGGCTACCGGGTTCTGACGGCTGACCTCCCGGACGAGGCCATCGCGATGGCGGAAAAGCACACTGGAGAGATCCATCTGCTGCTGACCGACGTGGTCATGCCCCGAATGAACGGCCAGGACCTGGCCGCCCGTCTCACCCTGATCCTCCCGGGGCTCAAGCATATGTTCATGTCCGGCTATACGGCCGACATCATCGCCAAGCAGGGCCTGGTCGAGGAGGGCGTGCACTTCATCCAGAAGCCTTTTACGATCCAGGATCTTGCCGCCAAGGTACGGGACGTACTGAGAGGGTAAAGGGGTCGTGAGAGGGTAATGGCGTGTGTGCGGCGGGGTCATCCATGATAGTCGGAGGCCAATACGTAAATAGACACTTGTGTTGATTTTTATGAAATGCGTCTAAGTTTAGTTATTCCGACTTTCGTGTGGGTAACCCTTCCGAGGTCCCGTCTTCGCCCCGCAAGCGGGACTACGCCGTGGCATGCAAGGACCTCAGCTACAGTAAAGGCTTTGATCTCTGTAAAGCTGTAGGGCGGGGGCCGTGACCCCGCCACGCAACTTACGCAATATTTTTTTGACCTATGAAAAACCAGGAAGAATCAGTTTTCTAAAGTCCTTTTGAACTTCATCCTTGTTTTTCGTATGTATCGAATCGATCACTTTCGTTGTAGCTTTTTTTTGTGTTTTCTTTCAGGATTGACAAATCTGAAGGTTTAGCATAATATACCGTCTCTTTTTGAAATAAGAGGGTGGGGGTTTTTCCCGCTCTTTTTTGTTGGTAGCGATACGGATTTTTAAGACTAAGGCGGTGCAGTAATGAATAACGAGTTACTTTCAATTATAAGTTATTTAGAGCGCGATAGAGGTGTTGACCGGGAAATAATCATTCAGGCCATTGAGTCTGCTATTCAGCAGGCTGCACGTAAGAGTATGGAAGTTACCAATGATCTCAGGGTTGAGATAGACCGCACGACGCTCGTTATCAAGGCTTTTGACACTGTAGTTGCCTCCGATGAGGAAAACGGGCTTGGATTTATAACAATGCGTCAGGCCAGAAGGATCAATCCGAAAATTGAGATTAACGGTCTGATCGAAATTGAGATCTCGCCCGGGAAACTTGGGCGTATCGCGGCACAGACCGCCCGCCAGATGATCTTACAGAAGATACGCGAAGCCGAACGTAAGAATGTTTATGACGAGTATAAAGACCGCATTGGCGATATTGTCAGTGGTACCGTTCGTCAGATCAGCCATCGTGATTTAATTGTGGATCTGGGTAAAACAGAGGCGGTATTGCCAGCTAAAGAGCGTATCCCGACCGAGGAGTATAATGTCGGTGACCGGGTGCGGGCCTATGTTTTGAGGGTACAGGCCGCTACCAATGGTCCGGCAGTTGTTCTTTCGCGTTCCTGCCCTGACTTTGTCAAGACGCTCTTCTGTCTAGAGGTATCCGAGATAGCTGATGGAATTGTTGAGGTTATGGGCATTGCCCGTGATGCTGGTTTCCGTACCAAAATTGCCGTTAAATCTTTAGATGAGAAGGTTGACCCTGTTGGTGCCTGTGTAGGGTTGCGCGGTGTTCGTGTACGCAACATTGTGCGCGAACTCAACGGTGAGAAGATTGATATTGTCCGTTGGAGCAATGACATCAAGCAGTATGTGACTCAATCTCTGGCCCCGGCCAAGCTGAAGGAACTCGAGCTTGGTGACATGGATGAAGAGGGTCGCCGGACAGTTTATGTTACAGTCAATCCGGACCAGCTTTCGCTGGCCATCGGTAAACGCGGGCAGAATGTGAGGCTTTCATCGAAGCTGACCGGCTGGCGTGTTGATATTAAGAAGGTAGAGGAAGAAGTTTCCTTTGAGGCAAAACGCGAAAGCGCTATTGAGGAACTGGCTGAGGTGCTCGACCTTACAGAAGAGGTTGCCATCAAGCTGGTAGAGAGCGGTTTTCTGACTACAGATGGAATTGTTGATGTTGAGGCATCCTATTTGCAGGAAATCTGCGAGTTTGATGAAATTACCGCCAGTAAAATCTGGGCGGCAGCATCCGCAGCCAGCAGCGTTGAAGATTCGGGAGTGTAATAAGCAGTTATGAGAGTATGTGAACTAGCCGGTAGAACTCAGACCTCCAGTTTTGAGGTAATGAAGCAGGCAGAGGCACTTGACATTGAAGTCTATTCGCCTCTGAGCAAGCTTGATGACAGTGAAGTAAAACAACTTCAGGAGGTGCTGAATAAGCGTTTGCCATCTGATATTGAACTTGGTATCGCTGAGCGTACCGCTCGTCGTGAGAAGAAACTCAATGCTGTAGTGGAACAAGTCCTTGCGCGTACAAAGGTTGAGAGCGCCGCGCTCAAAGTGCATCGCGACAAGGCACTTGAAATTGACGCTCTGCTTAAAGGCAAAGTTGCCCCAGTTCAGGAAAGTGTCAAAGTTGTTGCCGCAGCTGAAAGTCCGGAAGTCGCAAAACCTGCCGAAAAAACGGTTGAGAAGCCGGTTGAAACAGCGGTTGAGAAGCCGGTTGAAACAGCGGTTGAGAAGCCGGTTGAAACAGCGGTTGAGAAGCCAATTGAGAAGATAGTTGAAAAACCTGTTGAAAAACCGACCGCAGCTGAAGTTGAACCCGTTCAGAAAGCGGTTGCTCAGAAAGCTCCGGATGCAAAGGTTTCAGAGGTAGTTTCAGATCGTGATCAGGGACCCGTTCGCGGCGGACGTGATCAGGCTCCTGGCGACAGACCACGCGGAGCCCCGCAGAAACATACACTGCAGCACCCTAAGCCGGTTGTTCAGCAGAGTGCTGCCCCCGCTGAAAAGACCGTATCCCCTGATCGTATTATTACACTGCGCGGTGCGGTTGTGATCAAAGAGCTGGCCGAGAGAATGGGGTTGCGCCCCAATCGTTTGATTGCTGACCTGATGCAGATGAATATGCTGGTCTCAATTAATGAACGAATTGAGATTGAGGTTGCCACTAAATTAACTGATAAATATGGATTTAAAATTGAGATCGAACGGCAGAAACGTTCCAGTGAGCGCAGACCCGTACTGAAGAGCTCGGGCGCAGATGATTCAATCCCTGAAGATAACCTTGAAGATATGGTGATTCGTCCCCCGGTTGTTACATTCCTCGGACATGTTGACCATGGTAAAACATCGCTGATGGACCGTATTAGAAATACCAAGGTTGCCTCTGGCGAGGCCGGCGGCATTACGCAGCATATTGGCGCGTATACGCTGGAGCTGAATGGACGTAAAATCACGTTTCTGGACACACCGGGACATGCGGCCTTCTCCTCAATGCGTGAGCGCGGTGCTAACATGACTGATATCGCGGTGATTATCATTGCTGCTGATGATGGTATTATGCCGCAGACCCGCGAGGCGATCAAGCATGCCCAGTCAGCCGGTGTTCAGATAATGATTGCGATTAACAAGTGTGATCTGCCTGATGCCCAACCTGAAAAGGTTCGTCAGATGCTTCAGGCCGAGGGTTTAACCCCTGAAGAGTGGGGTGGGGATGTTATTTGTTGTGAGGTCTCTGCAATATCGGGTGCCGGTATGGATCATATGCTGGAAATGATTCTGCTTCAGGCCGATATGCTTGAGTTGATGGCCAACCCGAGCCGTCGTGCCGATGGTGTTGTGGTTGAAGCGCAGTTGGAACAGGGGCTTGGACCAACTGCAACACTGCTGGTCAAGGGCGGTACACTTAACGTTGGTGATGTTCTGCTTTGCGGTGAGTATTTCGGTAAACTGAGAGGTCTGATTGATGACCGCGGACGCCGGGTGAAATCAGTGGGTCCGTCGACAGCAGTTAAGTGCATGGGGCTCTCCGGTGTGCCTGAAGCGGGTGCTGGATTCCGCGTTATGATGAATGAGAAGCGTACGAGATCGCTGGCAGCTGAGATTGCCAATGCAAACAAGATGGTGCAGCTTTCCTCATCCAAACCGAAATCACTTGAAGCGATGATGTTGATGAGTTCCGGCAAGAAGCTGGAACAGGCGGTTATTGTTAAGGCCGATACTCAGGGTTCTCTGGAGGCTATTATTGAGTCATTCAGCGAGATCAAGAGTGAAAAAGTCACCCTGAATGTAATTTCTGATGGAATTGGTAATGTCTCGGCCACCGATGTGCATAAAGCCGCAGCCGGTTCAGCTTTAATTCTGGGATTTAATGTTGGAATTGAATCCGGTGTTCAACAGTTGGCACGTCATGACGGTGTCAGAATCAGCACCTTTAGAATTATTTATGAACTAATGGACTTTATCAAGCAGCGCATGCTTGATCTTCTGCCCCCTGAGTTCAAAGAGGTTGTCAAAGGCCATGCCGAGATCCGTGTTATCTTCGATATTGGTAAGACCGGTCGCGTGGCAGGCTGTCAGATGCTGGACGGGACTCTGGTTTCTATAGCCAGATACCGCATTAGGCGTAAAGAGAATGTTCTCTTTGAGGGAACACTCAAGGTGCTTCAGCATTTCCAGCAGGAGGTCAAAGAGGTAACTAGTGGACAGGAGTGCGGAATTCACTTTAATGGGTTTGAGGGGTTTGCTCCGGGTGACGTGGTCGAGTGCTATGTTCTGGAAGAGCTGCCGCGCGCCTTATAAGTATTTGCGTTTCATAGAGTCGCCTTTTTGTAATAAGTGCGGCGACTGCTTTTCAAAGGGAGGCAGTTGATTTATCCATTTTGAAGCTTCAAACAATTCCAACACGGGAAGTGAGCCATGTCTGTTAAGCGTATAGACCGTATTAATTCACTACTGCGTCGAGAGATAGGGGAGGCACTCTATCATGTTTTCGACGGAGAATCATTTGATCTTGCCTCTATAACTGTGACAGAGGTTGACTGTGCTCCCAATCTAAGGACGGCCAAGGTAAAGGTATCTGTCTACGGTCATGATAATGAGCGTACCAGAGTAATAAGTAAGATTTCAAAGAAAGCCAAAGAGCTGCAATCCATTATTAATCGTGACCTGACTCTTAAATACACTCCGCGTCTTCAGTTTAAACTCGATCTGTCGGTTGAAAAAGGAGACCATGTGCTTGATATTTTGAACCACATTGATGATCTTCCAGCACCCACCGATTCGACGGAAAACTAATAACAGGGCAATAAGTTTGAAAAAAATCAAGAGTTATAATGAGAGCTATGACGGCGTGTTGCTGGTCGATAAACCTGTCGGCTGCACATCACATGATATTGTCAATGGCATTCGTCGCAAATTCCAGCTGAGAAAAGTGGGTCATGGCGGAACCCTGGATCCCAATGCCACTGGTTTGCTGATGATTCTTTTAGGCAAGGGCACCAAGCTCTCAAGTATGGTTATGGGTGGTGATAAAACCTATACAGGTGTGATCCGTCTTGGAAGAGTTACCTCAAGTCAGGATTGCGACGGTGAACTGCTTGAGGAAAATCCATGGGAACATATTACCAGAGAACAGGTGGAAGCTCAAATGAAGGAGCTGACCGGTGATATTTTTCAGATGCCCCCAATGGTATCCGCAATCAAGGTGAATGGTGTGCCTCTTTACAAACTGGCCCGTAAGGGGCAGGAGATCGAGAGAAAAAAACGATTTCTTCATATCTATCGATTTAGAGTGACGGAGTGGCAACCGCCGTTGGTCTCTTTTGAGGTTCTCTGTACCAAAGGCACTTATGTCCGTACTCTGGCACATGACATTGGTCAGGCTCTGGGGTGTGGCGCATCTCTTGATGTTCTGCGTCGCACACGCTCAGGTGACTTTGATATTCAGGGTGCATCGCCCTATCAGGATTTGTTAGAATTAACCCTTTCGCAGCTGAATCAGCGCGTACTGCCCTATCAAAATCCTGTAGTGCGCAGATAGCCATATGAAAATTTTCAAAGAAACATTTGGGTTTTGTGATCTGACAGTGCCGATAGTTCTGGCAGTTGGCTTCTTTGACGGTGTGCATAAAGGGCATCAGGATGTTCTGAAAAGTGCGGTTGAACGCGCCCGGGAGATTGGTGGAGAGGCCTGGGTTATGACCTTTGATCACCATCCGCTCTCATTGCTGGCACCCTATAAGAGACCGCGCCTTCTTAGCACTACGACCGAGAGACTGGACCTTTTTGAAAAGCAGGGTGTTGATGGTGTTCTGCTGGTGGAGTTCACCTCTGCGATTGCATCTCAGAGTCCCGCTGATTTTGTTAACTGGCTTTGCGGATGCAGCCATAAACAACCGCATCAAACACCGATTTGTGAGATTCGGTGTGGAGATAACTGGCGTTTCGGAAAACAGGCCGTCGGCACTCCGAAACAGCTGGCCGGTTTTGGATGCGAGTTTGGGTTTAAGGTGGTTGTGGTGCCATATGCCGCTTACAGCGGTGTTGAAATTTCCAGCACCAGAATCCGTTGCGCAATCCGCGAAGGACGACTGGAGGAGGCAAATCTGATGCTGGGCCGTCCCTACTCCGTGCATGGAACGGTTGTGGCGGGGCGCGGGGTCGCGCATCGTCTGAATATGGCCACCGCAAATATCACTCCCGATGTTGATCTGCTTCCTCCTAAGGGAGTTTATGCGGTAAAGATCATGGTGGATGGGTGCTCCTACGGGGGAGCTGCTAATCTGGGGGTGCGGCCCACGTTTAAAGACACATCTCCAGATGAGATTGTTCTGGAAACCCATCTTTTCAATTTTAAGGATGAGCTGTATGGAAAAGAGATAAAAGTTTATTTTATCTCTTTCCTTCGTAAGGAATGCAAATTTGATTCCGCAGATGCGTTGGTGCAGCAGGTTGCTGTCGATATTGAGCAGGCTAAAGCCGTGCTGGGGCAATAGGTCCTCGCAGCTCCGCCTTTTTTTATGGTGGTGTGTGTGTTTCACAATTGCATTCAACTTGTGCTATAATGAATACTTTTATGAGCTTTGGTTATTCTGGCTTTTGTGTGGGTAGGTCTTCCGAGGTCACGGCCTGTCCTGAGCTCGTCGAAGGGGACCTCAGCTACAGTTTCGCTTTGAATGGCTACAAAACTGTAGGGCGGGGGCCTTGACCCCGCCACGTAAATTGTTAGATGATGGTTTAGCACATCACGAGAGCGTAGTTTGGTTGCGGAGGAAAGCAACTTTAGTTATATAAAGGATAGATCAGATGTCAGAAGATAATAATGTTTCAACAAACGAGTACCGTGAACAGCGTTTAGCCAATAAGGGAAAGCTGGAAGAGCTTGGTTTCAAACCATACGGCGAGGCTTTTGAACGGACACGGCTCTCCTCAATACGTGAATCGTTTGAGGTGGATAAAGAGGTTGCTGCCGCCGGACGATTAATGACCATCCGTCGTATGGGTAAGGCATCTTTTGCCACCTTTGATGATGGAACCGATACCTTTCAGATTTTTATCAAGAAAGATCTTTTAACCGAGGAGCAGTTCATGGGCTTTAAGGCTCTGGATCTAGGTGACTTTATCGGTGTTAAGGGAGTTCTGTTTAATACCCGTACCGGAGAATCCACTATTAAGGTAAGCAGCTGGACGTTGCTTAGCAAGGCTGTTCAGCAACCACCAGAGAAGTTTCACGGCCTGCAGGATATAGAAGAGCGCTATCGCAAACGCTATCTTGATTTGATGATGAACAAGGAGTCGCGTGACCGCTTTTACAAACGCAGCGCGATAATCGCTGAAATCCGTGCTTATCTCGCTGAACGCGGTTTTATGGAGGTCGAGACTCCTGTCATGCAGGGGCAGGCCGGGGGTGCCGCCGCCAAGCCGTTTGTTACCCATCATAATGCATTGGGTATGGATATGGTTCTTCGCATTGCGCCGGAGCTCTATTTGAAACGTTTGATTGTAGGTGGCTTTGACAAGGTCTTTGAACTGGGTAAAAATTTCCGCAATGAGGGCATTGACCGCACTCATAACCCTGAGTTCACAGTGCTGGAGATCTACGAGGCCTATGGTGACCGCAAGTCGATGAAGGCCATTATCGAGGGGATGCTGCCGCGTATCTGCGAGAAGGTTCTGGGGCAGATGACCGTAGAGTACGGTGAGGCTAAAGAAATTCTGGATTTCACACCTCCCTATCGTGAGGTGCCCTATTATGATCTGGTCAAAGATTTAATGGGTGCTGACTGGTTTGACCTTTCCAGAGAGGATGCCCGTGTCAAAGCCGAATCTATGGAACTTGAGATTGAAGCGGATATGAACCATCTTATGATCACGCATGAGGTTTACGACAAGCTGATCGAGAAGACCCTGCGTCAGCCTACCTTCGTGACCCGCATCCCGCGCCAGTTTGTGCCTCTGGCAAAGGCCTGCCCGGATGATCCTGACCTTGTCGATGTTTTTGAATTTGTTGTGGCAGGCAAAGAGCTTTGTCCCGGTTATACCGAACAGAACGATCCTCTGGCACAGCGAGCCGCACTCTCAGATCAGGCTGAGGACGATGCCGAAAAGGTGGATGAGGACTTTATTCTGGCCCTTGAACACGGCATGCCGCCGACCGGCGGGCTTGGTCTCGGAATTGACCGTTTTGTGATGATGCTGACCGGCACCGAGGTGATCCGTGATGTTATCCTCTTCCCGCAGATGCGCAGCTAGCCACGGTTAACTTTTCTGTAGAACAGATGCCCAATTGTGGACGTGCCTCTCCCGCGATAGCGGGTGGGCGCGTATTTTAAGCTATTCTTTCCTGAGAACGCTGAGGACCACCTCGGCTTAAATAAATAATGCGCAACGCACTACCTTAAATTCGACGTTGGTTGTTGGACGTTGGACGTTGGACGTTCGACGTTCGACGTTCAGAAATTATCTCCCGCACCAGCTCTGTATTCCTCTCAAAACTGCCTCTGCGGCCTCTCTCTGGAATTTGGTAGTCTGAATCAGCTCTTCGTTTTCGGGGGTGGTGATGAAGTCCAGTTCAATCAGGATAGATGGTACTGCCGGGTTGCGGCAGACCGCCAGATTGCCGTAGAGAACGCCTGCGTTACGCACCGGTGATGTTTTACCCAGTTCGGTGTTGACCGGTTTTGCGAGCTCTTTACCGATGTTGTTCCATGCGAATGTGGAGATGTACCGTTTTTCACGCGGGTTCTGCTGAGATGGGCAGAAGTTGTAGTGTATTGAGATAAAGGCATCGGCCCTTTTATTGTAGCCCGCACGTACACGGTCGTAGAGTCCCACATAATCATCTGTTGAACGAGTCAGTACAATCCGGTACCCTGTTTGTTTGATAACATCTTTCAATAGCAGTACCTGTTTCAAGGTCAGCTCTTTTTCTTTTAAAACTGAGGGACCAACTGCACCGTTATCTGTGCCGCCGTGACCTGTATCCAGGACAATCAGAATATCTTTGGGCCTTTTCTTAGTAGGCGGCCAGGGGCCGCAGCCATATGTAATATCTGTAAGTTTCAAATCAGCGGATGTTCCCTGAGTCAGTTTGACTTGCTGGAGGTGTTTGCTGTTAACATAGCACTCTTTAGCGTTGATTGTGATTTTTCTATATTCCATTTTCTGAGCCTGGTTGATCCAGCAGCTTCTGCGGATGTTATGAACGTTCTGTTCACCTCCAATACTCATCGCCAGGTTTGTGCTGACGCGGGGATAGTTAATTGTTGAAACCAGATCATAGTGGGGGGCCAGAAGAGTCTTTCCCTGTTTATACACGAAAGCCAGATTTTTGCCGTGTGAATCGCAGTTGCCAACCAGAACATTAAAAACCATCCAGTTTAAAAGGCTTTTGGTGTCGGTGATCACATTGTCGCTGTATTTTCTGATGGTTTCGAGGCAGTCATTCAAGGAGGGGCCGCCTTCCTGTTGATACTTCATTATTCCGTGAATTCCCATGACCTGGCAGAAATCCTCCTGGTGCAGGCGGCGCAATCTTTTTCCGTCATAATATCGATCATATCGCAGGGAAATCGTAGCTAACTGGTTTTTTCCATAATGATAAAGTGAAAGGTCAATCACGTTGATGCCGATAGTGCGTGCCAGATTTGTTACAAGAAATTCAACCTCAGGCAATCTTTTGTATTGAGGGTTTGAGAATTTCATTATATGTGTGTTTAGGTGAATATGGCTGGTTATGATCCCGAACGGGATCATTTAAAGGGAGGGGGCTTAATGGGGTGGAACTTAAGTCTGTTTATGATTCATTTTTCACCTCCCCAATTTTTTACTTATAAACTCTCCCCAATATTTCTACCCCTCCATTTTTCTACCTATAAACTATCCCTCTATCCCCACTCTAGGTTTTAGAGATTCGGTGTACGAGTACGTGTACAAGTATGTGTTCCTTCGATGATTTCGACTTCTCGAACCTCCAACCCTTTTCGAATGGGGCTTAGCTATGATGCAGAGATTATCCATCCCGCGCCTGCGGGACGGATATACTATACTTTACCCAGTATGTCCGCCGCTATGCGGTGGACGAAAATATCGGAAGAACCTTTCCGTTGCCACACGCAAGGTGCGGCCTTTGCCTTGACTACGTTCGGCACTCGAACCGCGGTTCTCATCCAAGCCTGATATAAATGAAAAAGATCAGCAACTTGCGTTGCTGATCTTAGTAAAATGGTGGTAGGGCTTGGATTCGAACCAAGGAAGTCGATGACAGCAGATTTACAGTCTGCATTCCACCCAATGAATACGGTGTTATGATTGACTTCTGCTTACTTATTGTATATGATTGAAGCTAATAATTAAGGATTCTTGGAATCATTTTTAACCTAGTAGAAATACAGGGAACTTATATTATGGCATCTAAATTACATAAGAGAAGCAAGGGCAGTGGAACCTTAACAAAGCGTGGAAAAATATGGCATGCTCGCTGGGTGAAGGACGGCAAGGTTTTTACCAGAAGCACTGGTACTGGTAATAGAAAGGAGGCAGA
>Ga0307990_1000736_pt1 | contig 28200 bp, 26 predicted proteins | sample EllFjometagen129_FD_203168 | JGI IMG/M metagenome (GOLD analysis project Ga0307990, IMG submission 203168) | Marine microbial communities from Ellis Fjord, Antarctic Ocean - #129 | ecosystem: Environmental > Aquatic > Marine > Unclassified | place: Southern Ocean | collected 2014-10-08
ATATAACCCACACATATTATATTTTGCAGACAACCAACGGAGACCGTGCTTGGTCATTTCAGGGTAGTATATGGTCAACTTATACTGGAGTATATTCTACAGACATTACATTAGATGCTACCAATAAACCACAAGAAGGATCGTTTATCCGGCATTTAGGATACGACCATTTCAGGGCAAAACGTGTATCGGATATTTCAAAAATAGAGAGTGGTAGCGACTGGACAGCGATATCAATACCAGCATAAGGAAACAAATATGGCAGAATTAGATGAAATATTAAATCAAGTTGCTATCTTGCAAAGTGAAGTTTATCGGCTACGTAGCCAAATACCAGATGATATGGAATTTATGGGGGCCGGTGGCGCACGACCACAGATTGAGAACGGAGACTTGCCGGAAGACGTACCTTACTACCAATTATTTGATTTATACAAAGTTAAGACAACCAGTTTAGAAATCAGGGACGATCAGGCGGATACTTCCGGAGCGTGGATTGAGGGAGTGCATAAATCAATATCTGCGGGTGCGGGATTAACGGCTGGTGGGGCAGGTTGGGCTGGTGATGTTGATCACTTAAAATATATTTATTTGAATATGGACAGAGAAAATGCAACGGTTGAAATAACAATGGGAGATTCTATGTCCGACGGAACCGACACAGTAGAAAGAATTCCGCTTTGGTATATCGGTTGGGATACAGACCATATTGCTAACATTATTGACCTGCGTCACGCGGCGCGTTTACCGGCAATGGCATAATGAAAAAACAACTTACAATTTTAATATTTGTTTTAATCTCCGGGCAAGTCTTGGCGGACGGCTGGAATACAAATGCCTGGCCGTCTTACCAATATCCGCGTAGTGGGAAGATACATAATGAAGACTGTTATAGCGGACTGGTTGAACGGGCGACTGTAATTTCCTGGTCTCCGCCAGCTGCGCCGACATGGTATAGGGGTCAACAGTCAGAATTGGAGGTATATAAGACGTGGGTATCAGGGGCGGCGCAAGCTAAATTTAAAGACCCAAGCAAAATGTCGGGTACCAAATTTGACGTCTATTTTTCTGGTGGAGGTAGTGATTTCCCGTGTTATACGACATCAAATCTTCTTAAAAATTTAAATTTACCTCTTAATTATTTATCCTATACTCCATACCGATGTCTCTGCGGGTTAGGCCCATTTACAAACGACACAACTGTAGGGCATCCTTACGGTTGGACAAATGCGACTACGACGGCTGGAGGAGCAAATTTTCCAGCTGGTAGAAGCACTTGGTATACGACAGATTATGGCTGGCAAGGAATGAAAGATATTATAAATGAATTATATTTAACTTCTTCTACAATATCATTTTCGGATGGCACAAATAGTATAGTAACTGGATGGGGTAAATCAAAATATGATTCTTATACCCATCCACGAGAAGATTTAAATTACCAACCAAGTTGTTACGTGTGGGGTAATTGCAATAATGGGGATAAGTGGGGCTTTGATGATAGTGCTTACCTTAGAAGTCCATTCGCATTAGTAACCAGAGGAGGTGGAGACCCTGGATTTAGTGTAGATGGATGGGAAGACAGTGCTGCAGGAGGTTGTTTGAGCGTCCTCAAACTTCACGTACCTTTTGCAGACGGAGGCGCTGAGGTCATAAGTGACTGGTATTATAAGGTACAATGTACTTTAAGTGGCACTTTGACTTGGGACTGGTGGGGCGCGGGATACCATGATGTAGCTGTATATTTCCCTGAAATGTACGATAATACTATGCATTTTATTTCGGGAAATCTAATGGCCGAAAAAGCGTATGCAAAAACAGGTTGGAGTTGGATAAATGAAAATATAACAGTTATAATACATCCGTCTTATGATGATAAAGTTGAATACTGGGCAAATTATGATTTTGATCCGTGGGAAATTACTGCTAAACTTACAGATTATAGTTTTATTGCAAGTGCTATTGTTAGTAAGCGTTTTAATGCGGCTTTTCGTAATGAATATGCAGCTATTACCGCTTACGATTGTGAACGAAGTTTATATCTTATAGGGGCAGCTAATGCAGAACATCCAACAATTTATGAATGGCATTCATTGATTCCAAATTTAACAACTAATCAATACCATTATATTGCAAGTGAAACTTCACACGATCAATATGAAATTTTCCTTTCCGATTGGTCTACGAATGTTCCTTATTCTGACAGCGGCGAGGTACCAGATGGTCAAGAATGGGGGTATTCGGTAGGTAGTGGGCTTATGCTTTACAAATGGGACGTAACAGATGGTTTCAAATATAAATAAACGAAATTAAGAAGGAGAATTATCATGGCGAGAAAAAAGAAATATAGACAGGTCATAAATCCAGAAACAGGAAGCATGAAATACGAGAGAATTCCGCCAACATTGGCTAAACGGGTAAAGGGCGCATTGGTGCCGGGAGCAGGGGTGTTGGGATTTGCATATCCCGATGCGGCACTTGGTACATTACGTAAAGCTACGGAAGGCGGACTGCGTGGAGCGGCACGGCTGGTAGGACGTTCCGTGAAACAGACTGGTCAGGCAGTAGCTAAAGCCGGAGGAAAAGTAGCTGGTGAAGTTTATCGTGGAAGAGAATATGAGACACCAAAAATAGCACCTACATTAACCGAAGAACAGGTAACTATGGATCGTCCAAGAGTTGCTACGGCTCCCGATGCAGGTGGGCTTCCTGCAGGTGGGGCAGGCGGAATACCAGCGACAGCAGAACGACCTCGTGGTGCATTTATAGGTGGTGAATATAGGTCTCCCGGTGAACAGATGACAGAACCTACCGAAGATGCCTATCAACGTGTTTATATGGTTGCTTTGAGAGCGGCACTTGGTGGCAAAGAAACAGCAACCCAAACAGAGTTAGAAAATGCGAGGAATGCCGCTGAAAGATCTGCAAATTCACAGTTTGCTGGCGAAGATTGGCGCAGGGGCGTTGTATATTTGAAAAAGTTTGCCGGAGGTCAACCTTCACCTGCGGACATATACGGAGAGGGAACAAGGGGAAGGGGTATTCGTGGAACAACGTCTGGCGCACCTGGCGGCGGCAGTTACTTTATTCCTGGTGGTTGGCATAATCGCCCTGAACAGCCAGTTCCTGAATTCCAGGGTGTTTATGATCCTGCGACACATAAGCCTGTGCCAACTGGATTATCAGATGCGGCGAAAGATGCTCGTGCGCGCGGAAGAATAAGAATACAAGCGGGACCGGAAAGCGAGAGAAAATCGGCATTGGCGGCATACGAAACGAAAAAAGGACTGCCTGCTCAGCGGGCATTTCAGTTGGAGGCAATAAAAGCCGGAAAAGCTGGTGTACAGCCCGAGAAGGGATTGGCTGGAACGAAACTCAAAGAAAAAGGACAGACGGAAAGAGCTACACAAGACAGATGGGCAAAAGCATTTTCAAAAGGTCGTGAAGCTGCGGCGGAGTTTCCCTTTATAGACCCCGAAACAGGAGAAGAGCGTCCACTGACTATGCAGGAGCAGGATCAATATGCGCTAAATTATTCACTTAAATCTATGGGAATAATAGGCGGAAAGCCTAAAGCAAAGTCGAAAACTGGAATAAGTGCGGAACAAGGACAATGGACGGCACGATTTAAGAAACGATATAAAAAAGATCCCACGCCCGCACAAATAGCTGATGCTCGTAAAAAGGGGTGGAAATAAATAATAGGGAGTTAATATGTATGATTACTATGAGAATTACAACATTGCACAACAGGCGGCAAAGGCAGGGGCAAAGCCAAAAGCCGAAAGGAACATTGGTGATATAAAGGATTTAATGGAATCTGAACCATCGCCACATAGTCCCTATCCTTATAATGCAACAGAAAAAGCACCAGCGCAAGAAGAAGCATCATTGGACATAAACGGCGATGGTAATATTTCAGATGATGAAAGAAGATATAATAGGCTATCTAAAGCAATGAAGGATGGTGGTGTTGTTCGCTCGGATGGGGCTACGAGACCATTTACCCCTGCCGAAGAAGCGAGAAATAATAAGATGCTAAAAGAATTAGCTCCAAAAATAGGAATTTAATCAATGACTGACTTAGAATATTTGGAGCTTACGAGTTCACCTACTACACCCGTAGGGACTACTGTGCCTACATATCCAACTGGCGCACCCCCCGAATATACCACTGAATCTCAATATTCACAACCAATCCAAGAACCCCAGCCCATGACGGACAAAGAATATTTAGACTTGATGGGTGGTGGATCCACTTATTCTGAACCATATCCAACAGAAGAAGAACCATTAACTGAACCCATCCCTAAACCACGTGCCTTTGAACCAGAAAATCCCGAAGAAACAGAATATGATGTACAGAATTTTACTGATACTGATTTAAGTTCACTTCCCTACAGGGCATTATCCGGGCAGGAATCATTACCGGCAGGACATCCCGCAGAACAAGAATTGAAAGAAGCATTAGATCGTATGGGAAAACAACAGGAATTAGACGAAAAATCATACGATCTTTGGGATCGGATGCAGGATGAAGATAAAATCGGTATTATTGAGACAATGAAAAATAAGCCAGTTTCTGAATATTTGCCTACGGCGATTGGTGCTCTTGGTGGTGGTGTTGTTGGCGGATTTTTTGGTGGACCTCCTGGTGCTGCTGCTGGTGTAAAATATGGCGGATTGGCGGGTGAAGCCGTAAGCGGGGGTATTGCCATTGCTCATACATTAGGAATAAAATTTGCCATAGACAGGCTGAAATCAACAGACTATTCAGAGTTTGGTTCTGATTACGAGCAGGGAATTAAAAAGAAACAAGACGAACAACTGCTGGAAAATTATTTCAATCAAATAAATATGCTGGAAGAAAGAGGTAAGACCATACCTGCACTTATTGCCAGTGGCGCAATGGCGTTACCGGGATATATGATTATGTTTGCCGGAACAGGTGGTGTGGCTAATTTAGCAAGTGCAAGTGCGCGGAAGGCTGGTAAAAAAGCATTGGGCAGTTGGGCAAAGAAAGCGGTTGCCAAAAATGTACTTCGCGGAATAGGAACAAACCCAGAAACATTCATAAAGTTGTTAAAGGCTGCCCCAACCGCAGGGAAAGCGGCTATGCTGGCAGGACGAATACCTGGATTAACAATTAGGGCTGCTGCAAGAATGGCGGCTTCGCCTTGGTTCCCCGGTGAAGAATTGGCGCAAAGGTCATTACCACGAAATGCGACAATTACAGATGAAGGCTTAAAGATAATAAGCCCTGCCGATAGCTGGGGCACAACAATATGGAAAACAGCAGGTTCATCTTTGGCTGAACTTGCCGCAGAAGAAACGGGTGAAATTCTTACAATGCCTATAGCTGCGGCAGGACGTTCAATACTGAAAGCATCGCCAGTCGCTCGCAAGGTTATGGAAAAATTGCATAATGCGCTTAAAGGTGAATGGCTCAAGGGTCATCCGGGCTATAAAGCGGCGCAATTTAGTAAAAATATGCTTTCGGAGGGTGGTTATTCTGGAATGTTAGGGGAAATTGGGGAAGAACGGCTAACAGATATGCTTAATGCTATTGCGGGGATTGAACCAGTTGGCGCTGCTCCTATCGGATCGGAAAGGGGAATGAGCAGGCTTGAGGCAATGGGTCGTTCATTATTCCCCGGCGTGGAAAATATGCTTGTTGAAATTGGCGTATTGTCTATACCAATGCTTGCCGGACAAGCAGCCAATGTACCAGCACGCGCTTATTATGGACATAAAAGAGCACAGCGCTTAGAGTTTCTAAAGCAATTTAGAGCTAAAACGCCGATTGAAGATAGACAGGGTGCAAACGCACTGGAACATCTTCTCAAGGGAGAGAATGAGAAAGCCGCAGCAGTAGCAGAAAATATGCCAGAGGGACAGGGCAAAGAAGCCATTATGGGACTTGCAATTACCCCTCCAGCGTATGCTTTAGACGGTTCTCCAGATGGTATGACATACGATGAAATAGAAGATGTAACCAATAGGCGGATAAAAGAAATTGTTGAAAAACCAGAACCAACGCCAAGCGAAGGGCACGAAATGAATATTCTTATTGGCAAGGATTATGAAGCCATTGCCGATATGTACGGGGTAAAGCTGGATTGGGACAGAATAGCAGAAGAACAAATACGATTGTCAGAAGAAGAGGAACGAGCAGAACGTGAGCCAGCTGCTAAAGCAAACGCAAAAGAGATTATGCGTCCGCTACGTCGCGAGGAAAACGAGAGAATAAGGAGAGAGAGACGTGAAGCAGAAATCAGCGTCCCGTCCGAACCCACCGAATTGGAAAAATATATCAAAAATCCTAATTCACCAGAAGCATTACGACACCTTGTTGAGCAATTATCCCTGTCCGGCAATGAAGTAGCGAAGATACCTAAAGTCCGGAGGATAGAATTGTTGCAGGCGGAATCTGACGGAATTGCAACAGAATGGGAAGTTGAAGCTCCCAAAGCTCCTAAAACCACCACCACGGAGCCACCAGCCCCCGCAGGCGTGGCGACAGGGGCAGAAGCCATACCAACACCTTCCATAAAGCTTGAACCATCTTTAGAGGCAGAGAGAAAAAAGATAGAGCAAAGAGAGGAAGCTCGTGAAAAGAAAGTCAAAGAAAAAGATTCAAGAACACTACCAACAGATACACTTTTACGCCAAAGTGCCGCATGGGATAATGCTTCAAAAAAAGTAAATCTTGAGCAATTTCCTGATACAGATGCGGGTCAGGCAGAAAGGAGTTACCATATTGGTCTTTTGCGTTTGATATATTATCGTCTCGTGGCAAAGGATCAACGACAAAAGGGCCGCGAGCGCTCAGCGGATGAGTGGGACAAAGAGGTAAAAAGGCAGGAGGAACAAGTAAAAGTTGATTTACAGTGGTATATCTTAGAAAAAGCAATAGAGACAGGCGAATCCTTTCCAGACGAACTAATACGTGATACGCCTGGAGAGGTAAAAAGGATGCCAGCAAGAGGATATTTCAAGGGGAAGGATGGAATATGGCGAAAAGAAGTAACGCCTTCCAAAACCACAGAAACAGCCACGAGGGTTGCACCAGCCGCCGCAGGCGTGACGACAGGGGCTAAACCAGCACCAGCACCTATCAAAAAGGAAGTAACGCCTCCTAAGCCTAAAATTACTACGCCAGCGCCAAAGTCAGTGGTTGTCGAAACCACAAAGGCGTGGAAAGATATAAATACACAGAAAATGGGTACTATATCGTACTTAGGCGGTAAGAGTGATCCTAATTATGGCATCAAGTTGGACACAGAAGACGCTCAAATTGTAAAGACTGAAAATGAAGATTATCGTATTTTTGACAATAAAAAACAAATTCTTGCTGAAATTGGAACTCGGAAGACAGCGAAAAGTATTGCTGAAAAGATTTTGAGTGCTGAAAATGTTGGTAAACCAATAGCGGAGAGAGTTGCATCCCTCTCAAATGCAGAATTAAGCGAACTTGCCATTGCTGTTCAAGCTGATATTGAGTCAGGCAAGAGAGGTTTTTCAGATTTTGAGCGTGCAGTAGCTAAACGAGCCGGGATAGAGATTGAGGCAAAAGCGGTTAAGCCTGCACCCAAACCCGAAGTTGAGAAGAAAGCTGTGCCAAAGCCAGAGCCAAAGCCCGAAGTCGAGAAACCCAAATCCAAGCTCGGCACAATTGCTGATATGGACACCGTTGCTCTTTCTCGTGAGTTTGAACCGTATGTCGACGGCGCAATCAAGGACAACAGAGCATTAAAGAAAATGGTTGCTACATTCTACGGAGTGAGTGTTCCCGTAATGGAGCAGACAGCAGGGTACAACTTTAAGAAGGTGCAGGAGGCATACGAATTGGCATTAACGCGCGTAGCCCATAGTATTGTTGTAAAAAATACGGGTAATATTGCTGATACATTAACAGCATTGCAGAAATTATATGATAACCAGGTAGTGTTGAATGAAAGAACATCCAAGAGTATGATTCAACAGGGATATTCGACACCTGCTCCCTATGCCTATCTTGTCGGAATGTTAGCTGGCGCCGATAAAGCAAGCAATATGGCAGATACATCAGCCGGCAATGCAATGCTCGAGATAGCACGCGGCACGAAAACAAAGGTAATTGTTGGCGAGACGGACCCTGTGCGAGTTGCAGCGTTAAGGGATCAAGGATTGAGTGTAAATGTAAAAGACGCCGATATTGAATGGTTAGAACCCAAAAGCCAAGACAGCATTGTGCTTAATCCGCCATTTGGACGTGTGGCCGAACAAGAGTTTGACGGCTATAAAATATCCAAGCGTGAACATATTCAGGTTATTCAGGCGTTAAAAGCCATGAAAGACGATGGACGTGCGGCGTTTATCATTGGTGGCAATATGTTTGCCGGACAGCCTATTTCCAGCAATGATAGAATATTCTTCAATTGGGTATACAATCATTATAACGTTACCGCTAATCTGGACATGACGGGCAGTCTTTACCGGAAGATGGGTACAGGCTGGAATACCCGGCTTATAGTCATTAACGGTCGCAAAGAGACGCCAGAAGGTCATGCGCCATTGGATGCAATCTCCACCAAGTTTGATAAGGGGTTAGATGATGTTCGGGCTATTGCAGAGGAAACTGCGCCAGTTGCGGAAGTTGCCAAGCCCGAAGCCAAAGCCGAGCCGTTGGCGGTTGAGGCACGGAAGTATAAGACGGCGAAGGAGTTTGTGGAGGCGCAGGGAGAAGTTCTTTATCATGGTTCATCAAATAAATTCAAAGCCGAAGATATAGATTTTGCTCAAGGAAATCTTAGAGAAGGAATATATTTAAGCGGAAGTAAAAGTGTAGCCAATGATTATGGAAAAAATATACATGAATATAAAATATCTCCAAGTGCGAAAGTTTTAGATTTATCTGATGGAGAATCTACCCTTAATTATATACTGAAAAATGAAATTTTGGAAAAAGACGATATTGATGTCGATTTAGAAAATTATATCCTTAATGGTCAAATCTTTCAATATGACCCCTATAATAGGATTGGTATTGTTGATGATATAATGGTGGCTGCGAAAAGCGATGGATATGATGTTGTTAAATTTTTAGACGACTTGGGTGGTGAAAGCGATAATATTGCAACGATTGTTGTTAATAAGGACGTAATCAAAACAGATGCCGACCTCACCGCCCTCTGGAACGAAGCCCAGCCCGCCCCAGCCAAAGCCGAGCCCGTTAAGACGGGCGTGGTGGAGAAAGAAGCCTTCTCCGAAGAATTGATAGCTGAAGCGAAAAAATATAAAAGTGTCGAAGAATTTGTGCAGAAAACCCACGCAAAGTTTTTTAAGAAACAAGATACCAAGACGGAAAGTGAACGTAAATTATCAGATGAATTCTATAAGTCCGACAAAGAGGCTGTGTGGAACGAATCCCAAGCTGAACCAACTGAAGTTGATGAACCTGCCGAAGCACCAGTAGTGCCCCCAGTAGCACCATCGGTAAAATCCGACGTGGACAATATCTTGGATGACATTGCCAGTGATTTTGATGAAGCAGAAGGCAAATTTAGACCAGAAGGCGAACTTTTCCCGGCAGAAGCACCCGCAATTGACCCGAAACTAATTGTTAAGATGGTGAAAGCTGGTAAAATGCTCACGGAGCAAGGAATAACAGATTTTACAGATTGGTCTAAAATCTTTTATGACAAAATAGGTGATCGTGTTTTGCCCTACGTGGTGAATGTCTACAACCAAACCCGTAAACGTGCGTCAGCAGAGATCAAATCAAAGATGGATTCTCCTCTTGTAACTATAAAATTGACGCAAGACGACATTCTAAAGCTGATAATTGGAGAAGAAGAAGTTGGAGAAAAAATTACCGGTGGGCGTGAGGTAGTCGCAGAGCGTGAGAAAAAAAAGACTGTAGTTGAAGCAAGCGAGGCAAAGAAGAAAAGCGTAAAAGAATCCGGGCAAACATACAGAATACCCTATGAACCCACAAGTAAGTGTAAGAGAGCTGGTTCCCTTATTCCATTTAGTCTGCGGGGATTGATAGATAAATCACTAAAAAAAATTCAGAAAGCGCATCCCGATATGGATGCTTGGGTAGCAGAAGAAATCGGTGTAGACCCAGCCCACATGGAAAATTTTCACGAAGCCTTTTTCGCGGAACAAGTGGACGCTATTGCTCAACTCTTTTATAATTGGGATAAAGACACAAGAGAAGGACATATTTGCGGATTCCAGACTGGTACAGGCAAGACATGGGTTGCTGCTGCATCAATTTATAGAGCAATAAGGAAAGGAAAAAAACCTGTCTTTATAACCCAAAAGCCGGAATTGTTCTCTGATCTTTACAAAACATTCTATATGTTGAACGAATCATTGGGGTTGCCTGTACCTAATCCCTATATTGTTAATGACGGCATAGATATAATGGACCCGCGTACTGGTGGAACAAGCGTGCTATTTCCCAAGAAAACAGCAGGTGAAAAAACTATCTTCAAGAATAATTATACATCGGGAACTGCTGCGTCCTTTATGGAAGATAAAAACATTATTCTATTAACATACCCCCAAGTATCAAGCGGAAAAAGCGAAATGCAAAGAGCCAAAAAAGCATTTGTTCAAATAGCCGCCAATGATGGTGCCATTATTTTAGATGAAGCTCACAAGGCAGCCGGACCAGAGAGTAACACCGGTCAAGTTTTACGCAATATCCTCTTTCCCCCAGAAGATGTTCATAGTCTGCGTGCTGAATACGTCTCATATCTTACAGCGACTTATGCTAAAAACCCAAGAATGATGGGGCTTTACAACAGAACTATTTTGGGGCAGGGCAGAGTAGGGCAAAGGGAACTGGAGGACTTACTTGAGCAAGGCGGTGTTCCTATGGAAGAATGGATAGCAGAAGAAATTGCCAGGGCCGGTCAATTACACCGTGTTGAACAAGACTTTCAGAATGTAAAATTTGGCATGATCCCCATTGATGAAGATTTACCTATTGAGGAAAGGTTGGCAAATGAAAATAAGGTTGAAAGAGATGCCAACGAAATAAGCTCAGGAATACTTAATTTGTGGAAATTTGATGAAGAGTTGATGCCATTACGTGACGAACTTGCCGAATACTTAAAGAAAAAATACGGCGGGAGTTGGCCGAAAGCGTTCAGAAAAAAATTCAAGCTCGCCAAAGCAGGGTTCGGGAATATAGCGCATAACTTCATCCGGCAGTTTTTATTTGCCGTAAAAGCACAACCAGCAATAAGAGAAACAATAAAACAATTGAAACTTGACGCTAATGGACGACCGACACAAAAAGTTATTTTAACATCAGAAAACACAATGGAAAGCGTATTGAAATATTTGGGGGCCGGCAGTATAGGTGGTGAATGTCCTGATAATTTCTTAACCAGCCTCAAGCGTGGATTAAAAACCATTCTTCATTATACATGGAAGGATGATAAAGGGAATACACGCGAAGGGAATATTACCCCAGAAGATATGAAAGCTATGGGCTATGAGAAAATGGCGGATAGAATGGCGGGAATAATAGAACACTTTGATAAAACAATTGTGGATGTTCCGCTCAGTCCGTTAGATGTAGTAAGAGAAGCACTGGAAGAAAGAGGCATAAATGTTGCCGAAGCTACGGGGAGAAGCATTAAATTGGTAGATGGCGTTTTCACAAAAAGAACAAAAGAAGAAAAGAATATCAGACAAATATGCGATCAGTTTAATGCGGGAAATATTGATGTAATTTTAGGCAATTCAGTTATTTCTGGTGGTTTCTCCCTGCACGCCGGAAAAGAATTCAAGGATCAACGCAAAAGAGTTATGATCGCCATGCAGACACATCAAGACATTGTTGTCCAAGTTCAAATGAATGGACGAGTTAAACGCTATGGCGAAGTCATAGCTCCCGAACTTGGTGTTTTAGCCAGCAAATTACCGTCAGAGACAAGACCTAATGCTATCTATATGAAAAAGATGGCCAGTCTTCACGCTGCGACAACGGCAAAGGGTGTTTCTGGATATGATATTGATATTCCCGATATTATGAACCATGTTGGCGATAAAGTTATGTATGATTTCTTTAGCACGGACAGAGGAAGAGAATTAGGCGATAGAATATTCGTGAAATATGACCATGGTATACTAAAACATGATATAAATGGTTTCGCGCGATGGGTCACGGGGCGGATGGCAATGTTGCCGATAGAAGATCAGCGAGAAATATACGCATACATTATACCAACATTCAATGCAAAAATAGAAGAACTCAATGCACGTAACGAAAATGACCTCGTTTCAACACATTTGGAATTGAAGGCTAAAAAGATATCTGAAGTTGTTGCGGATGCAGGCGACAATACAAACGGACTTACGGATGGTTATTATACAGGAACGTATAAAGTTTTGAATCCTAAACGTCCGCTGGAATCCGCAAAAATCACAGATCTTGTCCGACAGAACTCGGGTGCAGTAGAACGTATCCTGAAAGTCATCGAGGAAAAAGCCATTCCCTGGGCAAGGGCATATAGCATAGACGCAGGAAAACCCAGAAAAATTACTGTAGAAACTAAGGTGGAGGCAAGAAAAAGAGTTGAAAATGAAAAATCTGTTTCCAAACGCATTGCCTCGATACAAGACACTATAAATCTATTAAAAAGACTTAAAATCGGGCAAGAATATACCTTTCTTCACGAAAACTGGGAAAACGAAAGTATTCTTGTGAATGTAAAAACCAAAGAAGATGCCAAAAATCCTGCTGCAAGACATTATATTGAGCTTCAATTTGCAGTACCAGATGGACGAAAATTGACATCTTTGCCTCTTACCAAAATAGAGAGTTTTGAATATCCTAAATCAGAAGAAGAAGGGGACAAATCTACCGCACAAGTATTATCTTTGTGGGATGAACACAGGGGCGAAGAATATGTTAATCGGCAAATAATTACAGGGAATTTGCTTAGTGGACTAAAATATATGGTAGGACTCAATATCCGTAGCAAGGTAATAACCTTCACAATGGAAGATGGCGAAATTCGCAGGGGAATCTTAATTCCAGAAAAAGTAACCATTGAAGAAGCAAAAACAATAGGAGTAAGTAAAACACTACTTATTCAATTATTAGGAAAAAAATCATTGACTTGGTTCCAGTCGGGCGCAGTAGAAGTTTTTATAAAAGACAGATTGGATCTTCGAGTACCTGCTGGCAAGGGAATTGGTGAGTTAATTAAGGATAAACCCCTGCTTGATTTAATAGAATCACCTGACGGGTTCAGGAAAAATTACAGAACTTATGTTGCCTATACAGGAAAAGACAATCTCCGCGCGATTGTTGATTATCTTGATAATCGGTATCGTAATTTTAAGGTTGCGCGTACAGAAATACCACCCGAATTTCTCAAAGCCGAGAGTTCTGATATTACAACGCCTTTATTGTTGGCGCGAGAAGTGCCACATTCTCTGCATCAAGCTATCCAGAATACTGGTGCCAAGCCCGACGTCCCCTCACAGGCAACACATATCAAGATGGATGCGAGAGATGTTGCAGGAGCAGTCACAGACTTTAGAATAGAAATGCCGGAACTGGTTCATATCTGTAAAGAATTACTCGGCAAATATCCACGTATTCGTGAACAATTACGTGTAAAGCTAAAGGGCGGAGGGAAAGCATCAGCTTATGGATCGTTTAACTCTAAAACAGGTTCCATTGATCTTATGGCGGCAATTTTTAAGGACCCGGACTTGGCGTCTAAAGTCTTTGCACATGAATTGGGGCACATGGACGATTGGCTTCCCCACTTGAGAATGGATAGGGGCAATATATTGGGAAGGATCGCTTCTTTCATTCATTATAACATTCATCAATTACCTACATTCCCCGAAAATCTTGATCAATCCACGAAAATAACACAGGATGAACGAAATACGCTGCGCCGAGCAGCAGAAAATGAAGCTAAATCTATGCTGGGCAAGGGGGCAAGCAAGACAGCGATAGCCAAGATCAGGAGGGAGATTTACCAAAATAAATTATCTGAACTGGCAAGCGAAAAGAATGTATTTACATTAGATGAAATTAGAGAAGAGCTTATCAATGTTACAAGACAATGGTCTCCGTGGGATGAATCGCAGTCCAGTCCGAGTTATAACAAATACAGAAGAAGTTCAGTGGAATTATATGCAGAAGCTATGAGTGTATTTTTCAATGCTCCTGAAAAACTGCAACGATGGGCGCCAAAGTTCTATGCTGCAATGAAAAATTACAGGGTAAATACGCCGGTAGTCAAGAAACTTTACGAACAAATTCAAGATGACATTAAATCCGGCAAAATCAATGATGTTCGATTAAAGAGTATTTATGAGATGCAGGAAAAGGGGCCAGAGGCGCGGAAAGAAGCAGAAAAAGCGCAAATGGAAACTAAAGCCGATGTTGTCAGAGGATTTGTACAAGGATTGATAGACAGGAACGCACCACTGACAAAACGCTTAAAATACGCAAAAAAAGAGGGTAAAATATGGGATTGGGGGGCTGATCCGTTAGAAGCCATTCGTGACATAATGTATATGAATGACCTTGTGCAAACATACGTTAAGGAAAACAACAACCTCAATCGCTTCCTGGAAGAGAATGATTTGACGGGAATTGACTTTGCCACATACGGCTTTCTAAAGAGAACCATTGAAGAAAGAAAGGAATTTGCTAATCCACTCGGGTTTGGTGGTGATCCATCCATTAAAACCCTTGAAGCCTTGGAAGCGAAGATTGGTCCGAAAAGGATGGAAAAACTTGAAGAAGCAAGGCAGAAATTCTTTGAAATACGTGAGGAGTATGTTATTCCGAGACTACTTAAATCAGAAGCCTACACCAAAGAACTTATGGATCAAGTGCAAGACAATGATAACTACTTTACATTTTCTGTTTTGAAATTTATGGAGGCACGTGGCGGAAAGGGAGGAGGTCATATTTACCACCAAGTGGGGACACTTGAAGATATCAATAATGTTTGGGATGCTACGGTAATGAATGATATTTCTCTTATTCGCGCGGCAATAGTAACAGAAGCAAAGCTGAAAATCATTAGATGGATGGCGCCAGATACCCTAATTGACGGTGGCTTGGGATTTGCGGCAGATGATATTGAAGAAGCCAAGTATTATATGCGGGACACTGGCAAAAAAGATAAAAAAGGTGAACCAATAAAATTCAAGCAGTACGATGAAAAAGATGCTCCTTTAAAGAAGGGTCTTATGGTTATTTCCCATCAAGGAACGAGCAAAGGATATTACATTCCCAAAACGCTGGCAGACCTTTATAAAAAAGACCCAATACTTGGTTCCCTTTTCTTCCGTGGACTTGCATCAGCCACTGTGCCGTTCAAAAGTCTTTATACTGGCAGGAACTGGGCTTGGATGGTTTGGAATGTCCAGAGAGATTTCAGGGCATTTGTTAAACAAATACCAGGCATGAATCCATGGAAGGCCGCAAAATATTATTGGAGAGCAGTCCACATGAGTTATATGGATATCGTTAAGGGAGTTGCATCGCCTGAACTCAAAACTATGCACAAACATCTTATGTTCGTTGTCGGGTTTGGTGAAAGTGGTGGATGGGAAATGGGTGATCCCGAAACAGAGGTTGAGCATTTGGCGAGGAAGTGGCAAGTTCAAGACCTGGCCGATACCCATAAAAAAATATTCCCCATGCTCAGGGAATTGTGGAACGCCATAGAGACACCCGGACAATTGGCGGAACGAATACCAAAAGTTGCAGCATATTTATATCTTACTCAAGAAACCGACAAGCCAATGACGGAGATAGCACATTTGGTCAGAAAACGCGCTGGTTCACCAGACTTCAAGGACGGTGGTGCATGGCGTCAAATATATAATAACATTCTCATATTTTCTAATCCAGCGTTAGTGGGCTGGCAGGCTGGTTGGGAAGCGGCAAAAGAAGATCCTTGGGATTATGCCATAAAAACTTTCTATTTAGATATCCTCCCTAAACTTATAATGCTGGGGGCATTGTGGGGATTATTGGGGGACGAGATGAAAAAACTATTCGAGAAAATTCCCGACTATGATTTGGCGCGAAGAATTTGTATTCCTCTTGGTTTAACAAAAGGCGATGAAGCAGTTTATATGATTATGCCACATGGTTTTATAGGAGAAACATTTGCCGGTATGCTCTGGCACACGGGAAAAGCCATTGAAAAAAAGGATTTGAAGAAACTTCTTGAATTTATGGAGGGAACGAATCCATACTCTTCGCTTAATCCCCTAATACAATTGGTTATTGATACCTCTGCTTTCGCTTTAGGCAGAAATCCAGTTGATAATTGGCGGGGACAAGAGATAATAGATGCCCGCGTAATGAAACAAGGACTTTGGTATGAAAATCCAGATGCTTGCAGGGAATTCTTAAAGCACCAATGGAATAGTGCCGGCTTATCACTATTTTACCGCTTCCAGGGCGAACGCATAAAGCCCATTAGGAGCGAAGTAGCTAACATTATGGGCACTCCTCACTTTCCCGGACGCTGGGCATCGCGTTTGATCCGTGTTTCCAAGCGGGGTGAAAGAGAAAGGTATACGGAAGCGCCGGAAATTATTCAAGCTGAAAAAATAAGAGCACGGCAAGGGGTTGACATGCTCAAGATAATAGAGAATACTATAAAAGAATTGGGTGATAAACCCACGAAGTGGCAAATAAAGCGTGGTGCTGATAAAGCATGGCGTGAAGCAAAGAAGTCTGGATCTGTGCCAGAAGATTATAAGCAGGGCTATTTTACGGCACGCTATAATCGCCTTGCAGAATACCGATTTGGTACAGAAAGAGCACGGGCAACACGACGTATGACAAAGAGTCAACGCAAAATTGTAGAAGAAAAGTATGGCAGGGAATAGTTTTAATAAATAACAAAAAAGGAGGATATTATGAAAAAATCAGTAGCAATTATTGTGGCGCTTATGTTTCTGTTTATAGGGATAGTATTGGCAAGTGACTTCTTGACTCCCGTGACGGGAAGTTTCAGTGGTGGGTCGGGTGTTTATACCAACACCGGGGAGCGTTGCGCAATTTCAAGTATTGTTGTCTGGGGTACTATGCAGAGTAGCAACTGCGAAATTAGAGTTGAAACAGACTTAACCGTTTGCACTAATTCGGCAACATCACCGATTCTGGTATCGGAAACAGGCACAGTTGAGACATTATGGTATATTGATGGTTCCGGCGGAGTAATGCTTGAACATGATGCGTTAATTTATTTCGCAACGGACACAACAAACCTCCTGCATTATACCATACACAGAAGATTTTAATATTTTTCTTGTATTTTACAGATGCGGTCAAAAGTGAGTATGAAGTAATAATAGCAACACAAACAACAAAACATAGAAAGTGCAGTTAAAAATATATTCAGAAATATGAAAATAAATACTTGACAAATTTAATTAAATGATTTAATCCTATTAAATAATGAATTAAATAATAATTAAATGGAGTTTGGCCATTGAAAAAAATAAATGTTAGAAAGCGTAAGCGTACAATTAACGGCAAAGAAAGTATAGATTATGTAGTTGACCTCGGAATTTGTAACGGCAAGCGTAGAACATTCGCAAGAAAGACACGAAAGGAAGTTTCTACCGTAAGCAAGAAAGCACTTCAAGAATATGACCGCCTTGGCGCAATGGCAGGCACCTTGACGCAAGCGCAATTGCTTGACGCCTATCATGCTCATACTCTGCTGGTGCCCTTACGCCCTTTATATCATGTGTCATTAACTGACGCCGCTGTTTACTACATCAAATGCCACGAGTGCAAGCCCTCGCCATCGGTAGACACTGTTTTAACTAAAATGCTTGGCGAAATGGCAAAGGGCAATAGACGCGCACGTTCCATCCAAAGCGCCCATACATCATTGTCCAGATTTGCGGATATTTGCGGGGATGGTGAAATACCCATAAATCAAATAGGCAGGGATCGCATTGACCACTATCTTGAAACACGTAGCACCAATTCTTTTACTACGCAAGCAAATGACATTACTTATCTCAAGCAACTATTCAATTTCGCAGAGAAACAGGGATATATCACTGACAATCCGACTAAAACCCTCACAAAACCCACTATAGATCGCAAAATGCCTGAATATATGAAAGCAGAAGATGTCAAACGGTTTATGGCAGAGATACAGAAGACACCTGAATTTGTATATCATGCGGCATTATTATTCTTTGCTGGCATCAGACCTGCAGAAGTTATGGGGCTTCAAGGACGAGATATAAATATAGGGGAAGGAATAATTACCATAACATCTGATATAGCCAAGTGTCGCAAGGCGAGAATCGTGGAAATATCAGACAATCTTGAAAAATGGTTGCATTATGCGCCCTTTGAATCTATAGCACTAAAACTTGTTATAAGGCTTGCCCGACAACATTTCAACAAACGGCGCGTAGAGATTTGTAAAAAGCTGAATATCAAGTGGAGCCCAGATATTGCACGGCATACATTCGCGACTTTTCATCTTGCTGTGCACAAAAACGCCGCACTTACGGCGCATGAATTAGGGCATACCCATGGCGTTGACTTGCTCTATACGCATTACAGAGGACTTGCGACAGAGACTGAGGCAGAGATGTTCTGGGGTATTTGTCCAGACGCAACAATAAACTAAAAAAGGAGATATAATGAAAGTAATAGGAATGGAAATTCAAGAAGATATCTTAAAAAATGAGCCATGCTGGACAGTGACAATCAGAATGGGTCGTTGTTTGCATTTGCATCCGTTAGCTGTAACTATGTTTGCCATGGAAAAAAACTGTGAAGTCAAAGAATCTGTAAAGATGTTAAGGCATGTTGCCGATAGAATGGAAAAAGAGGACGAGGTGCAAAACGAAAAAGAATTATTGGAATATCTGAAGAAGAATAAAGAAGAAGAAGAAGAAAGGAAAGACAATAAATTCTCAAAACTGACCGAGTCAATAGCAGAGCAAATGGAAAAACTGAAAGCAAGGGGCATCTGCCCCAAATATCTTATCATCGGTAAAGCTGAATATGATACCCTTAATGCCCTGCACTGGTGGCGATATCAATCAGACACCGGTACTATTTTCCTTGGCTTAATAATTATACCAAACTTGACGGTAGACTCACAATTAACAGTTACGGTTGATATGGGGCAAGCCAGTGGCCGCATAGCGAATCAAAAAGAAGAAGTAAACAATAAAACTAAAACAGGAGATTAAACAATGAACGAGAACGCAGGAACAGAATCAATGGAGGTAGCAACAGTAACAGTAATGGAACCTATGGTAGTATCAGCGGCTTTAGAGAAAGCTGCAATCGACCAAGCGATCAGCACGGCAAAGACTTATCCGCGTAATGTAGCAAGGTGCAAGGATGAAGCGATTGCCATTGCCACTATGGACGATGAAACGGCAGCGGAGTGTTTCTATGCCTTTAAGCGTGGTGGCAAGATTATTGAGGGACCATCTGTCAGGTGTGCAGAGATTGTAGCTTCTGCGTGGGGCAATCTCAAGTATGGATCTCAAGTGCTTGGGCACGATGATGAACATGTTATAGGTAGGGGCATTTGCTATGACCTCGAGAAGAATGTAATGTGTACCATTGAGACCAAGCGCCGGATTACGGATCACTACGGAAAAACATACAGTGATGATATGATTGCCGTTACAGGGAACGCAGCGGCAGCCATTGCCAGGCGACAGGCGGTATTCGGTACTATCCCAAAGGCAATAGTAAAAGCCGTATATCAGCGTGCAAAGGAAATCACTACTGGCGATGCTTCAACAATGATAGAAAGGTGGGGGAAAACATTAACAAGTTTTTCTAAATTCGGAGTAAGTGAAAAAGAATTGTTGGAATATCTTGATAAAAAGAGTGCGGAAGAAGTAACGCCAAGTGATTTGGCGTTACTTACCGGATTACGCACCGCCATAAAAGATAAGGACACTACGCTTGATGAAGCTTTCGGCAAAAAGGCAACACAGGCGCCACAAAGAACAAAGGGGAAATCAAAGAAACCGGGACAAAAACAGAAAGGCGCAGACAAAACCTCCGCACCGGTATCCGGAAAGGAGGATAACAGCGAAATAATAAAGCAAATAACGGAAATTCGGCAGTTTAAGAAGTTGACGTTCGCCAATGCTTGCGACAGCTTAAATCTTGATCCAGAGAAGAATCTGGAAGAACACGACAGCAAGACGCTGGAAGCATTGCTTGGGTTGCTGAAAAAATAACGACGTATGCTTAATTGATTGGTTATATAAATTATGAATATACGATTGTTTTGGTTAAAACACTGGAAATGGTGTTTAGGGTATTGCTGGGGGTGCGTGTTTTTATTAGTTGGCTGTATGACTGGTCGAACAGAAATCATCTTGTGTTCAATATGGTATCTCGTTGGATTCAACATAGGATTAGTCTCTGATCAGAACCGAGCAAGCCACAAGAACCCCGATCGCAATAATTGCCATAGAGCTAACGAAAGGAGGAAATTATGGCAACAAGAAGAGGATGAATTGCTTGATTTTTTGAATAAAGACTAAAACGAAGGGAGGAAATTATGGCAGTACGGAGAGGAAGCACGGGGCGTGGAAGTCGGGGTGCCTGTGGAGGCAAACGACGCAAAGACGGTAGTGGTGGTGGATCGGGCAACCGTGGGACTAAACGACAACCACGCAAGAAGAAATAATCGTTATGTGTCATGGGGTAAACCCCCTGTGGCACATAATTCAATGAGGAATAGACATGGACGGATTAACGATGAACGACAAACATGAGTATTATTTTTGCGGCAATCGCGTTCCCAATGTTACAAGTATTTTGGAGAGTGTTGGCATCGTAGATTACTCAATGGTAAAGGAAAGACACAGGCAACACGGAATGGAGAAGGGAAGCAATGTTCATCTCGCCTGTCAATATTACAATGAAGGACAATTGGACTGGAACACTCTTCCGGAAGAAATTGAAGGCTATGCGAGGTCGTGGGACGCAATTTGTAGGACTACAGGCTTTGAACCATTGATGAATGAGTTCCCCTATTATTCCAAGCGGTATGGGTTTGCAGGAACACTTGATGTTATGGGTTTGCTGAATGGAAGAAAGGTTATCATGGATTATAAAAGTTGTGCGGTGCCTCGTTGGACTGAGTTACAAACCTCCGCTTACAGCCAATTATTGTTAGAATACGGCGTAGCAGTCCCGGAAAGATATGGTGTGGAACTAAAATCAGATGGAAATATAGGCAAACTTTCAGGTCCATATACAGACATTAACGATTTTGCAGTATTTGCAAGCGCATTGGGAGTTTATATGTGGAAAAATAAATAACTAAATAAAGGATAAATAATGACAGAACTAAATGAAGAACAGCAACAAATAGAACAAAACATAGTGAGTTTTTCAAACAAGATGGAAGCACTGACTGTGTATGATGATGAAACGCTCCAAGAAGCCGGAACCGCGCTGATACAGGTAAAAACATACGAAAAGAAGGTCATAGAAACGTTCGGACCCGCTAAAGAGGCGTCATTCCGAGCGTATAAAGAAATGCTTGCCCTGTATAACAAAGCCATGAAGCCGTTAGAGCAGATAGAACGGTTTATTAAGCCGATGATAGGTCGTTATCAGTCTGAACAGCGAAGAATAGCCGCCGAAGCTCAAAGAAAGGCACAGGCAGAGGCACAGAGGGCGGCAGAGGACGAGAGACTGGCACAGGCAAGGGCATTGGAGGTTCAGGGAGAGGACGAAGCGTCAGACGCCATTCTGGACATTCCTGTGGTGGCACCAGTGGTTGTGTTACCGCCTCCGCCAAAAGTAGCCGGCGTAAGTATGAGGGATAATTGGAAGGCGGAAGTTCTCGATATAAAAGCTCTGTGTAAGGCTGTAGGGAGTGGAAAAGCGGAACCCGGCTATGTGTTGCCTAATATGAAGGTGCTAAATCAAATGGCAAAAGCACTCAAGGGCAATGCTTTCAGCAAAATTGCTGGTGTCAGGGCAGTTAAGGAGCAGGTAGTCAGTGGACGAAGTCTTTAATTAGGAAAAATAACCTATGGAAATTCGTATTTCTGTCAATATTGCTATAAGCGCATGGGAAAACGGTAAGAAAATCGGTCGCGCACGTCATTTTGAAAATGTGGAAGCCGAAATTCCGCATAGAGTAAAGCGTGTTTGCAATATTATTGGGGCTAACATTGCGCACGAAGCCATAAGGAAAAATCATTCCCCTGAAAATTGGGCTGATATTATCAATGCCAACATTGCTGATGCAAAGTTAAAGGCGTGGGTTGGTGCTGTGGTTTATTGGGATTATTGCAATGATCCAGACGACAAAGGTTGGGACAATTTCAAAATGGAGTTTGTTGAGAAATATGATTTTTACCACAAATTGACTGAAAATGATTTGTACGCTGGCTTAACGCTTATTGGCTACGAATATGCTAAAAGAAAGCGAATTATGAAAGACGACAAACGATTAAACCGTTTTGTGCATCGAGTGTTGAAGAAATATCCGCTGAAGTTGACTAAAATAGAGGATCGTTAAAGATGTAGACGCCGGACGGCGGCGGCACAGTTAAAAAAGGAGGGGAAGTAATGAGAAACTTAGAAGAACAATACAATGCGCTACCCGAAGAAATACGTCATATTTGTTGTGCAATGGATTGTAAAATGAGAATTAATCAAATGAATATTGATAAAGGTCGTATTATTAGGGCTTATAGAAAAACATGCACTGAAATAGACAATCACATGAAAATTTGTGAAGAAGTTGTGGCGAAATTTGAAAACGAAGCGGGTCAATAGAAACAGCCCCCCCCCGCCGGACGGGGCGAAACAAGCCGGGCGCGATGCCCTGGAAGGAGAATAGCAGATGAGTATAAAAAGTGACGGAAGGAATGAATGGATAGCATTGGCAGAAGCTCATTTTGAAAAAGTTAAATGTGAAGCCAAGTGTATTGATATTATGGAAAAACATGGGGTGTCTATTATGGGTAAGTCTTATATCCCTGACCTTGAGGCATCCGCAAAAGCGGTGTCTGAGTGCATTGAAATGGTTGTGCAATATTCTGATATCAAGCAATAACCCAAAAACTTGGGCGCGTGCCCGGGGAAGGAGAATAAATTATGGGACCAAATTTATGTTATTTGATAACTCTTAGCAACGGTAAAGAATTGTTTCGTATTGCGTTAAGGGCAAAGCGTGAAGTTGAATATTACATGGAGCCAGACGGACAGGCAGAGCTTTACGAGCAACTACCTATGCCTATCCGGGGTTTAGGGAACATAGTTCAGGTCGAGGAACTGTTTGAAATAATGATCAAACCAAAGCAATGAAAACAAAACTTGGGCGCAGGGGATAAATGTATTATATAACAACTAATAGTCTTATGTTATGCGATATATTCAAAACAAATCCGCTGCGTCCTACTTTAACAAGGAAAGGAATCCATGAAAGCTGAAATAGAAGCGTACCTCCTCACCCGCCGGACGTGGGTTTCCGCCACCGCCCTGTCCCTCCGGTTTCACGTGCCGGAAAGAAAATTCAGACAGGCGCGCGGAAAACCCGGACTGCTGAGCGAGTTCGCAATCAGTGACACTGTTCTCGGATACAAACACCTGGCGCAGGCAACAACGAAAGAATGGCTACACCACAAGCACAGCAAGCGCCGCCACGCCATTATGGAAATGGTCAGAACCCGTGAGCAGGACAAGAAGCGTCAAGCGATGAGGAGGGTGTCCCCGCCCGTTGTGTACGAAAAGGACAGCAATCAGACGGTGATGACTTGGCAGGAAGAAAGAAGCAAGAAGATAGACTTTGTAATCAAAATGACGAGGGACGCTTGGACGCCCGATGCGGCGTTACGCGGGGACGGCGGGGGAGTGGGCGGGGATGAAAAAGGAGGCGCAAAATGAGTAAATATTATAAGTTTGCAATAAAATGGGAATCAAGGGTTTATCATGTTATACCATACGATAGTAAGAATCTTAACTATTCTTGGGTGCGCGACTGTAGGTCAAAATGCGGAAGAACTTTTTGGGGGGAAGAAATATATGATCGCCTACCGGCGGGCAAGCGTCTCTGCAAGCGGTGTGCGAGGGCAATGAAGAAAGGCGCAAAATGAACAGTAACGAAATAGAAATTGCAGTAGCGAGGAAGTTTAATACAAGGGTTAATTTAATCGTTCCCAACGTCTTCTGGGGATTAGGATTTAATTATGAGTTGGATTTGATGATTGTTACGCCACTACGTTATGCTTACGAGGTTGAAATCAAAATCAGCATCAGCGATTTGAAGGCTGAAAAAAAGAAGAAACCTTGGGCGCATCACGATAAAAGAATTAAGGGGCTATATTTTGCTATACCTGATAATCTAATGAAAAAGGCATATCCACTGATAGATGAAAATGCCGGAATTTTAACAGTATTTAGGGGTTATCATAATAACTTGGCATGTAATATTAAAAGAAAACCGAAATTAAACTATGACGCAAGAAAATTAGATGATGCTGAAATTGATAAACTTTATAAACTTTGCTCAATGAGGCTTTGGAATCTAAAAGAAAAGGAAATCAAGCGAATAAGAAAGGAGCAAAATGAGCAAACACTTTGACGGATTCACAGAGGACTGGCTTACCGATTATAAGCGCCACCACGGTTGTTCGTTTACAAGGCCAGATCCGGAGCCGGAGGGAGTGTCGTTGCTGAACCCGGCGCCGCCGAAGCCGAAAGAGCCGGTCATAGACGCATACCAGGGGAGCGAGAAAGACTTTCAGCCGGTGGCGGAGGAGTGGCTTATTTTCAACGGATACCACAGGCGCACGAAAAAGAATATAGCTAATCCCGCCTGTAAGTGGTGGTTTCTGCATTATCCGAATGAACATGCCCAGTCTAATCCGCTTATATTGGACTTAATTCTACTCCGTGAGGGACACAGTATAGAAATTGAACTAAAGGTACAGGGTGGCAAGATTAAGCCGCACCAGGCGCAACTGATAGAACGGGGCGGGGCAATCGCTTGGAATTTGCGGGATTTGGCGGCGATCGTCCGGGCGTGGGAAAAAGAGATCGAAAATAACAAGGGGGTAAAATGATTAAAATATTGTTGTGGCTGACTAAACGGCATAAATGGCACAAAGATTGGTTAGGGTGTTGGATATGTGAAGCGAGATTAAAAAACAATCCCGATAAACCTACAAATAACAAGGTGGATGCATTTAATACAATTAACAAGGAGTAGCTATGAGTGATCAACTAACAAAAGAGCAAGAAGCGGCGGAGGTATTAAGACGGGCGGACGAGCTTGCGGAGGGGAAGCTGGATGAATGTAATCGCGATTACGATTATGCGCTGAAGGCGCTGGCGCTTAGGCTGGCTAAGATTGAGCAGTTCGTGGGGAAGCAATGAAATACAAAAAGATGGAGGAAAATAATGTCAGGATTCACAAAACTTTGGGCTGATATAATAACAAGTTCAATTTGGAATGAAAACAATATAACCCGAATAGTCTGGATTACATTATTAGCAATGAGTAATGCGGATGGCTATGTATCGGGAGTGCCGACATCTGTTGCTGTATTAGCGCGTGTCACGGTTGAAGATTGTAAGAAAGCACTAAAAATACTTTCTTCACCCGATGAAGAATCAAGGACAAAGAAAGCCGATGGTAGACGGATAGAAACCATTGAGGGCGGTTGGATTATTTTGAACTATCCAGAGCACAGAGAACGATTATCGGACGATCAAAAAGCCATTAACGCAAGAAACCGTCAACAAAAGCATAGAGATAAATACACAAAGCGTAACGTTGACGGGGAAATAAAAAAGTTTGTTCCGCCTACTGTCGCAGAGGTAGAAGAATATGCCAAAAGTATAGACTGGAAAATAGATGGTGAAACCTTTGTAGCATATTATGAAGCCAGGGGATGGAAGTCCAAGGGTAGTTCAATAAAAAAATGGACGTCAGCGGTTGTTACATGGAAAAAACGTGACATGAAAGAACACCCGCAATCAAGGAAGGTATTATTATCATGAATGAAACGTTAAAACAGATAGAGGATATAGTCATTGGAACAGTGAGTTGGGACTCTGATTACGCCATGCCGCTCTGTTCCAAGCACAATATTGGCAATAAATTAGAAAATAAGGAAAGGAAACAAATATTTCAACTGGCAACCGAACTCTATATACAGAACAAGCCCATCGATATTGACATTCTCGCTATTGCTTATGAGCAGAAATATCAGCTTTCCATTAAAAAGCAATTGCTTCACTGTGAAACCCAGGTTACAACGGTTCAACATCTTGAATATTATCTTGATTTATTAGACTTAAAATATCTGCAGCGCCAAGCTGAAACTAATATGAAGCGTACGGCAGATTTTATGGGAAAAAGCGATCCCGTAGATATTAAAAATACCATTGCAAAAATTCAACAGTCTTGGATCCAGTTTAGCTTAAAAGAGGGAACCTCGGTGCCGGAATTGTCCCTGTATGAAATTGGAGAAAACTTGTTAAAGGAATGGCAAACGCCATTGGAGAAGGAAACTTCTAAACTCCACTGGCCATATCGCCGGCTCGATCAGTCTTTGGGATGGCTGGACAACGAATTTGTTATATTGGCCGGAAGGCCGGGCGCAGGAAAAACAAGCCTTGCACTTGCGATGTGCTTAACTCAAGCCTATGCTGGCATACAAACGGCTATGGCAAGCCTTGAAAGCAAGAAGCCGCCCATGGTGGAGCGTTTAATAGCAATGATTAGCGGTGTCAGCACATGGGAACTTAAAAGAAAGAATCTCTACGGCATAGATGAAGCCAAATCTGCCGTAGAGAAGCTTAAAGAATTGCCAATACATATAGCAGATAATGGAATGACGCTTGAACAATTGGGAATGTGGGGACATATTGAAAAAGAAAAAGGTGCTCAATTATTGATTATTGACAATACGCGACATATTCGCCCTTCTCGGAAATATAATTCTAACGTAGATCAATATGCTGATATATCCTTGAATGTTAAGTTCTTGCGTGATGATCTTAATATACCCATTATTCTTCTACACCATTTATCGAGAGAAATGAAGCTGAGTTGGTCCGATGCCATTGAACGTGATGGTGATATTATTCTGTTTATGATTGAAGATAAGGATGCCAAACAACCAGCTTGCCAGGAGAACCACTGGCACGGAATAGATAGAATCGATATAGAAGTGAGAAAGAATAGGCAGGGTCACTCTGGCATCACTGACCAAATGAATTTCCTGCTTTGGAAGCAAGTTTTTGAAGAGATTTAATTTGATTTAATTGATTATTTAATTATCCCCGCGACCCACCGCGCCACTGCGAACCCGACCGCCCACAGCCCTACCATCGCGCCGAGACCGACCGCCAGCCAGAACAGCAGGGAGCGGCGGGTCATTCTGCCTCCTGCAACATCAGCTTATTTTCAAGCAGGTAAATTAACATCTTTGCTCTGACATTGGCTTCCGTAGTATGTTTTATAAGAAAATCCTCGTCATTGCTTTCACAAGAACTTGTGTGTTCATTATTCCAGCTCGAATAACCCTGTGGCAACATTTCCCCCAACTCGGCAACGGTGAAGGCGGAGTATTTATGATGCGTATCAGCCCGACCACAACCCTGAATTTCAAATTGGTAAGGGTGAGGCTTCCTTTTTGGGTTAAAAGTCTGAGTCCAATACCACACACTCTCCTGCTTCACGCCAAGTTCTTTTAACTTCTTGGCAAGCTCTAAACTACATACCTGTTTTTCAATCTTCATTTCCCCTCCTCGTCGTTTATCCCCGCTTCCAGCCAGTCGGCAAACTCATTTAACCACTCTGCTTTTTCATGCCAATATGTCAAGTCGCCTAACACTATACCCAAAATCCTGCTAATCTCAATCCTCAATACGACTGCCGCCGCTTCCCGTGCCTCACGGGAGGGCTGGGGGCTTGCCGGGGCGGGCTTCTCTGCCTCCTTCTCGTCAACGGCAATCCGTAAATTTTCCCATGCTTCTTGCGCTCGTGATGTCCACAGTTTCGGGTCATCGCATGGATTTGGCATTTCGGAATCGCCCCGCAAGTCTGAAACTTCCAGTAATTCTGTTGCGGCATCCAGTAGGGGCGTCTCCCCTGCCGCTTCTGCCGGCACGTTGGACGGCGGGGCGGGCGGCGCGGGCTTTACTTTGCGGGG
>Ga0307990_1000737_pt1 | contig 28187 bp, 30 predicted proteins | sample EllFjometagen129_FD_203168 | JGI IMG/M metagenome (GOLD analysis project Ga0307990, IMG submission 203168) | Marine microbial communities from Ellis Fjord, Antarctic Ocean - #129 | ecosystem: Environmental > Aquatic > Marine > Unclassified | place: Southern Ocean | collected 2014-10-08
AGAGCTGGGTGCAGATACCCTGGTGGCGGGAAACGCCATATTCGGCCAAAAAGACAGATTGTCTGCGATTCAAGCCATCCGGAATGCGTTCGCGTAATTTGACTGGCACCTCATTTTGGGTTCCAGTATAATCATTTTAGCTAAATAGACTTATAAAGCTAACGACCCCCGACAGAAAAAATCGGGGTTTTTAAATATTGGGAGTCATTGATGGCCAAAAAACCTAAATCCACCTGGAATGGGTTTTCATTAAAACCCCGGCGTGAAATGCCGGACGGCCTGTGGATGCGCTGCGGCAAGTGCGAGCACATGCTGTATAAAAACTCCGTGGAAAAAAATCTCAACGTGTGCCCTGAATGCGGACAGCACTTTCGCATTGATGCACGCACACGTGTCCAATACCTCGTTGATGAAGGCTCATTTCAGGAACGGCTCGAAGATTTGACCAGTACGGACCCCTTGGACTTTCAGTTTCGAGGCACCACGTATAAGACGCGAATGAAGGCTGACCAGGATAATTCTGGTGTAAAAGAGGCCTTACTGGTTGGTAAAGGATTTATCAAGGGCCGGGGTGTGGTTTTGGCTGTCATGGAAACCAAGTTTCTGATGGGTTCCATGGGGGCCGTTGTGGGCGAGAAGTTCTGTGTCGCTGTAGATGTGGCCTTGGCAGAAAAGCTGCCCTTAATTGCCGTGTGTGCCTCAGGGGGCGCTCGTATGCATGAAGGCGTGGTGTCCCTGGGTCAAATGGCGAAAACTTCTGCTGCCATCGCGAGACTTGACGATATGGGGGGCTTGTTTATTACAGTCCTGACCGATCCCACAGCCGGTGGTGTCACAGCCAGTTTTGCCATGCTGGGTGACGTGACACTGGCTGAACCGGGTGCCATGATTGCCTTTGCAGGACGACGCACGATCGAGGAAACCATCCGGGTTGACTTACCAGAAGGTTTTCAAACGTCAGAATTCCTCCTGGAACATGGGTTTGTCGACATGATCGTGGCACGCAAAGAACTTCGCAGCGAAATTGCCCGATTGATCGACTATTGCGGCTCAAAGCATTAGCCCCTAACCCCTAACTCCTAACAGGACTTTTGCAAAAAGCCCTGTGGTGTATAGTTTTTAGTTTTTAGTAAAACGCGTTCTTTATGCTGTAAACTGCCTACTTAAAACTGAAAACTTGAAGTTTGCAAAACTTCAATCCTAATTTAGATCGTGTCCGCGAATTGTCTGATCAGGCTTTCGCTTTCTTCCCAACCCATACACTTGTCCGTGACAGAGATGCCATATTGAAGCTTGGCCGGGTCTGAGAGTTTTTGATTGCCTGCTCCCAGGAAGCTCTCGAGCATAATCCCAGAGATGAGTGTACTGCCCGTTTTGATCTGCTGGGCCACGTCCGTGGCCACTTTGGCTTGAAGCGTATGATTTTTGCAGGAATTGGCGTGACTGCAGTCAATGATCAGGCCAGTATGCACACCGGCCTTTTGGAGTAAGACTTCTGCGAAGGCCACATACTCAGCACCGTAGTTTGGGCCGTGGGTGCCCCCTCGCAACACAAGATGGCCAAAGGGATTGCCCGCTGTCACGGCCACCACAACCTGCCCGTTTCCGGCAATTCCCATAAACGCATGACCACTGGAGGCGGCATTCACCGCAGCGATGGCCGCGTCCAGACGACCTTCTGTGGAGTTCTTGAAACCCACGGGCATGGACAAACCACTGGCCATCTGTCTATGAATTTGTGATTCCGTTGTGCGAGCACCCACCGAAGCCCAGGAGATCAGGTCGGCAATATATTGAGGTACAATGGGGTCGAGGAATTCGGTGGCCAGGCCCAGGCCTCGGTCACTGATATCGAGGAGCAGTTGCCGAGCCTGTTTCAATCCCGGTTCAATCTTGCCGGAGTCGTCCATATAGGGATCATAGATCATTCCTTTCCAGCCAAGCGTTGTGCGAGGTTTTTCAAAATAGGCGCGCATGATCAGCTGAATCTTGTCTTGGACTTGAGGTTGCAGGGTGGCCAATTTATCGGCATATTCCATCGTTGCCTTGGTATCATGCAGGGAGCACGGTCCCGTGATGACCAGGCGACGTGTATCTTTATTGGCCAGGATCTCCTTCACTGTCTTGCGTGACTGAGCAACCACAGAGCTGATTTTGTCTGTGGCAGGCAGTAGTGTTTTTAGATCGTTAGGTGAGATCAGCGGCTCAAATTCAATAATATTAAGGTTTTCTGTACGTTCCATGAAACACTCCGAATTCGATCAATCATTCATTAAAACCATCCAGTCTAGCAATTCCAGTCAGATCAAACAACGCTTTTTTGCTGAATAACATGACAGGGTCCTAGCCAAATGTCTGGGAAGGGGGGCAGTGGGTATCCTCATTATGCCAGGGCGAGACAGGATCAATACTCTGCCACATCCGGCACGACGCGATCTGCGGACGTGATTTCTAATCAATAAAAATCAGCATAATGCAAAATAGTTGAACACGCCAATTAAACCCGGCGTAATTTAGATCAAGTATTTGCCTAGGATGCAATTTGATGAAGGTCACCAATGAGGGTGACGGCGTGGTTGAAGATATCGTTCTCACCAGCAATGTACCGGCGAATGTTAATGTTGATAGTATTGCCAATAATGGACGTCGAGTTGGCAATCAGGTGATTTGGAGCAACCTGGGCACCTTGAAACCCAATCAAACCGTGACCACAAGCAACACAATCACGTTCAACCCGCTTGCCAAACTCAGCCCCAAGCAAGTTGCCTCTTGGGAACTAAGGATAAAAGCCGCCAAGGTGGGTGATGTGCGTTTCCGAATCAAACTCGAAAGCGATCAGATGAAACGTTCAGTGGATGAAACAGAGGCCACCACATTCTATAGATAATGAACCCATGCAGTCCAGGTTGCGCATGTGATAAAAGCAGGCGGTCAGGTAAAACAGGCCGCCTGCTTATTTACATTGTGCCTGTTTCACTATAGAGGCCCCAATTGCCGTCCTGTAATTGGGCGTTGACCATTGTCTTGACCCAATGCCCAGCGATTGACGGGTTCTGATTTCCAAAATGCAGTAAGATGGCTATTCTCTCGGCATACCAAAGAGACCATTGGGTCGTTCTGGCGACAACTGGTTTCATGATCCACAACCCTTTCGAGTTTCTAAGCGCACATACAGTTGATCAGCTCTTCAACGTTCACAGTAGCTATGCCAGAATGAATATCAGACATGGCATAGGGAATTACCAGTTCTCCGTTGTGAATGATCGCACCGCAGGAATACACCACATTGGGAACATATCCTTCACGTTCGTCTTCATTGGGGACGAGCAGCGGTTCCTCTAACTGGGCGATGATCCTTGAAGGCTGTTCAAGCTCAAGCAGTATGGCGCCAATGCAGTATTGACGCATGGGACCTACACCATGGGTGAGAACCAGCCAACCCTTATCGGTTTCAAGGGGGGAACCACAGTTGCCGATTTGGATAAATTCCCAAGGAAACTTGGGCTCCTGAATGATTTTGGAGGTCTGCCAAAAATGGAGGTTATCTGAGAACATGATGTGATTCTTTTCACCATCCTGGCGTGAGAGCATGGCGTAGCGACCATTGATCCTACGGGGGAAAAGGGCCATACCCTTGTTTTGAATGGCATCGCCATTGAGCGTTAAGATATTGAATGTGACGAAATCCGTTGTTTCAATTAACTGCGGTAAAATCGTTACACCGTTATAGGCGGTATAGGTCGCATAATAGGTGAATTTGCCGTTTTCGTCATAAAATTGCACAAAACGGGCATCTTCTATGCCCCTACTTTCATTCTTTGACACAGGAAAGATCACCCGTTCGGATATGTGGTGATCAGGATGGAAGCAGACTTCGTAATTTGAATCCACAAGCCAGCATATGATCTCAAACGTGCTGTTTTGGAATGTTTCAGAAAATTGGGGTTTGGTTCGAAGCTTTCCAATGATGGCCATTAATTCCGTGTGGCCAAAATCTTCAGCCATCTGGCTGAACACGTAAGCGGTGATTTCATTGTCTACCCCCATTTCGTTGAGCTTACGCATGCAAAGACTGCGTTTGTAAATACGGTCTGACAGGAGAATCGGCGTCTCCACAAACTTGCTGATTGTGTCTAAATGGAACGTATTGCACGGGTCGAACACACCGCTTCTAAAGACAATGGATGAAATGTGACCTTCGCCAGTGGCTCGCAGGCTCATCACAAAGCGCAAACTGCCTTTGTCCAGATGTCTTTGATCCGGATGGGGCACAATGGACGGGTTAAAAAGTGCAGCTGATTCAATGGCATACTCTTTTGTAAAATACGCACCGACCAGAGTACGCTGAACATCACTGAATGTTGTATCTTGCGGGAGATAATCCTTCACATGGTTTAGGTGGCGTTCAAAAATGTGCTGGATGTTCTCGTGCCGTCCGGAAAAATTTGTCATGATCTGAGCCATTAATTTTGTGGCCGCCGTATCAGACAGGCTTAGGACACGCTGGATGATTCTGTGGATACGAACCCTGTCACCAGGCATATGAAGACAGGTGATGACGCGTGACGTATCTCCCACGATCTTTATTGCTTTCCTTTTTACTCTCAGCTTCTGACGCTTTTTTGAGTGCATATCATGATATCCCTGTTGTCAATTACTGTTTGGCGTGCTGCGTAGAACGTCTATTGATGACAGATCGTCACGCCGGTCATTATTCACGATTCATGCCTGGCCTGCTGCCACGCGGCAATGGTTTTCTAAAGCGGATCTCTGGGAACCGATAAGCAGAGATCGATCAGCTCATCGATTACAGCCGTACCAGCACACATGACCGAATCTGCACCGCCCCAGTATATTTTCACAGTCCCATCGTCTTCAGGCACAGCGCCGCACGTAAAAACCACATTGGGCACATAGCCAGTGACCTCCCAGGGGTCTTCAGGCTGTAATATCCATTGATCAGAAACACCAAGAATGTTTGCCGGATCAGCAAGATCGTGCAGGGCCACGCCAAGTCGATACACGGTGCCTGACATGGTCTTGAACACCCCATGGTAAATATGGAGCCAACCCCTGTCCGTTCTAAAGGGCGTGGCACCCGGGCCGATCTTCATCTCATCCCAGTGATAGGCCACTGGCTTCATAATCACGTGGGAATCGCCCCAGTACACAAGGTCAGGAGAATAGGACATCCAGATCGACCAGGGTGATATTTCAGAATGCGGCCGATCCAGACGCACGTATCGATCGCCGAACTTTTCAGGAAAAATCACCACATTGCGCAGATCGGCCTGGGTGATCATCGCAATACGTTCGACGGTTTCAAAATCATGGGTACGTGCCAGGCCGATGCGCACGCCGTGCCGAGAATACGCACTGTAGGTTAGAAGATACTCGTTTTCGACCCGGGAAATTCTCACATCTTCAACACCAAAGGCTTCATATTCACCAAAAAACCTGTCTGTGGATGGGACGAGAAAGGGTTTGGGATGGACGATAAATGAGAATCCATCCTGGCTGTCTGCTCTGCCAATAATGGAACGTCCATTTGGCAAATGCGATCTGAACAGCATAATGTACTGGCCGTTGTGTTTGACCATGCCTGCATTATGCACAGTGGCAACTGAGTACGGCACATCCTGGCGGGTCAGTATGGGATTATGCTTAAAACGTGTGACAATTGGATGATGTTTTTTCATCGCCGGTGGTCCCCCAAAATCATCTCATACACTTTGATATATTCATCAACCATACGGTCGACTGTGAAATGTTCTTCAACATGACGACGACAGGCTGCGCGGTCAACCTCTTTGATATGTGCCACCCTCTCGATAGCTTCGTCCACACTGTTGACCAGGAAGCCATTTTTTCCGTTTTCGATCAGTTCAGGCATGCTGCCCCTGTCAAAGGCAATCACAGGCGTACCGCAGGCCATGGATTCGATCACAGACAGACCAAAGGGTTCATCAAACTGTATTGGATGCAGCAGGGCGCAAGCCTGTCCGAGCAACTGTTTGCGTTCAATGGGCCCCACACTGCCCACATACGTCACCTGATCGTTGTCTAGGTGAGGCGCGACATATTGGTCATAGTAAGTCTGGTCCTGGATGATACCAGCCAGTATCAACTTTTTGTGGCAGGCTTTGGCGATTTCAATGGCTTCGCGCGCACCCTTGTCGTTGTGAATGCGTCCGAAAAATATCAGGGTATCCTTGGGCTGGAGCTGGAAATCAAACTGCCGGATATCAAGACCGTGATGAATGGTTTTGATGTACTCAAGATCTGGCGATCGATCCGCATCGCTGATGGACACATAGAAGCCTCTATCGTTGTATTTTTTGAATACTGGCAAAATGCCAGGCGATGAAAAGCCGTGGATCGTGGTCACCACAGGGGTGGTGGTCAGGTGAGTATAGGTCAGCGGCAGAAAATCAAACTGATTATGGATGATGTCATAGCCTTCAGCCTGTTCAAAAAGTTCTGAAATGTGCAGACATTCCCACACCTTGGGTATAAGAGAGCCGTCCTCCTCATACCCCCGTGGGCAAACGGCACGCAATGTACCGCTGGTTTGAGAGTCTGCCGTGGCAAACAGGGTAACCTCGTGGCCTCGTGATACTAGGCCCTCAGTTAGAAGGGAGGCCACCGCTTCCCAGGGACCATAATGGCGTGGCGGTGTACGCCAGGCAATGGGCGAGAGCATTGCAATTTGCATAATGAATCCTTTGGTGACAGGGCTTTTGCAGGAAACCCTGTGGTGTTCAGTTTTCAGTAGGCAGTATTCAGAAAAAGCGTATTATGTCATCTGAAAACTGCATACTTGAAGTTTGCAGAACTTCAAGTAGCAACCGATTTATGGACAGATTGGCTGTTTTAGAACCTCATCAGCATTGAGTTTTTGCAGCGTCATGAGTGAAAGCAGCCAGGCAAGAGAGGATTCGGCCCCTTCATTTTGATTGATGCCGTCGGCCATCAATCCATCTCGACAGCCGCCCGTTTTGGCATCATAGAGCGGCAGGTTAAGGTCATTGTGTCCAAGATACCAGTTGAAACACATCACAGCATTATCATACCACGAATGATCGCGCGTGATATTAAAGGCTTCCACACAGGCCTCGATCATGGCATTGGCTTCAATGGGCTGCTGGTCGAAACGGGCCCTGGCACTGCCTCGTTCATACCATCCGTTACACCCGATGGGCACAAAGTGACCCTCCAGGGTTTGAATGGCCATAAGCCACTTGAGGCTACGCAATCCCATCTCTGTCATATCGTCGCGTTTCATCTGGTGACCAGACAGCAATAGAGCATGGGGCAGCTTGCCGTTGGCATAGCTCAATCCGCTTTCAAGCCAAGGCCATTCGTCTGTCGCATGAGTGCTAAATATGCCAAAAAGGCGGTTCGCATGGTTGTCTTTAATTCTGCGTACATCACTATCGCCGGAAAATCTATCCAGGTAGGCATACATTCCCACCAGAGAGAAGGCAATGGCCCGAGGAGATTTGAAGGTCTCAATCCCACGCAGTGCCTTGTTGAAAAGAGTCGCACTCATGGCCAGATGACCGGGGTTTTTCAGAAACGCCACGGCTTTACCCAGGCTCCAGAGGGCCCTGCCATGGGAATCCTCAGACCCAATCTCTTCGGTCCACTGGCGTGCATAGGTCATGAAATTTCGAAAGCGACTCTTTTTCTCATTGTAGGCATAGAGTAGAAATCGAAGGTAATGGCCACAGAAATAATCAAGGCCCAGACCATTGGTCGGCAAGTACTTTTGACCCATAGAAACAACGAGTAGCGCTCTGGCATTGTCATCGGTGCAATAGCCATGGGCGCAATTCGGAATGGTGTAATTGGCATGTTGCAAGATACCGGTATCATCCGTAAAGGCCTTCATGTGATCCAACTTGATCTCTGGAAGCTCAAAATGTGTAATGGCCTTGATGTTTTCGACATAGGAATATCTGGGACGAGGGCTGCAAGTGCGGCTCAGTTGAACCTCTTTAAAGACCTGCAGATAGTTTCTCGATACCTCTTTCCACGTGGCATTGCGCGTAAATAGATAGGCTTTTTTACGCATCGCGTGTCGGTCTACATCATTGTCCAGGAGATGATTGATTTGTTTTGCCATGGCGTCCGGATTGTTGAAGGGGACCAGTTGGCCTCGGCCCTCGGCAAGCATTTCCGTGGCGTACCAGTATGGCGTTGAAACAATGGCTTTGCCTGTACCCATGGCATAGGCTAGGGTGCCGGAAGTAATCTGGGCTTCTTCAAGATACGGTGTTAAGTAGATGTCGGCAATGCCAAGGAATTCACACAGCTCTTCGAGTTCAACAAACCGATTTTGAAAGGTCACATGTTTGCTGATTCCAAGTTTTCGTGCCAGCTGCTGAAGCATAAGACGGTAGGCATCCCCATCCCATTTCAAGATATGCGGATGGGTGGCACCCAGGATGATATAGGCGACATCTGGATGTTTTTTGACGATTGCCGGAAGCGCCTGCAATGCCTGTTCAATCCCTTTGTTCGGGGAAAGTAAACCAAACGTCAACAAAACCTTCTTGCCCTCCATGCCGAACTTGTCTTTATTGAAGCTGGAATCAATAAAGGGCATATCCGGAATACCGTGATGAATAAAGACTATTTTTCCCTCAGGTATACCATAGATGTTCTGGAGGAATTCAACGGCCTTATGGCTCATGACCACCAGTTTGTCAGACAGCCTTGCGAGTTGTCGCATGACAGCGCGATGTTCCGGTGAGGGGTCCTTCAACACGGTGTGCAGGGTTGTCACAACCGGCATACTCAGATCACCGAGCAGTTTCAGTAAATGGCTGCCAGCCGGACCGCCAAATAGACCATATTCATGTTGCACACAGACAATGTCTGTCTGTCTGATGTTGAGAAATTGAGCAGCCACGCCATAATCAGTCAATTTGTTCTGGTTGATTTCAAAATGTACTTGATTTGGATAGAGATACCCCTCAGGTTTATCATTCATGGCCACTGCAAAGCAGTTTATATCAGGCGCTTCAGCTGAGAGCCCTTCAACCAGATCTGAGGTGAAGGTGGCAATACCGCACTGACGGGGCAAGTAATTGCCGATAATGGCAACCGAGTTGATGCCGTCATAATATTTTATAACTGATGTCATGACCTATGCCTTTAGTTGTATTTAGAGCACCTAGAAAAATGAATCTACATTCGAATCGCTTATTTTGCCTCTGGACGGTGTCAAGCTGTATCGGCCATCCTCGGATGGCCTGCTTCGCCTCCCTTGCCAGAGTCAAAAACGCAGATTCTCGGTGCGACGATCATTTTGTTAGGGGCTCTTATTGTCAGGTTGGCAACACGGGCTGCAGCATCTTGTCTTTTTTTATCTTTCGTTTTTCCTTGACTGTCTGCTTCCCTTTTTTCTGCCCTTCGCGTTTGCCTCTGTCCTTTTTGCCCTTATCTCCCATGTCGAATCCTTTCATTGAGCGATTTATTACTTATTATTGGTGGCCGGTTTTATGATTGGCTCTTCAGAATTGACTATGCCTTTCAGGAGCGCATTCGTAATTATTGAGGCAAATTTTCCTCTGGGACGAATGACTTCAAACATGGACTCCATGTATAGACACTCCAAATAAAACGGCTTCTGAGATTGTTGACGAAGCCATCCTATACGGTAAGTCGATCGGGCTCTATGGGGTATAACCCTACCTGGTTGAGTGCCTGCAAGCGAGCCATGCCATAGGCATATTGAAAGGTTCCTGGCAAGAATCCTATGGCTGTCTCTTCCCCTGGCCACAACACAATCCATGCTCCCAAGGTAGGGTAATACCCCATAGACAAAACTGATTACGCCAGCTTAGCATGTCCACAATAATAAATCCAAAACCAAATGAAAAGTCTCAACTGATCACCGAGTTAAGAAGTCAAAATTTTGACAGGCACACAAGAGGCTGCGCGGTGAGATGCGTTATAAATTGCCTGATTGACAACTGCTCGGTGAATTGGTCAGTGCTTCAGCCTATTCCAAAGTCGCTGGCGCTGAAATGGAACCAAATGTTGCGTTACTTTTGAGGTGATGGTATAAAGGATGATCGCTTATGCGAGACCAATATTAAACCTCGACTGAGTCAAGAGGCTGGAATGAATATTTTGCTTGTAAATCCGGAAGTCCCCAACACCTTCTGGAGTCTGAAATACGCCTTGAATTTCGTCTCCAAAAAGGCCCTGCTTCCACCGCTCGGGTTGTTGACTGTGGCAGCTATGCTGCCTGATATGTGGGACAAAAGGCTGATTGACATGAACACCACAACCCTGAGGAACCGGGATTTGAGGTGGGCGGATCTGGTATTCCTGACAGGCATGGCCATTCAGAGAAAGTCCGTCGATCATGTGATTGAACGATGTAAGCACCTGAACGTAACAATCGTGGCAGGCGGTCCTCTATTTACGGCCTTTCCTGAAGCGTATTTGAACATTGATCATCTTGTTCTAAAAGAAGCCGAGATCACACTGCCCATTTTTCTCAAAGACCTGGCAAAAGGGTCTCCCGGACCCTATTATACCACGCGTGAAAGACCTGATCTGTCGCAAAGCCCGATTCCGAAATGGGATTTGATCAATATGAAGAAATATGCCCTGATGGGCATTCAATACTCGCGGGGATGTCCGTTCAGTTGCGATTTCTGTGATGTCACAAGACTCTTTGGACATGCATTGCGCACCAAAACAAAAGAACAGATTATTGCGGAACTCGACAGCCTTTATCTGGCGGGTTGGCGCGGGGAGTTGTTTTTTGTGGACGACAATTTCATAGGCAAGAAGCCCGCTTTGAAAAGAGACCTGCTCCCTGCCATGATTCAGTGGATGGCCAAGAGACATCATCCCTTCAGGTTTAATACCCAGGCATCCATCAATCTGGCTGATGACGAGGAACTTATGGCATTGATGGTGCAGGCAGGCTTTGATTGTGTGTTTGTTGGTATTGAATCGCCTGACGAGATCAATCTGACCGAATGCCACAAGACACAAAACACGAACCGTAATATTGTGGGATCGATCCAGAAGATGCAGCAATTTGGTCTGGAGGTCCAGGCGGGCTTTATTGTCGGATTTGACAATGATAAGCCCGGTGTATTCGACCGAATGATCAGCCTGATCCAGGACGGTGGCGTGGTCACGGCCATGATCGGCCTGCTCAATGCCCCGCGGGGCACAGGCCTCTATAAGAGGATGCTGAGTGAGAACCGATTGACAAAACCACCCACCGGAGACAACATGGACTGCTCCATGAATTTTATCCCCAGGATGGATATGCACGAACTCATGGGCGGCTACCAGAAGGTGCTCAACACGATCTATTCCCAGAAATACCACTGCCAGCGTATCAAAACATTCCTCGAGAATTATAACTTCGACAACACCCTGCCGGTCAAGCTTCGGTATTCAGGCATTCAGGCCTTTTTCAAGGCCATGTGGCGAATCGGCATTGTTGAGAAGGGACAAATCGAGTATTGGAAGCTGCTCTTCTGGTCCTTCAAACATCCGCAAACCCTGCCCTTGGCTGTGCGCTATTCCATCTACGGCTATCATTTTCGCAGGATGCTGAAAAGCATGGAACCACAGATGAATGAACTGGCATTGACCCGTCCAACCCTTGGAGGGACTCGAAATCCGAGGTAGCCCACATGCCATTTTCAGACCTTTCGAAAATGATAACCATAAATTGCCAGGATGCGTCGTTCATTTAGCTCAAGCAAATTGTCCCAAGGAGGTATCTCATGTTTGCATTTGATTTTGATTTTAATCTAACGGCAATGGTGGGAATCACGGCAAAAGTGGTCATCATTATTGCCATCGGTATTGCACTCAATATTATTCAGAAGAAGATCATTCCAAGGGCGATAATAGCGGGTATCCCGAAGGTCCGGGAAGAATCACGGGATCAGTTGGCCACGCGCACCAAAACAATGGCTTTCCTCATTATAAAAGTTGTCTCGGCTATTATTTGGGTCATTGTTTTTGTGATGGTTCTGGGTGAGATTGTCGATATTACACCCTTGCTGGCGACACTTGGTGTGGCCAGTCTGGGCCTTGGCTTTGCTATTCAAAACCTCATTCGCGACTATCTTCAGGGCTTCTTCATCGTCATGGAGGACTGGTACCGGATTGGTGATTGGGTGACCATTGCGGGCATGGAAGGCGAAGTTGAGAAAGTGAGTCCAAGACGCACAGTTTTACGAGAAATAAATGGCACAATGCATGTCATCCCCCATAGTCAGATACAGTGTGCCAGTAATCAGACGAGAGACTGGGCAAGGATAAATCTACATGTGATGGTGGCTTATAAAGAGAATATCAGCCATGTCTACCAAGTTCTGAACGGGGTATGCCAGGAACTGAAAGATGACCCCGATTTCGGAACGAACTTGACAACAACTCCGTCTGCGATGCGTGTTAGCGATCTTGGTACCCATGGCGTCGACATTTGTATTCGGGGCTATACAAAACCTGGAGAACAATGGGGGCTGACCGGAGAATTACGCAAGCGCATCAAGAATCGTTTTGACCAGGAAGGTATCGAGATTCCCTGGCCTCACACCAAAGTCTATTTTGGAAACACACCACAAATTGGTGCAGATACCGTTAGCTGAACCGGATCTTCAGCTTGACTTATACTGGAACCCATTTCAAAACTCGTCATCTGCTGTATTGGAGCCAACCGTAGACAATGCTTAATACAAAGCTGTAGGCTATAAGCACATAGAACCATTTCCCGGAAAACTTGGACGTTCGTATCGGGGCCAGATTAAATACCACCGATCCCATCAATAGGGCATAAAGAATCATTGAAAAAATGGACGGATCAATAAAGCCTTCCAGTAAGAACACAAAGGCAAGAATGATGACATTGTTGTCTAATGCCAGCCCCATATAGGTTTTGTTGTCAATCAAACCGAATATATTAAAATAGCTTAATCGTATAACGCTGGCGGCAACCATCAGGAATGCGCCTGGCAAGAACCAGGGATTGAATTTGCCATAGCTTAGGAGAAAAATCGCTGGGAATACGCCAAAACTGACCACATCTATCAGTGAATCAAGCTGGGCCCCGAAGGCTCGTTGGTGATCTGTTCGCCCCTTCATGTGGCGGGCAATGATTCCGTCTGCCCAGTCAAATACAACGGCCCATAAGATGCCAATGATCGCCACAGGGAACTGGCCCAAGATGGCGTAGAAAATACCAAGCACGGCACACAGCAGGCCTGCAAGCGAACAGATGTTGGGAAGATTCCCGGCAAAAGAAAGCATGCTGGGTTGATGGGGTGGTTGAGGCTTGGAAATTGACATGGTTGTTATGCCTCTCCCCTTTTATAGTTCAAGACATCGATCAATGCGGCAACTAATGCACAGTTCTCTACTTCTGTACGGCTGGCGATCCGTAGATAGCGATCAGACTCCGGTTGAGTTTTTCCCGCACAGTCCTTGATGTACATATTATGTTTAACAAAGAGCTGTTGAGAAATCTGGGGAGCATTTGGCACATCATCGGGCAGGCGACAGAAAACAAAATTTGCATCCGGTTTGAATACAGTCAACCCATCAATACCACAAAGCTTGTGGTACAGGTTGTCTCTGTCAGTTCGAACTTGTCTACAGCTTTCAGTAAATTCCCGTCGGTAACTGGGCAGGAGACGTAGAAACTCTTCTGCAAATCCGTTTATATTCCAGATGTGTACGCCGTTTCTTACTGCGTCGGCAAAACGAGCATTATGAGTCAGCATATAACCGATTCTCAGTCCACAGATACCATAGGCTTTGCTCATGCTTTTGAATATGGCCATATTGGGATAATTTGCGATGTCTTGTTCCAAGCTTATTTGATCTGGGTTTTCAGCAAAATCCAAAAAGGACTCGTCAATAATCAGCATGCAGTCTTGAGTTTCAAGTTGTTTCGCAAGCCGAATGAGATCGGGTTTGGGAACTAACAGTGATGTTGGATTGTTGGGCGACACGACCACCGCGACATCCGCTTTCACTCTGATGGCCTCTGCCGCAAATTTGTCGACATCCAACCGGAAAGAGGGAAACTCCAGCGGGAATTCTACGACTGCTCCTGATGGAGCCGCATTGGCATATTCATTGAAAGAAGGGACGGGAACGATGAGCTTGCTCGATAGTTGACCGGATACTATTTTTATTAATTCAGCCGCTCCGTTTCCTACCACGATTCTTTCTGACGGTTGGTTAATGATCTTACTGACAAGCCCGGCAAGGGCATCTTGTGCCACTGGATAATTCAGAACAAGGTCGTGAATTTGGTCTTTGAATTTGGTAAAAACAGCCTCTGGAGGGAAATAGAGGTTGTATAGATAGGCATGATCTGTGAAGTCATACCGATAGTACCCTCCATGTTGGCCTGAAATGAAATCGTATTTATCAGATTGTGCCTGGTCGTTATTTGGAGCCATTCAAGGCTCCTATTCTTTCCCAGAGAGAGTTTGACGCATTGAGCAACACATCGCTTTGTGTCGGAGCATACTCTTGTATATCCTCATACTCGTCTTCTAGGAATAACTTCTCCGCCTCGTCCAGATCTTCAACCGTATCAATTTCATACCACGGTTTACTGTCAAAAGAGACAAATTCTAAAGAGAGGCTGCCATCAGCAATCATTTCCGCAAATACGGTTTCGTAATAGTCATTAACTTTGCCGTCTAAAATACGCTTCTCTAATACGTTTACAACGCGGCGCCACGAGGCCCGTGAAAGGCTGTAAATATTAACCGTCTTGTACTTGATCTCACCCAAACAGTCTGCGTTGCCTGCAAAAAAGGCTTTAACCTGTTGAGATTTGTCAATGGTCACATAGGTTCCATTCATCCAGGTTTTCATCTTGGCCGCTGCTATTCTGTCAGGCCGCCGCATGTCAGCCAGGAGTGTTCCGTCAAATACGAGGTCGCTTTCCAGTAGCAGAAATGGCTCATTGATCACTTTACGTGCCATCCAGAGAGAGTAGATATTGTTAGTCGTTTTGTATAACGGACTGAAAATATATTCGATTTTTATGTCCCCGACCTGATTTCCCAGAAAATGTCTGATATGGTTTTCCAGATGACCTGTGACCACGACCAGCCGCGTGAAACCCTGCTGATTCAAATTAGAGATCAGCCGTTCAAGTATCGAGACGCCATTCACCATCGTGAGACATTTTGGAGCCTTTTGCGTTAATGGAAAAAGGCGGCTGCCTGTTCCGGCGGCAAGCAGCAATGCCGTGGTCACATTTTCTTTCGGGTAGGAACTACACATAGAATTCGTGTCCTTGTCTTAGATTCAGATTCTCAATGTCTCACATAAGACACTGATGAGAATAAAACTTCCCCAATTTGATTCTCTTGTTTGTAATATGCTGGTTCAGTGGAAACTGGACAACGTCCATTTTTTAGATGCTCCTAAAACGAGAAGCACACACTTAATTTGGATCGCTGCACGATACTATTTTATTAGGTTTTTTTAAGACATACGAGTCATCAAAATCATACTGAAAAAACCAGCTTATATAACGGCAGTAAGCCTATGAATTGCTCACTGCCAACACATGATTTATCCTACTCAGTCAACTATCCCTAGCAAGTTGCTTCTCAGCAGAGCTTACATTCGTTTCACTGACCAATGATGAATATAGCAATTTCTAGTTTATTTGTCAAAGTGCTTTTGTACTATGCTAATCGTTTTGTGGTTTTGGTCCGTGCCTTATGATTGTCACGAGCCGCTTCTAATTTGGCGTCACGATCAGCATGAATAGACTCAGCACGCCCCTCAAGCTTGTCCTTCGGCGAAATATACCCAATGGCACTGTGAAGACGTTTCGTATTATACTGTGACACATAGGTCGTCACAATACGCTGAGCATCTTCTAACGACAAGGGAACACCCTTGCGAATACATTCAGATTTAATGGTTTTGTGCCAACGTTCAATTTATTGAGATCAACAGCCCCTAACCCGTTTGGATATGGTCCAAGGCAAGACGTGTATTATCGACCAGGTCGAAAACCTCGTGAAGTCGCACAGTTTCAAAAACGCTTCTGGCTGACAGAGAAAGGCCGCTGAGAACCAGCTTGTGCGAGCCACCCTGCCACAACTGCCGCAATTCGAGCAGTTGTGTGAACAGGGCACAACCGACAAATTCGACGCCTGAAAAATCGAGAACTACGCTGCAATCCCCCTGTTCACGCAGCATCTCAATGATGCTTTGGAGTTCACCCTCTTCCTGTTGGTTCCGGGATAGACGTACGAGTTTAATGTCATCTGACCAATCATGAATACCCACTGTTGAATTCCACCTTCTATGCCATTATCGCATCCAGGGCACGCTCTATCGCTCTATCCCAGTGATCCTCCACTGGGTAGGATCACTTCCTGAGTCGTTGGCAAATGCTTAACGCCTTGCCTCGTCGAATGTCAGGCAAGCATGCGATTCTCTTTAACACTTTCCCCTGAGGTGTGGACCGTAGTTTTTTGAGGATTCGCTCCAGTAATCTCTACCGTCCAGGAGTGCCACTTGGATACCCAGAGATTTGCCCTCTTGGATGATCCTTCCTCATGGATCCAACATCCATTTTTAATCTTACTTTGATTTCGAAGAATCGATCTGAGGCCTGCGTTCTGCTTCCTTCAAACGCCGTATGTGGATGCGCTGTCCTCTGGACAATGGTTTTGTTTTGCTCTTGTCTGTCTTATCTGCCATGGCGGTGAACTCCTTCATGAAGCCTTAACATTCTATTGGGGTTTTGTCTGTATTTTCGGATAAATCACGGCTGATATGATACGCTACAGGCTCCCTTTTCTCTATGGGGTATAACCCTACCTGATTTTATTGGGAAGGTCGGGTTTTACCCCATAGACACAGGCATGCAAAAGCCGGATAATAACGGGCTACTTTGAGAAGCTTGCCTGGAATGGATCTGGCCTCTCTGATGGCGTGATAACAGCGTTCGCCCAGTTAAGGTGTACGGGGTTGAGGTGTTTTATGGAAACCAAACGGGAGAGTTTGTCACGGCGATATCAAGTCGCCTTGAAGAAATACCTTGAGCAGGTCAAACGTACGACACCACAATCGGCGGACAGGTTGGGACGGGAGGCCCTGGATATGGGGTTGGACACACTTGATCTTGCCAGAATCCACGAGCAAGCTCTTAAGGCACTCATGTCGTCAGGACATTTAGCCGGGTCTAAAGCCAGGACGATCAAATGGTCCCAGACATTTTTTGCCGAGTCACTCACGCGGATCGAAAAAACACACCGCAGTGTCGTGGAGGCCAACTTTGAACTAAATACACTGAATCAAACGCTACGCCAACGTAGCAAGACTCTGGCCGCCAAGAATCGGGAACTGAAACAGGAAATTACCGAGCGACGTGCAGCAGAAAAAGCCCTCAAACAAAGTGAGAAGAATTACAGCCTCCTTTTGAGGCAGTCCCAGCACATGCAGGAGCAGCTAAAGCGTCTATCCCGCCAGGTTCTGGCTGCCCAGGAGGAAGAACGCATGAGAATCAGCCACGAACTGCATGATGAAGTCGCCCAAGTTATGACAGGTATCAATCTCCATCTAACCACCTTGAAGAAGGAGGCCGCTGCCACCACGAGGGACCTCCAGACCACGATTGCACGCACGCAATGCCTGGTGGAAAAGTCAGTGGATATCGTGCATCGTTTTGCTGGTCAGCTGCGTCCGCCGGTGCTGGATGACCTCGGGCTATTTCCCGCCCTTCACGCCTATATTACGGAATTTTCCAAACAGACAGGTCTTACCATTCGTTTCACCAGTTTTACGCGCAACAGGATTAATCACCTGGACAATGCCAAGCGAATCGTGCTCTATCGTGTGGCTCAGGAAACGCTAACGAATGTTGGCAAACACGCGAAAGCCAACCTGGTTACAGTGAGCATTCGAAAACTGCGGCGTACCATTCATCTGGAAATTAAAGACGATGGCAAATCCTTCAAAGTGAAAGATAAGTTACATGCGGGGAAGAAAAAAGGGTTGGGCCTGATTGGCATGCGGGAGCGCGTAGAGATGGTTAACGGCTGCTTTGCAGTCGAGTCCTCACCAGGCAAAGGCACTACAATTCGAGCGGAAATTCCCCTCAATATCAACAAGTAGGGATGGGTATCCCATGAAATCAACAGGGATCAGATTCTGGAGTTAGTTATGAAGCCAATTACCGTGTTGCTGGCTGAAGACCACATGATCGTGCGTGAGGGGCTTCGGGTGCTATTGGCGGCCGATACCGATATCACGGTCGTGGGTGAGGCCGCAACAGGCCGTCAGGCCGTTCAAATGACCAAGAAACTTCGTCCTGCCGTGGTTCTCATGGATATTGCCATGCCCCAGCTCAATGGTTTGGAAGCGACCCGGCAGATTCTGAAGGCAGTGCCGGCCACCAGAGTGCTCATCCTCTCTGCACACAATGATGACGAGTATCTCCGGCAGGTGATTCATTTGAACGCAGCCGGTTATCTGGTCAAACAGACGTCGGCTGATTTGCTCTCCGAGGCCATTCGAACGATCCACGCTGGACGTAAATTCTTCAGTCCCACAGTGGCCAAACGGTTGCGTCTTCTTCATTTGGATCCCTCTAATGGGCCCAGGGTGTGCAAAAAGACGAAGGCAATCTTAAGCTCACGCGAAGTGGAGGTGCTGCAACTGGTTGCTGAAGGCAAGGCAAACAAGGAAATCGCAAGGGAGCTTAACATCAGTATCAAGACGGTTGAGAAGCACCGACAGCATCTTATGAGTAAACTGGATCTGCACGATACTGCGGGCCTCACTCGATATGCGATTGGCGCAGGCATTATCGAAAGTCGGGTTCAGGTCACCATCATTAATGGATCGGATTCAGATGACACATAATCCATTTTCGATGATATGACGCTTTGTTCCTTGATCGTATACCTTCTGCGATCCTCAATCACATCAAAGTGACCTTCTAATGCCAGTTGTATCAAATCGCCTTCAATCGTTTTCATGGAAAAAAAGCCCTCAGCCTTTTTTAAGTTTTAAGTTTTAAGTTTTAAGTTGGTGGCAAGGAGGCTTTCAAATGGGCTCTCAGCCTACTGAAAACTAAAAACCGTCTACTGTTTACTGCGAAGCAAATGTTCCACAAAAAAGTCACGGAGTCGTCGTTTGCCGTAGGCCGAGCCAGTGGCACCGTGGCCGGCACCTGGGACCACGAGCAAATCAAAATCTTTGTCTGCCTTGATCAGGGCGTTGGCCACCTGCATACTGGAAGCGGGGTCCACATTGCGGTCGAGTTCACCCACGACGAGTAGTAATTTTCCTGTCAAGTTTTTGGCGAGCGTGACATTGCTCTGTGCTTCGTAGTGTGGGCCAATGGGATAGCCCATCCATTGTTCGTTCCACCAGATCTTGTCCATGCGGTTGTCGTGACATCCACAGTCTGAGACAGCCACCTTGTAAAAATCGCCGTGGGTCAGCAGGGCACCCAGTGCGTTTTGTCCGCCAGCGCTGCCTCCATAGATGCCCACGCGATCCAGGTTCATGTACGGATACTTTTTGGCGGCAGCCTTGATCCATAGCACCCGATCTGGGAAGCCCGCATCCACGATGTTTTTCCAGCACACGTTGTGAAAGGCCTTGGATCGCCAGTTCGTGCCCATACCGTCGATTTGTACGATGATAAAGCCAAGGTCGGCCAGGGCCCAACGTCCGGACGAGGCTTGAAAGGACTTGGAGACATGAGCCCCGTGTGGTCCTGCATAGATGGATTCAATAATGGGATAGGATTGAGCGGGATCGTAGTTGAGCGGTCTGTGGATCAGACCATAGATGTCCGTCTTGCCGTCGCGTCCCTTGGCCACAAAGGGCTCGGGCAGTATGCGCCCCGAGGCGATCAGTTCGCTGGCATCTGCCTTTTCCAACGCACACACCAAAGTGCCGTACTCTGTTTTTCGCAGTTCATGCACAGGTGGCAGGTCAGCTCTGGAATAGGTGTTGATGTAGTGGCTTTGATTCGGCGAGTAGTCGATTGAGTGGGTGCCGTTGCCCTGGGTTAGCAGAGTTAGATTGTGGCCATCAAAGTCGACGCGTGCGTAATGTATGAAGTAGGGATCTTGATCCGGATAGAATCCCATGGCTCTAAACCAAATCTGGCGTTTTTCTGTATCGACACGTTCTATCGCTCGCACAACCCACTGGCCTTGTGTGATAGGGTTTTTGACCTTGCCGGAGTGGGTGTCATAGAGGTAGAGATGGTTCCAACCGTTGCGTTCTGACATCCAGATTAATTCATGGGTGTCAGGCAGCACCTTGAGAAACTGTTTGCTCGAATAGTCAAAGAACGTGTCACAGACTTCATTGACGAGGGTACGGATTTGGCCGGTCGTTGTCTCAACAGCCAAAACACGCATCACTTGATGTCCACGCTGGTTGAACTGGAACATAAAGGTCGAGCTGTCAGGTGCCCATTGAATGCGGTCAATATTCCAGGGAGTATCAAACAGGCTGGTGTCGAAGCTGATTTCTTGTTGGGTATTTATGTTGAACAGATGTGGCATGCCCACAGGAATATCGTCCCCTGGCTTGAGGTAAGGATAGGAATGTAATTTGGGTTGAAGCTGATCCTTGGGCGAGGATTCTACCATGTAAACACGGCGTTCAGTCACCTGCGTGGTTCGCAAAGCCACCACATAGTTTGAGTCTGGTGACCAGAACACGCTTGCCTGGTCTTTGGGAAAGTCTGATGCGTTATATTGCATGCCCACAAGTCTGGCCCTGGTGACGTCTTTGTGGTATGAATCCTTGGGTGTGCCATCTGTGCTTAATTGACGTTCTTTGTCCGTGGCAGTGTGACGCAGCCAGAGATTGTGGTCTCGCACAAAGGGTTTCCACTGGCCGTTCGGAGAGGTTTCACTCTGGAGTCGGGGTCGGCCATTCTGTCTGTCACGGGGTTTGGGCGAGTCTTTCGGTTTGCTGCCATCAATGATGGCCTGTCCCGCTTCTTCTACGGCGGTAAATACGGCAAGTATCGTTTTGTTGTGATCCGTCACAAGCCACCTGTGACCTGAGAAGGTGTGCTGGTTCTTTTTCTGGCCAGGTTTAACGGTTCCATATGCCTGTTGTTGACCCTGGGCATCAATCCAGAATAGGCTGACAGGTGTGGCCAGCTGATTGACAAAAGTAATGGAGGTTTCTGGACCATTGGCACTGCTGGGCCGAATGCGTTTCGTGAAGGGTAGGCCCTCGCGGTCTGAGTCAGACGTATCCAGTTTGGCAAGCTTATAGGTTTTCAAGTCCAACCGCCAGGTGGCCTCCGGGCCGCGTAGATCCACAGTCTGGTTGTCATCGGAGAACGACAGCGATCGAATGGGCAGTTGAGTCGGGCTGACCGATGTGCCTGTCTGTTCAGATAGCATCACTGAGATGCGATTATGATCGAAGGCAGGGACACGTGTGCCTTGATCTGCGTCTACCAGCACAAATTCCACAGTCTCATTGGCCAGGTCATTGCGATACCAGAATTTATGATTGTTCGCAAACCAATGGGGTTTGAGTCGGGTTTTATAGATTTGCGAGGTTTCGGCTGTCACGCTGATCATTAGACAGAGCAGGAGTGGTTGAAGAAAGCGGATTAATTGTGGCGGTTTCATAGTGCTCCTCGGTTATGGTTTTTCCTGGATGTTGTTGTTATCCCCCAGAGTATACAGGCAGGTGCTGTGACTTGGGAAGAAGATGCTTTGTTTTTTTCTGAACTGTGCTATATTGGCCTTTACCTAGATTTACTAACTGGAAACGTGGTCCGAAAATGGGAGATTGGTATGAGCTATGGGTGGATCGCTCTAGGTGTCGTGGCCCTAGGCATTGTGCTGTGGATCGTGGCCAAGATGGCTTCACAGGATAGCCGTTTGGAAGTGTCGCAGGACACGTTGCTCAAGTATCTTGAGGAAGATCGCGATATGTGCATTTTAGACGTTCGCAGCCGGCGTGAATATGAGGAAGGTCACGTGGCCAAGGCGATTCACATGGACTACCAAAAGATTTCTACGCATACCGAATACCTCGATCCTTACAGACGCAAGGATCTTATTGTGTATTGTGAACATGGTATGCGATCCCGTATGGCCATTACTGTACTTCAGCGGGTCGGTTTTTCACGCGTATATCACCTTGAAGGGGATTTGGTGGCGTGGAAAAGAGCGGGCCTGAGTCTCGAGGCATAAATATCAGTATAGTGTCCTTGCCATTAGAAAAGAAATGGCTGATTGCCATCTTGTTTGCAGGGATGGACCCGAGTAGGAGACTGCCGTGACCCATAGAAAAGAGAAAAAACACAAGGCGTTGTCAAAGTCTTGTCTTCCATTTCAGGCGAGAAAGACCCCTGCCAAATATCAACAGTGGGGAAAGGACATTGAGCCCCAATCCATAGAGCAGATGGAAAACGCCTGTCGTTTGCCCATTGCTGTGGCTGGGGCCTTGATGCCGGATGCTCATCTGGGCTATGGCTTGCCTATTGGAGGGGTGCTTGCCACAAAAAACGCGGTGATTCCCTATGCCGTGGGTGTGGATATTGCCTGCCGCATGAAGATGAGTGTGTTGGATTTGCCTGTGTCAGCCCTGGACAATGAGATGGATCGATTGAAAAAAGCCATTGCAGAGGAGACCCGCTTTGGCATAGGGGCAGCCTTTAAAAAGAGACGTCATCATGCGGTGATGGATGAAGACTGGTCCTTTGCTGAACCTGTGAGAACACACAAGGACAAGGCCTGGAGTCAGCTTGGCACAAGCGGTAGCGGCAATCATTTTGTCGAGTTTGGTGTGTTGACTTTGGAAAAGGCAGATCTTGGCCTGGCCGCTGGGACTTATTTGGCACTCCTCAGCCACAGTGGCAGTCGGGGGACAGGCAATCTCATAGCCACCCATTACAGCAAGTTGGCCAGTCGTCTGCGTCCGGAACTGCCCAAAGAGTTGCAGCACCTTGCCTGGTTGGATCTGGACACGCATGCGGGGCAAGAGTATTGGCAGGCCATGGAGCTTATGGGCCGATATGCTGCAGCCAATCACGCACTGGTGCACGAGCATGTCACGCGTAACCTGGGCGTGGAGGTCATGTTGGACATTGAAAATCACCACAACTTTGCGTGGAAGGAAACCCACTTTGGCCGTGATCTGATTATCCATCGCAAGGGTGCCACGCCTGCCCAAGCCGGCGTCATTGGCATCATCCCTGGTTCCATGGCCACACCTGGTTTTGTGATTCGCGGCAGGGGCAAGCCGGAGTCTCTGCACTCTGCATCCCACGGTGCAGGTCGGCGCATGAGCCGCAAGGCCGCCAAGAGACAATACAGTTGGGCAGACGGCAGGGCCTTTCTTAAGGCACGCGGTGTCACCCTCATTTCAGCCGGTCTGGATGAAGTACCCATGGCCTACAAAGACATCCTCTCAGTGATGAAGGCTCAGCAGGATCTGGTGGAGCCCATCGCACGATTCGACCCCAAGCTGGTCAAGATGGCCCCACCTGGCGAACGGCCAGAGGATTAGGCTTCTTTCTAACCCCAGATTGAAGAAGGCTTAACGACTAAAGAACGGGTGACCCTGGGGTCTGCCCGAAAGGATGGCTGTCAATTCAAACCTCAATCCGGTGAAACGGTGAGCAATGACCCCCTTAGCTCTTACTTTTGCTGGGTGAGAACGTTGATCACGCATTCCCAGGACAAAGCTGTGATATGTGACATTCATTTATGCGAGTCTAAGCGAGTATATGAGTGTCACGGTTAAATACCAGAGCGGTAGCACGCCACTTGTCCAGGCGTAGTAACACGAAAACTGAAGCATAAAAGTAACGGTAAGATACAAAGCCGCTCAATGTTGAGCTGACGGTTAATTGCATAATATCAAATAACGTCGCAAATAACCGGCTGCCAGAAGGCGCAGAGCGAAGCGGCGCGGCTTTTGGCAGTCCGAGTTAATTTGCATTGTTATGTTTTGTTTGAAGTTGCCATCATTACCGATAAACCGATAAAACAACCACCTGTCATTTTATTAAAAGCGTTTGTATACTTTTCAATTGCAGGTGAAATAATTTGTGCTCCAATAGAGTAAAAGAAAAGAGAGAATGTAGAACATCCGAGTAGCGTTAATAAAAGAACAGTGAACTGTGAAAAGACATTACCATTAGGATTAATAAATGGAAGAAACAGTGCAGAAAAAAATCCTATGGCCTTTGGATTTACCAATGATACGCCAATTCCTTGGAAATATAGTTTTATCAAACTGGCTTTTTGCTTCTCTGAACATGCTTCTGTTGCCAAAGGTGTTTTTGACGTGAAAAGTTTGATTCCAATAATGCAAAGATAAGCTGCCCCAAGATACTGTAACCAGATAAACAGTATCTTTGATGACTCAAGCAATATACCGAGCCCCATAACTGCCATAAGAGAAAGCAAAGATAACCCTGAAAGAATCCCCAATATTATGGGAATCGAGTTTTTTGTTCCATGATACACGCTATGTGTTATGACGGACAAAATTCCTGGGCCTGGCGTCATAGATGCAACCAAACATACTGTAACAAATAAAATCCAATTTTCAATTGACATAAAACTCACTCTATATACATAAATTAATGATTAAAAAACATAACGAAAAGATCAGGGCCTTCGCAGATCGCGACGCGATCAAGAAGTGCCCTGGATTGATATGTAGCACATGTGACAATATAGTCACTTGGTTGAATGTTAGTACTTTCGGCTTTCTTAGATTCTGGACTCATAGCCCAAGCGCCGTTGCTTCACGTTTCAATTCAAACTGAAAGACACGTATCCCTTCTGAAGGATCGAAGCTGGTCGGACGTGATTCATTACCTGGCTCAGAGCCAGCAAGTGTCAGAGTACTTTCCTCAAGCTTATATATAGCTTTGGCAATTTTTCCAACATAATCCGGCATAGCGCACTCAGAGATCGTAAAATCCGCCTGTCTTGGTGTCAATTCTGTGTTAATTACAGCAATACCTTTGTACCATTCCTGAGGATGAGCGCCCTTGAAGTCAATGGTTTCGCCCGAAAAGATTATTCTAGCCTCACCATCTCGCCCCAATTCCTTGCCCACCCATGTTCCTTGGAGCTTGTTTAGGTCTGTAACTGAGGTGTCATCAGGTGAATTGCAGCCGCACATAAGAACAGTTGTGATTACTAATGCGACTGGCATGAAACGATACACTTTCTTCATAATGATGTCTCCTTTATTAATTGCTGCCCCATGTTAGCAGTATAATCTAGCTGAACAGTCACAAAGCAAAGGACTCTTGAATTCTCGGTGCTTGAGCCTGCCACCACACATGTCGCGCCATCAGAAAGCACGGTATTTGCTGAAACTGTGAAAATGCTCATCTGCGGACAACCGGCCTGAAAACCAGGCGCCTCAGGAATAGCCTGCCGCTCTATTAATTCACTATGTGATACTTCGATGGAGATCTGTATTCTACTGCCATGAATAGCAGGTGTTGCTTTGAGATTAACTCCTGGGCCAATAGTGCTAGATGGCAGTTTCACAATCATGGCTGAAACATGCACCACGGGATTGTTACTGGCCAGTTCATCTCCCAACAAAGCCCCGGCGAGAAATAAGACAATGATTACGTTTGGTTTCCACGATATAATTGAATTTGTCATCATAATGTTTCCCATTTGCCTCGCTAACGTCTGCCTTGAGGCGCGGGCTTTAGACCGTCACCTCCAAGGCTTGGTTGGGCTCTCTATTCTGTTCAAGCATGCTTAGCTCAGTACTACCAACATACCATCGTAGGCAGGGATAAGGCCTTCCGGCAATAGTTTCTTCTCCAGTTGCTTATGCGTAGGATGTAACGTCCGTGCCATATGGGTAAGAATTATTTTTGCATCAGGTTTTACAATCTTCCTGTTCTTCAGGGTTTGATTCATGTGGCGAATCATTGTGAGGTCGTTATGTTCAAAGATTCGATAGTCACCAGCACTCTCACCTATCGTAGCGTCCCAGATGAGTGCATCGACTCTCTTTTTCTGAAGATATAGCCACGTGCTTTTCAGCAGCCAGGAACCGTCGGTAGCGTACAGCAAGTTTTTTGTAGCGCCCTCAAGGAGGTAGTAAAGACATTTTTCTTCCGAAGATCCAACGAGATGATTTGACTCAAGCCCGGTAATGCCGAATCCATGCATCCTGAAGGTTGTGCCGATCTCGACAGGACGCCTTTCAATCCGATTCGAATTTGGCACATGTTTCAGTGCCTCCGGGTGTGCCCAGAACCTCAACGGCCCAAGTCTTGCATCTCTCGCATCAGCTATGGCAAGTAGTGTATCTTGGTGAAAGTGGTCCGAGTGTGTATGGGTAAGTAGTATATCGGTAATTCCTACAGGATTCACTTTATACCGATTCATGGCGTCGAGCACTGTCGGGCCACAATCTATTAGAATATGTCTGTTGACCAGCATTGAAGACATGCCGCGCACCTCTCCTCTTTCAAGCTGCTTTTCTGAAGGTGGATACTTGCTTGGCCAATCTGCCGCACCAGTGCCCAGAAAAAGAAGTTCTACTCTCTTTGCCGAAGGGCTGTCGGAGGCTTTGGTCTGCACTTTTGATTTCCTTTCTTCGGCATAGGTGGATCTTGAAACTAACCCTTCGGCAAGCAAGGCAGTTCCCATGGTAGTTGCTAAAAAACGTCTTCGCCCTAGTGTTTCGCTATTATCCGTGGCCATTGCGTCACTTCCTCTTGAATGGTAAATCACTGTCCGTGAATCTGTCTCCAAAATGCCCAACGCCAAGATCATTCGCCTGAAAATCGCGAAGCGATTGAAAGGTCGAATGGATCGCTTGGTTGTGTCGAATTGTACAGGCGACTGTATAATTCAAATTTAAGTTACTTAACTCGATTGCGATTCTACACCCTAAGCCAGGAATCGTCACTTCAAAATTCAGGCAATACTTTGGATTCAACCCTCTTTCTTTTGCTGGGCTTGCATTCGCCACGCTTGCGGCCGGGACAGTCATCGTTCGCTTAGGCTCACTTAAATGACAGTCCCATACATTTCTCTTTTGCTGGGTGAGAACGTTGATCACGCATTCCCAGGACAAAGCTGTGATATGTGACATTCATTTATGCGAATCTAAGCGAGTATATGAGTGTCACAGACAAGCATCCATCTGCGGCTAAAATTAGATTTTTTCTTGACTTAGTATCAAAACTTGATATCATTAAGCGGTGAACCGAAAACAGCAGAAGACTCTAAGATGGATCTTTGAACGTCCTGAACGGTCCGATATCCCCTGGTCGGATATTGAGTCGTTATTTCGTGCCCTGGGGGCCGAAATATCCGAAGGGCGGGGCTCGCGCGTTCGCGTGCACCTCAATGACATTCGAGCGGTCTTTCATAGGCCTCACCCGGAACGGGAAACCGATAAAGGCGCTGTGAAATCTGTGCGACGATTTTTGATTGAAGCAGGAGTACAACCATGATGGAATACAAAGGATATACAGCCAAGGTTGATTTTGACGACGAAGCCAGCATCTTTCACGGAGAAGTCTTGAATCTGCGAGATGTGATCACTTTCCAGGGTGAAACTGTCAAGCAACTCAAGCAGGCCTTTCATGATTCCGTTGATGACTATCTGGAGTTCTGCGAAGAACGAGGAGACTCACCAGAAAAACCATACTCAGGAAAGTTCATCGTACGGGTTGAACCCGAACTCCACAAACTGATGGCGGTCTTAGCTCGCCTCTCAGAAAAGAGCCTCAATGCCTGGGTGCATGATGCGCTTGCCGAGGTCGTGTCCCACCAGCAAGAGGGAAGAATCACGGTGTAAGGTCCTAACGAATCCGCCAGCTTCAACTTGAATGCCTTGACAGCCTGAGCAAACCGAGCACGCGGTCAAAAACAGTTTTTCGTTTTTCGTTGTCAGTTTAAAATCCGGGTCACAAAGAGAGTTTTCAGCTTTCATTGAACCGCTTCGCGGGCCAGATGAATAGATCCCTCGGTGCCTCGGCATGACAGGGTCGATTCGTAGGTTTGTTTAGGTTGCGTTAGCCAGCTGCTCTTCTTTCCCTCTTCTCCTCCTCTTACCTTCACCCTTCACCCCTCACCCTTCACCCTTCACCCTTCACCCTTCACCCTTCACCCTTCACCCCTCACCCCTCACCCCTCACCCTT
>Ga0307990_1000738_pt1 | contig 28177 bp, 18 predicted proteins | sample EllFjometagen129_FD_203168 | JGI IMG/M metagenome (GOLD analysis project Ga0307990, IMG submission 203168) | Marine microbial communities from Ellis Fjord, Antarctic Ocean - #129 | ecosystem: Environmental > Aquatic > Marine > Unclassified | place: Southern Ocean | collected 2014-10-08
TCAAAAAAATTAACTTTTTTCATACGTAAATATTTGTTGGTTTGTATATGATAAAGATAAGAAATTATATCATATAATATTGGTTTTCTGTGAATTAAATTACTCTTTCTTAACTTAATGGCATTAGAGTTAGAGGGGGTCTATTGTAGTAACCATTTTACTCAGAGTTTGATAAAACAGCTAAACAGTTACGACAGATCAATGTATGGGCGGATTTTATTTACCTTTGTCGGTTTTTAAACTCAGCTTATGAAAGTATATGTAGGAATGAGTGCTGATATGATCCATCCGGGGCACTTAAATATTATTAAAGAAGCGAGTAAATTAGGCGATGTCATTATTGGATTACTCACCGATAAAGCCATTGCCGGCTATAAGCGGCTTCCAACCTTAGAATATGAACAGCGGAAAATTATAATCGAAAACATTAAAGGTGTTATGGAAGTAGTACCTCAACATGAGCTCGATTACTCGATAAACCTGCGAAAGATAAAGCCGGATTTTGTGGTTCATGGCGATGATTGGCAAAAAGGTGTTCAGCGTCTGACACGCCAAAAAGTAATCGACACCCTTAGCGAATGGGGAGGGAAATTGCATGAGGTTCCATACACCAAAGGGATTTCGTCAACACAGCTTAACAAGAGTCTCAAGGAAATCGGGACTACGCCTGAAATCCGCATGGAGCGCCTGCGCCGCTTAATCGAATCCAAACCCATAGTAAAAGTTATGGAGGCGCACAATGGCCTTACCGGATTGATTGTCGAAAACATCACTTTTGCCAAAGATGGCCGTAGCAAAGAATTTGATGCAATGTGGCTGAGCAGCCTCACCGATTCAACGGCCAAAGGAAAACCCGACATTGAGGCTGTGGACGTTACCTCACGATTGCATGGTTTAAACGATATACTTGAAGTTACCACGAAGCCCATTATTTATGACGGCGATACCGGCGGAATTCCTGAACATTTCGTGTTTACGGTAAAAACGCTGGAGCGCTTGGGAGTGTCGGCAATTATCATCGAGGATAAAACCGGCCTTAAAAAAAATTCTTTGTTTGGAACCGATGTGCCGCAAAAACAAGCCAAAATTGAGGACTTTGCCTATAAAATTTCTGAAGGAAAAAAAGCACAGGTAGCCAAAAACTTTATGATTATTGCCCGCGTCGAGAGTTTGATTTTAAAGCAGGGTATGGATGATGCCATTGCCAGGGCCAAAGCTTATGTTGATGCAGGCGCTGATGGAATTATGATTCACAGCAAAGAAAAAGATGGTGTGGAAATACTTGAATTTTGTAGCAGGTATCAAAAATTTGAAAAGCGTGTCCCGCTGGTGGCCGTGCCTTCCAGTTACAATCATTTGTACGAAACACAGCTTAAAGAGGCTGGTGTAAACATTGTGATTTATGCCAATCAATTGCTTCGCAGCGCTTACCCAGCCATGGTTGATGTCGCAAAATCAATACTTGAACACGAACGCTCCTTTGAGGCCAACGATAAATGTATGTCGATTAAAGAAATTTTACACTTAATACCCGGAACAAAGTAATGATTCACCCCGAAATTTTCTACAATTGCTTAAGCGGTCATCATATTCATTTTTTTAGTGGTGTTCCCGATTCATTGCTCAAGGATGTGTGCGCCTATATTACGGATAATGCACCAAAACAAAACCATATTATTGCAGCCAACGAAGGAAATGCAGTTGCGCTTGCAGCCGGACATCATCTTGCTACCGGCAATATTCCGCTGGTTTATATGCAAAATTCAGGAATTGGAAACGCTGTAAATCCACTTTTATCCCTGGTTGATAAGCAGGTTTATAAAATTCCTGTTTTGCTTTTAATCGGGTGGCGTGGTGAGCCGGGGCTGAAAGACGAACCCCAGCATATTACCCAGGGCGAGGTAACCCTGCCCATGCTTGAGGCCATGAAAATTCCTTATTTGGTTTTGGATAAAGATAAAGAAGTAGCCCAAACCCAGGTGCAGGAAGCTGTGGATAAAATAAAAAGTTCAAATGCTCCTTTCGCCATTGTGGTTAAAAAGGGAACTTTTGAAAAATACAGCCTCAAAATAAGCCTTGATTCCAATTATGAACTTAGCCGTGAAACCGCTATCGAAATAATCCTTGATAACCTTTCGGGAAACGAGGTGATTGTTTCTACTACCGGCAAAACTTCACGTGAACTTTTTGAGTGCCGGGCTTCCAGGAAGCAGGCACACAACTCCGATTTTTTAACGGTTGGTTCAATGGGACATGCAAGCCAGATTGCCCTGGGCATCGCGCTAAGCAAACCCGCTAAAAAAGTTCTTTGCTTAGATGGCGATGGTGCCGTATTAATGCATCTTGGCGGCATGGCCATTATTGGTAAAATGGCACCAAAAAACTTTGTTCATATTGTAATGAATAATGGTGCCCACGAATCGGTGGGAGGCCAGCCAACTGTGGGTTTTGATATGGACTTGCCTGCCGTGGCACGTGCCAACAACTACAAAAGTGCGCAAACCGTATCCACAGCCAATGAGATTGCCGGTGCTCTGCAGCAGATAAATGAAAATGTGTGTCCTGCATTTATCGAAGTAAAGGTAAAAGTTGGTTCGCGAAGTGATTTGGGCAGGCCAACAATAAAACCCGTTGATAATAAAGAAAATTTCATGAAAAATCTTGGGCTGTGATGGAGCAAAAGGTTTTTACAAAAAATCATCTCAACGATCTTAAATCAATTATAGGAAAGGTTTCCACCGAAAAAATATTGCTGGTAAGAGGGGGGAAGTCTTTTCAAAAATCCGGGGCAGAAACATTTATTCAGGAGCTTTGTCAGCATAAAAGTCTTGAATCCTTCACCGGTTTTGAGATCAATCCGCAATTGGAAGATGTAATAAAAGGCATCGCGCTTTTTAAGTCGGGAAACTTCAATCAAATAATTGCTATTGGAGGCGGCAGTGTGCTGGATATGGCCAAACTCATCAGCATTTTTGCCCATCAAAGCGGCGACTTTAAAAGTATTGTAGAAGGAAAATCTCCACTCATCGGAAACAAAACAACCTTACTGGCCATTCCCACCACTGCCGGTAGTGGCGCTGAGGCTACCGCTTTTGCAGTGGTTTACATCGGTAAACAAAAATATTCAGTGGCTCACGAGTTTATGCTTCCCGACATGGTTTACCTTGATGCATCTTTTTTGTTAACTGCCGGAAAATACCTAACTGCATGTACCGGGCTGGATGCATTGTGCCAGGCTGTAGAATCGGTGTGGAGCGTAAATGCTAACGGGCAATCGCAGGTTTTTGCCTTGCAAGCCATAAGAACGATTATGGGAAATATTGAAAAAGCTGTTCTTGTGAATGATGTAGTGGCAAAAGAAAACATGCAACAGGCGGCCTACCTTGCAGGTGAAGCCATCAACATCACCAAAACAACTGCTCCCCATGCACTTTCATACACTTTTACGAGCTATTATGGAATTCCACATGGCCATGCAGTGGCTTTAAGTTTGCCATTTTTTCTACATTTCAATTATCATCTCGACCATAATAATTGTACTGATTCGCGTGGAGTCGATGCAGTAAAATCGCGGATTGATAAAATACTTGAGATTATTGGAGGTGATATTTTTTATGCAAAAAAGAACCTACTTCAATTGTTTAAAAAAATTGGCATCAACATAAATATCGATTCGCTGCTTAATGATTTCGATCCTGAGCTAATAATCGGAAATGTAAATGTTGAAAGGTTGAAGAATAATCCGCGCCTTGTTTCGAAGGATGATATTACCGATTTCTTAAAAATCTGATCTTTTAAAAATATTATGAATTTCATTTTACTCTACATCGATCCTGCTTCCACCAGCGCATTGTTATACATTATAATAGCGCTGATAGCTACCATTGCTTTTGCTTTGCGCGGATTTTTTTATAAAATTAGAAACCTGGTACTGGGTAAGGGTTTTGTTGGTACGGATGATTTTGATGATACCGACATCATTTTTTATTCGGAAGGAAAACAATACTGGAATGTTTTTTTACCCATTATCAGGGCGCTTGAAGCTAAAAACGAAAAGTGCGTTTACCTTACTTCCGATAAAGACGATCCCGGTTTGGGATACCAATCCGATTTTTATCAAAGCAAGTTTATCGGGAAGTTAACCATGGCATCGGTTTATCTCAACAGACTGAATGTGAAATTTGTTGGCATGACTACCCCTCAGTTGGATGTGATGATGATTCGCCGCTCGAAACGTGTGCAGCACTATGGCCATATTGTCCATGCTCCTATTGATGTTTTTACTTACCGAAAGTTTGCTTTTGATTATTTCGATTCGGTGTTTTGTTCAGGATATTTCCAGGTGGAAGGCATCAGGAAGCTCGAAGAACAGCGCGGGACTGATAAAAAAATGCTACTCCAAACCGGGTTGACCTATTACGATGAAATGCTTGAGGAAATAAAAAACATGCCTCCTTTTGAAAAGGAAAGGCCGGTGGTGTTAGTTGCACCTACCTGGAAAGATTATTCATTGTTGAACCGCCTCGGGATAAGATTTTTCGAGCGCTTGCTACAAAATACTTCTTACGATGTTATCCTTCGCCCACACCCCCAAAGCTATGTGAGCTTCCCGCAATTGATTGCGAAAATAGAGCAGGAATTTAAAAATGAGCCCAGGTTTACCATCGACCGTAACCCGCTGGGCACCGAAAGTATGGCAAAATCAGACTTGATGATTAGTGACCTTTCGGGTGTGTTTTGGGATTATGCATTTTTGTATTCAAAGCCGGTACTATTGTTAGAAACTGAATTTGATACCATCGAGGGTTTCGAGGGTAGCGAATTGAACTACGAGATGTGGGAAGCACGTGAGCGCCCACGATTGGGCAGGGTTTTTACCGAAGACGAGGTGGGGCATATCAGCGCCATTGTTAACGATTTGTTGGAAAATAATACCGGTTTGCAACTGGAACAATTAAGGGATGAATCGGTGTATAACTTTGGCCATGCCGGCCAGGTAGCCGCAAACCAGATTTTGGAAATTGTTGATAATATCAAAAATCCTAAGCAATAGTTGTATTTATAATTGATAAAAAAATTATTCGATAATGAATTTTTTTGAGATTGTTTTATCCCCTTTCATTTTTATAATTAAGCAGATTTTTTTGTTTAGTTACAGCATTACAAACGATTATGGTGCTGCGATTATATTATTGAGTTTTGCCATTTCATTATTGCTGTTGCCTGTTTTTATCCTCATCGAAAAAGCCAAGAAAAAGGATGATGCCCTTAAATTAAAAATGAAGCCCCTCGTTGACGAGATCAAGCGATGTTACAAAGGCCAGGAGCGTTATTATTATCTAAAAACACTAAACCGGCAGCATAATTACAGCCCTTTAAGAGCGCTGTTTCCGGTGTTGAGTTTGTTGCTGCAAATCCCGTTTTTTATAGCAGCCTACCAGTTTCTTGAAAGTTTTACTGCTTTGCAGGGTGTGTCGTTTCTTTTTATTAGCGACCTCAGCCTGCCCGATGGCCTTCTTGGTGCTGTAAATATTTTACCCATTGCCATGACCCTTGTCAATTTGCTCACTGCTTGGTTTTATACCCGAAATGGCGATGGCTCGGAGCGTAAACAAATGTTAGTGGTAGCCGGTATTTTTTTGGTTTTGCTTTTCAACTTACCGGCAGGATTGGTTTTGTACTGGACCATGAATAATGTTTTTAGCTTTTTTAGATTATTTGTAACTAACCGGGAAGTTTTTCACAGACTAAAAACTCCTGATGAACAGCGAAATTTGTTTTTTAAAAATTTTGTTGTCCGCGTAAAAGCAACTCAGCCCAAATGGAGAGCAACGCTAATCACACTTACTATAATCTCTGTTCTGATTCAGCTCAATTGGGCTTTTCAGTTTAATTTCGATGATATTTTTCTTCGCTTGATCTTAGCCTTTATTGGCGGGTTTTTGGCCACAGTACTTTTGGTAGTGCTGAGTTCCGTTTATAAAATTGAGTGGTCGGGGAAGTTTACAGGTTTTAAGGACTTATTCCTGCAACTCTGGCCATTGTTCAAATCAACATTTATAATCCTTGTGGCGTTGGGTGTCCTGTCTCAAATTAATTGGGCTCTTCAGTTTAATTTTGATGACATCATCCTGAGGATACTTCTGGTATTGTTTGCAAGTGTGTTTGTTACCGGCGTGATTATATTGATAGCATTATTTTTTCGGGGCTATCTAAACTATCGGTCAAAATCTATCATTTTTCATTTTTCTGAATTAAAAATTGGATATAAAATATTTTTCTGGATTTTGGCTTTAAGTGCAGTTAGTAGTCAAATTACCTGGGCCACAAATTATTATTTTGATGATATAATTTTCAGGCTGTTGCTTGCTATTGCCGGAAGTTGGGTGCTCACCGTTCTTTTGGCAAACATTGTAAATTTTGTAAAGAACAATCCTGAACTGACATTTGGCAATATTAAAACCCGCTTATGGCTGCTTCAACCCGGGATATGGCTGGTTTTTTTCCTCTTTTTGCTAATTGCTGTTTCTACACAAATCAACTGGGCCTTGCACAACAATTTTGATGATCTGGTTTTTAGATTGATCGGTGCTATGGTGGCGGGAATATTTTTAACTTCGTTATTTGCTGTAATTAAGGTGATTTTTTTTCCTGCAGTGGATAAAAGATGGCGCTTTCAGTTTGGGCTTTCTCTTTTTCTGCCGCTTTTATTTTTAGCTCTTTATTTTCATTTTGCTGCCATGTTTTACTTTTCCGGTACAAATATGGATTTGAGCCTTATCGCACTTTTTATCATTCTTGCAGCCCAGGTAATTGGGCTATTTACTGTGCTCATTGCACGAAAAAAAATCGCTGCCATAATTTTTTTAGCAGTACTGCTTATCCTTGTTGTGCTTATAATTTTCCAGGTATTGATTGTATTATTGCCTCCCGGCGAAAATCAATTTGTTTTTCCCGGTAATAAATTTAGATGGCTGATTAATGAGGATAATATGTATAGTTTCATAAACCCCGGTATTATTTTTTCGTTAATTACACTGCCTTTCAATTTTATTGAAACGAGGATAAAACTGTTTTCCTCCTTCAAGCCCAATTGGATTACCTACGGCTTGTCGGTTTTTTACCTTGCAGGATTTATATTTTTATGGAATCCATTAACCATCTACTCTTCCTACCCCGAGGTTTTCGACTTTGCAGCCATCGAAATTCTTAGGCAAAATTTTGGATTATTCGCCATTTCATTCGTAGGCTTAATTGGTTTTTACCTCATACTTCCCTCAAAAATTAAACATATTTGGTTTGTTATTTTGGTAAGCCTTGTTTTGATAAGCTTTGTTCATAATACTATTGTTCCCATCGATTTGGGCAGCCTTCAGGAAAATAAGTTTTTAAATGAGAACAACCTGGCGCAACCGCTTTTAAATTACCTGCTTGAAGGTGTGCTTATTTTATTTGCAATATTTATTGTGAACCTGCTCCGTCGGAAAAACTTTTTAAAACCCTTATCATTTTTTTTACTGCTAATCAACCTGGTTTTAATCTCGCAGGGATTTATTGAAGCATCAAAAACCGAATCGTTTTGGAAAAAGCAAAAGGTATTGAGCGATTCATCGCCTCTTATCTCTTTTTCGAAAGATAAAGAAAACGTGGTGTTTATTATTGCAGATATGTTTCACGGCTGGTACATGGATAAAATTCTGAAAGAAAATCCTGAATTAAAAGATGTGTTCGGGGGTTTTGTTTGGTATCCAAATACACTTTCCATTTCATCCATCACAAGCGCCTCCATTACACCCATATTAGGAGGGTTTGATTATACCATCGATAAATTAAACAAGGAAACAAACCGGACATTGGAAAGCAAGGTTACCGAAGTAAGCGAAAGCTTTTTTAAGAAAGTCAAATCCTTAGGTTTTAATTTTACATCGGGCAAGTTTATTTATTCAAAAATCGATATAAATACTTTTGATACTTATCTTCCCGACTGGCATGATGACTGGGATCAATGGAACGGCGATTTAAAAATTGGCTTGCCCCGGGAACTGGGCTATACCATCTTGTGGGAGAATGCAGCATTTTATAGTGCTCCATTATTTTTGAAACCTAAGCTCTATAATAATGGCCGGTGGATGCACCGCACACTTGAAAAAAATGAGAACACCACCCAGGCCAAACCCTATAATTTTTTGAGATTGCTACCCTATATTTCAAATACAATATGCGATAAATCAAGTTTTGTTTATCTCCATTCCATGACATCGCATCATCCCTGGGACATTATTGATGATAATGGTAAAATGCACTTTGATGTGCCGCCCTACAAAAACAACAAATGGGTTATTGAAACGCTCGGGCGGTGGATTGAATGGATGAAAGCAAACGGTGTTTATGATAATACCAAAATCGTATTGCTTTCAGATCACGGGCCACACTGGAATCATTTTAATGGTGATATTGATATGGATATTCCCATGGTAGAAAGCGCAAATTCTCAGGTACAAAAGATAAGTGTTATGGGTTTGATTGCCTTGATGATGGTAAAAGATTTTGATAAAAAAGAGCCATTGAGCTATGATTGGCGTTTTATAAGCAATGCTGATGCAACAAATATTTTATTTGATGAAAACGATCCAACCAAGGCAGAACCGCCACTTTCGAGGACTTTACCTTCTGCCCAGGTTTTCTGGAAAAGGAAAATCTGGTTAGAGTCGCAGGTTAGGATTGCCCATAAATACCGTGTGAAGGATAATATTTTTAATATGAACAATTGGGAAAAGCTTGAGTAATCTGGTTTGGCTGCTATTTTTGGCTAAAAAACTCATAAGAAAACTGAGCCTTGCCACTAAATTTAGAACTCCAGACTCATTAATTGAGCATCAATTAGTTATGTAATTGATACCGTGAATTATTGTGTCGCGATATTCATGCCCAAATTTTTTAAACTTTCTTATGCCATAGGCCTGCCTCGCCGGCAAGGCGGGCATCCTTGTGGGAGTGCTACTTAGTGTGCCCCGATAGCTATTGGGATGTTTACGTGTTGATTTTTAAAAAGTTACCACGAAGGCACTAAGTTCACAAAGGTTCACAAAGTGAAATATTTGCGACATTTAGTTTTCGCTAAGTAAGGATTTATGAAATTGGAGAAGTACCAGTAATATCGTAGTTTTCATAAAAACAAAAACCCCGACAAAAGGATGAATTTTGTCGGGGTAATATTTTACATCTGTTTCAGCACAGCTTAATAGTTAAATATTTCTTCAAGGGTCATCACCTTCGTTTTGCCAATTTTTGAAAGCGACTTCATGTCAAGGGCATCTTTATTTCCCAATATCACAAAATTATAATTCAGGCCTTTGATGTATTGGTTAAAGAAATCGTCACGGAATTGATCGAGGCTAACATTTTGGGCATAGTTATAAACATCTTTTCTAATGTCATAATCTATTCCTCGTTCCATATTGCCGAGGTAATTCCAGAAAATGCTGCTTTTAATAATTCTTTCGGTATTTATTTTTTTAACGATTGATTCCTTGGCCAGATCAAACTGTTTTTCGGCTTCGGGCATATCATTCATCAAATCGAGCATGGCAGTTGTGGCAGTTTGGAGTTTATCGGCCTGCGTGCCAACAAAACCATAAACAATGTTATTCATGTCAGGATCGCCGGGAATCGAAAATGAAGAAAATGCACTGTAGGCCAAAGCCCTCGATTCGCGTATTTCCTGGAAAATGATAGATGAAAGCCCGCCACCAAAATATTCACCAAAAACCTGCGAAGGAGGAATGAGTGTTTTATCGAAAGGAACACTTTTCGAAACCATAACAATGTTGGCCTGAACCATATCATAGTTAACCACGTAAACTTTGTTTTCAGGGTTATCCACTTGCAGGTATTTAGTTTCTTCGGGCAGTTGCGCCAATTCGGCGGGAAGGGTATGTAGTTTTTCAAGTTCATTTTGTGCAAATTCAAAACTTGCAGGGCCGTAATAAAATATTTTATGTTCGTACGAAGTCATTTGAGCTATCAGATCGGTAAGCGTTTTGGGGTCGATTTGCTTTAGCTCATCTTCGGGAATGATATTTCTAAATGCGGAGTTCTCACCATAAATACCATAATTTAGCAGCCCTCCCCATAAGATGGAGTTCTTGTCTTTTTTGTTGTCTTGCCTTTTTTTCAATATCCCATCCACATAATCGGCATAAGCTTTTTCGTCGGGTTTGGCGTTGGCAATTACATGCTCCAGCAGCTTAATGGCTTCTTTGTACGATTTGCTTAATCCTGAGATGTAAACATACGATCTTTTATCTCCGGCATTAACACCAAATGAAAGTCCTAATCTAAAAAATTCCTGCTGCAATTCGGCAGGCGTATATTTGTCGGTGCCCAGATAGGGCAATAAATTAACGGCAAGCGGGAATTGTAGGTTATGGTTTTTGCCAAGATCGATGATGTAATTCAGGTTGAAGGTTTCGTTGCTTTCATTTTTGATGTAAAACATGTCAACACCGGGAACAAGCTCTTTTTGTTGTATTTGCGACTGATAATCCAAAAAAACCGGTTCGATGTCCTGGGTGCTCATTGATGCAAAATCCTTGTAAAATTTGGATTGATCCTCACGGTTAATATTGATGGCGGTAAGTTCGGGCTTTTCAACCTTTGCAATGTTTTGGCTTTCGCCAAATCGCTTATAAACCACTACATAATTATCGCCATAATTTTCGTTGGCAAATTTCACCAATTCATCTTTTGTAATTTTTCCTAACTCATCAATATACCCGAGGCGCTTTTCAACCGAAACTCCTTTAATAAATGCATCCACGTAAGTGTAAACCCGGGCAAAATTACTTTCGTTCCTGTATATTTCACTTAGCCTCATGTCGTTCACAATGGCTTCGAGCATCCAATCATCGAACTCACCTTTTTTTACTTTATCAAGTTGTTCGAGCAGTAGGTCTTTTACTTCCTCAAGTGATTGGCCTTCGCGGGGAGAACCGTAAAAAACATGCATCCCGTAGTCTTTCATTCCATAGGCATAACTTCCTGCCGTTAATACTTTTTGTTGTTGGTTGAGGTTCAGATCAATCAATCCTGCCTGGCTGTTGCTAAGGATCATATCGATCATGGAAGTCATTTTATTGTCATGCGAATAGTCGCCGTCAAAGCGAAATGCCAGCATCATATTGTCGGCATCCGGGCCATAAATTTCTTTTACAATGGGCTCTTGTAATAGTTCCTCAACAGGTTGGATGATTTCGGGCAACTCGCCCGATTCAAGTTTTCCAAAATAATTGTTGATCAATTTTATGGTTTCATCATATTCCAAATCTCCCGAAAGGGCAATGGCCATATTATTGGGCACATAAAAAGTTTCGGCAAACTTGTAAATATTTTTCATCGAGGGATTCTTAATGTGTTCGGCCAGCCCAATTACCTGGCGGCCATAAGGATGATTGGGAAAAAGCGCTGCCATCATAGCAGTATTGGCACGGCTACGATCCATATCCTGGTACATATTGTATTCTTCGTAAACAGTTTCAAGCTCGGTGTGGAAGAGCCTTAGCACGATATCGTTAAAACGCTCGCTTTCAAGTTTAAGCCATTTTTCGAATTCGTTTTTTGGGATGTCGTTTATGTAAACGGTATAGTCGTAGCTGGTTCCTGCGTTTGTTCTTTTTGCGCCAATACTCGAAACCATTTTGTCGTATTCGTTAGCTGCAGCATAGTTGGAAGCAATGGCCGACAGGCTGTCGATTTGGTGATAAATTTTCTTTTTGATTGATGGATCGGTAGCATCTCTGTGCTGTTCAAAAAGGTTACTAATATCATCGAGCAATGGCTTTTCCAAGTCCCAATTAATTGTACCTATTTCATCGGTACCCTTAAACATCATGTGCTCAAAGTAATGTGCAAGGCCGGTAGTTTCAAGCGGGTCGGAGGTGGAACCTGCATTTACGCCAATAAGTGTTGAAATTCGTGGCTCATCCTTATTAACCGACAGGAAAACTTTTAAACCATTTTCCAGCGTGTAAACCCTCGTTTTCATGGGGTCGTTGGTAACAGTTTCGTAAGCGTAGCCGTTTGAATCAGTTTTTGTTTCGGTTTTGTATTTCGGGCCGGAACACGAAAAAAGCAAGCCGGTGGCTGCTAAGAGAACAATAAAAATGTATTTTTTCATAACTAAATATTTGATTAAAATTTGCCCAAAGGTAAATATTCATAAAAGAATTTCAGGTAATGAAGTGGAAAAATTCTCAACTAAAAAAAAATAAAGATGTTAAAAAGATTATTTATCAATAGAAATCACCTTCCAGCCCCATTCTTCTTTTTTTACATTGTAAGCTATCATTGCTTTTCCTGTAATATAATCACCATTATTCAGCTGGGCTTTTGTACAAAAATCAGGTGTGATGTACATCCCATCGGCAAATGCAAAACTCTTTTCGGGCGATTTGATTACTTCGCCGGAAAAATGCCTGAGGATGCCATCAACATATTTTTCTTTTAATTTTTTCGCGCTATACAAATTGTACCTTCCTTCTACACCCGAATCTTTAATTCGTACTAATAATACATCGCCCTCTTTTACATGTTTAATTGTTTTGGCGTACTTGAGGTATCCGGTAGTATAATCAGTTCCGAGAAAGTTAAGGATTTTTTTTGCATTATTTACATTTTCAACAACAACCTTACGTTCAGGAATATTTCCATACATTAATTCATCTACAGCACCTTGAAAGCTTTCGTACAACTCGAAGTTGTTGCTTTGTGCTATGGCGAGATTATACCAGGTATTTTCACCCCAATCGGTAACAATATCAGGGATGTCACATTTGTTTTCGAGGCAGGCTTGCAGGATGAGTCCAATTTCGGTTTTAGCTTCATCATAGCGTGCATCTAAAATAAGTGCCCTGGTAAGCTTTATCCTCATTTGGATAGTATTTTCCAGGTTGGTTTTGCATTGCAGGGCTTTACACATCGAAGCAATTTGCTTTGAGGGTTCATCGGCAAAAGCGTCTGCCACTAATTCCCAAACCCAGAAATCGTTCTGGTTGGTTATGATACGTTTTTTTAACAGGGTATATCCTGTAGTTACGTCACCCCGGGCAAAAAGCAGCTTAATTTGATAATAGGGGAGGCGGAAATAATGTTTATTGTACTCGATGGCTTTTTCGATGATAGGAATAAAGTCGGCAATTTTTTGAGCGATATCTTCCTCTTCCTCCTTGTTCTCACAACTATTGATAGCTCTTACCAGGTGTTTAGCATATTGGTTTATCCCTTGTTCGGCTACGGCCATAATTTTTTTACCATCACCCTGTAAGGTAAACTTATAGTCATGACTTATAAAGTTCCACAAGTCCCACCAGGAAGCAAAATCTATGTACCTGTTTGATTCTTTGAGGGCTTTATGGAAAGCTTTAAAAAGAAAGGAGTAAGCTTTTGATTGCCTGCTAAAGTTGAGCTTCATGGTTACATCTAAGAGCTCTTCCATCTTTGAAATATCAAAACCGGGTTCTTTGGTAAATTCAAAAACAACTTTCCCAATTTCCCAAATCAGTTGATTTACAACCATTTTTTCGGATGGGGCAAGATCAATTTCGACAAATTCTTTTAGATAATTGAGAAAACTGTCGAAACCTTCTTTTGAAGTGTTTTGCTTTAAATGGTCGTAAATTACCCAGGAAAGTGCACGTTTTGCTAAGGTAAGTAAACTATCTTCCTGATGGTTTTCTTCTTTAGATTCCTCGGTTATTTCAGGTATGACTATCGGAGGCAAATCAGTTTCAATGGCTACATTCATATCCGAAATTGCCATGTTATAAGCCCCTTCAAGATTCCCCGATTTTCTAAGTTCTTCTACTTCGTAATAAGACATAATGGTTTTAAATTAGTCAGTTGTTGGTTTCATTTTAAACTATTATGGTAATTAAAATTTAATTTTTGGTTGGGGTAGTGTATATTTAATGATAGATTTAAAATCGTTGCCTGAAGGGTTTTGAAAAACCCGGAGATCAAACTCGGGAATAACAGCAAGTATGTGATCGAAAATGTCGGCCTGAATGGCTTCATATTGTGCCCACGCCTGCACTTTGCTAAAAACATAAATTTCTATGGGCAGGCCATATTCTCCGGGTTGAAGATGTCGTATTAAAAAAGTCATATCGTTTCTTACATCGGGATGGTTTTGCAAATATGCATCGAGATATGCCCTGAAAACGCCAATATTTGTTTGACGGCGTCCGTTTACAACAACTTTTGTGTTTATCTTTTTTTCAGCATTGAATTTTTGAATTTTAACTTCTGTATTATTTACATAATCAACAATGTATTGAAATTGCTTGTATTTTTCGAGCATGGGTTCAGTACAAAATTTTATGCTTGACATATCAATATTAATCGATCTTTTAATCCTTCTGCCACCCGATTCTTCCATTCCGCGCCAGTTTTTAAACGAATCGGTAAATAATGAATACGCCGGAATAGTAGAAATGGTTTTATCCCAGTTTTGAACTTTAATGGTTGTTAAGGTGATGTCGATCACAGTTCCGTCGGCATCATATTTTGGCATCGAAATCCAATCGCCGGGCCTTAACATATCATTTGCCGTAAGTTGTACACCGGCTACCAGGCCCAGGATAGTATCTTTAAAAACCAAAAGTAACACTGCCGAAAAAGCGCCCAATCCGCCAACCAGCAGCATCGGGCTTTGCCCTATCAATATTGAAATGAGCGTGAGTGAGGATATAATATAAATGAGAATTTTGCCAACCTGGATGTAACCTTTTATTGGTTTTGCCTTTGAAATAGAGTAAAGTGAATAAATATGAAAAACGGAATCCAGGAAAGCAATTCCAACAAGCATAATAATAACAATACTATAAACCCGGATACAAAGCAGGAAAAAATCTGAGATTTGTGGATAGGGTCCTAAAGCGAAAGGTAAAAGCAAATAGAGCAAATATGAAGGGACAAGATAAGCAAGCCTGTTAAAAACCCTTCGTTCAATCAGAACATCATCCCAATTTGATTTGGTTCTACGGGCAAGTTTTGATAAAATACTTATAATGTACTTTCGGGATATTAAAAAGGCAATGTAGCTGAGAATAAATGCAATTATCACTTGTAATACAGAAATACTCAGAAGCTGATAATCGGCGGGAATGCCAAGCCACTCCGAAAATTTAATGAGTTTTGAGTTAATTAATTCAAACATTTTTTTTTAATCTTGAAGAAAATCAGGATATTAATTTTCTGATAGAGGATTTGTGTAGCATATTCTGATTTAAAATATTAGGTGTTAGATACGCCTTATTTCCTGGTGATATTTTGTTTTAAGTAGTTTTACATCTTCCATGTCGATTTCTTCGCTGTAAATTCTAACACTATCGATAACCCCCTGCGGAGTAAAAAATACTCCCAACGCGGCATCAAAATTATTATGCTCAGGATTTACTTTCAGATTATGAGTAATGCTTTCGAATACATTCCAGCTAAGCATAGTTGGAATGATGAAGTAGGCCATTTGTGGTGTTACCAGGTCTTTGTAAAAACCATCTTCAACTTGTTCCAATTCGAAATATTTACGGATTTTAATGAGGCCGCTAAATTCTTCTACTTTTCGGTCTTTCATAAAACCGATTCCATGTTTGCGATAGAGGTCAATTAGCTCACTAATTAGTTGATAGCTTTTCAAATCCTTTATCCTGATACACGGAGTAAGGGCGTTAAAAACAGTTATTTGTCCGGGAACTGCATCAAAAGTTTCTTTAAATTCCTTTTTCACAGCCATTGTTGCCCTGATTATGGCCTCACCACTGTACTTTTTATCGCTTACAAAAAATAAAGATAAAGATATGGGGTTGAGTTGATCGGGAATTGTTGTGCCATGGTATCCGGGATATGGCTTAAGGGTTTCCAGAACAAGGGCTTTACCGGTATCGTGTTCAAGCGTATTTAGGATTTCTTTTTTTGTTATGGTTCCTACTGCTTCCAATATATTTTTACTACTCATATTCAAAAAAATAAATATTACAATATTTGCGAAATTATGTATTTTTAAAATGGTGAACAAATTTTTCTTTAAATTAACACCAATAAGGCGTTTCAGGCCATTTTGAAGGTTAAAAACACCTGTATTTTTTAGAGCCACAGGCTAAAGCCTGTGGTAAGTTAAACTGAATTATCCCAGCCTCTTGGGAGAATAATCGGGAATAGGCTTTTGGGGGCGTTAATTAAAAAGGCCGGGCTTTTACTCTCCCTGTCCCAATGAATATGCCCTTGCGCCGTTAAAATTGTAAAGGTTTTCAATTTTAATAAAATCCAACCCACCTTCGCGAATTTCATCGAGCAGTATCAATAAATCCTGGTGTGAAACTTCATTTTTTTTCGGCCTTCCTTTTAATGCATTTTCCGAAACAAAACGGCATCGCCAGTGATCTGTGCAAAAAGTTTCGGGTAAGCCGCCAGGATAAACTTTAACCCCACGGTTGGTAATCATCTTTAGCCTGAGATTCGATTTGGTAAACGATTCTAACTTTTTCCCCAGAATATCAGGATTCCTGTCGCCGTAAGCCCAATCAATAAACACATCCACACCGGTTAATTCTTTTTCAACAGGAGCAGTTATAGATGTTTTAATATTGATGCGATGATCGCCCTCCTTAAACTTAACAGGATCAAGAACAAAAGGCACTTTTCCAAGGCGTTTAATAATTTCGTTGGCAAACTCGCCGGTGCCAACTTTTTTGTAGCTTAAATCTTTGTTGAAGATTTCGCCGGTGTGATAGCCGTCCTCAAGGGTTTTAAGCCAGGCGTTTGCTATCAATTCAGCGGTTTTAATATTACCAAGGTGAACCAGCATCATTATCGCGGCATTGATTAAACCTGAAGGATTTGCAATGTCTTTGCCGGCTATGTCGGGAGCTGATCCATGAATAGCTTCAAACATACCAAAGTCGGTTCCGATATTTGCCGAACCGCCAAGTCCAACAGACCCGGCAACTTGTGCGGCAATATCCGAAATAATATCACCGTAAAGGTTCAGCGTAACTATTACATCAAAAGTTTCGGGGCGCTCGGCAAGCAGGGCAGCCCCAATATCAATAATTTTGTGTTCGGTTTCAATGTCGGGGTACTCTGTGGCTACCTCATTAAATATGCTGTGAAACATGCCATCGGTATGTTTCATAATGTTATCCTTGCTCATGCAGGTTACCTTTTTGCGGTTGTTGGTTCGCGCATATTCAAAGGCATAACGGATAATACGCTCACTGCCGGGTTTTGAAACAAGCTTAAGGCATTGAATTACCTCGGGGGTTTGCTGATGTTCGATGCCTGCATACAGATCTTCTTCATTTTCGCGAACTATAACCAAATCCATTTTCGGGAAATTTGAACGGACATAAGGAGTGTAGGTTCTGCAGGGACGTACATTTGAGAATAGTCCCAATGATTTCCTGATGGTAACATTCAGGCTTTTGTATCCGCCACCCTGGGGTGTTGTGATTGGAGCTTTAAGAAAAACTTTGTTGTGGCGCAGGGTATCCCATGAATCGGGTGATATTCCTGATTTTTGACCTTTTTTATAAACTTTTTCACCAACTTCAATAAAATCATATTCCAATTCTGCACCTGCAGCTTCCAAAATCTTTAAAGTGGCATCCATTATTTCCGGGCCTATGCCGTCACCCTTTGCTACTGTAATCCTTTTCATTATTATCGTTAATTTATTATTGCTGATTTTTAATATAATTAACTTGTTTAAGGAATTTTAGTTCAATGAGATTTTTCAAAACGCAAAATCATTCACACAAATTAAATTCGGAAACTAAGCTTTAAATCGAATCAGCTATCCTAATTCTACTTTAACAGATTATGTTCAAACTGAAAAATCTAATGTGTTAAAGTAGAACTAAGGGTTCGTTATTAAATAACTTGATGTTATAGAGGTTCTATGATATCTTTTCATCCATGAACATAGATACCTCTCAGTCAGCCGATGGATACCAATGACAGCTTTTTGTAAGACGATTATAATCTATCTATTAACAGACCTCTCAGTCGCAAGCTCCTTCGAGGTGACAATGCTTCCATGAGGGTTGTGGGAGGAGGGGAATCGGACGCTTCGCTCCCGATTCCCCTCCTCCCACATTAACGCGTGAACAAGGTCATGTCGAACGAAGTGAGACATCTATTGCAATGAGTCAAGTTATTTCATGACAATTGCTAAGCTATTTTTTTAATTGGCTAAAAACAAAAGGCCGGTTTAACTCAAAAATGCTGCTACCCGAGAATCATTCCAATTATAGTAGCCGACAGCAGTGAGGCCAATGTACCGCCAAGCAATGCTTTCATTCCGTACTTGGTAAGAAACCAACGTTTGTTTGGAGCCAGGCCACCTATACCGCCAATTTGTATGCCTATGGATGCGAAGTTTGCAAATCCACAAAGCATGTAGGTAGCCATGATTACAGATTTTTGTTCAGTAAAAGCCCCGGCTGATTTTAGCTCGGCAAGACTGGTATAACCCACAAATTCGCTGGCTATTAGTTTTTCGCCAAGCAATCTGCCAACAAGCGTAATATCTTCAGATCCAACACCAATAACCCACATAAGCGGCGCAAAAGTGTAACCAAGAATAAACTCCATTGATAGTTCGGAAAATTGGCCATTGGTTAACGCCACGATGGATTGATTAAGGTTTGTCCAGGCTCCTATTTTCAACAACACAAAATTCATCATGGCAATAAAAGCGAAAAATACCAATAACATTGCGCCTACATTTGCAGCAAGTTTCAATCCTTCGGTGGTGCCGTTTGAAAGTGCATCCAAAAAGTTTTTCCCGATCTTTTCCTGTTTTACTTCAACTCGTGTATTTATTGTATCAGTTTGCGGAATTAATATTTTGGAAATTACAATTGCCCCGGGCGCTGCCATAACCGAGGCGGTGAGCAAATGCTTGGCAAAAATCAGGCGCTGCACAGGATCATCACCTCCCAAAAAGCTGATGTAAGCAGCCAAAACTCCACCAGCCACGGTAGCCATTCCTCCAATCATAACCAGCAACATTTCCGAATCGTTCATTTTTGGCAAATAGGCTTTTATCATCAATGGCGATTCGGTTTGCCCGAGAAAAATATTTCCTGCCACCGACAAACTCTCAGCTCCCGATATTTTTAATGCTTTTGTAAGTAGCCATGCCATGACCCATACCACTTTTTGGATAATTCCGAAGTAAAACAAAACGCTGGTCAGGGCCGAAAAGAAAATAATGGTTGGTAATATTTGTAAGGCAAAAATGTAGCCCGCCTTCGGGATGTCCATCAAGTCGTTAAAAAGAAAAGTACTTCCGATTAATGTAAATTCAAGAATTACAACAAATATCTTTCCCACGATACCAAAAAAGTCTTCGATGAATGGAACAAAGAGGATTCCAAGTGCAATGCCTAATTGAATGAGTAGCCCGGTAAAAACAACTTTCCACGACACTGCCCGGCGGTTGCTACTGAAAACCCAGGCAATAATTATCAAAACCATGATGCCCAGTAAGCCTCTTAATACTTTTACTACTGAAAATCCATTACCGCTTTTTTGAACAAAAGCGCCATTGGTGGTCTGATCGCTGATGTATAGGTATTGCAAGCCATTTTCGGCAAGAATCAATGTGTCGGGTGTAATTTTTTCGATCAGATACTTTCGTGTTTCCCTTTGCGACATCAATTTAGATTCTTCCAACCTTGATATTTCCTGCCCGTCTTTATAGAAAATTACGATGGGTGTATTACCCTCTACCTTGTAAACTGTAGAATCGATATGCTGCTCATCGGGTTGAAGTTCGTACGATAATATCAGTGAGGATTCTTCAAGTTTCCAGTTTCCACGCAAAATGGACTCTTCATTGCTGAGCCTTTGCTCAAATGCATTGAGCTCTTTTGCAATGTTTAGATGGCGGGATTTATTTGAAATGGTTTGGGAATTGCCATAGCTGTCGGTTTTAGACACGGCAGTCCATTTGGTTGCTAAAAGTTTGTCGGGATTGTTTTGACTTGATGTGGTGAAGGAAAGAATTAAAATTAATGCTGCAGTTAACAGTAGTGTTTTTTTCATTTTTGTTAAGTATGATAGATACAAATTGTTAAAAAGAATTTGCAAATATCAAAAATTTAACTAATCCCTGCGCTTTATTTCATCACGAATCTCGGAAGCTTTTTCATATTCTTCATTTTCGATGGCTTTTTCGAGCATATCGTTCAATTCTTTCAAGGATTTTTTAGCGTAGGGAAGGGGGTTTGATTTGGTTTTTGACAAGTTGGCATCATCGCTTTTTTGTTCCTTGTCATCCTTTACAATAATTCCGGCTTCGGCCATTATTTTTTCGGTAGTATAAATCGGGCATTTAAACCTGATGGCCATGGCAACCGCATCAGATGTACGCGAATCAATCTCAATAGTTTTAACCCCGTCGTTGCAAACCAGTTGAGCATAGAAAACCCCCTCATGAAATTTGTTAATAACAACTTCGCTAACACGAATATTGAAAGATTGTGCAACACTTTTAAGTAAATCGTGGGTAAGCGGGCGAGCAGGTTTCATTTTTTCAAGTTCGATGGCTATGGCTTGTGCTTCAAAGCCACCAATAATTATGGGTAATCTCCGTTCGCCGGCAACTTCACCAAGTATCAAAGCATAAGCACCGCTTTGTGATTGGCTGTACGACATTCCTAATATTTCAAGTTTGATTCTATTCATTATCAAAACACTTTTTTATTCGATCACGAAAATATAAAATTTTCAAGAATTTCTCTTTAGAATTAACAAGTAATTAATTTGGCCTTGTGTTATTCACCATTTCAAACTAAGCCGGGTACTTATTTGTTCAACCACTTTGTTGTTTTTTTGACGAAATAGCTCTTAAAAGATAGTTATTTAGAAAAATTAGGCGAAACATGGCATTTACTCATTTATAATAGCAATAGCTTCAATTTCCACCAGCATATCCGGGTTAACCAAACCTTTAACCTCAACCATCGTAGAGGCAGGTTTAATAGTGCGAAAAAACTCACCGTGCGCTTTTCCAATTTCTTTCCATCGGCTAATATCGCTTACATAAATGCGTGTCCTTATTACATCTTTTAGCCCGGCACCAGCTTCGATGAGTGCTTTTTCAATTTTTTGAATAATAAATTTTGTTTGAAGATAGGCATCGCCCGGCCCAACGATTTCATCGTTTTCAATGGCAGTTGTTCCGGCCACTTCAATATGATTGCCAATTTTTACGGCTCTTGAATAACCTACAATATCCTCCCACTTTGCACCTGAAGAGATAAGTTTCTTTTTCATTCTGTGTTTTTAATTTGAAAGTACAAAGTAATTCAACTTTATTAATTTTGTTCCTATAGAAGCTAAAAAAAAATTATCATGCATTGGATTGATCTATCAATATTCATACTTTATATGTTGGCCATGTTGAGTGTTGGATATTATTTTATGAAAAGAAATAAGAATACCGAGGATTATTTTGTTGGAGGCCGGAAAATGGGGAGTTGGCATGTTGGGCTTTCGGTTGTTGCTACCGATGTAGGAGGAGGTTTTTCTATTGGCCTTGGAGGCCTTGGATTTTTGCTGGGAATAGCAGGTTCGTGGATGTTATTTACAGGTTTGGTTGGTGCCTGGTTAAGCGCTGTATTTTTGATACCCAAAGTTTTTCAACTTTCAGCAAAACACAAATTCTATACTTTCCCGGAAATTTTCAGGCATTTTTACGGAAAAGAGGTGGCGTTGCTTGCCGGAATAATTTCTGCTATCGGCTATATTGGATTTACGAGTTCACAAATTCTGGCAGGTGCTAAACTTGCATCTGCTTCATTTGTTAACCTCGATATGAAAACTGCGCTCATTATTATGGGTGTTATCACCATTTTATATACTGTGATGGGAGGCCTAAAGGCTGTTATTTACACGGATACAATTCAGTGGATATTGTTAATTTCAGGCTTGGTTTTTATTGGAATACCCATTAGTTATTTTGCATTGGGTGGAAGCAAAGTCATTTTTAATTCTCTTCCGGGCGAGTTTTTTAGTTTGCAAAATGTATCGTGGCAAACCATTGTAAACTTGGCGGTTACAATAATTCCAATTTGGTTTGTCGGGATGACCCTGTACCAACGAATTTATGCTTCGAGAAGTGAAAAATCAGCACGCAAAGCCTGGTTTATTGCCGGGGTATTCGAATGGCCTTTAATGGCCTTTATGGGGGTAATTTTAGGGCTCTTTTCAAGGGTAGCCCTGCAAGATGGTTTCTTTGAATATTTGGGATATAATTCGCTTAGCGACATTGACCCCGAGATGGGCTTACCTCTTTTGCTGCGAACTGTTCTTCCGGTTGGACTTATGGGTTTGATGATGTCGGCTTATTTTTCTGCAATTATGTCAACTGCCGACAGTTGCTTGATGGCGGCATCCGGGAACATACTTACCGATATTATTAGCCGCTTAACAAAACTACCGGATGGTAAAAAGATATTAAGGCTGTCGCAGTTGTTGACACTGTTTATAGGTGTGGTGGCATTATTGTTAGCAACGGTTATGCAAAACGTACTCCAATTGATGTTGTATTCTTATGCCTTCATGGTTTCGGGTTTGTTTGTTCCCATAATTGCAGCTTTATTTACCCGAAATCCCGGCAAGGTAGCTGCTTTTGCCGCAATGCTTCTGGGTGGAGGAACCACTATAACCTTGATTATTGGCGAATGGAAATTGCCTTATGACCTGGATGCAAATATTTTTGGTTTGCTTGTTTCTGCCACATCTTATTTTTCGATTTCATATTTGAGTAGAGAGAAGGTGGGTTAATTTTTTTTATTAAAAGATTACTTTCAAAAATATGGTACTACTGCGAATTTAGTGGAAAGTAAATTATTAATGATTAAATAGTCGTTGGTGATAAAAATTTGTCAATAGATTTCTTCCCGCACGTGCGGGACTGCACTCCTACCAATGACATGTTTACGTAAAGGGTTGAAAACCTTAATATTAAACAGACCTCTCAATTCTCCGCCAGCTGGCGGATCCTTCGAGGTGACAAAGCTCCTGGTATGGACGTGGGAGGAGGGGAATCGGGCGCGAAGCGCCCGATTCCCCTCCTCCCAACTCAACCCATTGACGGGGTCATTTCGACCAAAAAACGCAGCGAAGCAAGTTTTGCCGGGAGAAATCTATTTAAAGTGATCACCATTATTTACATCCACAAAAATGGTAGTAGAACCATAAATGTTATATTCACAAATGAAGTTCTACAAAAATAGTAGTAGAAATTAAAATATCAGGGTAGGTGAGGGGCGGGCATAAAAAAAGGGTAAGTTACCTGTGTCGCACCGCTACAACTGCCTACCCTTGCTGCCTTCCGACCCTGGGGGAATTCAGCAGGAGCTGGTCGCACAGGACTTACCCGGCGGCAAAAGTAATACTTCTTTAATGACTAACAAGAATTAGTTTAATTTTTCAAAAATTTAATTGAAAAACCACTTTTTGCTAATTATTAATTTTTCATGATTACTTTTGCTGCACTAACCAAAACATATAATAAATGGAAGAACAAACAATTGATCAGTTAGGTAAGAATAGACCCTCAAGTGCTAAGGTAGCACTTACCAATGGTGTTTTTATGGGTATTGCCCTCATAGTGTTGTCATTGATCCTCTACCTTTTAGGACTAAATCGTGAAAGCTATGTGCCGTATTTATCTTATGCATTAATGATTGTGCTCACTATCGTTTTTGTTTTGCAATGGCGTAATAAATACAACGATGGTTTTATAAGTTATTCAAGCGCTTTCGGGAATGGTTTTCTCACCATACTTTTTGGTGCAATACTTTCGGCCTTGTATGCTTATGTGTTTTTTGCTTTTATTGCACCTGAAGAGTTAACATTTTTACTCGAGAAAGCTGAAAATGATATGTATGACAGGGGAATGTCGGAACAAGAAATTGAAATGGGAATGAAATGGACTAAAATGATGGTTTCTGAGTGGATGTTACCATTATGGGTAATCATCGGTAGTGCCTTTTGGGGCGCGATTATTTCGGCTATTCTTGCAATTTTCCTAAAAAAAGAAGATAAAGAATTTTAGATTACATTATGGATTTATCTCTGGTTATACCGGTTTACAACGAGGAAGAATCTCTTTCTGAACTCGAAGCCTGGATTAAAAAAGTTGTTGAAAAGGAAGCCCTTAGCTACGAAATTATTTTTGTGGATGATGGCAGCAATGACAGGTCGTGGAGTGTGATTGAAGATTTGAGTAAGAAAAATTCCTTTAATAAAGGTATTAAGTTTAGACGGAACTACGGCAAATCTGCGGCATTGCAAAAAGGATTTTCGCAGGCACAGGGCGATGTGGTTATTACAATGGATTCTGATTTGCAGGATAGCCCTGATGAAATTCCCGAACTTTACAAGATGATAAAGGTTGACGGGTATGACCTGGTTTCGGGTTGGAAAAAGAAAAGGTACGATCCTATTGGTAAACGCTGGCCCTCAAAATTATTTAATGACACAACCAGCCTGATGTCGGGAATTAAAATTCATGATTTTAATTGCGGGCTGAAAGCTTATGATAAAAATGTTATAAAATCCATAGAAATTTATGGTGAGATGCACCGCTATATTCCGGTTATTGCAAAATCAGCTGGCTTTACCCGAATCACCGAAAAAGTAGTGCAGCATCATGCCCGTAAATACGGTAAATCAAAATTTGGTGCAGGCCGCCTTATCAAGGGATTCCTGGATTTGGTAACTTTGTATTTTGTGTCAAAATTCGGCAAACGCCCAATGCATTTTTTTGGTGTTATTGGTACTTTACTGTTCCTTGCCGGGTTTGTTATTGCTGCCTATCTCACCTTCGCTAAATTCTTTTGGCTCGAATATAAAATGACCGAAAGACCCCTTTTTTATTTTGGTTTACTTTCGATGGTGATGGGCACCCAGGTTTTTGTTGCAGGATTTGTGGCAGAGATGATTTCGAGGAATGCCCACGGCCGAAACGACTATCATATTGAAAAGCACGTTGGAATTAAATAAAAAAGTATGACTGATTCAATACCTGAGCATAGAAATATAGTTATTCTTGGTTCGGCTTATCCTTTAAGAGGCGGGGGTATTGCTACATACAACGAGCGTTTATCCAGGGCATTTCAGGATAATGGAGACACTGTAAAAATAATTACTTTCTCTTTGCAATACCCATCTTTTCTTTTTCCGGGAAGTACGCAATATTCTACCGAAGCACCTCCGGCAGATCTTGATATTGAAGTATTGGTTAATTCGATTAACCCAATTAACTGGATTAAGGTTGGGCTTAAGATAAAAAAGCTGAAACCTGATTTATTGATTATGCGATATTGGATTCCCTTTATGGCACCCTGCCTGGGAACTATTGCAAGGAGAGTAAGGAAAAACAAGCATACAAAAGTTGTTTCTATTGTTGACAATATTATTCCCCACGAAAACCGTCCCGGCGATAAACTGCTTTCAGGCTATTTCGTTAATTCGGTTGATGGTTTTGTAACCATGTCGCACAATGTTTTAAATGATTTGTCCCTGTTCGATAAAACAAAACCACGCCGGTATTGCCCGCATCCTTTGTACGATAATTTTGGGGATATTGAAAAAAAATCAGATGCAAGGCAAAAGTTAGGCCTTGACCCCGGGTTTAAATATTTGCTTTTCTTCGGTTTTATCCGCGATTATAAAGGCCTCGATTTATTAATTGAAGCTTTGGCTGATGAGCGTTTAAAAGGTAGTGAAATTAAACTTCTTGTTGCCGGAGAGTTTTACGCCGATTCAAAGCCCTACTTCGATCTTATTAAAAAGCATGATTTAAACGACCAAATCATTATGTCGAACGACTTTATTCCTGATGGTAAGGTAGCGGATTATTTCAATGCAGCCGATCTGGTTGTTCAGCCTTACAAAGATGCCACGCAAAGCGGGGTAACCCAGGTAGCTTATCATTTTGAAAAACCCATGATTACTACCAATGTTGGTGGCCTTTCAGAAATGGTTTCCGATGGAAAAGTAGGATATGTGGTTGAACCCGTAGTTGGCGAAATTGCCAATGCCATCGCAAAGTTTTTTGAGCTGAATAAAGAACAGGAGTTTATTGAAAATATTAAAATTGAAAAGCAAAAATATTCCTGGAATAAAATGCTTGAGGCCATAGATATCGTTGCCGGGGATGTTTTTAATTAATACAGGGTAACTATTTAGGTGGTTGATAGATTTGTGAATTGTAATCTTTTTTCAATTAAAAGTCATTGGTGGTCATTGGTAATCATTGGTAGTCATTAAATAAAAAAAATGACATACGAAACGCAATGACTGCGAAGCTAAATAGTGCCTGTCCATAAAGTCAACTATTTCTATCTGAGGCCAAAGAATCTCCCGCAGATTTCGCTGACCTGATTAGCCGGCAAGGCTGGTTTGCGCAGATTTTTTTCTGCGAAAATCTGCGTTATCTGCGGGAAACCTGACTAAAAAGACGAACTCTAAATAAATACAATGCATGAATGATACACAGAAGTAAATCGCCCTTAAGGCTTGGGTTGGCAGGTGGTGGGACAGATGTTTCACCATTTTCCGATTTGTATGGCGGAGCAATACTCAACGCAACCATCAGCATGTATGCTTATGCCACCATTGAGCCGCGCACCGATGGAAAAATAATACTCTCGTCCGACGACCACAATTTTACCATTGAAACCGACAGTAAGCCTCATCTTGAAATTGATGGTAAACTTGATGTGCTCAAAGGGATTTATAATCGGGTAATTAAGGAGTATCAATTAGAACCTCTGTCTTTTAAACTAACTACTTTTGTTGATGCTCCTCCCGGCTCAGGCTTAGGTACCTCATCCACGCTGGTGGTAACTATTTTGGGAGCCTTTGCCGAATGGCTTAAATTACCGCTTGGCGAATATGACCTTGCCCATCTTGCTTATGAAATCGAACGTGTGGATTTGGCTATGGCCGGAGGAAAGCAGGATCAGTATGCGGCAACCTTTGGCGGGGTAAATTTTATGGAATTTTATAAAGATGACAAGGTGATTGTTAATCCATTACGCATCCGAAGTAAATACCTGAACGAGCTTGCCCATAATATGGTGCTTTATTATACCGGAACAAGCCGCCTGTCATCAAAAATTATTGAAGCCCAAAGTCGGAATGTTATTGCCGAGAATAAAAAATCGATAGATGCTATGCTTCAACTAAAGCGGCAATCTGTAATGATGAAAGAGGCCGTGTTGAAGGGTGATTTGGATAATATCGGGGAAATTCTCGATTTTGGCTGGCACAACAAAAAGCAAATGGCCGATGGGATCAGCAACCCGATGATAGATGAAATTTATGCTGCCGCCAAAAAAGCAGGTGCTGCAGGAGGTAAAATGTCAGGTGCCGGTGGTGGTGGATTTATGTTTTTTTATTGTCCCGGAAATTCGCGTTCAAATGTTATCAAAACCTTAGAATCTTTTGGTGGGAAGGTAAAACGCTACGAATTTACTTCACGGGGTTTGACTACCTGGACGATATAAAATGCAGAACCCATGAATTGTTTTTGGAAGGTTATAAATATGGCTGTTTGATGTGCCATTTATTGCAGAAGGGTAGATATTAATTCATGCATCATTTTTTTCTGTAAAACCGATCATCATCCCATTTTTTGGGGTTGTTTTTAATGTAATTCGAAATACGCAGGTAATCCTCCTCATCGCGGATGATGTGTTCCCAATAATTACGTTGCCATAATTTTTTATCAAACCGTTGCCAATTTTGGGTTTTCACGCCGCGGATATATTCGTTGGTGGTCATGGTTTTGAACCAATCCATGGCATCACCAACGGTTGCATTGTATTTTTGATTATCCATGCCGTATTGTGGGTTGGTTTGCCCATCGTGTGTGGGATGTCCGTTTTGTGGGGGATGGGCATCGTGTGGGGGATGCCCACGTAGGGACATCCCTACGTGGGTGTCCCCGTCAATATCGTTGTTCCCCGTTACGTGGGTGTCCCCGTCAATATCGTTGTTCCCCGTTACGTGGGTGTCCCCGTCAATATCGTTGTTCCCCGTTACGTGGGTGTCCCCGTCAATATCGTTGTTCCCCGTTACGTGGGTGTCCCCGTCA